>Ga0207655_1003436_pt1 | contig 11788 bp, 8 predicted proteins | sample KBSM44metaG_FD_184398 | JGI IMG/M metagenome (GOLD analysis project Ga0207655, IMG submission 184398) | Miscanthus rhizosphere microbial communities from Kellogg Biological Station, Michigan, USA - KBS M4-4 metaG (SPAdes) (version 2) | ecosystem: Host-associated > Plants > Roots > Rhizosphere >...
GTAGGCACCGCGGTACTCATCCAGGGTTTCGGCGACCTTGCTCTTCTCCTCGGTGGTGATGTTGCGCCAGATACGGCCGCCCTCGGTCACCACCTCAGCAGGGACCGGGCCGTCGGCGTAAATGGTGTCGCCGCTGTGGATGAAAAAGTCCGGCAGACGCAGGCGCATGGCCTCGTAGATGCGCATACCGCCGATGTCCGGATTGATGCCGAAGCCCTGGCCGACGGTGTCGCCACTCCACACGAAACGGATGTCGCGACGGGTCTGCGGCACGCTGCGCAGATGGCCGAACCAGGGTTCGCTGGCGACGCCGGTCTGGGCGTCTTCGAAGAACACGCGGTAGAAAATCGCCTGATCAGTGGGAAGGCCGGTCAGCTCGACACGAGCGGTGAAATCGGTGCGCTGGTCGGCCAGCAGTGAGACGGCGCGGCGCGGGTTGCTGAACATGCTGCGGGTGTCCCACTCGACCACCATGCGCGAGGGCCGGTCACTGCGGCTCCAGACCATGGCGCGATCACCCAGCAGATCGCCGGACTGCACGCCGTCGGTCATTTTCGGGCGGTCCTTGACCGAGGCGATGACCGCAGGCGCCAACCCCGGCAACAGCAATCCGGCGCCAGCGGCCTGGATGATACGACGGCGTGTCAGGTCGAACCGGGTCATTGCTATCCCTCTCTCATGAATGGCAAAAAGAGGACCCTAGCAATGCAATGTTGGGGAAGTGTTACAGCACATTCAGCAATGCACGCGATCGGCCTGATAACGCGCGATATCTGGACCGCCGCCGTCGCGGGCAAGCGCGCTCCTACAAGCGCCCGCGCTCGCCTGTAGGAGCGCGCTTGCCCGCGACGGCGTCAGTGCGGCTGGCCATCAGGCGCCAGCGGGCACCGCATCCAGCTCGACAACCTCAGGCCGTTTCAACACGGCATACAACACGCCCGTCACCACGCTGCCCGCCACGATCGCCAGCAGGTACAGCAAAGCATGGTTGATCGCATTGGGAATCAGCAGCACGAACAGCCCGCCATGGGGCGCCATCAGTTTGCAGCCGAAGAACATCGACAGCGCCCCCGTCAGCGCGCCGCCGACGATGCTGGCCGGGATCACCCGCAGCGGGTCCTTGGCGGCAAACGGAATCGCCCCTTCGGAGATGAAGCACAGCCCCAGCACGAACGCCGCCTTGCCCGCTTCACGCTCGCTCTGGGCGAATTTGCGGCGGGCGATCAGCGCGGCGATGCCCATGCCGATCGGCGGCACCATGCCCGCGGCCATCGCAGCGGCCATCGGTGCGTAACTCTGGGACGCCAGCAGCCCCACCGAGAACGCATAGGACGCCTTGTTGATCGGCCCGCCCAGGTCCACGCACATCATCGCGCCCAGCAACACTCCCAGCAGGATCGCGTTGGTGGTGCCCATGCTATCGAGGAACAGGGTCAGCCCTTCGAGCACCCCGGCCACCGGTTTGCCGACCACGTAGATCATCACCAGGCCGGTGAACAGGCTCGCCAGCAGCGGAATAATCAGGATCGGCTTGAGCGCTTCGACGCTGGCCGGCAGCTTCGCGTAACGGTTGATCGCCGCCGCGCTGTAGCCGGCCAGAAAGCCTGCGACGATGCCGCCGATGAATCCGGCGCCCAGGGTGCTCGCCAGCAGGCCGCCGATCATGCCGGGGGCAAGGCCGGGCCGGTCGGCGATGGAATAGGCAATGTACCCCGCCAGCAGCGGCACCATCAGCTTGAAGGCCGCATCGCCGCCGATCTGCATCAAGGCGGCGGCCAGCGTGCCCTGCTCCTTGTAGGCGGTGATGCCGAACACGAACGACAGCGCGATCAACAGGCCGCCAGCCACCACCATTGGCAGCATGAACGACACGCCCGTCAGCAGGTGCTTGTAGACGCCGGTTTTCTCTTTCTTGCCTGGCGCCTTGGCGACAGAAGCCGACGACTCGACCTCCCCTTCTGCCAGGGCTTTTTTCAGGGTCGCTTCCGACTGCTTGAGGGCAATGCCGGTGCCGCAGCGATAGATACGCTTGCCGGCAAAACGCTCGGTCGCGACTTCGATGTCAGCCGCCAGCAACACCACGTCGGCCTCGGCGATTGCCTGGGGGCTGAGCGGGTTGCGTGCGCCGACGGAGCCCTGGGTTTCAACCTGCAACTCAAACCCGAGCTTCTTCGCCGCCTGGGCAATCGCCTCGGCGGCCATGAAGGTATGCGCCACACCAGTCGGGCAGGCGGTCACCGCCACCAGACGCGGCACCTTGCCCACGGCAGTTTGGGCTTCGACAGAAGCGCTGGCGGTATGGACGCTGGCCTGCTCGCTGGCCGAGCGCAGGAAAGCGTCGACGTCCTGCAGCGCCTGGGCCGGTGTCGATTGAAACAGCCGCTTGCCGACAAAACGCGCCAGGTCCAGCGGCCCGGTGTTGACCACCAGCACCCAATCGGCGGCCTGGATATCAGCGGCAGAGATTTGCTTCTCGGGATGCCGCGGGTCATGCACTTCCACGCAGGTGCTGAAACCCTGTCGCTGGGCCGCCGCATCGAGCAGGCGGGCGCTGAGGACGCTGCTGATCTTGCCGTTCGGACAGGCCGTAACGATGGCTAACTTCATCACACTTCCTCTCTTATAGATTTAAACGCTACACGTAGCAGCACGGCTTGCCGGCGGGGCGGTGTATCAGACGACCATGCATTGGCTGATACACCGCCCCCGCCGGCAAGCCGTGCTGCTACGGTTCGGGGTCGTCGCAATGCTTAGAGCACGCGCAGGCTGACGCCGCTTTCCAGCCGCTTGAGTTGGGCCTTGTCGTTGATGCCAAAACCGATCTGGGTCACGGCCATCGCTGCAATGGCCGTGGCGGTGCGCAGGGTTTGCTCGGGCGTGTGGCCGCTGATCAAGCCGTGCACCATACCCGCCAGCAACGAATCACCGGCACCCACCGTACTGGCCACGCTGACCTTGGGCGGCAGCGCCTGCAGGCACGCCTGCGAACTGAACCAGTGCACGCCCTCGGCGCCCTGGGAAATCACCACGTGCTCGATGCCGCGCTGACGCAGGTCTTCGGCGACGTGGGCCTGGGCGGCGATGGAAATGATCGGGGCATCCAGCGCATCGGCCAGCTCTTCGGTATTGGGCTTGATCAGCCAGGGCGACGCTTCGAGCCCTGCGCGCAAGGCCTGGCCACTGGTGTCCAGCGCCACTTTCAGGCCTTTGCCGGTGAGCATCTGCAACAGCGCCTTGAGCCACTGCGCATCGACCCCGCGCGGCAGACTGCCGGCCACGACCACGGCATCGAAATCCCCGGCAATCTGCTCGACTCGTGCCGCCAGCGCCTGTTGCGCCTCGAAGCTGACGTCCGGGCCCGGGCCGTTCAGATCGGTGATCCGGCCGTTGGTTTCCGCCAGCTTGATGTTGCTGCGGGTTTCCCCCGCCACGCGCACGAACTCGTCGACGAATCCGCGCCGGGCGAACAGCGCCTCGAAGGGTTGCTGATTGTCGATGCCGAGAAACCCGGCCACGGTCACCTGGTGCCCGAGGTCGGCCAGCACCTGGGCGACATTGAGCCCCTTGCCGGCGGCATGGGTGAGCATGCCTTCGCTGCGGTTGACCTGCCCGGCCTCCAGGTGGCCCAGTTGCACGGTCAGGTCCAGCGCCGGGTTCATGGTCAGTGTCAGAAGCTTAGCCATTACAGCCCCTCCACGAGGGCACGTACTTGTGCGGCACTGCCGACCGCCAGCGCGTTCTGCGCAAGCGTGCGGGCCCCGCTGATAGTCAAATCGCGCACGCAGGCCTTGACCTCGCCAATGCTGCGCGCCGCGACACTCAATTCATCCACGCCCAGGCCCACCAGCACCGGCACGGCCTGCGGATCGGCGGCCAGCTCGCCACACACGCCGACCCACTTGCCGTGGGCATGGGCGGCACGCACGGTGATGTCGATCAACTGCAACACCGCCGGGTGCAGGCCATCGGCCTGGGCCGAGAGCGTCGGGTGGCCACGGTCGATGGCCAGGGTGTACTGGGTCAGGTCGTTGGTGCCGACGCTGAAGAAGTCCACTTCCTTGGCCAGCACCGGCGCCAGCAGCGCGGCCGACGGCACCTCGATCATGATCCCCAGTTGCAGGTCCGCCACCGGGATTTCAGAGCGCAGGCGCTCGGTCATGTCCCGCGCCTGACGCCATTCCTCGACGGTGCCGACCATGGGGAACATGATCCGCAACGGGCGGCTGTCGGCGGCACGCAGCAAGGCGCGCAATTGGCTTTCCATCACGTCAGGCCGTTGCAGGGTCAGGCGAATGCCACGCACGCCGAGGAAGGGGTTTTCTTCCTTGTCGATGGGCCAGTAAGGCAAGGGTTTGTCACCGCCGACGTCCAGGGTACGCACCACCAGCGGACGGCCTTGAAGCTCGTCCAGCACGCGACGGTACTCGGCTTCCTGAGTCGCCTCATCCGGCGCGGAACTGTGTGCCATGAACAGCAATTCGGTGCGCAGCAGGCCCACGCCTTCGGCGCCCTGCTCTACCGCTTTCGCAGTGCCGGTGCTGTCGCCGATGTTGGCGCAGACCTCGACCTGATGGCCGTCGCGGGTGATCGCCGGCTCCATGCGCAGCGCCGCAGCCGCCTTCAAGCGTGTCTCGCGGGTGTCGCGGTCGAGCAGCGCCCGTTGCAGGGTGGCCTCGTCAGGCGCGACGTCGAGCCGGCCACGCTGGCCATCGATCAACAGCAGCGTGCCGGACTTGATCTGCAGCACCGCATCGCCCGCCCCCACCAGCGCCGGAATGCCCAGTGCCCGCGCAACGATAGCGCTGTGGGCGGTGGCGCCGCCCCGTGCGGTGAGAATGCCGGCGACCCGGGCCGGGTCCAGACGCGCGACATCCGACGGCCCCACTTCGTCCATGACCAGAATGTACGGCTCCTGGGGCTCGACCAGGTCGTCGACGCCGCAGATCTGCGCCAGCACGCGACGGCCCACATCACGTAAATCGGCAGCGCGCTCAGCCAGCAGCGCGTCCTTGAGTTGTTCCTGCTGCACAGCAGCAGCCTCGACCACGTTGATCCAGGCTGCAGCGGCACTCTCGCCCTGCTTGAGGCGCAGGACCACTTCATCGACCAGCTCGGGATCGTCGAGCATTTCCTGGTGGGTGATGAAAATCTCGCGGATGGCCTTGGCGGTGCTGCGCTGGATCAGCTCGCCGATGTCTTCGCGCACCTGCGCCAGCGCCGCCAGCAGTCGCTCGTGCTCGACGCTCTGGGACTGGCCCCTGAGCGGGTAATCAATGACAGGCAGGACGTGCACATGGGCAGGGCCCACGGCGATGCCAGGCGCGGCAGGCACCGCCTGGATCTGCGAACCGGCAGCCGGGGCGCTCTTTTCCACGACAACAGCGGCAGGCGCGGGTGCAGCCTCGGCAGGCAGCGGTTCGATGTCCTCGCCCAGGCCGTCCAGCACCGCCGCCACCAGGGCAGGCAGCGCATCGGCGGCAATACCGGGCTCGGCGATGAATTCCAGGGTCTGGCCGCGACGTACGCCCAGGCTCAGCAGCTTGCTCAGGCTTTTGACCGACACCGGGTTTTCCGTGGACTCGACCACCCGCACCCGCACATCGCCCTCGAAGCCCTTGGCCAGTTGCGCCAGTTCCTTCGCCGGGCGGGCGTGCAGGCCGTGGGCGTTGGCCAGCTTGACCTGCGCGCTCGGCCAGTCCGGCGGCACATCGCCGCCCAGAGCCTGCAACACCGCACGGCTGCTGGTGGCCTTGCCCAACTCGCTGCCGCGACCTTCGATCAGCAGCGCGCACAGGCGTTCGAGCAGGGCCTGATGGGATTCGCCAAGGCTGGCCAGGCAGAACAAACCATTGAGCGGCTGGCCCAGATGGCGCATGGGTTTGTCCGGGGTGACGAAGGCCAGGCCCGGCTTGTTGACGGTCTGCTCGCTGTGCAGCCACCACAGGCCATCGCCCAGCGGCAGCGGTTCGGCCTGCTGCAGGATGGCGGCGAAACCGTTGCTCACGCAGTCGGCCTTGCGCAGCAGCCGGGCACCGCGCCAGACCAGCTCTTCAAAGTCATCGACCGAGGCGCCCAGGCAGATCATCTGCGCATCCAGCGCCAGCTCTTGAGGTGCGCCCTGCAGCAGTTTGAGCAGCGCCTCGGGTGTCTTGGCCTGACGCAGCGCTTCGCCAAGGTCGGTCTCGCCCAGCGCACGGGTGAGCAGTTGCAACAGGCGCAGGTGCTCATCGGATTTGGCGGCGATGCCAATCGCCAGATAGACCATCTGTCCGTCGCCCCAATCCACGCCTTCGGGGAATTGCATCAGGCGCACGCCGGTGGCAAACACCTGATCGCGGGTCTGCGGGGTGCCGTGGGGGATGGCGATGCCCTGGCCGAGAAAGGTCGAGCCTTGCTGCTCCCGCGCCTGCAAGCCTTGCAGGTAACCGGGTGCGACGAGTTGGTCAGCGACCAGCAGGTCAGCGAGCAATTGCAGCGCGGCGGGTTTATCCACAGCCGTCTGGGCCATGGAAATTTGCTCAACGGTGAGTTCGAGCATGCCTTTCTCCTTCGCAGCGCACGGTTGCGCCCTGATTCTTGTTTTGGGGCCGGTGGTGGCCCGATGATTTCGCTGTACAACGTCTTGGCATGTGACCAGCGATTTAGCTCGATTACAGCCAGAAATACGCTTGCTGAATCGTTTAATCTAACTTGGCGGGCACGTTACTCGATAATCTCTGCGGATTGAAGCTCATCTCATCGATTGATGTGGGAAGAGTCCTTAAAAAAACCGGAAGCTTCCTGCATTGCCATGGTCTGCTGTAATGATGACCGCGAATCAGCGAAAATCCCGGCGCATGCCATCACACAAGGAAAGCCCGGCTTGAAACTCAGTGATATTGCGCGTCTGGCGGGTGTCTCCGTGACCACCGCCAGCTACGTGATCAACGGCAAGGCCGAACAGCAGCGCATCAGCAATGCCACGGTCGAGCGCGTGCGCGCGGTGGTCGAGGCCCATGGTTTTCGGCCCAACCCGCAAGCGGCCGGCCTGCGCAGCCGCCACACCCGCACCCTGGGTTTTATCCTCCCGGACCTGGAAAACCCCAGTTATGCCCGCATCGCCAAACAGCTGGAGCAAGGCGCCCGCGCCCGAGGTTACCAGCTGCTGATCGCCAGCTCCGACGACGATCCCATCAGCGAGTTGCAGTTGTTGCAACTGTTCCGCGCCCGCCGCTGCGATGCGTTGTTCGTCGCCAGTTGTCTACCCGCCAGTGACGACAGCTACCGCGAGCTGCAAAAACATGGCATCCCGGTCATTGCCATCGACCGCGAGATGGACCCGGCGCACTTCTGTTCGGTGGTCAGCGACGACCACGACGCCAGCCAGCAACTGACCCGCAGCCTGCTGGAAACCCGCCCTCGGCATGTCGCGCTGATCGGCGCCCGCCCGGAGCTGAGCGTCAGCAAGGCCCGCGCCAGTGGCTTCGAAGATGCGCTGGAAGGCTTCGAGGGCTCGGTCATCATCGAGCACGGCGAGTCCTTCAGCCGCGACACCGGCCTTGCCATCGCCGGGCAGATGCTCGACCGGCTGGGGTATTTTCCCGATGCGCTGGTCACCACGTCCTACGTGCTGCTGCAGGGTGTGTTCGACCTCTTGCACGAGCGTCGTCTGAATCCGGAGCAACTGCATTTGGGTACCTTCGGTGACACCCAGTTGCTGGACTTCCTGCCGTTGCCGGTCAACGCCATGGCCCAACAGCATCACCTGATCGCCGAAAAAGCCCTGGCCCTGGCCCTCGACGCCGTGGAGAAGGACGAGTACCAACCGGGCGTGCACGCCATCGTCCGTACCTTCAAGCAGCGGATTCACGAGGCCTGAGCGTGCAACTGATCGACACCCATACGCATCTGGATTTCGACGACTTCGATGCCGACCGCCAGAACGTGCTCCAGCACTGCAAGCAGTTGGGTGTCGAGCGCATGGTGGTGTTGGGGGTCTATCAGCGCAATCTGCAACGGGTGTGGGACCTGGCCCTGAGCGAGCCCTCGGTTTACGCGGCGCTGGGCTTGCACCCGGTCTATCTGGACGAACACCGCCCCGAGCATCTGCAGGAACTGCGCGGCTGGCTGGAGCGCCTGGCGGGGCATCCCAAGCTCTGCGCCGTGGGCGAGATCGGCCTGGATTACTACATCGAAACCCTGGACCGGGATCGACAGCAAACGGTGCTCGACAGCCAGCTGCAAATGGCCGCCGATTTCAACCTGCCGGCGCTGCTCCATGTGCGCCGCAGCCACGCCGACACCATCGCCACGCTCAAGCGCTTCAAGCTCAGGCGCGCAGGCATCGTCCACGCCTTTGCCGGCAGCCGTGAAGAGGCCAGGGAATACCTCAAGCTGGGTTTCAAGCTGGGCCTTGGCGGCGCCGCCACCTGGCCCCAGGCGCTGCGCATGCACCGGGTGCTCAAGGAATTGCCGTTGGACGGCGTGGTGCTGGAAACCGACTCCCCGGACATGGCGCCCGCCATGCACCCCGGCCAGCGCAATAGCCCGGAGCATCTGCCGGAGATTTGTGTGGCGTTGGCCGAGATCATGGAAGTCGCGCCGGAACAACTGGCTCACGCCAGCACCACCAACGCCAATGGGGTGTTTGGCTGGGCGTGAACACTGATGTCCAATGAAACGCCTGCAACCTCGTAAGGAACCTCCTACTTACCGCTCCACCATTGCCTACATCCCCAACATCTGACACGGCCTCAGATGCGCCCGCCGCGGCCTTTGAATTGCCCCTGCTTTCCATCTGGAAATGATCAGGGAGACGCCAAGTGGATTTCTGGGGATTCGTACCCTCCTGGTACAACATCGAAGACAGCATTACCCACGAGTTGGGCTATCAAGGTCAGGGAAACTTTCGAACTCACCTCAACGAACAGGTCTCCAAGATCGCCTTGGTCCTGCGTCGACTGGAAAACACCAAGACAGCGTTTCATCGTGCCGAGTGGGAAGCTGGCAGGCAGCTTCGCCAACGCTTCGAAGACATTGAGATTTCAAGTGTTCTGACAGAGTTGCTGGGCACTGTCACCCAGATGGCGATGATCATCGCTGCCAGCGTGCTGACCTCCGGGGCCATCGGTGCCGGTATTGGCACGCTCGCTGGTGGAATAGGCGCTCTGCCTGGCGCAATAGCGGGTGCAGCAGTTGGCGTGCAAGCCAGTGCGTTGATTCTGGGGGCGCTGGGCCTGGCTTCGGTGGCAGAGTTTTTCATTGACGGCCTGCCCGCCATTGCCAATCACTATGTGCGTGGCATTTCGACCGTTTGGGATGGAACACGCGGCAACGAGGGTTTGACGCCGTCCAGCGAGGACGACCCGTTCGTCATCGACCAGGCGGCCGCTCACATAGCCCAAGGGCACGTCGAAATGGTGGTGCTCTTGCTTGGCGCCATTGTCGCGTACCTCACGCGAGGCCGTGGCAACATCGCGGTGCTGGCCAGCGAAATGGGCGCCAGCGCAAAAGGCGGGCGTCTGGCGCAGTGGATGCTCAAACATCAGGAGGTCCTGAAAAAGCGTCGTGACCTACAGCCACCCGAACCACGCCACAGCTCACCACTGTTGCCGAATCCGAGTGCTGATCCACATCGTCCGAGGGATTCTCCCAGCACCCGAAAACCACTGGGCATGCCGCCGCACAGGGTGCCCTGCTTCAGCGCAGACAAACTGCACTACAGCAAAATTCCGGAGTTTGATCGGCAGTTGGGTGGCCAAGAAAAGGGATTGAACAATCTGACCGTGGAGGAGTATTTGCAGGGGCGCGAGGCGTTCAAAGCCGGGGAGACAATCAGAAATCCGAAGGTTGCGGCTGATGCTCGTAAGAATTTGACTCAGTACTTCAAGACCAAACACCGCAAAGACCTTTTTTCGAAGGGGATGAGCTTTGATCAAGCGGAACACATTGCGGAGAAACTGGCGAACGACAAAATGAGCACTCTCGCAGCACTCCACAATCCGGATCTGGTTGCAGGAGGAAAAGACAAGATATCTGACTTTGGAGATCGACGAGTGAACTCAAGCATCGGAGCTCAATGGCGTAAACGAATAGACGGCCTTGACGAAGCCGCCAAGCGAGTCGATGTGAACGAGCGGGCGACGCTCAAGATAAATTCAAAACTGACACGATGCGTGTAGAGGGTTGCATGGAAGATTACTTCGAGCATTTTTTGAAAAAGATGGGAGCGCCTATGGAATGTAGCTTCCCTGAAAAGTCTGCATTGGATAAATACCAAGGCAAGTTGCCAGGCCAATTACTTGAACAATGGGCGGAGCACGGATGGAGCGGTTATGCCGATGGTATTTTCTGGACCGTGGACCCGGCGCAATATGAAAGCGTGATCCGGGACTGGTTGAAAAATTCCGGTATTCCCGCAGCGGATTATTACCACGTCATCGCCAGAGGAGCCTTTGGTGACCTCTACCTCTGGGAGGAGAGCGCAGGCCACACGCTCAAAATTTCACTTTGTCACGCTCGATATTACGAAGATAAAAAATCAATCCCGCCGGCTGAGTTTGACCAAGAAATCAGAATGTTCTTTGCATTCATGGACCGGGACGATAACGATTTCGATGACCTGTTTGAACAGGCGTTAAAAAAACTCGGCCCCTTAAAAGCCGACGAAATGTACGGCTTCGTCCCCGCCATCGCCCTCGGAGGCCCAGGCGAATTCAAGCATCTGCAAAAGGTGAAAATCATCGAACATCTGGCTTTCCTTTCCCAGCTCTCTCCGCTGGCTGACTGGGGCTTTCCGGACTATGAAACCATCCTGAAGCTGACGGAATAAGCATGTCACCCAAACGTATCCGGCCAGCGCAACAGTCCGGAGCATCTGCCGGAGATTTGTGTGGCGTTGGCCGAGATCATGAACGTCACCCCCGAGCGCCTCGCCCAGGCCAGCACCGCGAATGCCTGCGAGCTGTTCGGCTGGTCCTGAATTAAATTGCACTTCGCTAAATTGTAAAAAGAAATTTCAAACCGCCGCTGCGGTCCCTTGCTTATCTCCTCTGAATTCGCGAAGGACGCCGGTCATGAAATTCTCCAAGTTCGCCCAGGCCTTGTCGAAATGGACGGGCAGCCCCCGGACATTCCTGGTGGCAGTGCTGCTGATCTGCATCTGGGCCGCCACCGGCCCGATGTTCCACTACAACGACACCTGGCAACTGATCATCAACACCTCGACCACCATCATCACCTTCCTGATGGTGTTCCTGATCCAGAATACCCAAAACCGCGACACCGATGAGCTGCACATCAAGATCGACGAGTTGCTGCGCGTGACCAAGGACGCCCAGAACGCCGTACTCAGCCTGGACAACCTCGACCAGAACGAACTCAGGGCGCTGCGCAAGAAGTACAAGGCCATGGGTGACCGTGAAGATTCCGATCACACCAAACCCTTCCCGGCGTGCGACGCGGATCAATCGGCTGCGGACCATTAATCAGCGCCCAAGGAACTCAATGGCGCGCCGGCCTTCTTAACCTTGAGTCCGGCGCCCATGGATGCCGGCTCTTGTAGGAGCGCGCTTGCCCGCGACTGGGTTGTGCCATTCAACTCATCTGTTACTGACACACCGCAGTCGCGGGCAAGCGCGCTCCTACAGGATATGTTTGCAAGATGCCATCCAGGAGCTCACCCATGAGCGGATCACGCAGCACTGCAAAGTCTGAAGTCGTTCTGCTGGCTACCCACAAGAAACTGGCGACCCACGAAACCGTGGTGCAGCAGGCATTGGCCAGGCGCATTGCCAAGCTGCTGAGGGCC
>Ga0207655_1003441_pt1 | contig 11775 bp, 8 predicted proteins | sample KBSM44metaG_FD_184398 | JGI IMG/M metagenome (GOLD analysis project Ga0207655, IMG submission 184398) | Miscanthus rhizosphere microbial communities from Kellogg Biological Station, Michigan, USA - KBS M4-4 metaG (SPAdes) (version 2) | ecosystem: Host-associated > Plants > Roots > Rhizosphere >...
CGCCTCGACTATCTCTATGTGCTGACGGTTGCCGACATCAACGCGACCAACCCGACGCTGTGGAATTCGTGGCGCGCCAGCCTGTTGCGCCAGCTCTATACCGAGACCAAGCGTGCCTTGCGCCGCGGCCTGGAAAACCCGGTGGATCGCGAAGAACAGATCCGCCAGACCCAAAGTGCCGCGCTGGATATTCTGGTGCGTGGTGGCACCGATCCGGACGATGTCGAGCAGTTGTGGGCGCAGTTGGGCGATGACTATTTCCTGCGCCACACCGCCGGTGACGTGGCCTGGCACAGTGATGCAATCCTGCAGCAACCGGTCGATGGCGGGCCGTTGGTGCTGATCAAGGAAACCACCCAGCGCGAATTCGAGGGCGGCACGCAGATCTTCATTTATGCGCCGGACCAGCATGACTTCTTCGCCGTGACCGTGGCGGCAATGGATCAGCTCAACTTGAACATTCACGACGCCCGGGTTATCACCTCGAGTAGCCAGTTCACCCTCGACACCTACATCGTGCTCGACAACGAAGGCGAATCCATCGGCGACAACCCGGCACGGGTCAAGCAGATCCGCGAAGGCCTGACCGAAGCCCTGCGCAATCCGGACGACTACCCGACGATCATCCAGCGTCGCGTGCCGCGCCAGCTCAAGCATTTCGCCTTTGCGCCGCAGGTGACGATTCACAACGATGCCCAGCGTCCGGTGACCGTGCTGGAATTGACCGCACCCGACCGCCCGGGACTGCTGGCGCGGATCGGCGGGATTTTCCTCGAATTCGACCTGTCGCTGCAGAACGCCAAGATTGCGACCCTCGGCGAGCGGGTCGAAGACGTGTTCTTCATCACCGACGCTCACAACCAGCCGCTGTCCGACCCGTTGCTGTGCAGCCGTTTGCAGGATGCGATCGTTGAGCAACTGAGCGTCAATCAGGAACCCGATATCAAATTGTCGCGCATCAGTATTTGATGGCGCCCCGGATTCAAATGGCTTTGCGAGAGACCCAGCCCCAATGAACAACGCTCTGAACCAGCTCCAGCCGTACCCGTTCGAAAAGCTCCGCGCCCTGCTCGGCACCGTGACCCCGAACCCGGACAAACGCCCGATCGCGCTGTCGATCGGCGAGCCAAAACACCGTTCGCCAAGCTTTGTCGCCGAAGCGCTGGCTAACAGCCTGGATCAGATGGCGGTGTATCCGACTACCCTCGGTATCCCGGCGCTGCGTGAAGCCATTGCCGGCTGGTGCGAGCGGCGTTTCGGTGTGCCGAGCGGCTGGATCGATCCGGCGCGCAACGTACTGCCGGTCAACGGCACCCGTGAAGCGCTGTTCGCGTTCACCCAGACCGTGGTCAACCGTGGCGACGACGCGCTGGTGGTCAGTCCGAACCCGTTCTACCAGATCTACGAAGGCGCGGCGTTCCTCGCCGGTGCCAAGCCGCATTACCTGCCATGCCTCGACGAGAACGGTTTCAACCCGGACTTCGATGCCGTTTCGCCAGACATCTGGAAACGCTGCCAGATCCTCTTCCTCTGCTCGCCAGGCAACCCGACGGGCGCGCTGATCCCGGTCGACACCCTGAAAAAGCTGATCGCTCTGGCCGACGAGTACGATTTCGTGATCGCCGCCGACGAGTGCTACAGCGAGTTGTACTTCGATGAGCAAACGCCACCGCCGGGGCTGCTCACAGCCTGTGTCGAACTGGGCCGCAAGGACTTCAAGCGTTGCGTGGTGTTCCATAGCCTGTCCAAGCGCTCCAACCTGCCAGGCCTGCGCTCCGGTTTCGTTGCCGGCGACGCCGACATCCTCAAAGGCTTCCTGCTGTATCGCACCTACCACGGCTGCGCGATGCCGGTACAAACGCAACTGGCCAGCGTTGCGGCGTGGAATGACGAAGTGCATGTGCGCGCCAACCGCGCGCTGTATCGAGAGAAATTCGATGCGGTGCTGGAGATCCTCAGCCCGGTGATGGACGTGCAGCGTCCGGATGGCAGCTTTTACCTGTGGCCGAACGTGCAAGGTGATGACGCCGCGTTCTGCCGCGATCTGTTTGAGCAGGAGCACGTGACCGTGGTGCCGGGCTCGTATCTGTCCCGTGATGTCGATGGCGTCAACCCGGGCGCAGGGCGTGTGCGCATGGCGCTGGTTGCGCCGCTGGCCGAATGTGTCGAAGCCGCCGAGCGGATTCGCGCCTTTATCACCCGTCAGCAATAAGTAGTATTTGGCCCGCGCCAGGCAATCTGGCGCGCGGTTTTATCACCGCGATACATATCAAAGCAATTACCGACTTCCTACCCGCCCTCTCCAAAGATAGTCTTCAGATGAACAGTTACTGAAACTATCAATCACAGCCTATCGATTAAAAAAACTTCCGGGCACCACCATAAGCACCTCGTCAATCAATATGGATATTGATCATGCACCATTACCCTTTCGTCAAAATGCGCAGTCGCAACTTCACCTCGGGAGAACGTCACAAGCGTTCAATCGTCTGTTCCAACCGGTTATGGGAAAACGCCAGCACGGTAACTTTTTCGTTCATGGAGGATTTGTCCGATGAACTCGCCTACCGGGTCGAACGGATAATTCGCCAATGGGAACCCTTTGTCAGCCTGACATTTGCCCAGGTCGAACAAGGCCACGGGCAGATCCGTATCGCCCTGAGCGGCGAAGCGAACTGGTCGGCAATCGGCACCGAAGCGTTGGAACTCGATCAAGAAGAACCTACGCTGGTCATTCAGACTGAACCGCAAAACCCGCTGTTTGAAGCCACGCTGCTGCATGAGTTCGGACATGCACTGGGGTTTCATCATGCCCATCTGCATCCCGATGCCAATATTCCTTGGGATATAGAAGCGGTGTACAAGTACTTCAGCGAAACTCATGGCTGGAACCATGAAGAAATTGAACTTAATTTATTCCGCCTCGACAGTTGCGACATTACTTCCAGAGGAGAATACGACAGCCTTTCCATCATGCATTATCCGGCACAAAATTTTCTGACCCACGGCAACTTCGAGATTGCCTTCAACCTGAAACTCAGTGAACGGGACAAACGCCTGGCCAAGCAAAGTTATCCCGCCATTGATTATCGAGCTCAGGTTATTTGACCTGCCCCAAGTTGGCCTCACTCAAATCCAGATCGGCCAACACTTCTCGGAGAACGTCATCACCTATTTGATGCTGACGACTGAGACTATAGAGCTCCAGGCGCTGCGCCCGCAGCGCCTTCAAGCGCAGGCGACGCTCAAGCAGATCCATCTGGAACGCCAAGGCCTGCGCTTCGGCGGAATCGTTGAAAACATCCAGTTGATGGCGATACTCGGACATGATGCGCGCCTTCAGCTCGGCTGAAAGAGCGGCTTGAGCAGCGTCTTGCGGGGTAGTTTCTTCGGTTTCGAGCGCGTGAATCGCCGCCTCTGCGGTTTTACGCCATGCGTCGCGCACTTCCTGGCGCCGCTTTTCATCCGGACTTTTCTCGATGCCGCGCAACAACAGTGGCAGCGCGATGCACGCTGAAATCAGCGACAGCAAAATCACCCCGGCAGCAATGAAGATCAGCAGATCACGCTCGGGGAACGCGTCCGCCCCCATCAACATCGGCACCGACATCACACCCGCCAGTGTCACCGCACCTCGCACCCCACCGACAGTCAGCAACCAACAGGAGCGCGCGGTCGGCACTTGTGTCAGCTCGCCTTTGCCGCGCAAACGTCGCAGTAACACCGACAAGCGCCAGATGCTCTGTACCCAGATAAACCGCAGCAACACCAGCGCGAGGAAAATCGCCACTACATCCAGGCAACGGTAAAACAACGTCGGCCACAACGTCGGCTCGTGGCTGACCACGGCTTTGATGATGTCGGGCAATTGCAGGCCGAGCAGCAGGAAGATCAGCCCGTTGAAGGCGAATTCCAGCAGCGACCAGACACTGCGATTGAGCAGTCGGGTGCTGGTCTGCCGAGGCAGCAGATCGAGCCAGCTCTGCATCATCCCCGCCGCCACGGCCGAGAGAATGCCCGACACGCCAAGACGTTCGGCCAATACATAAGCGGCGAACGGCAACAGCAACATGAACACCACGTGAGTGGCCGGATCATCCCAGCCACGGGCGATCATCCACGCCCGCAAGCGCCCAACCAGCCAGCTCAATGCCACACCGACCGCCAGTCCGCCGAGCGCCACCACGACAAAGGTCAGGCTGGCGTTGGTCAGCGAGAACACGCCCGTGATGGCCGCTGCCAGGGCGAACTTGAAGGTCACCAGACCGGAGGCATCGTTCATCAGCGCCTCGCCCTGCAAGATATGCATCAGCGGGGTCGGCAAACGGTTTTGCGAAATAGCCGACACCGCTACGGCGTCGGTCGGCGACAGCACAGCGGCGAGGGCAAAGGCTACCGGCAACGGAATTGACGGCAATAACCAATGAATGAAGTAGCCAGCGCCGACCACGGTGAACAGCACCAGCCCGACCGCCAGTGTCAGGATCGGCCCGCGCAGGTGCCAGAACTCGCGCTTGGGCATGCGCCAGCCATCGGAAAACAATAAGGGTGGCAGGAACAGAAACAGGAACAACTCGGGATCGAGGGCCACGTGCAAACCCAGCGTCGGCCAGGCGAGCAAGGCGCCGGCGGCAATCTGGACCAGTGGCAGCGGCAGCGGAATGACCCGCCCGACCAGACGCGAGACGCTGACCAACATCAGCAGGATCAGGACGGTGTAAGCAGTTTGCATAAAGCGGAAATCTCAGACAATCGACAGCGTTGAACTGCCATATTAGCCGCTTAGGCTGTGTCTGACCGTTGCACCTATGTCGCACGCCCGCAACGCAGTCCCCTTGTGGGAGCGAGCCTGCTCGCGAATGCGGTGGATCATTCAACACTCAATTGACTGAAGCGGCCCCTTCGCGAGCAGGCGCGCTCCCACAGGTTTTGCAGCGTTACGACAACCGTGGCCGACGAAACCGTTTGGTCATGGCATAATCCGACACCATTTTTCTCCAGCACCTGTAAAGGGGGCGATTCCTTGACCGTTTCAAGTAAAACGTTGCACCTTTTCGGCATCAAAGCCTGCGACACCATGAAGAAGGCGCGCACCTGGCTCGATGAACACGCTGTCAGCTACGACTTTCACGATTACAAGACCGCCGGCATCGACCGTGAGCACCTGACCCAATGGTGTGACGAACATGGCTGGCAAACGGTGTTGAACCGTGCAGGCACGACCTTTCGCAAACTCGACGACGAACGCAAAGCCGATCTCGACCAGTCGAAAGCCATCGAACTGATGCTCGCTCAACCCTCGATGATCAAGCGCCCGGTGCTCGATCTCGGTGACCGAACCCTGATTGGCTTCAAGCCAGATATCTACGCGGCCGCTCTGAAGTAAGCAGCCCGTCACTCTTTGTAGAGGTGTATTTACATGTCCAATTCCCTGTTCAGCATCGCCTTTGGTGTCGGCACTCAGAACCGTCAAGGCGCGTGGCTGGAAGTGTTCTACGCACAGCCACTGCTCAACCCATCGGCCGAACTGGTCGCCGCTGTTGCGCCGATCCTCGGTTATACCGAAGGCAACCAGGCCATTACCTTCACCACCGCTCAGGCTGCGCAACTGGCTGAAGCCGTAAAAGGCATCGACGCCGTGCAAGGCAAGCTGTTGACCCGTCTGGCCGAAAGCCACAAGCCGCTGGTCGCCACCCTGCTGGCAGAAGACTCGCAACTGACCTCGACACCTGAGGCTTACCTCAAGCTGCATCTGCTGTCGCACCGTCTGGTCAAGCCGCACGGCGTGAGCCTGGCCGGTATCTTCCCGTTGCTGCCGAACGTTGCCTGGACCAGCCAGGGCGCCATCGACCTGAGCGAACTGGCGGAAATGCAACTGGAAGCGCGTCTGCGCGGCGAGTTGCTGGAAGTATTCTCGGTGGACAAGTTCCCGAAAATGACCGACTACGTGGTTCCGGCTGGCGTGCGTATCGCTGACGCCGCGCGTCTGCGTCTGGGCGCTTACGTCGGTGAAGGCACCACCGTGATGCACGAAGGTTTCATCAACTTCAACGCCGGCACCGAAGGCCCGGGCATGATCGAAGGCCGCGTTTCCGCTGGCGTATTCGTCGGCAAGGGTTCGGACCTGGGCGGCGGTTGCTCGACCATGGGCACCCTGTCGGGCGGCGGCAACATCGTGATCAAGGTCGGCGAAGGCTGCCTGATCGGCGCCAACGCCGGTATCGGTATCCCGTTGGGCGACCGCAACACCGTTGAGTCGGGCCTGTACGTGACGGCCGGCACCAAGGTGGCGCTGCTCGACGAAAACAACAATCTGGTCAAGGTTGTGAAGGCGCGTGAGCTGGCCGGTCAGACTGACCTGCTGTTCCGTCGCAATTCGGAAACCGGTGCTGTGGAGTGCAAAACCCACAAATCGGCGATCGAACTGAACGAAGCGCTGCACGCCCACAACTAAGCAGCACATCGACCTCCTGTGGGAGCGAGCCTGCTCGCGAAGCTTTTGGCGTATTCAAGAACGCCTTCGCGAGCAGGCTCGCTCCCACAGTGTCTTGTGTACATCCCGCCCAAGTTCACAGGGCTGAACAAATGATGATTCCCTCCCCGTGGCGTGCCGATTTCCCGGCCATCGCCGCCCTGCAACGGCAAGACCAGACTTATCTGGACAACGCCGCCACCACGCAAAAACCCCAAGCCCTGCTCGACGCACTGACGCATTACTACGCCAATGGCGCGGCCAATGTGCACCGTGCGCAACACCTGCCCGGCGCTCACGCGACGCAGGCATTCGAGGACAGTCGGCTCAAGGTCGCCCAGTGGCTGAATGCCGGTGACAGCGGGCAGATCATCTTTACCCACGGCGCCACCAGTGCGCTGAATCTCCTGGCCTATGGCCTGGAACATCTTTTCCACCCGGGCGATGAAATTGTCATCAGCGCCCTGGAGCATCACGCCAACCTGCTGCCGTGGCAGCAACTGGCGCAACGTCGCAACCTGAAACTGGTGATCCTGCCGCTGGATGCCGACGGTCTGATCGACCTTGCTGCCGCAGTACATTTGATCGGTCCGCGCACGCGCTTGCTGGCAGTCAGTCAGTTATCCAACGTGCTCGGTGCATGGCAGCCATTGCCGGCGCTATTGGGCATGGCCAAGGCGCAGAACGCGCTGACCGTAGTCGACGGCGCCCAAGGCGTGGTCCACGGTCGGCATGACGTGCAGGCGCTGGGTTGCGACTTTTATGTGTTTTCCAGCCACAAGCTCTATGGGCCTGATGGTCTCGGCGTGCTGTTCGGGCGCAACGCTGCACTTGAACAGCTGAAGCCTTGGCAGTTCGGCGGCGAAATGGTCCTGGAAGCCAACTACCACGACGCGCGTTTCCGCCCTGCTCCGCTGGGTTTCGAGGCGGGCACGCCGCCGATTGCCAGTGTGATCGGTCTCGGCGCGACGCTCGATTATCTGGCCGGGCTGGATCAGGAAGCGGTGTCGGCCCATGAAGCGGCGCTACATGACTATCTGCTGCGTGGCCTCGCCGCTCGTAACGGCATCCGTCTGCTCGGCAAGCCGCAACTGGCGTTGGCGAGTTTTATCGTCGACGGTGTGCACAACGCTGATTTGGCGCATTTGCTGACCGAGCAAGGCATTGCCGTGCGCGCCGGGCATCACTGCGCGATGCCGCTGCTGAAAAGCTTTGAGCTGGCCGGGGCGATTCGTGTGTCGCTGGCGCTGTACAACGACTCCGAGGATCTGGAACGCTTCTTTGAAGCGCTGGATCAGGCGCTGGAGATGTTGCGATGAGCTTGCCGGTCGAGGCAGCCGAGGCGCTGCAGACTTTTCAGAATGCAGCAGGCTGGGAACAGCGGGCGCGATTGTTAATGCAGTTTGGTGACCGTTTGCCGCCACTAAGTGACGCCGACAAGTGCGAGGCTAATCGGGTACATGGCTGTGAGAGTCAAGTGTGGCTGGTTGGATCGTTGCACGACGGTCACTGGCAATTCAGCGCCAGCAGCGATGCGCGGATGATTCGTGGGTTGGTGGCGTTGCTATTGCTGCGGGTTAACGGGTTGTCGGCCACCGAATTGCAGCAGGTTGATTTGCCGGACTGGTTTAATCAGCTCGGCCTTTCGCGCCAGCTATCGCCATCGCGCAGCAATGGCCTCAATGCCGTGCTCCAGCGAATGAATGAGTTGGCTCGCTAACTGATCGTTCCCACGCTCTGCGTGGGAATGCCTCAACGGACGCTCCGCGTTCGGCTGCTGATGGGGACGCGGAGCGTCCCGGGCTGCATTACCACGCGGAGCGTGGGAACGATCAACCGGTCAGGCGTCAGGTTTGACTCGGTCTGACGGGCGCCGAACACCCGCGACAATCTTGTCCACAGCCTTGGTCGCCGCGACCATCCCAAACGTCGCCGTCACCATCATCACCGCACCAAACCCACCCGCGCAGTCCAGCTTCACGCCATCGCCGACAAAGCTCTTCTGCAAACAAATGCTGCCATCCGGTTTCGGATAGCGCAGTTGCTCCGTGGAAAACACACACGGCACGCTGTAATGGCGGGTCACGGTGCGCGAAAAGCCATAATCACGACGCAACGTCGAGCGCACTTTCGAGGCCAGCGGGTCGTTGAACGTGCGGTTGAGGTCGCAGACCTGAATCAGCGTCGGATCAATCTGCCCGCCCGCACCGCCGGTGGTAATGATCTGGATCTTGCGGCGCTTGCACCAAGCGATCAGAGCAGCCTTGGCGTTGACCGCGTCGATGCAGTCAATCACGCAGTCGATGTTCGGCGTGATGTATTCGGCCATGGTGTCGCGGGTGACGAAATCCGCCACGGCGTGCACGGTGCAATCCGGGTTGATCCCGCGCAAACGCTCGGCCATCACTTCGACCTTGGGTTTGCCGACGGTGCTGTCCAGCGCGTGCAACTGGCGATTGGCGTTGCTGACGCAGACGTCATCGAGGTCGAACAGCGAAATCTCGCCGACGCCACAGCGGGCCATGGCTTCCGCCGCCCAGGAACCGACGCCACCGACGCCGACGATCGCCACATGGGCCGCGCGCAAGCGCTCCATGCCTTCGATGCCATACAAACGGGCGATGCCTGCAAACCGCGGATCTTCTGTACTCATGACCATTACCCCAAAAACCGGCGCGCATTATAGGGCTACACAGCGACAAGTTTTAAGCTTCCAGCTACAAGTGTAAGAACTTAAGTCAAAGTCGGCTGCCCAATGTCGGGCATTTCCCTGTCTGATGTACGACTTGTGAACTGCCGGTGTAGGATGCGCGCCCCTCGGGCGTCTAGCCGACCGATCCTTCGTTCCACAGCCTTTGGAACCCGAAATAGCTATGTCATCGCGTAAATTTGGACTCAACCTGGTGGTAGTTCTGGCAATCGCCGCCCTGTTCACCGGTTTCTGGGCGCTGATCAATCGCCCGGTTTCCGCGCCGAACTGGCCGGAGCAGATCTCCGGTTTCTCCTACTCGCCGTTCCAGCAGGGACAATATCCGCAGAAGGATCAGTATCCGTCTGACGACGAAATGCGTCGTGACCTGGAGATCATGAGCAAGTTGACGGACAACATCCGCATCTACTCGGTCGACGGTTCGCTGCAAGACATCCCGAAACTGGCTGAAGAATTCGGTCTGCGCGTGACCTTGGGGATCTGGATCAGCCCCGACCAGGAACGCAACGAACGGGAAATCACCCGCGCCATCGAACTGGCCAACACTTCGCGCAGCGTGGTTCGTGTGGTGGTCGGTAACGAAGCGATTTTCCGTAAGGAAATCACCGCCCAAGAGCTGAGCGTATTGCTCGATCGCGTGCGCGCGGCGGTGAAAGTGCCGGTGACCACCTCCGAGCAATGGCACGTCTGGGAAGAACACCCGGAACTGGCCAAGCACGTCGACCTGATCGCTGCGCACGTTTTGCCGTACTGGGAATTCATCCCGGTCGACAAGGCTGGCCAGTTCGTTTTCGACCGCGCTCGCGATCTGAAAAAGCTGTTCCCGAAAAAACCGCTGCTGCTCTCCGAGGTCGGCTGGCCGAGCAATGGGCGCATGCGCGGTGGCGCCGATGCGTCGCCGGCAGATCAGGCGATCTATCTGCGCACCCTGGTCAACAAGCTCAACCGTCAGGGCTTCAATTACTTCGTGATCGAAGCGTTTGACCAGCCGTGGAAGGCCAGCGACGAAGGCTCGGTCGGCGCGTACTGGGGCGTGTTCAACGCCGCGCGTCAGCAGAAATTCAACTTCGAAGGCCCGGTGGTCGCGATTCCGCAATGGCGCGTGCTGGCCATCGGCTCAGTGGTGCTGGCGTTGCTGTCGCTGACCCTGCTGATGATCGACGGCTCGGCGCTGCGTCAGCGTGGGCGGATCTTCCTGACCTTTATCGCGTTCCTTTGCGGTTCGGTGCTGGTGTGGATCGGCTACGACTACAGCCTGCAATACAGCACCTGGTTCAGTTTGACGGTCGGATTCCTGTTGGCGCTCGGTGCGCTTGGGGTGTTTATCGTCTTGCTGACGGAGGCGCATGAGCTGGCTGAAGCGGTGTGGATTCACAAGCGTCGGCGCGAGTTCCTGCCGGTCGAGGGCGACTCCAGCTATCGCCCGAAAGTCTCGATTCACGTGCCGTGCTACAACGAGCCGCCGGAGATGGTCAAACAGACCCTCGACGCCCTCGCCGCGCTCGATTATCCAGACTACGAAGTCCTGATCATCGACAACAACACCAAGGACCCAGCCGTGTGGGAGCCGGTGCGCGACTACTGCGCAACCCTCGGCCCGCGCTTCAAGTTCTTCCACGTCTCGCCGCTGGCCGGTTTCAAGGGCGGCGCGCTGAACTACCTGATTCCGCACACCGCCAAGGACGCCGAAGTGATCGCCGTGATCGACTCCGATTACTGCGTGCACCCGAACTGGCTCAAGCACATGGTGCCGCACTTCGCCGACCCGAAAATCGCCGTGGTGCAGTCGCCGCAGGATTATCGCGACCAGAACGAAAGCACCTTCAAGAAGCTCTGCTACGCCGAATACAAAGGCTTCTTCCACATCGGCATGGTCACCCGTAACGACCGTGACGCGATCATTCAGCACGGCACCATGACCATGACCCGCCGTTCGGTATTGGAAGAATTGGGTTGGGCCGACTGGTGCATCTGTGAAGACGCCGAACTCGGTCTGCGCGTGTTCGAAAAAGGCCTGTCGGCGGCGTATTACCACGACAGCTACGGCAAGGGCCTGATGCCGGATACGTTTATCGACTTTAAGAAGCAGCGTTTCCGCTGGGCCTACGGCGCAATCCAGATCATCAAGCGTCACACCGGTAGCCTGCTGCGCGGCAAGGACACCGAACTGACACGCGGCCAGCGTTACCACTTCCTCGCGGGCTGGTTGCCGTGGGTCGCGGACGGCATGAACATCTTCTTCACCGTCGGCGCGCTGTTGTGGTCGGCAGCGATGATCATCGTGCCGCAACGGGTCGATCCGCCGCTGTTGATCTTCGCAATCCCGCCTCTGGCGCTGTTTGTGTTCAAAGTCGGCAAGATCATCTTCCTGTATCGCCGAGCAGTTGGCGTGAACCTGAAGGATGCCTTCTGCGCGGCACTGGCCGGGCTGGCGTTGTCGCACACCATCGCCAAAGCGGTGCTGTACGGCTTCTTTACCAGCAGCATTCCGTTCTTCCGCACGCCGAAAAACGCCGACAACCATGGCTTCTGGGTGGCGATTTCCGAGGCGCGGGAAGAGCTGTTCATCATGCTGCTGTTGTGGGGCGCGGCG
>Ga0207655_1003442_pt1 | contig 11773 bp, 11 predicted proteins | sample KBSM44metaG_FD_184398 | JGI IMG/M metagenome (GOLD analysis project Ga0207655, IMG submission 184398) | Miscanthus rhizosphere microbial communities from Kellogg Biological Station, Michigan, USA - KBS M4-4 metaG (SPAdes) (version 2) | ecosystem: Host-associated > Plants > Roots > Rhizosphere >...
AGATGATGCGGAGGGTGTGCAGCGGCTCGGTGTCGTCGGCGTGGATGCGCCGGCTCGCGGGAATCACGCGGGAGTGGATGCCGAGAAGCTCGCCGATCCGCACGCGGAACCCGGTCTCCTCCCACAGCTCGCGCCGCGCGGCGTCCATCGGATCCTCGCCCGCCTCGAGCCCGCCGCCCGGCATCGTCCACGCGCCGCGACGCCCCTGATGCCAGTGGGCGAGCAGCACGCGGTCGGACGCGTCGACGACGACGGCGTAGGCCGCAACCCGCAGGTCCATTCCGTGAGCCTAGCGGGCGGGGCTATCGCGGCGGGAGACGTCGCGAGACGGTTCCGTTCTCAGTGCCGGTGCGGGGGGCAACGGCCCCCGACCGCGGAAGGACGGGATGCCGCACGCTGCCCGCGCCGACGAGACGGAGGACGAAACGTCGGACACGCAGGTCAGACCGCGGCGGTGTGCAGCGCGCGTTCGCGGAGCGCGCGTTCGACGGCGTCGACGTCGCGAACCGCGCCGCGATCGGCCGAGGTCGCCATCGCCGCATACGCACGCAGGGCGGGGGACACCGACCGCTGACGGTCTCGGGGCACGTACCCGCCGCCGTCGAGCAGACGCGCGCGGCGACGTTCCAGCTCGTCGTCGTCGACGCGCAGACGCATCGATCGGGACGGGATGTCGATGTCGATCACGTCACCGTCCTCGACGAGAGAGATGATGCCGCCACTGGCCGCTTCCGGCGAGACGTGGCCGATCGACAGCCCCGAGGTCCCGCCGGAGAACCGGCCGTCGGTGACCAGGGCGCACACCTTGCCCAGGCCGCGCCCCTTCAGGAACGACGTGGGGTGCAGCATCTCCTGCATGCCGGGACCGCCCTTCGGGCCCTCGTACCGGATGACGACGACGTCACCGGGCTGGACCTTCTTGCCGAGGATCTTCGCGACGGCCTCCTCCTGCGACTCGCAGACGACGGCCGGTCCGGAGAAGACGAGGATCGACGGGTCGACGCCCGCGGTCTTCACGACGGCGCCGTCCACGGCCAGGTTGCCGCGCAGCACGGCGAGCCCGCCGTCGGCCGAGTAGGCGTGGGCGACCGCGCGGATGCAGCCGTTCTCGGCATCCTCGTCCAGCTTCGCCCACCGCTCGGACTGCGAGAACGCGCTCGAGGAGCGCACCCCGCCGGGGGCGGCGTGCCAGAGATCGCGCGCGGCCTCGGACGCGGTGCCGCCGCGCACGTCCCACTCGGCCAGCCACGCGTCGAGCGATGCCGCATAGATCGACGACACGTCGGCGTTGAGCAGCCCCGCGCGGTGCAGCTCGCCGAGGATCGCGGGGATGCCGCCGGCACGGTGGACGTCCTCCATGTAGTACATCCGGCCGTACGCCGGATTGGGAGCGACCTTCGCGAGACACGGTACGCGACGCGAGATGGCGTCGATCTCGTCGAGACCGAAGTCGATGCCGGCCTCGTGGGCGGCTGCGAACAGGTGGAGGATCGTGTTCGTCGACCCGCCCATCGCGATGTCCATCGCCATGGCGTTGGCGAACGCGGCGGGGCTCGCGACGGCGCGGGGCAGCACCGACGCGTCGTCCTCGTCGTAGAAGGCCCGCGTGATCCGCACCGCGACCTCGCCGGCCTTCTCGTACAGGGCCCGGCGCGCCGTGTGCGTGGCGAGGACCGAGCCGTTGCCCGGCAGAGCGAGGCCGAGCGCCTCGACGAGACAGTTCATGGAGTTGGCCGTGAACATGCCCGAGCACGAGCCGCAGGTCGGGCAGGCGTTCTCCTCGATGCGCTGGATGTCAGCATCCGACACCGTGTCGTTGGCGGCCTCGGAGATCGCGTCGACCAGGTCGAGCGTGCGCACGGTGCCGTCGACGAGCGTCGCCCGGCCGGACTCCATCGGGCCGCCCGAGACGAAGACGGTGGGGATGTTGAGGCGGAGGGCCGCCATCAGCATGCCCGGCGTGATCTTGTCGCAGTTCGAGATGCAGACGAGCGCGTCGGCCTGGTGGGCATTGACCATGTACTCGACCGAGTCGGCGATCAGGTCGCGGGACGGCAGCGAGTAGAGCATGCCGCCGTGCCCCATGGCGATGCCGTCGTCGACGGCGATCGTGTTGAACTCGCGCGGAATGCCGCCGGCGGCGGCGATCGCCTCCGAGACGATCCGACCCACCGGCTGGAGGTGGGTGTGACCCGGGACGAACTCGGTGAAACTGTTGGCGACGGCGATCATCGGCTTGCCGAAGTCGGCGGCGTCGACACCGGCCGCCCGGAAGAGGGCGCGGGCGCCGGCGGCGTTGCGGCCGTGGGTGACCGTACGGGAGCGCAGAGGGGTGGGCATGATTCCACTGTGGATGCCGCAGCGCACGACAGGAAGACTGCATTGCTCCTAGTAGTGGCAGTACTAGGTTTGGGGGATGACCGAGGACAGCGCGCGCGACGACGGCCGTCAGCAGCGGCAGGAGCTGGGCTCGTTCCTGCGCCGGCAGCGCGAGCGCCTCGACCGCGCCGCATACGGTCTTCCGGCCGCCGGTCGCGGCCGTGCAGTGGGCCTGCGGCGCGAGGAGGTCTCGTACCTCTCCGGCGTGAGCGTCACCTGGTACACGTGGCTCGAGCAGGGTCGCGACATCCGCCCCTCGCGGCAGGTGCTCGACGCGGTGGCGACGGCGCTGCGCCTCACCGACGCGGAGCACGACTACGTCCTCAGCCTCGTCGGCCTCGCGCCGCGGCCGGCGACCCGGGCGGATGCCGTGGACGTCGCACCCGCCCACGTGCAGCGCTTCCTCGACGCGCTCGAAGACCATCCCGCCTATGCGCTCGCACCCGACTGGGGGATCGCCGGGTGGAACCGCGCGTATGAGCGCCTGTACCCCGGGGTGGCCACGACCTCGTCGGAAGACCGGAACCTGCTGTGGCTCGTCTTCACCGACCCGCCGGTGCGATCGCTGCTCGACGACTGGGACGACACGAGCAGGCGATTCCTCGCGGAGTTCCGTGCCGAGGCCGGCCCCCGACTGGGCGACCCCCGCTACCGCGACCTCATCTCACGGCTCCGTACGGCGAGCGTCGACTTCGACACCCGCTGGAACGAGCACGGAGTGAGGGGATTCGTCTCCCGGGAGCGCGTGTTCCGGCATCCCGAGCTCGGCCGGCTCGTGTTCGAGCACCATCAGCTGCGGCCTTCCGACCACACGGATCTGCAGCTCGTCGTCTACGTCGCGGATGTCGAGACGCGAAAGCGATTCGCCCTCTCGGCATCCTGACTCATCGCCCCTCAGCTGCGCAGCGCCACCACGGGCTCGATGCGCGACGCCCGACGTGCGGGGAGCCAGCCCGCGACAAGTCCCACGACCGCGCCGAGCAGCGCACCGCCGACCGCGAGCAGGGGGTCGAGCACCGGCACCCACCCGGCCACGACCGACACGGTGAGCACCCCGAACACCGCCAGCGCGGCACCCATGATCCCGCCCAACAGACCGATGATGACGGACTCGACGACGAACTGGCCGGCGATCTGACGAGAGGTCGCACCGAGCGCGCGCCGTAAGCCGATCTCGGGCGTTCGCTCCATCACCGACAGCATCGTGACGTTCGCGATGCCGAGGCCGCCGGCGAGAAGGACGATGACACCGAGCGCCACGAAGACGAGGTTCACGTCGGACTGCACATTGCGGCTCAGGTCGCTCCCGGCGCGGGGCGCCGCGACCTCGATGGCCTCGGGGTCGGCCGGACTGAGCGTCAGCGGTGCCTGGTCTTTCACCTGCGGGCCCGCGCCGACGACGATCCGCGCCTGCACGCTTCCCGGACCCCCGAGTCCGAAGTCCGCACGCGCAGCGCCGGTGGGAATGATGACCGCATCGAGCAGATCGGCACGGCGTTCGAACCCGTCGACGATACCGACGACCGCGTAAGCGATGCCGCCGATGAAGATCGACGGCTGACTGTCGACGCGGTTGATCGCGAGTCGCTCGGCCTGGCGTGCACCGATCACCGCGACGCGGTCTCCGCGGCGATCGTGACCGACGTCGAACATGCGCCCGGTCGTGACTGCCCCACCGAGGGTGTCGAGCAGCTCCGCGGATGCCGCGACGATCGGCGGCGGCGCGGGGAGGGCGACCGACGGGTCGTTGACCGGTACCGCGGTCACGGTTCCACCGTCGGTGAGGGTGACATCCGACAGAAGCACCGCGGACTCGACGCCGGCCAGGCGTTCGACGCGATCGACGGAGTCCCAAGGAAGGCGAGCCGTCGCCACCTGCGTACCACCGCGCGTGGTGGCCGACGCCGGCGTGATCTCGATCCCGGTCGCGGCGGCCGCATCGAACTGCCGAGCGATCTGTCCGGCTGCGGTCTGTGCGAATCCGACAGTTGCGACGAGCGCACCGACGCCCAGCACCGTGCCGGCGAGGGTCATGATCAGCCGTCCGGGGCGGGCGCCGATGTCCACCGTGGCCTCGGAGATGAGATCGGTCGTGGAGAATCGGTCGGCGCGGGCGATAGGCGCCACGAGGGCGCCGACGCCCGGTTGATCGACGCCCGGTTGATCGACACCCGATCGCCGCGTGCGTCGCCGGAAGGGAAGTCGCCACCGCATCCGGCCCATGTCAGGCCACCTCTTCGAGGCGGCCGTCGGAGATCCGCACGCGCCGTGCCGCCCGTGCCGCCACCTCGGCGTCGTGGGTGATCACGACGAGCGTCTGTCCCTCGGCGTGCAGTTCGTCGAAGATCTTCAGGACCTCATCCGAGGTCGACCGATCGAGGTTGCCCGTGGGCTCGTCGGCCAGCAGCAGGCTCGGACGCCCCACCACGGCGCGCGCGACCGCGACGCGCTGGCGCTCACCACCGGAGAGCAGGCTCGGCAGGAAATCGATCCGGTGGCCGAGACCGACGCGTTCCAGCGCTGCACGGGCCCGCGGCTCACGTTCGGCGCGGGGCACACCGCTGTACAGCATCGGTACCAGGACGTTGTCGAGCACCGTCCGGCGGGGCATGAGGTGGAAGGCCTGGAAGACGAAGCCGATACGCCGCGCGCGCACGGCGGCTCGCTGATTCTCGTCGAGGGCGCCGGTGAGTGTCCCATCCAATCGGTACTCGCCGACGCTCGGTCGGTCGAGAAGGCCGAGGATGCTGAGCATCGTCGACTTCCCCGAGCCACTCGGCCCGACGATGGAGACGTAATCACCGGTCTGCACACGGAGGTTGATGCCCTTGAGTGCCTGCACTTCCGGGGGACCCGGAAACGACCGGGTGACATCGCGGAGCTCGACGAGCGGCTGAGGGTTCGAGTGGTCCGCGTCGCTCACTTCCCGACCACCACGAGGTCGCCTTCGGCCAGCTCTCCGCCGGTCGGAGTGATCTCCACCACGCCCTTCGCGGACAGACCCGCTTTGACGGTCACGAGCCGGGTGTCGGCTGCGGGGTCACGCGGGTCACCGACGACGACCTCGACGCGTGCCTCGCCACCTGTTCCGGCGGACAGTGCCGCGAGCGGCACCGAGAGTACCTTCCCGTTGGTGGCGCCGACGGGAATCGAGACGCGCACGTTGCTGCCCTGCACCTGCTGGATCTGTTCGGTCGACAGAGGTTCCGGGGCAAAGGTGAGCGACCAGCGGGCATTCGCATCCTTCCCCGTCGCCGGGGTGAGCGTCGCGATCGTCGCGGCGTGCGTCGATCCGTCGGGGAGGGCGAATGTCGCCTTGCCACCGACGGCCAGCAGACGCGCGTCAGCCTGCGCGACCGATCCGCTGAGTTGCACGGTCGCACCGGAAACCGTCATGGCTTTGCCTTGCAGCACCGTTCCGCGCGTCGCCGCGACCTCGTCCACGCGGCGCGGGAGGCTGCTGAGGTACAGCACCTCCGAGGAGGGGAGAGGAGTGAGTGCGGCCTCGCGCGCCTGCGTGAGCTGGGCTTCGGCTTGGGTGAGCTGATCACGCGCCGCATCGCGGCTGGCCCGCTGCGCCGACGTGTCCGGTTCGCCCGACAGCTGCACCCGTTTCAGCTGAGCGAGCGCAAGATCGTCCTTGAGATTGGCGATCGTCGACGCGGACTCACCCTTCGCCTGCGCGTCTTCGACCGCGCGCTGGGCGGCCGACACCTCGTTGTCGGCCTGTTTGATCACCACGGCGTCGGCACCCGCGGCAGCCTTGTCGAGCTCCGCATCGGCCGCAGCCAACCCTTGTCGCGCGGACTGCACCCCCTGCTCGGCGGTGAGCACGGCGGCGGCGGCATTGGCATCTCCTGCCGGTGCCGGATATCCGGCGGCCGTGTACAGGGCTTCGACGCCGGCAGCGGTCTCCTCATCGAAACGGTCGGATGCCGGATCGCCGCCATCGATCCCTACGGCGCGCAGGGCGTTCTTCAGCTGCACGACATCCGGCCCGGAGACACCGAAGCGGAGGGTGCGATACGCCGGTAGGTCGCCGGGGAGCACGATGACCGGGCGGCCGGCGATCTCCAGTGCGATCGAGAGGGGATCGAGCTGCGCACCCGCGGCGGGCACCTGACCGGTGACCACCGCCGGCCCGTCCACGCCCGCCGTATCGATCGTCACTTCGGTCGCGTCGGCATAGCCGACATCCGCCCGCACCGTCACGTCGTTGCTGAGCTCGCCGAACTCGACCGGAACCGTCACCAGTCCCGGCGCGGGCGGCGCCGCATTCGCGCCGCCCGCCGGTGCCAGAAGGAATGTGCCGACGAGAAGCCCTGCGACCAGTGCTGCCGTCGCGATCAGAGCGGTCAACCACAGCGCGCGATTCGCGCGCAGCATCCGCCGCCATCCCGCCCGACCGGAGGATGCCGCAGCATCAGGGTCCGTCTCCGAGCCGGTCGCCGCGGTCAGCAGGTCGCCGCCGACCGGGATGTCGTCGGTGCCGTCGCGGTCGACCGCGTGTCGATCACCCGCCACTTAGCGGCCCGCCTGCTCGGCGGCCGCCTTGAGAGCGTCGAGTTCTGCCTTGTGGTCGGCGATGAACTGACGCTCCAATTCGAACTGCACCTTCTGCTGATTCTCGGTGTAACCGGTCTTCTCCCGGCAGTCCAGGTCGGCGAGGGCGACCTGGATCTCGTCCTCGCCGAGCTTCTTCAGCTCCGGGTCGTCCTGCTGCGGCCCCTCCGCGCCGGTGAGGTTCTCGTAGTACTTCGACAGCTTCTCCGACACCGATTGCTGCGCATCCATCTGCTGCGAGAACCCCGCGTGACCTGCGTCCGCCATGCACGACGCCCACTTCTGGTTGATCTCGGTGAAACCGGGATTGGTGGCGATGTCGCTGTAGAAGGTGTTGATCGCGTCAGTCAACGGCTTGAACTGCTCGTCCTGCATCGGATCGCTGTTCGCCTCGTGCTGCGCCTTGCCCTGGCATCCGCTCTTGGTCCAGTCGTATTCGTACGAGCCGTCCTCGCCGAGTTCCTCCTCCGTGGGCTGCGGGCCGTAGAGGGCCTCCCAGTAGGCGGTCTGCTCGGTCGTCGACAGGCTGTCGATGTACGGCTGGTTGGGATCGACGTACGGTGTCTGATCGGTGGGCTGCTCGGACATGGGGTTCTTGATCATGCCGTAGCCGTACTGCGACACCCACTCCCTGTCGTTCGGCTTCCAGACGTCCTCGCCCGAGGCGGCGAAGTTCGCCTTCTGGATGTTCGGGGTGTACTCGAACCCCTGGTCCTTCATGCACTGGGCGACAACGGCCTCGGTCTTGGTCTGCGTTTCGGTGAACCGCTGCTCCTGCTCGCTCGTGGAGAGGTTGGTGCCGTATACGGCGCCGAGGTACTCCATGAGCGGCGAGTCCTTCTTCTCGCCGGTGCTCGGGCCGGCGGAGCAGCCGGCGGCACCGACGGCAAGAGCCGCGGCCGCGAGCGTGGTGAGGGCGATACGGGTGAGGGCGATACGGGTGAGGGTCTTCATCAGCGGGGGTCCCATCGTGATCGTCGGAGCCGGATGCGCTCCGATACTCACGCTATGAGAGAGCTGGGAAGCATCGCGTCCGCCTAGAGGATGATCCTCCGCGACGAACGCAGCCGTCGATGGATGCCGGAGTTCAGCCGAGCTTCGTCACGATCGCCGCGATCCGACGCGCGCGCGTCTCGTCGGTCTTCGCACCGGCGACGTTGGCGACCTGCGCTTTGCGCGCACTGGGCGCGAGCGCGTCGAAGCTGGCGCGGACACCGGCATCCGCGAGGGCTGCGGCGAGATCGTCCGGCACCTCGACGATGCGCGGCGCGGTGTCGAGCTCGAGCGTGACCTCGATCGGATCACCTCCGGCCAGTCCCGTGGCGGCGCGTTTGTCGGAGGAGAACGGGATGAGATGACGCCCGCCCATGACCGCGAGCGTGCTGGGGTAGCTGAACCCGTTGACCGTGACGGTGACGGCGGCACGACTGCCTCCGCCGAGTCCCTCGACGACGTCGGGCGGCACGACGATGCCGGTGTTGTTGCCCTGCTGGAACAGCGTCGTCTCAAAGTGCATGCAGCGAGTATGCCCGTATCGCACCGAGGCGCGATACAGGCATACGCTCACGCGCGCTCGACAGGCAGCCAGAGTTCGCAGGTGGCGGTGTGGAAGTCCTCGGAACGGTCGAGCACCGCCACGATCGAGGGTCCCTCTCGCAACCGCCACGGCTGAGAGGGGAACCAATCCGTCGCCGTCGCCGCCCAGGCCTCCTGAAGCACCGTGGGGTATGCACCCGATGCGCGGAACACCGCCCACGACCCTGCGGGCACCTCGATCGTGTCGAGGTCTCCTGGCACCTCGGTCTCCATGTCGGTTGCCACACCGTGGAGATAGGTGAGGTCGCTCCCCGTGGCGTAGTCCGGGTCGACGTCGGCGCTCACCTGGAGGATGCCGGCGGGCTCCGCATTGCTGAGCCCTTTGAGGCGGACGTGCTCGGAGGCGGGCAGGGCGGCGATGTGCTTCTGGATCTGGGGGTTGATGCCCTCGTGCATCAGCGGCACGCGGGCGGCGTGTCCCACCAGTCGGAAAGCGGGGCGTTCCGAGATTCGGGCGTCCATGGAGTCGTTCCCTTCGACGGTCAGGCGGAACCTGAGCTGCGGTTGTGAGCGAAGGGGACCCCCGTCTCGTCTGACGTCACTCGGACTCGCGCCGTGCACCGATCGGAATGCCCGGCCGAAGGCCTCGGTCGAGCCGTATCCGAACCGCACCGCGATGCCGAGGAGATCATCACCGGCCACGACATGCGCCGCGGCCACCGACATCCGCCGGCGTCGCACGTACTCGGACAGCGGCAGGCCGGCGAGCGACGAGAACATCCGCCGCAGGTGGTGCTCAGTCGTGCCGAGTTCCCGCGCGGCCGATGCGATGTCGAGGTCAGAGCTCAGTCGTTGCTCGATCAGTTCGACCAGTCGGTTCAGCTCCGCGATCATGGCGCCTCCTTCGACACCGACTCTTCCGGATCTCGAGGCGGCGCACCCGACAATCGCGGACCGATCGGATCGGCGAGCCCGTGCGTGGGAGCGGGAGGAGAACTGTGGACCGGGGCCACATGAGTGGAAGCGTGTGGAACGGCTGGAAGCCGTGTGGGAACTGGCGAAGCGTGCCCATCGCCCCGGCGGTTCGAGGTCAGCCGGATAACGGTGTGGGCGAAGACGAGGTGGCGTCGTTCAGGCTGGGACGAGTGCCGTCCATCGTTCGAGCTGATCGGTAACGTTGGGCGCGTCGCGAACGAGGGTAGTTTTCCACGACAGCAGGCCATCATTTTGAAGCCTGCCGATCAGCGTGATCGGGTGCACACCCAATGCATCCGCATGTGTCTGCGCCCAGGTCACGCTTGGCCGCTCGGGAACGACGGGGAGCGGTCCCGAGATAGCCAGTTCCCCAGCAAGCTGATCGGCTTCCGTTTCCTCGTCCTGGCTCTCTTCAGATAGGTCGTCAATGATGACTCCCCCATCCTCTGAGACGTGGCCCAGCAGAACATGGGCGGTTTCGTGGAGGATTGTGAAGAGCACTTTGTCTAGCCGCTTCCATCGACCGGAGATGCCGATCACGGGGGTCTCATCGACGATCAGTGCGCACCCATCGAGCTTCCCTCCGGGGAACGCTTCAACGTAGATCAGCTTCACTCCGACTTCCGCGAAAGACGCTTGGAAGGCGGCGAACTCCTCCGGATTGCGCGCCCTTTCCGAGAGTTGCTCGGCCAGCTCTCGAAGCCGATCACGGGAGTATGGCGCAACCTGCAGCTCGCGCGCGCTGGCCTTGACGCACGCGACCCAGGCTTGCTGAAGCACTGTCACTGCTTCGTCCGTGTTGCTTCGCCTGGCGGCGAATCTGACCGTCAACTCCTCCTCAAGGCTCTGCATCCCGAAGAGGTGAAGGACCTCTTTCGATTGGCCGTCTGGATCAGACGCGGTGATGAAGCCACGCTTCCTCAGCAAGGCGACCGGTGCTAACTCGCGCAACCTGGCGCGGGTCTTTACGGCCTCAAGGCTCTCCTTGGTGCGCGAGTCCTGTGCTTGCTTCCAGAGGAGATAAGAGTCCTGAAGCTTGAGCCAGAACGCTGCGCTCGTTCCGAGCGCAGCCGCGATCTGCGCGGCGGACTCGCGAGTGATCTCCTTCTTGCCAGAGATGATCTCGGAGACGAACTGTGCCGGTCGTCCCAGAATCTCCGCAAAGTCGACCTGAGTCCACCCGCGCGCGTCGAGTTCATCAGCCAGGTGTTCCCCGGCCGGGAACACCTCGGCAGCCATCGGCGTACTCATGATCGTCACTCTCCTTCAGTGGTAATCAACCATCTCGATGACGATGACCATCCGGCCGTCGTCATCCGTTTCGAACTTGATGATGAGCCTGAACTGGTCATTCAGGCGGATGGATGAGTTTCCGGCCCGGTTGCCCTTGAGCTGCTCCAACCGTAGGGAACGCATCGCATACAGGTCTCGTTCGTCAGTGGCCGCACGCAGTACCTGGACCTTCTTCCGGTACGCCTTGATGATGTCTGCACCCCAGCGCCGCGGCGCATAGGACGCGTCTTCTGCCAGGCGCCGAAGATCATCATCCTCGAAGACGACACGCAAGCGCTCCACCTCACCCAGAACAACATGGTCAGATTTACGCTATCGCATCCCTCATCAATATAACCGTCATGGGCTAATCACCCCTTGCATGAATAATGCTACGCGAGCAGCATCGGTTCCGCAAGGCACCGTGTCGTGCAACACAAGTGGGCCGCCTCGCTCCAACGAGACGACCCACCACAAAGCTCCGAGAACAACTACTCAGAACCCGTACACGTTCGACAGTAGTGGAGGACTCTCCTCTCGGGCATGAGAGACCCGACAGGAGGTAGAGATCATGGCTCGCAACTCAAAGCAGACCGGCAAGGCCGCAGCGAAGGCCGCCAGCAAGGTTCTTCGCGGCAACTACAGCGACGCAGCAAAGAAGGCCGCTGGCAGCGCCCTGTCCCAGACCCCCAAGCGGGGGAAGTAAGACGATTGATCGGCGGTCTGAAGCACCCGCTGCCCAGGCCGCCGATCGCTCAACCGATTGAGAAGGGTCGAACCGCCACCGCTCCCGACTGCGACGCCTGCACCCTGATTTCGCTGAGCGGAGTCCAGCATGAGCGTCCACCGATCATTCCTGACGATGACGGAGAAACCCGGAACGTGTTCATCTCGCACGCCAGTGAGGATAAGCAGGCAATCGCGAGACTGTGGAGCCTAGGAGATTCGAACTCCTGACATCCTGCTTGCAAAGCAGGCGCTCTACCAACTGAGCTAAGGCCCCGGACGGGTGGTGGTGGGGCTACCAGGACTTGAACCTGGGACCTCT
>Ga0207655_1003443_pt1 | contig 11772 bp, 10 predicted proteins | sample KBSM44metaG_FD_184398 | JGI IMG/M metagenome (GOLD analysis project Ga0207655, IMG submission 184398) | Miscanthus rhizosphere microbial communities from Kellogg Biological Station, Michigan, USA - KBS M4-4 metaG (SPAdes) (version 2) | ecosystem: Host-associated > Plants > Roots > Rhizosphere >...
GTGGCGTTCTGGCTTGGAGCCGCTACACTGCGCCGGCCGTTCATTTTTCTTTTGAGGCTGTGCGCATGAAATTTCGTTTTCTTCTGTGGATGCTGGGTTTGTTGATGGGTAAGGCCAGTCGGACTAATCCTGCGTTTCAGCAGCAGTTGGGTGACAAGGCGTTGGTGTTTCAGCTACAGACCCTGGACGGGAAGGTGGCTCGGCATTTCTTTGTGAAGGACCAGCGCATTACCAGCAAGTCGGGCGTGTATGCCGAGCCTGCGTTTGCGATTGCCTTTAAAGACGCGGCGTATGGCTTTGCCACGATGCAGGCGAAGAACAAGCAGCTGGCGTTTATGACGGGGATTCAGGACAAGTCGATTCAGATCAAGGGCAACCCGGCGCTGGTGATCTGGTTTCAGGGGTTGACCAAGTATCTGAAGCCTAGGAAGGCTAAGCCTAAGGCTTGAGAGTGGAAGGGCTGTTGTGGCGAGGGAGCTTGCTCCCGCTGGGCTGCGAAGCGGCCCTAAAGCCTGAGACTTCGGTTGTATCTGACACACTGCGGCGGCTGGGTTGCGACTGCTGCGCAGTCGAGCGGGAGCAAGCTCCCTCGCCACAGGGGTTGGTGTATTTCAGTCAGACCGAGGTGGATTCATCGCGGGCAAGCCCGCTCCCACAGGGATTACCTGAGTCCTGTGGGAGCGTGGCTTGGTCCGGGCGGCGATCCGACGATGCTTTTAGGCCTGGCTAAATTGCGAAGCCAATTCGCGCAGCAGCACTTCAGCTTCAAGCACTTTGCTGACCACATCGTTGGCTTTGTCGCGAGTCAGCCCCACACGCTCCAGCAAGGCATCCGGAATGTCTTCATCCGGCCCCGAGCCAATCCCGCGACTACGCAGCAAACGCACGGCCAAACATACGAGGTTCGGGTACTCGGCGTAGTCGCCGTCGTAGCTTGGGTCGTGCTGGAAGCGCAGGGCGGTGGCCAGTTCTTCTGGCATGTCCCAGTAGCGCATCAGCCATGAGCCGATCTGTTCGCGGCTGATGCCCAGCAGGTGTTGCTCGACGTAGCTGTGGCACAGGTGCGGGTTGACCTCCAGGTGGCGGCAGATCAGCGAGAAGTGCGGCGGGAAGACGTGGGCCAGCAGCAGGTAGCCGAAGTTGTGCAGCAGGCCGGCGAGGTAGGTCAGGCCGGCTTCCGGGCGCTGGGCGCGGGGCATGGCGCGGGTCAGGCCTTCGATGACGGCGGCGGTGTAGATCGATTGCTGCCAGTACGGCGTGGTGTGTTGCGGGTGGTCTTTGGGCAGGCTCAGGGTTTTGCCCAGGGCCAGGCCCAGCGCCAGGTTGATCACCAGGTCGAAACCCAGCACGCGGACGATGGCGTCTTCCACTGAACGAATCTTGCCCGGCGAGGCGTAGTACGGCGACGCCGCCCAGCTGACGACTTGCGCGGCCAGGGCCGGGTCGGTTTCGACCACGCCAGTGATGTCGTCGATGGTGGCGTTGGGGTCGACCCGCAGTTTGATTATTTTTTGCGCGGTTTCGGCCAGTGGCGGAATTTCGATGGTCGCTTCCAGGCGTTGCTGAATGCGCCGCGCGGTGAACGCTTGCACGGCCTGGGTGATTTCCTCGCGGTCATCGTCGGGGCGGTCGAGGTTCGGGCGGATGCTGTGCACGGCTTCGCCGAAGTTGCCGGCGCTGGCCTTGGTCAGCATGGTTTTGAAATCTTCGCTGGTGATTTCCAGCAGCACGCCCGGCTCGCCCGAGTTGATCAGCAACTTCGGTTCGCGCAGCAGGCTTTCTTCATACAGGCACGGTGAGCTGGTGAGCGCCGGCAGGCCGGGCAGCAGGCTCAGGCTGTGTTTGCCGAGCATTTTTACCAGGCGTTCGGTGGATACGGCGGTCAACCGGCGGCCGGTGAGTTCTGCGAGGCGGTTGAGGTCGAGCAATTGACTTTGCGGAAACAGCACCATGAGCGCGCCGACGGCATCGTCCAGCAAAACCGCCTGCACTTTGCGTGAGGCGTTCAGGCCGTGATGGTCGAGGACTTCCTGGTAGGCGATGCCCAGTTTGCCGAGCAGCAGCCGAATAACAGACGGAGCGTGCGGGGTTTCAGGGGCGAGGGCAGCTTCTGTCATGGTCTGTATCCGTTTTCAAACAATTGCAGGAGTATAACCAGCTTGTTTAAGGCCAGGGTCCAGAAACTGCGACAGTGCTCACACTTGGCCGTATTGCTGCCCATGGCGTAGCCAGCGGTCGAGCAGCGGGCTGACGTGATCCGGCCAGCGTTCGAGCAAGGCTTGGGCGGCGTCGCGCACGGCGGGCAGTAAATCGGCATCGCGCATCAGGTCCGCGACCTTGAATTGCAGCAGGCCGGTCTGGCGTGTGCCGAGCATTTCGCCGGGGCCGCGCAGTTCGAGGTCTTTTTCGGCGATGACAAAACCGTCGTTGGTTTCGCGCATGATGCCCAGCCGCTGACGGCCGATCTGCGACAGCGGTGGATGGTAGAGCAGCACGCAATGGCTGACGGCGCTGCCCCGGCCGACGCGGCCACGCAACTGGTGCAATTGTGCGAGGCCAAGGCGTTCGGGGTTTTCGATGATCATCAGGCTGGCGTTGGGCACGTCCACGCCAACTTCGATCACGGTGGTGGCGACCAGCAGTTGCAGGTTGCCGGCCTTGAATTCGGCCATGACGGCAGCTTTTTCGGCGGGCTTCATGCGGCCGTGGATCAGGCCGACCTTCAACTCGCCGAGGGCGGCGGTGAGGTCTTCGTGTGTGGTTTCGGCGGCCTGGCAGGTCAGCTCTTCCGACTCTTCGATCAGCGTGCACACCCAATAGGCCTGACGGCCCTCGGCACAAGCGCCGCGCACCCGTTCGATCACTTCGACGCGCCGGGTGTCGGTGACCAGCACCGTATTCACCGGGGTGCGGCCGGGGGGCAATTCGTCGAGGATCGAGGTGTCGAGGTCGGCGTAGGCGCTCATGGCCAGCGTCCGCGGGATCGGCGTGGCGGTCATGATCAGCTGGTGCGGACACATCCGCCCGCCGACGCCTTTCTGCCGCAATGCCAGGCGCTGCTGCACGCCGAAGCGGTGCTGTTCGTCGATGATCGCCAGCGCCAGGTTCTTGAATTGCACTTCGTCCTGGAACAGCGCGTGGGTGCCGACCACCATCGGTGCGCCGCCCGCGATCTGCTCCAGCGCGGCCACGCGGTTTTTGCCCTTGAGCTTGCCCGCCAGCCACGCAACTTCGATGCCCAGCGGTTCGAGCCAGCGCTTGAAGGTGATGAAGTGCTGCTCGGCGAGGATTTCGGTGGGCGCCATCAGTGCGACCTGATAACCCGCTTCCAGCGCCTGAAGCGCGGCGAGGGCGGCAACCACGGTTTTGCCCGCGCCAACGTCGCCCTGAATCAGCCGCAGCATCGGTTCGTGCTGGCTGAGGTCGTAAGCGATTTCGTTGCCGACCCGTTGCTGGGCGCCGGTCGGGGTGAAGCCGAGGTTGGCCAGATACTGTGCTGGCAGCTTGGTGGCTTTGGGCATGGCCGGCGCGCGCAGGGCACGCATGCTTTCGCGCAGGCGTTGCTGGGACAGTTGATGGGTCAGCAGCTCTTCAAAGGCCAAGCGGTGCTGGGCCCAGTGATGACCGAGGGCGAGCTCATCGACGTCAGCATCGGCGGGCGGGTGATGCAGGTAGCGGATCGCATCGGCCAGCGGCGCCAGTTGATAATCCCGGGCCAGTTCGGTCGGCAGCCAGTCGGGCAGGCTGCTGGGGCCGAGCAGGGTCAGGGTTTGCATGCACAACTGGCGCAAACGCTGCTGGGTCAGGCCTTCGGTGAGCGGGTAGACCGGGGTCAGGGTTTCATCCACCGGCGGCGGCTCGTCACCGGTGATGGCGCGGTATTCCGGGTGGTAGATCTCCAGCCCCGAGGCGCCGGGCCGCGCTTCGCCGTAGCAGCGAATCCGCGTGCCGCGTTTGAGGCCTTCTTTCTGGGCGTTGCTGAAATGATAGAAGCGCAGGCTGAGCCCGCCGGTGCCGTCCTGCAGACGGACAACCAGGCTACGGCGCCGGCCCATGACCACATCGGCGCCGCTGACGGTGCCTTCGATCACCGCGTCTTGCCCGGGTCGCAAATGGCCGATCGGGACCACGCGAGTGCGGTCCTGATAGCGCAACGGCAGGTGGAACAGCACGTCCTGGAGATTCTCCAGACCGACCTTGGCGAGTTTCTCGGCCATGGCTTCGCCGACACCCTTGAGTGCCGTCACCGACACTTGCGACAACTCGGTCATGACAGCGACTTAACCGGCCACCACCGGCGCTGGCGGCTTGGCCACCGAGCACAGGCGAATGGAGTCGGCGAGGATTTCAATCGCCTTGGGCCGCGGGAAGCTCGCGCGCCAGGCGATGGCTACGGTGCGGAACGGCACCGGCGCACTCAATGGACGCACTTCGATCACGCCGGGGGCGTAGTGGTGGCTGTCCACCGCCGACAGCGGCAGGATCGAAATGCCCAGGCCAGAGGCGACCATGTGGCGGATGGTTTCCAGCGAGCTGGATTCCACCGTGGTGTGCTTGGCGCCGTCGTTGCCTTTGGCCAGGGTCGGGCAGGCTTCCAGCACTTGATCGCGGAAGCAGTGGCCTTCGCCGAGCAGCAGCAGGCTCTTGTCGTTGAGCAGGGCGGCGTCGATGGATTCTTTTTGCGTCCACGGATGCTGGGCCGGCATCAGGACGTAGAACGGCTCGTCGTAGAGCTGCAAGGTCAGCACGTCGGCCTCGTTGAACGGCAGGGCGATGATGATCGCGTCGAGCTCGCCGTTGCGCAGTTTGTCGCGCAGCACGTGGGTGAAGTTTTCTTCGATGTACAACGGCATCTGCGGGGCGACCCGGTGCAGTTGTGGAATCAGGTGCGGGAACAGGTACGGGCCGACGGTGTAGATCGCGCCGACTTTCAGCGGGGCGGTCAGCTGGTTCTTGCCGGCCTGGGCCAGTTCGCGGATGCCTTGGGCCTGTTCCAGGACTTTCTGTGCCTGGGCAACAATGCCTTCGCCCACCGGGGTCAGGCGCACGGCGCTCTTGCTGCGCTCGAAAATCAGCACACCGAGTTCGTCTTCAAGCTTTTTCACGCCCACCGACAGGGTCGGCTGGCTGACGTGGCAACGCTCGGCTGCGTGACCGAAGTGCTGCTCTTGGGCGAGGGTAACGATGTAGCGTAATTCTGTGAGAGTCATAGCAAGCGTCCATGAAGTTGCGGGCCAAGCATACCGGCTGCAATCGATAGACGCACGTTATCAGACTGAGTGTGCTAAGTGACACTGGGCAATGCAGGTTTGCCGTTTCCAGATATGCAAAAAGGCACCTTTCGGTGCCTTTTATAGGTTTTGTAACCGCCGAAGAACCTGTGGGAGCGGCGGTGTTTTAGCGTCGGCGTTCCAGCGAGTAAACAAACGGTGCAACGATTTCGATGGTGCCGTTGTTCAGCATGTCGGCCGGTGGCTTGGGCAGCGGTTGGGCGCGGCGGATCATTTCCAGGGTAGCCCGGTCCAGATCGGCGTTGCCGGAGCGGCCCACCAGTTCGAACGACAGCACGTTACCTTCGGCATCCACCACAAAGCGCAGACGGTTCAAACCTTCCTTGCCGCGTTGCTGTGCGCTGGCCGGGTACTTTTTGTACTTGGCCAGGTGCGCGAGCAGGGTGCCTTGCCAACTGGCCTTGGCGGCTTGTTGCGCGGGCGATGGGCCGGGTGCCGGCTGAGCGGATTTCTCCGTCGGCGCCTGGGTTGGCTGCGTGTCGCTAGGCTTCTCCTCGGAAGGCTTTTCCTTCAGTGGCTCCGGCTTTTTCTCTACAGGCTTGGGCGGTTGCGGCTTCGGCTTGGGTTTGACCGGCTTGGGCACGGCAATCTCGGCCTTCGGCGCTTCAGCGAGTTTTGGAATCGGTAGTTCTTCCACCGGTGCCGGTGGCTGTGGCGGCGTGATCACCTTCGGCGGTGCGGGCGGTGGTGGGGCCGGCACCGGCGCCAGCTCGACCATCATCGCTTGCGGCGGCAGCTCGATCGGCGGGCGCGAGGTCCAGTTCAGCGCGAGCGCAATGGCCAGCGCATGGACGCCCAGCACCACGGCCAGGCTACCGCTGTAACGCGTCAGCTTTTGGCGCGTGTTGATCATTTTTTGGCTGCCGTCTCGAGTCCGACCAGGCCGACCTTCAGGTAACCGGCGGCGCGCAGGGCGTCCATCACGCTCATCAGGTCGCCGTAGTCCACGCCTTTGTCGGCCTGGAAGAAGATCGTCGTGTCTTTCTTGCCCTGGGTCTTGGCGTCGAGTGTGGCGCCGAGGGCTTCGGTCTTCACTTCGTCTTCGCCGAGGAACAGGCGCTGGTCAGCTTTGACGCTGAGGAACACCGGTTTCTCTGGCCGCGGCGCCGGTTTGGCGGTGGAGGCGGGCAGGTCGACCTTGATGTCCACGGTGGCCAGCGGCGCCGCCACCATGAAGATGATCAACAGCACCAGCATTACGTCGATGAACGGCGTGACGTTGATTTCGTGGTTCTCGGCCAGATCGTCGTCTGCGCCTTCTTTCAAATGCAGGCCCATGGCCGATTACCCCACTTTCACCATGTGCGGTTGCGAGCTGCGCTCGGGCGGCTGGTGGTCGAGGTCGCGGCTGACCAGCAGCAGGACTTCTGCCGAGGCGTCGGACACTTGTGCCTTATATCCGGCAATGGAGCGGGCGAAGACGTTGTAGATGACCACCGCAGGAATCGCTGCAACCAGACCCAGCGCGGTCGCCAGCAGGGCTTCGGCGATGCCGGGGGCCACGACGGCGAGGTTGGTGGTCTGGGTTTTGGCGATGCCGATGAAGCTGTTCATGATGCCCCATACGGTACCGAACAGGCCGACGAACGGCGCGGTGGAACCGATGGTGGCCAGCACGCCGGTGCCGCTGCTCATGTTGCGACCGCAGGCTGCGACGAGGCGCTCCAGGCGGAAGCTCACGCGTTCCTTGATGCCTTCCTTCTCGCGGCTGTTGGCCGACAAGCGCATTTCTTCCAGCGCGTCGTGGACCAGCAGGTTGGCCAGGGTGCCTTCCTTGGCCGCCGTGGTGCTGGCTTCCTTAAGGGTGGCGGCTTTTTTCAGATGAGCGATTTCAACGCGCAGACGACGCTTGGCGCCCATCAGCTCGAAGCCCTTGGCGATCCAGATGGTCCAGGTGATGATCGAGGCGATGGCCAGGCCGATCATCACGATTTTCACGATAATATCGGCGTTCTTGTACATGCCCCATGGCGACAGGTCGTGGGCCATGCCCAGGGAGTTGTCGGCTTCGAGAGCTTGCGGCATGTCCGCGGCGTCTACGGCCTGGACCGGATCGGTCGCGACAGGTGCGGTTTGAACGGCTGGTGTTTGAGTAGCCGCAGGCTGTGTGGCCGGCGCTTGCGCATCGGCGAATGCGGCGGTCGGCGCCAGCATCAGGCTGAGCAGCAGGGCGGCTACCGCGCTCCAGGCGCGAGGTCGTTTGGTTGGCGAAGCGGAGAGTTGATTGCGTGTCATGCTGGCCGGACCTGAGAGGAAAAGACGGTAAGTGTTCTTCCAGGCCTCGTAAGGCCGAGAACAAAAGTGGCTGGCATTATTGCAATTAATTCTTGTTAACAAAAGTAATAGCGTCTCTTTTTTTCTTCCATTGCTAGCTGCTTATCCATTTCGGGCGCTAGTCTGTACCTTTCTTGAGGGAGTCTTCTGATGTCCGCGCCTTCTGTTTTGATCGCCGGCTGCGGTGATGTCGGCAGCCGTCTGGCTACGCAATTGCTGGCAGGGCACTGGCAGGTTTATGGTCTGCGCCGCAATGTGTCGCGCTTGCCAGCCGGAGTGGTTGGCGTTGCGGGTGACCTGTTCAGCGCGCAATGCCCGGCTGACTGGCCGACCACGCCACTGGACTATCTGGTGTACAGCGCCGCTGCCACCGACCACGACGAGGCGGGCTATCGCGCCGCCTATGTCGAAGGCTTGCAGCATGTGCTGGGGTGGTTGAAACAACATGGCCAGCAGCCAAAGCGCATTCTGTTTGTCTCCAGCAGCAGTGTTTACGGTCAGCAGGACGGTGAGTGGGTCGATGAAACCTCGCCGACGGTGGCGGGCGGTTATTCGGGGCGTTTGATGCTGGAGGCCGAGCAAGTGGCGCGTGATAGCGGCATCCCGGCCAGCATCGTGCGTCTGACCGGTATTTATGGTCCGGGTCGAGAGTGGCTACTGACTCAGGTTCGTCGCGGTTATCGCGTGGCGATCGATCCCCCGCTGTACGCCAATCGCATTCACGTCGACGACGCGGCGGGGTTGCTGGCGTTCCTGCTTGAGGCGGATCGGCGTGAAGTGGCGCTGGATGATGCTTATATAGGTGTCGATGATGCGCCTGCGCCAATGGCAGAGGTGGTGGGCTGGTTGCGTGAGTATCTGGGCGTGACCGAATGGGCCGATGATGCCAGTGTGCGTCGTGCCGGCAGCAAGCGCTGCAGCAATGCTCGGGCGAAGGCGTTGGGCTGGACGCCGCGCTATCCGAGTTTTCGCGAAGGTTATGCCGCGATCCTCGAAGGCCGCTGCTGACTTCCAGTCACCTCAAACCAAATGTGGGAGCAGGCTTGCTCGCGAAGGGGATATAACATTCAACATCATCGTTGATTGTTACACCGCTTTCGCGAGCAAGCCTGCTCCCACATGGGTTCTGCGTTGGCTTCAGGGCGGGCTTACTGCTTTTCGAGCAACCACTTGCGATCACCCGGTGTGAACGAAGGCATCTCGTCCGCCAGTGCAGTGTTCACCGTCTGGAAAATCTCCAGTTCTTTGCCCTTGCGCGCAAAGATCCAGGTATTGCCCTGGCCATTCAACTGCAGCCAGATGTTGTCGTTGCCGCCGCTCATCGACGCGCAATCGCCTGCCAGGCACAGGGCATAGCGATCTGCACCGGGCAGACCGGCGACCTGACCGTCTGCCTGGAACTGGACGGTGCTGCCTTCGCCCGGGCCGCTGAGGATTTTCCAGCTGCCGCCCATGTAAGCCGAATACAGCGCGCGCTCGAAACTAGCGCCAATAGGCGCTCCTTCCGGAACCTGTACCGATGCACGGTCGAAGACTTGCTCGGGCTCGTTGTCGTTGGCAGCCTGGTTCAGTCGCTTGCCATCACGCTTCAACTCGCTGGCGGAGCTGCCATAAAAGTCGACATTCCAGGCGCCGGACTTTTCGCCCAGCAGCTTGCCTTCGACGTTTTCAAAACCATTGGTGTAGCGGGCCTGACCGGCCCTGGTGTTGACGTTCCATTCCAGATTCGGGCCATAGGCCTGGAGCGCTTCACGCAGGGGGCCGCCTTTGGATGCGGCATCGATCGCCACCTGGTTGATCCAGGTGCCGCTGATATCACGGTCGGCAGGGGTGCTGGCACATCCGCCCAAGAGTAGGGCGACCAGCGAGAGAGCTAGCGCGTGGCGCATGGTGGAATCCTTTCAGAACCCTTTGTACAAGATCAGTCGGCGCAGCCTCGCAAGGCTGCGCCAGACACATTACTCGATGACCAGAATGGCATCCATTTCAACCTGCGAACCCTTTGGCAGGGCTGCAACGCCGATGGCGGCGCGGGCTGGGTAAGGCTGGTCGAAGTACTTGCCCATGATCTCGTTGACCTTGGCGAAGTGGCTCAGGTCGGTGAGGAAAATGTTCAGTTTGACGATGTCTTTAAACGAACCACCGGCGGCTTCAGCCACGGCTTTGAGGTTCTCGAATACCTGGACGGTCTGGGCTTCGAAGCCTTCGACCAGTTCCATGGTTTTTGGGTCCAGAGGAATCTGACCCGACATGTACACGGTGTTGCCAGCCTTGATCGCCTGGGAGTAAGTACCGATGGCGGCCGGGGCCTTGTCGCTGTTGATAACGGTCTTGGTCATGTATGACTCCTTGTGAAGGGTGGGCTACGCGCGCATGCGGGTGATGCGGATGACCCCGGTCAGGGCGCGCAGTTTCTTGATCACGCGGGCCAGGTGCACGCGGTCGTGCACGCTGACCACCAGTTGGACCACGCTGATACGACCGTCGCGTTCGTCCATGCTGATTTTTTCGATATTGCCGTCGGCCGCGTTGACGCTGCTGGCCAGCAGGGCGATCAGGCCGCGCTGGTGTTCCAGTTCGACGCGCAGCTCGACGTTGAATTCGCCGGTGACATCCTTGGCCCACGAGAGCTGGATGCATTTTTCCGGGTTGTGGCGGATTTCGCTGATGTTGCGGCAGTTGTCCAGGTGCACCACCATCCCTTTGCCGGCGGACAGATGGCCAACGATCGGGTCGCCAGGGATCGGCGTGCAGCACTTGGCGTAACTGAGCACCAGGCCTTCGGTGCCGCGAATGGCCAGCGGACCTTCCGGGCTTGGCAGCTGTTCGCCTTCGCCGAGCAGGCGGCGGGCGACCACGTAAGCCATGCGATTGCCCAGGCCGATGTCTTCGAGCAGGTCTTCGATCAGTTCGAGGCGATATTCGTGGAGCATCAACTGCACACGCTCGGCCGGGACTTTTTCCAGCGAGCTGTCGAAACCGTTGAGCACCTTGTTCAGCAGGCGTTCGCCGAGGCTGATGGATTCGGAGCGGCGTTGCAGCTTAAGCGCATGGCGGATGTGGGTCCGCGCCTTGCCGGTGACCACGAAGTTGAGCCATGCCGGGTTCGGCCGTGCGCCGGGGGCGCTGACGATCTCGACCGTGGAGCCGCTTTGCAGCGGTTCGGACAGCGGCGCGAGACGACGGTTGATCCGGCAGGCAATGCAGCTGTTGCCCACGTCGGTGTGTACCGCGTAAGCGAAGTCGACCGCCGTGGAGCCTTTTGGAAGCTCCATGATCCGGCCCTTGGGCGTGAACACGTAGACCTCGTCCGGGAACAGGTCGATCTTCACGCTCTCGATGAATTCCAGCGAGTTGCCGGCCCGTTGCTGCATCTCCAGCACGCCTTTGACCCACTGGCGGGCGCGGGCATGAGTGCCTTTGGGCTGTTCGTCGCCGCTGGATTTGTACAGCCAATGGGCGGCGATGCCATTGTTGGCCATCTCTTCCATTTCACGGGTGCGGATCTGGATCTCGATCGGTACACCGTGCATGCCGAACAGCGTGGTGTGCAGCGACTGGTAGCCGTTGGCCTTGGGGATCGCGATGTAATCCTTGAAGCGCCCCGGCAACGGTTTGTACAAATTATGCACAGCACCCAGCACGCGGTAGCAGGTATCGACCTTGTCGACGATGATCCGGAACGCGTAGACGTCCATGATCTCGTTGAAGGCCCGACGCTTGCCGCGCATTTTCTTGTAGATGCCGTAGAGGTGTTTCTGACGACCGCTGACCTCGCCCTGGATGCCATCAATGGCCAGGCAGTGGCTGAGGGACTCTTCGATCTTGTTGACGATTTCCTTGCGGTTGCCCCGGGCGCGTTTGACCGCCTGGTTGATCCGCGCGGAACGCATCGGGTGCATGGCCTTGAAGCCGAGGTCTTCGAATTCTATGCGGATGGCGTGCATGCCCAGCCGGTTGGCGATGGGCGCATAGATTTCCAGGGTTTCCTTGGCGATCCGCCGGCGTTTTTCGCCGGACAGCACTTCCAGGGTACGCATGTTGTGCAGGCGGTCGGCCAGCTTGACCAGGATCACGCGAATGTCGCGCGCCATGGCCATGGCCATTTTCTGGAAGTTTTCGGCCTGGGCTTCGGCTTTGGTCTCGAAGTTCATCTGGGTCAGTTTGCTGACCCCGTCGACCAGTTCGGCCACGGTTTCACCGAACT
>Ga0207655_1003445_pt1 | contig 11765 bp, 7 predicted proteins | sample KBSM44metaG_FD_184398 | JGI IMG/M metagenome (GOLD analysis project Ga0207655, IMG submission 184398) | Miscanthus rhizosphere microbial communities from Kellogg Biological Station, Michigan, USA - KBS M4-4 metaG (SPAdes) (version 2) | ecosystem: Host-associated > Plants > Roots > Rhizosphere >...
CAAGGCTATAGGGTTTTCAAAAAGCTGCAAAAATACACGTTGAGGACCTAACGTTGGTATATGGAGAAAATAGTGCCGGAAAAAGCTCTATTATGCGGCTATTGGTGAGTATAGCGCGAGCCGTGCGTTGCGGCTCCCGCTATCCCTTATTGCCAGTGAGTGTCGATGATGCAGATCAGAACTTTTCGTCGTTGTTCACGAATGGGACGAGTACGCCCCTAAAAATTGTTATTGAGTTTAAAAATCCTGAAGGTGAAGATAAGCTTAAGTTAAACTGTTCTATTCGATATCTACGTGAAGAGAATTCTGCACTAATTTCTGATTTTTCGATAGCGAAATCAGATAACATGATATGGAGTTTTGCTGTCGATACGGATACGGCTCCTGAGCATTCGCTAGCGCGACGATATTCTGTTAGTTTTAATGGGAACACCATTGAAGCAGACTTCGAGTTGGAGTTTGAGGGGCTGATTCCGGTAATTTCTCATTCAAAAGGAATATCGAATGAAGTGTTCATGCCATTGTCTGGAGCTATCTATGCTGTATCCAAAGCGCTAACGACATTTGCAGAATCTGTGGTTTGGATTGGTCCATTACGGCACGTTCCGGCTCGTCATAGCACCTTGACCTGCTATCCGAACACCTTTTCCGCTGACGGTCGTGAAACATTGCAGCTTTTGCATCCTTCCAATCCTCGGTCAAAAGAAATTGTTGAAGAAACGAGTCGTTGGTTTGAGCAAGCAACCTCCCGGAAACTATTTGTTTCCCCATCAGTCGAAAATAATACTGAGGTATTTTCGGTTTCGTTAGCTCCCTTAGAAGCTCCGGCTATGGTAATTCCGATTTCGGAGCACGGCGCGGGTATGTCTCAAGTTCTTCCGATTGTGGTTCTCTGTGCTGCTGCGTCTTTGAAGCCTGAAAATCCAATTTGGCAGGTCTCACCTCTGCTTATCTTTGAGAATCCGGAGTTGCATTTGCATGATGCCGTTCATGAAACTCTAGCTGGCGGAGCTCGTCAAAACCGAGCACGAGAACCAAGTCGTTTCTGTTAATTGGGTTCGAAAAGGTGAAAGTGGTTATTCGGAAATTGATCAGTTTGAATTTGATGAAAATGGATCGTTGGGCGGGCTCTGGTCCAAGTCTATTTTTGGTTATACTCCAGACTTGGCCCGCCGCGTGATGACGCTGAAACTGCAGAAAAAGTCCTCGGGAGAGGCACGTGCAAATTAATTTCGCTGACGAAATTTTCGATGTTGTTCCGGCGTATCAGATACTTGGCGCTATGCATACTGCGATCCGTCAGCATCATGCCGTTTTGGTAGATCCAGGTGGACCTGGATATACCAAGTGGGTTGCTATCTGCTCCTCACAACTCGGAGATTCTGATATATCGTATTTGATTTCGATAACGTTGATATCGTCAATTTTCGTTGACAGCCAGCGCTATGTGGAAGTGGTAAGCACTCCAAGTTCGTTGGCTCAAATTACGTTTACTGAGCTGACGGAGTCAATTTTGCGATCATTTCATATTTATGTAGAAAATGGTCGGGCGGATAAACGGTTCATCTACGCATTGCTGACCCCGGAACTTCGACGCGATCTTAAAGAACAGGAGAAGATCGGCGCAGTCACGTTCGAAAGCTCTGGCGGGATAACTGAGCTTGCAAGAAAGATTGTTGATGACGACAGCGCGCGTACAAAGCTTTCACTGCGGGCTTTCGCCTTATTCGATAGTGACGCTCTTTCGCCGGGCGTTCCGTCGAGGGACGCAAAGGACGCGCAAAGAGCATGTAAGTCTGTTGGTGTTCCGTTTTATTGTTTGGAGCGCAGAGCTATAGAAAACTATATTCCAGAAAATGCGCTTTCTGCATATGCTTCGACATCTAACAATGCACAAACGCGCATCAATCGTGTCAGAATCGCTCGAGCTTTCGGCCGGCTTAGTGTGGAGCAGCAGTCGCATTTCCATATGAAAGATGGTTTTGGTGCTCCCCACGGACAGCTATATGACGATATAGCGGAACAGGATCGTGAAACCTTGATGACTGGTTTCGGAAGTCACCTTTCAAGTTGCTATGACGAGGGAGGAATTGCTAATCGAGCGTGCCTAGAAACTTCCACCGGCTGGGCTGAGCTTCAAAAGGTTATTGGTTCTCTAATGGAGGTTTTATGACGATGCTTGCAAACAAAGTTACATATAGTGAACCATCGATTCAATACCTCCAGCATGTGTTGGAAATGGTAGCAACTGGAGCATTACGAATTCCACGGTTTCAACGGCCATTCGTTTGGCTTGAAGATCGACAATTAGAATTAATGCGAAGCATTCGCGAAGGCATTCCAATTGGCGCATTAATGATATGGCGTACAACAAATGCGCCAGTCGCTTTTTACGACACTCTTGGTGGATTTCCTTTAAGTGCGGACCCATCGATATCTCCACAACAGTATATTTTGGATGGGGTTCAAAGAATCACAACTTTATACGGCGCGTTAGCTGATTGGCGCCCGATGCGCCCTGGTAGCGGAACCACAGGGCCAGACCGAGTCTTATACTTTAGCTTTGCCGATGACGATTTCGTATTTGCTGAGCCTGATTTGCTCGAAGATGAATACATGCCGATGGGCGTAGTGTTCAAAACTATGGAGTTAATTAAGTATCAACGTCATCTGTCGAATGTAGGTCGCGATGAATGGATTGAAGTCGCTAGTGAACTTGCGTCAAGATTTAAAGACTATAAGGTTCCATTATTATCGATAAATACTGATGATTTGTCTATTGCGACCTCTACGTTTCAGCGAGTAAATACGCAGGGCGCGAGAATGACCGATTTCCACATGATTCACGCGTTAACGTGGACAAATCAGTTTGACCTACAACAAAGCTTGCAAAATCTAAAAGCTGAACATCTATCACCGATACTGTGGGGAGATGTTGATGACGAGATAATTCTTAAGGTTTGCAAGGGTCTTCGTGGCTTGAATTTATACAAATCTGAGCCAAAGGAAATTAGTAAACTGATTCGGGATGACCGGGGACTGTTGGAGCGCGCAGTTACATGTGTTCGTGATTCGGCGTATTTGCTGAGGGACACTGTTGGGATTCCATCACCAGATTTTGTCCCTTATGCTTTTCAAATCATATTTATTTCTTTGGCATGTGCTCAACGGCCTCGGTCCAACGAAGACGATTCGTTAATCAGAAATTGGATATGGTTCACGACATACACTGAAGCGTTTTCTGGCATGTCGGATGATCGTGTAAAGAGGGCTCTTTCTGACTTCGTTACTACTCTTTCCTCTGGCATGCCGAAGTGGTCAAACACAGTGAAGAAACTTACGCTGTCAGAGCCCAAGGAACGTTTCGATTTTAGATCAGTACGTTCCAAAGCAACATTTTTGGCATTAGCGCGGCATTATGATGAGGCGGAAGGCTTTGGCTTTAAGCTTTTACAATCGTTTGGGCGATCCACGGTTCAACAATTATTCACTCGGGATATCTCAAGTGTGGAAGCTAATTCGCCGGGAAATAAAATTTTCCTTCCCCCTAATGATTCCGCCGATTTTCGACTTGCATTTGAGCTCGAAGCTCTATCCGATGATAATTATGAAAGACACTTTTTGCATCCAAGCATGCAAAGTTTCAGTCCTGCCGAAATTATTCGTGCAAGAGCAAAAGCTATTGCAGAATACGAAGAAAAATTTGCAAGCATTGCTCTTTCAAAATTTTTGCCTGAGGTATTATAAAATTTTCGAAGATTTTGTATCGTAATCTGTCTACCAAGAAGCCTCAGTTTAGTGGGGCGTCGGCTTCGCTCGGGTTCGCATTCAGCGTTGACCCGGTTCAGTGGCTACTAATCGTAATTAGGTGCTACAGTCGCGACGCAGAATGGTGGAGCGGAGAAGCTAAATATGAACATAGCGGATTGCATAGTTCGTGGCGCGAGTATGCCAACTCTGCAGACTGACGGTGAATCGCCAGTCTGCGAAATGCTGCAATTAGCTATTGGAATATGTCCGTTTTACTTTCCACTCCCCGTTACTGCGACTAATCCTAAAGTCGTCTTTAGAAGGGTTGCGCACCTCAACCATTCTCGAAGTTCCCAGTAGATACCCTGACGGGTCAATCCACATCACAGAGTCAGTTTTGACGATTGGCAGTGCTACGTACTCTGGAGAGGCACCTGCACCGTTTGCAAGCTTTATATCCAGACCACGACGCTTAACTTTTTTCGGGCTCTCCGGCTGTTGCAAACTGGCTGCCCAAGCAATAAAATTCTGCGGATCTATCAGATCCTCCGCGTCGGTAATTCCACCGTTAATGTTCTGCCATTCTTCAAATTCATTTCGACGTTGTTGAGCAGCTGATCTTGTACCAGCTATTCCTTGAGCGAGGGCAAATGCAACGAATGGATCAAGAGTACCCCAACGCAGTAACTCCTTGGCCCAAAAACCAAACCAAGGCATCCCTGTTGTCTGCCGCCACTTAGCCAATGAAGGAACCGAAAGTGGGTCATCTGTCCCGTTCGACCACATCCTGCCCACTACAGCGCCTACGGCCGTACCTAATCTAAACTCAAAGTTTTCACCAACAAAGCGTTGCCACGTGCGTAAATTTTCCGGGCTTGGCTTTGGGGCGCTCGGTACATTGAGCCACCAGGATAGCGGCTCTTTCCAATCTGCGAGTAGCTCATGATCTCGTACCGTATCCCTTCCGCGGAGTCCGAAGCCCCGGTCACTCTCTAAAAGCTTCACTAATTCCACGAAATAGGCAAGCTGTTCGGATGAGTTTTGCAATCCATAGGACTTAGCACTGGTGAGAATTTGGCTGATGCGCGGCGCGATCCTCTCAAATCGGCGCCCTACGTGTGGCGAAAAGCCATATTGGAATAATCTTTGTCGCTCGAGTGGGTCTGGATAAACATTTCGTATAATGCCCACACCCCGCTGGACAAAAATTTGTTCCATTCGCTCTTCTTGGAGGGCCGCAACGCGACTGAAGCTGCGGCTCCACAGCGTTTTGAAAAATCGTTCGAGTTCTGGTAGAGGAATGCCATCTTCTAATCCCATGGCAACTTCCTCAACAGCCGTTAGCAAAACATTGTCTAATTCATCCAAACTATCAGCCAAAATGTCGTAGCGATTGCGTCCACCTTGACCGGCTTCCGAGCTAATTTCTTCAAGTGCTACATCTTCCAACCACTCAAGAAATTCAATCTCGCTCAAGCCAAACAAATCCCTTGCACTCTTTGCGATTGCGTTAATTAGGAGGGCAAGAGGACTCTCGACTTTATGGCCTTCTTTTCCCTCGCTGCGCAGACTTTTGATCATATTGTCATAGTCGGCCCGCATTTTACCGATTTGCTCCCAGTGACTGTGAATTTTCGACTGAGCGGTTGTTGAAGGGGCTACTGGTAAGGCAACTAATGTTACGCCCTCCATACTTCTGGTTGCGCCCGGTCTGCCGGCCCGACCAGCGAGATTTCTGAACTCCGAAGTAGACATTGGGTTGATAGAATTACGCTGACCAGGTTCAGCTAGCGGATCATAACGCGGACGACGAAGCGACGTAACAAATATAATGTCGAACGGCAGATTAACACCCTCCGTTAAAGTCGCCGTAGCAATTGTGATTGGACATATTCTGTGTTCAATCAGTTGTGTCATAAGACGCCGTAATCGTTGCGGCATCTGGCCGTGATTGGTTGCTATGCCTCGATTAAGTAAGGCAAATTCGAAAGAGTCCTTGCCGCAATAATCTATGCAAGCCGCTTGGGCCGCTTCGAAATATCCGCGCTCTATATTATTCTCTGGGTGTGAAAATCTAAAGACGGAGGACCATTCATCTAGATCGAGTGCCTCCTTGTACCAACGCATCGTACGCTCCGGCTGCTGAGCGACTGATATTAGGATTCTTCGTTCAGCGTCCACCAGATGTAACGCGTTCCAGAGTACATGTAGTTCATTGAAATGATAAACACTGTCCCGGACCTTGGCGCTGAGCATTGGCATTTCGCGAGCCCTTAGTGGGATATACACAGGTTCAGCACGTCCGCGCACGCTCAGGTCTGCACCGTTCATGAAATCAAAAGCCATTCGACCTGAAAGCTTGGGCTTTGCTTCTAAAACGCCAATTAACTGTCGAGTGCTTCGATAGTTTGTCCCGATTGGTTTGGCAATTGCATTTCGTTCAATCCACCTTGCTACTGGGTCTGCAGCCCCACCAGCAACCGCAGTTAGCGCTATGCAAGGGAGAGAAGGGAGTCGAGCTAGTAATCTGGAAACAAAACTTTCTAGTCTAAGGGATCGGTTACTGTGATCTGCGAACTCAGATCGAGTTCGGGTAGCATCTTCTGTCACCACTTGATGCGCTTCATCAACAATTAGTAGCCGCAGTCTCGACACAATCAGTGGGCCAACATAACGCATCAAAGCATCAGCTTTTTCCACGGTTGCAATCAGAACCGTAGGTTGATCAGCCTGAAGCCAATAGTCCGTTACTCCCCAGTCAGCCCCACCATAAAGACCAGTTACTATAAAGTCTGGTCCGAGCTCTTGAGTTAGTTTTGCCTCAACCTCACCTGCAAGTGCACGAGAGGGGACGAGATATAAAGCCAAAGGCTTTTTAATATCGTCGTCGTTTAACAAGAGTTCTTTGATTAGCGCTAAATTTGCAACCAATGTTTTACCAGAACCCGTTGGCGTACAAAGTGCAAACGACGGCTGCGCGATGAGTCTGTCAAGGCCCTGTTTTTGCGAAGTCCACAGAATTCCTCGTCCTCTACTAAATTGCCCCCGTCCGAACAACTCGAGTCTGCTAGTTTGACTCGGTTTAAGCGCGGACAATCTGCGTAACGCGCTATAAATACTCGACTCCGAATAGTTCATCGCTACTAAATTTAAAAGTCGAATGAACAAAGCGGTGTCATGATTAAACGTGCGTACTGCCATTTTTTCAAGCGCTATTAACTTTTCTAAAGAGCGATCCACCCGCTGTACGTTGCCGGCTCTGAGCGCCGCAGCTGCCAGTCCAATACAGCGAACCAACTCAGTAGTAAAGTACCATTCGACGCCGTCCTCATCATCGTTGAGCAATATCTCGATCGCAGAGTCTTTTTTGGTCAGCCCGTCATTCTCCGCCCAAAATTTCAATGCTTCGGCCACAGTTCCATCGAAGTCAGCAGCGAGGAAATTCGAGTAAAGTCTGTTTCCTGAGTTCGAAGTATCGTTTTGGGATAGAAGACTGGTCGCCATCGCTGGCAATCCTGCGAGTTGATAGGCCGCCGATGCGAGTAATTGAATAGGGACTTCGATTTTTAATACGTCATCTGACCGAGATAGCCACTCCAATATTTCTGCCGCTCGTCTATAACAGTCCCGGGCTACGGACGATGTTGAGCCTTCTACTTCATAAAGCACTGCAGCAGCGTGTAGTAAGCGACGGACATCGTCGACTTGGGCTTCAGTTTCTTGGGCACTCCAATGAATCGGTGGAACTTCCCAGGACACTTGCATTCCTCTAACAAACGCTCTTGCTTGGTCCGGTGTGAGCTTGTTTTCAGCTGCTAAACCTCGACCGAATTGTTCCGCAATAGCTTTCCGTTGCGATTTCTCATCTGCCATTACGTCGGCCCCTTCCAAAGTTTCTCGTATATTTTGTCGATTAGCTCCTCACCGTTTTCCATGACGACTTCCACGACTTGAAGGTCGTGTGGCGCAGTGTAAGCTGAAGGCATTGTTTTCCAGTCAATATAGACCTCCAACGGTTGACGACCTATATGGCTGTTACCACAGATGACAACAAGATTGGTCCTCTTGAGAGGCAGGGCGCCTTTAATTAGTAGCGCCTTATCGATGGATAAGATAGTCTTTGCCATTCCGACGGGGTCTAGCTCTTGAAGCATATGTTGCAGATCGCGCATTGCCAGTGGAATGTTGAGATCTGTATTGAATTTCGTCCAGATACCGTCTTTTTTGCGTACAACTTTGCCTGTTTTTTTATCTGTCTTTCGACTACCTAGTACGAGGTCCTCAACGATCAGATCAGAAAGTTTTTCTCGCCACTTCGCCTCGCCGACAATGTAACGCTCGACGTTACCAGAGGCGTCTAATGAAATTCCGAGGAAGTCTGAACCGGGCCTTCCAAAGACCTGTCGCTTACGAGCAGCATCCCGGACGAGATCAAACAGGTATTGTTTCACGTCTCCATGGTGCCTGAACAAGAAAACCGGCACTACCCACTTATGCTTTCCTATTAATGGGTAATGTTCCGAAATCATTCCTGCCATCACCTCTCCAAACAAGCCTCGGCGCGCAGTCGTCGGCAAGCGCTCTGGATAGACCGCGTGACCGACTGCAGGAATGTCAGCTGCGTCCGGATGCAGATCGATCCCTATGACATCATGAAAATACTTCCTGGCGTCCAAGTGTGCGGATTCGAAATAGGGCCGAAGCTCGTCTGACAAGGAGTCGAAGTCCGCATTCTTTTGTTCGAGAAGCGCGTGGCCGTAGTTTGCGTTTTCGGTCAAATTGCTCTCTAGCCAATTTTCGATCGTATTGCTCGGCACTGGGGCTGTGTGCATTGCGTGTCCAATTGTATGATTTTTCACATTGAAACTATTTTATTACAAAAGAAACTATTAGTAATAAAAAATGACATATTCTTATTGCAATACGGAGACTTAGCTTTGCAATTTGATATCTAAGTTCGGTAGGTACCAAAACTTAGCTTACTGAAATATGGCCGAGCAACGCCGTTACTGGGCTAAACGGACGCGGAGGAAAATTTGACCGATTCACTCAGGGATGGCGATAGCAGCGGCGCGCACTCGATCGTAAGCACGATCTAGTTGAAATCCATATACGGGCCCAAACCGGTTTGGTATTCGACCTGCGCCTTGAATTTAGAACTGAGTGGATAAGCGGTGTACTTGCATAGGGTTTTGAGCAGCCCGTCGAACTTGTAAGACAGCTGCGTCGCTACTTAGTAGGCCGGTCAAGCTCATGTAGTCTGGACACGGAGATCCCAGAGAGTTGGCTAACGTCTGTGTACGAGCTCCCCGAATGTAGCATGTCGGAAATTACTGAGTGCCTTAGTGCCTGGGTTGGCGAGCCCGTTGGAAATTCTGCCGCGCGCGCATATCTCTGAACTCGTCTGCTGAGTGCTTTGATCGACCATGCGGCACCGTTGCTGCGAACGATGAGCCGCTCACTGCCCGAGCGATCCTGCATGACTTCTGCTAGAAAGCTTGAAATATTCGCGGGAAGTGCCAGTTTCTGCGGCGCATCGCCAGCAAGCAAATCAATTTGGAACTGTCCGGTTGCTACGTCGACGCACTCGACTTTGAGGGAAATCAATACTGAAGGCGGGAGAGGCAACAAACAAAGCGCTTGTGCCATCGGCTTGAAGCTCTTACTTGTAACGCCGATAAATTGGGCTCGCATGCTGGGGGTAATGTACGGCAGTTGGTGACGACTCTCCTGCCGCCTCACCTGCAGTGCGGATCGCCACCCATGTTCATCGGTTACCAATCCGTCCTCGACAGCCTGATTGAGTGCGGCACGCACTGCGGCGAGATCGCGGAAAGCTGTTGCCGGTTGGCGTTGTCGCAGTTTTGCGCCGGCGCCCATCACCGGTGCCGAAAGCAAGCGGAGACGAAACTGCTTCATCTCGTCGCTGGTTAATTCGGAGAGCGCGCATCTAGCAAGTGGATCGGGCTCCACCCAGCGGCGATAGCGAGCCGCGAGTTCATTCGCTGCCGCATCACCTTTGGCGGCGCGCACCTTTGCGGTGAAGCGCTGACAGGCAAGCAGTACAGTTAAGGGGGCGTCGTTCGGTCCGGTTTGCATTGCTGCTCCCTTGGTCGATCAAGGTTGTTGTTCGTCGATTCTATTCTTATCGCTCAAAGCAGGGAGCAGGGTAGACAAGGCCGCGGTGGCAACATGATCGCGTAGATGCCCGTAGTGTTTTTCGATCATCGCCACCGATGTGCCGCTGAGCTTTGCTACGGTGAGCAAGTCTGCACCAGCGCACACCATATCTGTGATGGCTGAATGGCGGAGCGTGTACAGCACGGTTTGCTCCGGCAAACCCGCCTTGATGACAGCGCGTTTAATCAGTTTTTTCCAAGCGTCTTTCGTCCAGGGGAGGCCGCACTCTCGCACGAACAGCGGCTCGCCTGCAGGGCGATTCGCGGCGACGCGAGTGAGGAATTCGTTCACCGCAGCCGGGAGTGGCAGCAAGCGGTTGGCCCCCGCCTTATCCTTGCCGACACTCAGTGTGCTTAACCGAGGCTCGTGATTGCCCACTTTCAGATGGGCGACGGCTCCCGGCCGCATGGGTAGCATGGCCAGCCCTTGCAAGAACTCCGCGATGTCGCCGGCGCCATGCTCGATCAGCTGCAAACGCTGGCTGAGATCGAGGTACAGGGTGCGGCGCTGACTAACGTTTTTATACGAGCACAAAGCTTGCCTCCATGCCCGATCTGAGGAGACCAATCCGTCCTGCAATGCCTGGTTAAGCGCTGCACGCAGCGGTGCAATATCACGGTTGACGGTATCAAGGCTGCGAGGGTGCTGCGGCAGATACTTCGGCTTGACTGGCTTATCCCTGACACGTTTGCGCCAGGCCCGCGCCTGGTCGGCTGTGAGCTCGTCGATCGGAATATCGGCAATTGGATCCGGTAATATCCAGCGGGCGAAGCGCGCTGCCAGTTCGTCCGCGGCATGATCGGCTTTGGCGATGCGCACTTGTTCGACGTATTGCTCGCAGACCTTCAGAACGGTCGGTTTCGGCGCCTGCGTTGACTTCGATGCCAGCGACGGGCTTGGCTGGGACAGCTGCTTTTGCGCGGCCGCCAGCGCTTGGTCGAAGCGTTGGTGTGCCGGAACGTCTTCAAAGGTCCCGAGTGGGTACCAATGACGGGTACCACCGTCGGCCTCGCGAGAGCGCGCCAGCCAGGTGCCGGTGCTGCCGGCAGTTTGTTTGCGATAGCCGAGGTAGAAGCCGACCCGGATACGCTGCCAGTAAGGATCGCGACGTGGCGTCAGACTGTTGCGCGCTGCGACTGTATCGATCTTGAACGACATCCATTCCTCCGGTAGCTCTGGGCCTCAACCGCCGAAACACGGCCGCAGAGCATGACAAAAGTATGACAAACATTAGCGGAATCTCACGAACGCCGGCGGACATAGATCAATCTGAGTGCGCTACAAGCAGCAATATTTTTAGTGGGGGTGTGTTGCCTCGCATTACAGCGATTTTGACCTGTACGTCACAGGGGAGGACCGCTATAATGCCGCAGGTCTACGGGAGGTTAGCTCAGGGGTAGAGCACTGCATTCACACTGCAGGGGTCGCAAGTTCGAAACTTGCACTTCCCACCAGAATTCTGCTTTAGACTCAAGGACTTATCCATAGTGAGATGTGTCGTTGATAAACTTGAAGCATATTGGGGCAATGCGCTGTTCGCGGCCACCAACAATTAAACCGGCTTAGGCCGGTTTTTTGCATTCTGCGGTGAACGTTTTCGATGCTGAGCGCGGTGAGGTGCCGTACATACCGCCGCCGGGCATTCGTCCATGCTGGCAGCATCTTCTTTACAGGACGCTCCATGCCCCGATCACGCTCAGGTGTCAGCTTTGACGGATACGTTCAGGTGCGCGGCGCGCGCGAACACAATCTGAAAAACGTCGACGTCGACATCCCGCGCAATGCGCTGGTGGTGTTCACCGGCGTCTCCGGCTCGGGCAAGTCGTCGCTGGCGT
>Ga0207655_1003449_pt1 | contig 11759 bp, 17 predicted proteins | sample KBSM44metaG_FD_184398 | JGI IMG/M metagenome (GOLD analysis project Ga0207655, IMG submission 184398) | Miscanthus rhizosphere microbial communities from Kellogg Biological Station, Michigan, USA - KBS M4-4 metaG (SPAdes) (version 2) | ecosystem: Host-associated > Plants > Roots > Rhizosphere >...
CTTCAAGAAGAAGGACCCATCATTGAAGCGCGAAGCACTCGCGTCCGAGTGGCTTACAGACGCCTCAGTGCTCTACATCGGCAAAGCCAGCGCGGGCAGTCAGGGCAACCGAGGGCTCCGGAAGCAGATCCAGGAATTCATGGACTACGGCCGGGGACGGCCGACAGTGGTGTGGGATGCGCGCCTCATTTGGCAGCTGCGCGACGCCCTGGACCTGGTCATCGCTTGGAAGGAACTGCCGCCGGAGGGGCTGAGTGCAGCCGAAGCCGACTATCACGCCGCGTTCGTTGCCACTCACGGACGCCTCCCGTTCGCCAATCTGGTCCAAGCGCGCGCCAGGAAATAGCCCAAGGAGGCCGACGGCGGGAGGTGCCTTCCGCCGTCGGCCTCCCGCTGCGTGGGTGATCGGCGGATAATGGCGTCCATGACGGCCGGCAGCCCCACTGGAAGCACCGCGGGTCAACCGCGCATCACGGTAGAGGTTCCTGTCCTTCGGATCGGTGGCGGGCAGGCCGATTACGAGGGCCTCAAGCGATTCGTTGATTCGCTGCGCAAGCCGCAAGGGCTGCACATGACGCTGCTGCACGTGGGGATCCTCCACGAACTCGCAGATGATATTGCCGCGTGGACCAAAGGAAGGGCGACGCCGGAGAGGGTTCTGCCCGAGATTACGAGCTGGTTGACGGAACTGCCGGTGCTGCAGGGGTTTCTGGGTAAGTCGGACAAAGTGGTCCCGCTGGGTGGCGGTCGGCTGATGGGGCTTGAGGTGGACGTTCCCCAGGAAGTTCACGACTACCAAGCGCTTCTGGTGCAGGGCTTGCACGTGCTTCTTGATGATCTTGGCCTCGACAACATAGATGACTTCATCCTGGGCTCACCCGCTTTGGGCTATAGGTCGCCGCGCTGGTTGCCGCACATTGCCGTGGGACGTGCCCGGTCGCGACACGAGCCGCCCGTGGAGATCGCTCCGGTGGCCATTGAATTCGGCGACTCGCGCATCCGGAACAGGCTGGCGCTCCCTGGGCAGGGGTGATTCTGACGGAGCCCGGCCGCCACGGTAAATTGGACGTGACTCCAGATCTCAACCAGAGGACTTCCATGCAGCCCCGTGCCCTGTTCCGTACCGTCGCTTTTGCCGAGGCCGTGACATGGACGCTGCTGCTGATCGGGCTGTTCCTTAAATACGTCACGAAGACCACTGACCTCGGCGTGAGTATCGCCGGAGGCATCCACGGCTTCGTGTTCCTTTGCTACGCAGCGACGGCCGCCTTCACCTGGATCAACCAGAAGTGGACAACGCGGACTGGCCTGCTCGCCATCGGCTCCGCTGTGATTCCCTATGCCACCATCCCGATGGAGAAGTCGCTGGATCGCCGGGGTCTCCTGGCCGGTGGGTGGCGTTTGGCCGCTGGTGGAGATACGCCGCGTGGGGGCTTTGAAAAGGCTCAAGCCTGGGTCCTTCGAAATCCGATCCTCGCTGTTGTGGTGACCCTGGTGGCTGTGGGTGCAGTGTTCAGCTTCCTTCTGTTCATGGGCCCTCCGGGTACCTGGTTCTCCTAGGATTCAGCCGGCGGGAAGCATCGGTTCTTCGGGACCGGTGCTTTTCTTGCTTTAACACCTGGTTCTCGCCCTTTGCGTGTGCCGCCCCGACCTACTTTGGATCTGTGTTGGGTCTGACACGCCGTCTGTGGGGTGTGTCGCCCGGGGTTTGGCGGTCAAAGTGGGTGGTGGCGGCACGGGTCTTTCCCAAAACTTCGACGTCGGCACCCGTTTGGTGTGGCTTTGTGACCTTGTTTGAGGCCGTTGAGTGCGCTTTTCCCGCGGTTTCGAGCTGTTTCGGGTTCAAAACGGGTCAGGAAGCTACTGTTCCGAGGCCCTAGTGCGTTGGTTCGGTGGTGGGGCAGCCCCATGAGTTGGGGTTTTGTTGGCAGGTGTCGGCGACGAGTGCTCTTTGTGTTTTCCAGACGTGGATGGTTGTGGCTGGTGTGGTCAGGTCCAGGGTTCCGTTGATGGGCAGTGGTGGACCGTTGTTGACGGAGTAGGTGCCGGTGAAGCTGGTGGTGATGGTGGCGGGGTAGTTGCCGGTTTGGGTGTAGCTGTGGCTGGTGCGGGTTTCGGTGGTGAGCCATTCGGCTTCGGGGATGGGGTAGCCGGCGGCGGGGGTGGGGCCCAGGGTGGTGCCGTCTCCGAAGGTGTAGGTGTGGTTGGCGGGGGTGGCGGTGAGGTGGATGGCTTGGCCGAGGATGGTGACGTCGAAGGTTTGTTCGGTGGCGGTGGTGTAGAAGTTGGTGGGTCCGCCTTTGAGGGTGTGGGGGAAGGGTTGGGCTTGGAGGTTTCCTGGGTTGATGGGGAGTTGGCGGAAGTCGTTGAGGATGCGGGCGGCGATGTCGGCGAGGACGTTTTGCGGCTCTGCGTCATAGAGGCAGGTGGGTCCGGTGATGGGGATCCAGTTGGTCCAGCCGGGGTTGGTGATGGCTTTGGGGGCTTCTTTCCAGATGACGGGGGTGCCTTCTGGGCCACCGGGTGTGGTGGCGGGGCAGTCGAGGGCGTCGCAGCCGGGGTCTTTGGTGTCGGGTCCGTCGGCACGGCAGTGGGTATCGGCCATGTACTGGTTGGGGTCCTCGGCGGCCGGGGACGCGCCAGGGCTCGGCTCAGATATGCCGGTCTCGGGGTTGAAGATAAATGTGGCCCCGACTTCTATTTGCCGTTCGTGTCGATCGGCGGTGACGCGTGGTTCGTCTGCGGCTGCTGCCACCCGGGAGACGAGCAGGACTTGAAGGATGAGAAGAAGCAGAATGGCGCCATAAGACGTGAAGCGGCCCATGTTTAACCGACTATCGATCCATAGTCGGTGACCTGCCAGGAGCCGGCAACGTACTTTGCGAAGACGGCATCGGCTGTGTTGGTCGCGGCTGAATCCTCTTGTCCCTTGGTGCCGCCAGCATCGTAATACCGGATTGGTTCTTGCAGCACTTGCACCCTGGACGAGTGGATCTGATCTGATCCGCTGTTCCACGAGACTTCAACAACTGGGACCGTAAGCCGGCCTCCAGCCATCCATCTGCCCTCAACGTAATTCAGTTTCACTGAGTCCCTGTGGGCGATGGCCACAGGGAGTGTCGTGTCGGTGACCTTTGACCACGCCGTAAGGTCCCCAGTTTCAATCGCATAAGAGTACGTCGCGTACCAGTACCCAATAAACGCCTCCAGCCCCGCCTTGGAGTTCTCCTTCGCCAACTCGGGCATCACAGGCACCGGCACGTTCTGCGCCTTCCCGCTAGCATCCGCCGGCTTGTATGCACCTGACGAAGGCGGAGCAGCCGAAGCAACAGGCGACGAAACACTTGAGGTGGGCGACGCCGTCGTCGTGTGTGTTTCCGAGTTGCCCGCAGTGGGTGACCCGCCCTGGCAGCCGCTGAGAAGCACCGCTGCAACAACGACGATTGCCGCCGGTCGCGCACGGAGAGGCAACAAAGCGGCATACGTAAGGCGTGGCATGGCGAGCTCCCCAGCAGCTGTTTCAGGTGATGTGTCGGCCAGTCTAGGCAGGGTTTCCAGTCGCCTCCCAGTCTGGAAACGGGCCTTGTGGATAACTCGTCTCTGGCCTCGGGGCGATGGCCGAAGTATTCTTGGCCTGCCAGCTTGTCATCGCACGCATCTTTTTGGGGGAATTCATGGTCGCCATCGAACGTTCACGCCTGTCCTTTTCCGGCCGCCTGGCAGCAGCTGCCGGTCTCGTCGCAATGCTGACGCTCAGCGCCTGCTCCTCACCATCGCCGGCAGCTCAAGACACCCCCGCGGCGGCGTCCGAAACCCCCGCCGCGGAAGTGGGTTCAAGCTCCGCTTCCGCCAGCGCGCCCAGCCCGGACGGCACGGCAGGAACCGACGGTGTATACGGCCAATTCACCTCGATGTCAGAGGCTTGCCTGTCTGTCAGCGCCACCATGCTGAGCGTCACCATTCTCCCCCTGGCGGCCATGACCGGCGGAAATGCTGAGGACATCCAGAAGGCCAAGGATGAGTTGTCGAAAATGCAGGGCAAGGTGCCGGAAGAGCTGAAGCCGTCGTTCGAGAAACTGCGGGCCTTCACTGAGTCCGCGGGGTCGGATTTCAGCAAGTACGGCGATGGCCAGTTCGAGGAACTCATGAAGCCCATCCAGACGTGGACAGAGAAGAACTGCTCCTAGGGCACCGCCGCGCGCACCCCTTGTCTCCAAAGCGTCGTAGCTAGACGCTAGGGTGGTACTCAAGAGAAGGGGAGTGCTCCATGGAAGTCCAGAACGTGCAGCCGGATCCTGTGCCTGGGGGCGAGATTCCCGGTACCGGACGCACCATCATCTCCGAGGCCGCGGTGGCGAAGGTGGCAGGTATCGCCGCCCGCACAGTGCCCGGTGTCTACTCTCTTGGTTCAGGTCCTTCCCGCGCTCTTGGCGCGATCCGTGACGCAGTCGGCAGTTCAGACCACGCAGCGGGCGTCCGCGCCGAGGTGGGCGAAACCCAAGTGGCAGTGGACATCACCTTGGTTGCCCTCTACGGCCATCCTTTGCATGGCGTCGCCAATCAGGTCCGGGCGGCGGTGTACCGCGCTGTCGAAGAACTGGTTGGCCTTCAGGTAATCGAAGTGAACATAGAGATTACCGACGTTTTCATTGCGCCGCCGGCAAAACAGCCCGGGGCCAAGACCGTCGTGGTGGAAAGGGAGGCGCTCCAGTGAGCATGACCGTAGTGGGAATCGCGATCGGAGCCTTCGTGGCGTTCATGTCGTTCTCGTTCGGGCTGTGGGGTTTCCTCATCTCACTGCTTTTCATGGGAATCGGAGCGCTGTTGGGGCGGGCCGCCGAAGGGAAACTGGATCTTAGAAGTGTCCTTGACGCCATTACGGGCCGGCGCTCTTCGTCATGAGCGTGGCTGAGGCTGTGGAGTACACCACCACCAGCCTGGCCGGCCATAACCGGATCAGTACCCAGGCTTTGACTTCCCTGGCCCGCGCCGCTGCCGCCGAGGCGCTCGGCGTTGAGGCCAGCGACATCCGCGCGGATTGGGCAGACGACGACGGCCTGCTGGCTTTGTCGATTGTCGCACCCATCAGCGTTCCGGCTTTGACGGAAGTACTCCGGGATCCCAGGCGTGTCCAGGGTTTCGGTGGCTCCATCTGGGACCGCACCGTAGCTGCCAAATCCAGAGTCCTCGAGACGGTGACCCGGCTCAGTGGTTCCCAGCTGAGCAGGGTGGATATCAGGATCAGTGGGGCCCAGGTCAGGGAGGGAGGCCGCGTTCAATGACACAGGACCAGGAAACCGGGAAGTTCATGGCCGTGGGCCTGGACAACGACGCTGCGCCGGTGGCGGGGGAGGACCCGGCGATGAGCCGTATCCTCCGTCGCGAGACCCATTCATCACGGGCCGGCGCCGCCGTCATTGCTGCGGTGCTCGTCATCATTCTCTGCGTATACGCGTTGCTGGAAGCCGGAGTCCGTGCGGTCGGCCAGCCTCCTTGGTTGGTTGATCCCACCACTGCTGCCGAACGCATCATCGCCCTACCTGAGGGCATTTCACCCCTCCTGCTGGGAGCGAGCGGTGCCGTGGTCGCCATGGTGGGGCTGTTCTTCCTGCTCCACGCAGTGCTGCCTGGCAGGCGGGCCCGCCATCTGCTCCGGGACCCGCGGACCGCCGTCGTGGTTGACGACGAAGTCCTGGCCTCCGCACTTGCCCGTCGTGCCCGGATGGCAGCGAACGTTACCCAGGAGCAGGTGATGGTGGTGGTTTCCCGACAGACAGTGGTGGTCAATGTGCGGCCAACATCCGGGAGCCGCGTGAGCCACGACTCCGTGCTCGCGGCTGTGCAGGCTGAACTTGAGGAGATGTCGCCGGTTCCCATGCCCACGGTCCGGGTCAACCTGGCGTCGTCGGGGGTGATTGGGGCGTGAACGGAACACCCCGGGCACTCAACCGCGTCTTGCTCTTCATCATCGGGATCAAACTCCTGGCGGTGGGTCTTCTGCTCCTGCTGCTGGCGACTGTCCCTGCAGTGGCCGCCTGGTGGCATGGATGGGCTGCCGGCGTCTGGGCCGGAGCTGAGAATGCCTTCCGGCAGACGCGGTTTCCCGGACGCGAAGAGAGCTGGCTGTGGATTGTGGCGGGTGTGATCCTGGTGGCCCTCATCGTCGCCATGATTGCGTGGCTGTCACAGCAGGGCAAAGGACGGGCCAACCTCCTGGTCGCCAGTGATGATGACAGCAATGTCGACGGCGAAGTCAGGATTGGCGGTGGCGTCGCCGAACAGGCACTGAGGGCTGCGTTGACGGAAAGAACCGACCTTGCCGGGGTGTCAGTGGCAACCTATGAGTTCAAGGGGCAACCGGGTCTGCGTATACGCATCCAACCGCGCCAGGGCGTGGCACCCCACCTCCTGGCTGCGGAGGTTTCACAACTGGTCGAAGCACTGGACCTCGTCATCGGACAGAAGACGCCGGTGCTGGTGCACATGGTTTCGGGGGCGCGCTCAAGATTCACGAAAGCCGAACGGGTGCGCTGACGTTGCGGAATTCCGCTGCTGCAAATAGTTTGAAGCCAGAGGGGGAAACCTCCTTTGATGCGCAAAGCCACAACCCGACAGAGGAGTTCGTCATGACTGAGGAAAACACTGGAGCCGACGCCGTGAATGACGGGGCATCGAACGCGAAGAACGCCGCAGGCGACGCACTTGAAAATGCCAAGGAATTGGCTGGTGACGCTGTGGAGAATGTCAAGGAATTCGCTGGTGAAGCCGCAGAGAACGTGAAGGAGTTCTTCTCCGGTGACGTTGGAGAGAATGCCAAGGAATTGGCCGGTGACGTCGCGGAGAAGTCAAAGGAAATTGCCGGGGACGTAGCCGAAAACGTGAAGGACCTCGGCGCTAAGATTGCCGGACTGTTCAAGGACGGCAAGCAGCAGTAGTTTCTGCCATCGGAGGACAGGAGACAGCAGTGGCAGGATCAATGGCGCCCGAATCTTCCCTGGACGCGGTCCTGGCGGAGCTTGCCGCCTTGGAGGATCCCCGGGCCCGCGAGGTCAATGAGAAGCACGGCGACGATCACGGGGTGAATCTCAGCAAGCTTCGTGCTGTAGCCAAGAGGCTCAAAATCCAGCAGGATCTGTCCCGCGAACTGTGGTCCACGGGCGACACCGCTGCGCGTCTTCTGTCACTTCTGATCTGCCGTCCCAAGGACTTCGGAAAGAACGAACTCGACGCCATGCTCCGGGAAGCCAAGCGACCCAAAGTACATGACTGGTTCGTCAATTACGTCGTCAAGAAAAGCCCGTTTGCTGAGGATTTGAGGGTGGCATGGTTTGCCGACCCTGATCCTGTGGTGTCCAGTGCTGGCTGGGCGCTGACCGCCGAGCGTGTGGTCAAACGCCCCGAAGGCCTGGACCTCGGAAGACTGCTGGACATTATCGACGCAGAAATGAAGGACGCCCCGGACCGCCTGCAGTGGGCAATGAATAACTGTCTGGCGCAAATTGGGATTGAACACCCGGAGTACCGTCCGCGTGCCCTGGACATCGGAGAGCGGTTGGAAGTGCTGAAGGACTATCCAACGCCACCCAACTGCACTTCTCCGTTCACCCCGGCCTGGATCAATGAAATGGTCAGGCGCCAAGCCGGAAACTAATGCCCGGGCAGCTTCGGGTGCCTATGCCCCGGATGTCTTGTCCCTGCGCTTTTGGGCGATGTAGAGGACAAGGGCGGCGACAACCAGGATCGCGGCAGCAATGCCTACGGCCAGGGGAGCGTTGTCATCGTTGGGCTTAAGCTGTTCCGGTGTGGTTTCAGTCGCCGGGGCAGGGGTGCTGGACGGCGAAGTCGCTTCGGGCGTCGGCGATGGTGTCGCGGTGCGGGCTTGGGCAGGGTTTTGGACGGTGATGGTCTCCTTGGCCGGAAACACCGCTTCCGCGGCGGCGTGTGCCTGCGCCGGAGCTGCTGCGACCGCAGGGGAAAGGACGACGGCGGCAATCACCAAGCGGATGCGCAGGAGTCGCGTTGTAAAGAGTTTCATCGAAGTGTTCTGCAATTCTGCTGGTCGGCCAGGGACAGGTAGGCGCCTAAGCCGCTCCCGGGCGTCTGCCCGGGGCAATCCGGGGCAATGATAACGGGCCGCTTGGCGGGTGGTCAGCTATTTCACGGCATCGGCTACGAGCTGACGGAATTGTGCCTCGGTGTCCAGGGTGAGCATCTCACCGTTGAGGAAGAACGTCGGTGTTCCTTTCACTCCCAGGGTTGTACCGTCCGCGATGTCCTTCTTGATCCGTTCCTTGGTCTTGTCGTCCGCCACAGCAGCGTCGTAGGCACTCAGATCGAGGCCCAGTTCCCCGGCGAATGTGCGGAACAGGGGTGCTTGGGACTCCGTCTTCTCGCCCCACTGCGCCTGGGTTTCGAACATTTTTGCGTACATTTGCTCATATTTGCCCTGCTGGGCGGCTGCTTCTACAGCGAGGGCTGCCGTGGCCGAATTGCGGTGTGCCGGCAATGGGAAGTAGCGGTGGACGAAGGTGACGCGGTCTCCGAATTCCTTCTTCAGTTCCTCGACCACCGGCTGCGCGGCGAGGCAGGCTTCGCACTCGAAGTCCAGGAACTCCACCAGTTGTGCCTTTTCGACAGCCGGTGAGGTGACTCGATGGCTGTCGTCACGGACCACTTGGGCTTCAGCAGCAGGCGTAGGTTCTGTCGGAGCGGGTTTGTTCAGCGTAAATACGGTGTACCAGATCACTCCAACGGCGACGAGGACAGCCAGCAGGACCCAGATGAATACCCGGACCTTCTTTGCCTTGTCCATGGGCTGGGGCAGTGTTTTGCTGTGCGTCATCAGTGGTGGATGCTTTCCTGGTCGCGGTGGGATGCTGGTTCGATCTGGAAGGTGGAATGTTCGACGCTGATGTCGAAGTCCTGGGCGAGGCATGCCTGCAGCTGAGCGAGGATGCCGGCCGCGTGGCCGTCGGTCATACAGCTGTCTTCCACTGCAACGTGCGCCGAGAGCACCGGAGTTCCGGAGGCCACAAGCGAAGCATGAAGGTCGTGCACATCGATGACGTGCGGGAGAGCCAGGATGTGGTCGCGCACCTTGGCCAGGTCCAGTCCTTCGGGAGTGGATTCCATCAGCACGTTCACGGTGTCGCGGAGCAGCTTCAGGGTCCGCGGGATGATCAGGACGCCGATGATCAAGGACACGACGGCGTCGGCCTGAAGCCAGCCGGTGACGGCTATGACGATGGCCGCCGTGATGACCGCTACCGATCCGAGGGCGTCGTTGAGGACCTCAAGAAAGGCGGCCTTCATGTTGAAGTTGTGGTTCCGGCCGGAGGCCAGAATTACCAGGCCCACGGCGTTGCCGGCCAGGCCAATGACGCCGAACCAGAGCATCGTGGACCCGCCGATTTCGGGTGGTTCGAAGAGCCTGCGGATGCCCTCGACGATGACGAAGCCGCCGACGGCGAGCAGCAATGCCGCCTGTCCGGCCGCGGCGATGATCTCGGCGCGCTTATAGCCCCAGGTCCGTTTCAGCGTGGCGGGCTTCATGGCCAGCGACGCGGCGACGAGCGCTATCAACAGCCCGGCGGAGTCGGTGAACATGTGCCCGGCATCCGCCAGCAGCGCCAGGCTCCCAGTGAGTGCGGAGCCGATGATTTCGGCAATCATCACAGTGAAGGTGATGGCGAAGACCGTGATGAGTTTGCTGCGCCGAACAGTCGCTTCGGAAGCGTGATCGTGACCGCTCATGCGCGGGCCTGCCGGATGGCGGGCAGGACAGCAGCACCGTCCGCCATCACAGCCGTCCCGCCCGACGCGATCAGGAACGGCAGTCCCGGGGAAATGGCCGGGCTGCCTCCTGCAAGTGCGGCTTTCAAAGTCACGATGGCTCCCTAGGTGCTGATCCCCGGCCCGGTCCCTCAGCCCGGGGCCGGGAGGTGCCAGGCATTCCGGCACCACTCCAGAATATATGTAGAGTTGTTCAGACGTTAATTCGTGGCCACGCCAAGCACGGCCGGACTCTGTGTCCGTCATCCTTTCGACGGCCGCCTTAGGGCAAGACAAATGCGACGCATTCGCAGGTAGGGGTAGTCTTGATGGATGACTGGAACAGCACGGGCACGGCAGGCGACGCCCCGTCGGGCCGGCAGCGATTGTGCAGTGCGTGTGGTCGACGCCGACCGGGTCGAGGAGGTCAGGGCGCGGATGCCGGCAGAGTCGGACGTGAACGATCTGGCCGTGATCTTCGGGCTGCTTTCGGACCCGGGCCGGGTGCGGATCCTCATTGCCCTCCTCGACGGGGAAATGTGCGTGTGCGATCTTGCTGCCACCACCGGGCTGAGCGAATCAGGAGTCTCCCATGCGCTGCGGCTGCTGCGCGGACCGCGTGTAGTGCAGGTCCGTCGGGCCGGCCGGATGGCGTATTACTCCCTGGCGGATTCGCATGTGCGGATGTTGCTCGACCTCGGGCTCACGCACGTCGGACACGCGGGCCAGGACAGGCTCCAAGCGGTCAGCAACGGCTAAACAGCACCCCGGTACACGGCGCGTTCACCAAGTGGGCGTGCTGAGATGGGCGAGCCTGGAATCGAGGGCCCCGTCTGGCTTCCCTCGCTGCCGCCCTCGCTGGGTGAGTACCTCGCGCCGAACCTTCAGCCGGTTCCGCTGATTCCAGCCATGACACTGCTGGCGGCGGTGTTCTACCTCGCCGGTGCCATCAGCCTCTGGCGCAAGGGCCGGCACTGGTCGCCGGTCAGGACGGCGTCGTTCCTGCTCGGCTGCGTGGCCATTATGGTTGTGATGGGCGCCGGGATCGAGGGCTACGGACTGCGGATGTTCTCCGTCTTCATGTTCCAACAGCTGACCCTGATGATGGCCGTGCCTCCGCTGCTGGTCATCGGCTCTCCGGGCACCTTGCTGTTGCGGGCAACCCCTCATGGCCGCTTCGGCCGGCCCGTCTTGAGGATGGCCATGTGGGGGCTGCGTTCACGCTGGGGCAGATTGGCCATCCACCCGGCTTTCATGGTGCCCCTGTTCCTGCTGAGCTTCTACGGCGTCTATTTTTCCGGCCTCGCGGACCTGCTGCTGCCGAATTGGTACGGGCATGTGGGGCTGGAACTGCTGTTCCTCGCTGCGGGCGTCCTGTTCACGGTGCCGCTGATCTCGGCAGACCCGCTGCCCACGCGGCAGACGCACTTCGGGCGCATGCTCGACATCTTTGCCGAGATGCCGCTGCACGCCTTTTTCGGCGTGGTCATCATGATGGCAACAGCTCCGATGGTTAAATTCTTCGCCACCCCACCGGCAAGTTGGAGCCTCGACCCCATGGCGGACCAGGGCATGGCCGGAGGCTTGGCCTGGTCATACGGGGAACTGCCGGGAGTGCTGCTGCTCATGTTCATTCTGGTGCGCTGGCAGCGGGACGAGGCCCGGGGATGGGCTGCGGCCGCCCGTAAGTCCGCCGTGGCCGGAGACCCTGAGCTGGACGCCTACAACGAATATCTGCAGCAACTGGCCAACCGTCCGATGCGCCGGAACTGAAGGAGCGCCGGCAGAGAAGATCCGCCGGAATGAAAGCGCGCCGGCGAAGAACAGGGCATTCAGCCCCTGTTGCGGTGCATCATCCGGTAGGTGAGCTCTGCGAGGAGTTCCTCGTCGGAAAGATGTGAGGCCCGGGCGACGGGTGCCGCGGGAACGGCAACGCGGGGTGGTCCTTGCCGTGAGTCGTCCCCGGAGCGCATGTCGTCCGGCGTGAT
>Ga0207655_1003451_pt1 | contig 11754 bp, 13 predicted proteins | sample KBSM44metaG_FD_184398 | JGI IMG/M metagenome (GOLD analysis project Ga0207655, IMG submission 184398) | Miscanthus rhizosphere microbial communities from Kellogg Biological Station, Michigan, USA - KBS M4-4 metaG (SPAdes) (version 2) | ecosystem: Host-associated > Plants > Roots > Rhizosphere >...
CTTTCGCCATGACGGGGATCGAGACGGCCTGGATGATGCTGTCGATCATGTCGGGATCGCTCATCCGCGAGACGCCGCCCTGCGCGCGGATGTCGGCGGGAACCCGCTCCAGCGCCATCACGGCGACCGCGCCGGCGTCCTCGGCGATCTTGGCCTGTTCGGCGGTGACGACGTCCATGATGACGCCGCCCTTGAGCATCTCGGCGAGACCGCGCTTGACGCGCGAGGTTCCGGTGGCGGCAGGAGAGGTGGGGGTGGAGGTTGCGGTGGACAAGGACGTTCTCCTTCGACGGACTTCGGGTGCCGACTGTTGGCCTAGGCCAAAAGCTAGCATGACCTGTCACATAGACTCGCCGTGTGAGCATCACGAGCGCATCGACGAACGGCGTCGGGTTCCGCGGCGCCAGCGCCACGGAGATCGCCGACAGCGTTCGCCGGCAGATCGAACGCGGCGAGCTCGCCCCCGCCGCCGCTTTGCCGCCCGTGCGGACGCTCGCCGACGAGCTCGGCGTCAACCGGAACACTGTGGTGGCGGCGTATCGCCTTCTCACCCAGGCGGGGCTCGTCGAAGCGCGCGGTCGTGCGGGAACGCGGGTCGCCGAGCGCACGCCGGTCGCTCAGGACGGATTCGCGCAGAACACGGTGCTGCGAGATCTCGCCGCGGGAAACCCCGACCCGCGACTGATCCCCGACCTGCGCCCGGCGCTCGGGCGCATCGCGGGGCGGCCGGTGCTGTACGGCGAGCCCATCATCGACCGCGACCTGGCGGCGTGGGGTGAAACATGGATGCGCGAGGCGCTGAGTGACGAGCGTGCCCTGAAGCTCACGATCACGGGCGGCGCCTCCGACGCCATCGAGCGGCTGCTCGCGCAGACGCTCACCCGCGACGACGCGGTCGCGCTCGAAGACCCCTGCTTCCTGGCGAGTCTCAACACCGTCCGCCTCGGCGGCTACCGACCCGTCGCCGTTCCCGTCGATGCGGAGGGGATGACGGTCGACGGTCTCAGAGCCGCTCTGGATGCCGGGGCGCGCGCAGTTCTGCTGACGCCGCGCGCGCAGAACCCGACCGGTGCCAGCCTGAGCGCCGAACGTGCCGCCGCGCTGCGGGAGCTCCTCGCCGAGCACCCGTACGTGATGGTGATCGAAGACGATCACTTCTCACTGCTGTCGGAGCAGCCGTTCCACTCGATCATCGGAGCGGACCATCGCCGCTGGGCGCTCGTGCGCTCTGTGTCAAAATTCCTCGGACCGGACATGTGCCTCGCGATCGTCGCCTCCGACCCCGGTACGGCCGGACGCCTCGCCGAGCGCCTCAACCCGGGTGCGACTTGGGTCAGTCATCTGCTGCAACGACTCGCGCTGGAACAACTCACCGACGCGGATGCCGTCGCGGCGGTCACGGCGGCGGCAGCCCATTACGCGGATCGCAACCGCATCGCCGCCGCCGCGTTCACGGCGGCCGGGGTGCCGGTGATCGCCGGCGACGGACTGAGCCTCTGGGTTCCGTTGCCTGTGCCGGCACGCGCGGCATCCGAGCAGCTCATGCGGCGCGGCTGGCTCGCGCGCCCGGGCGACGAGTTCGTTCTCGAGAACGAACTCGCCGCGCGCCACCTGCGTCTGACCGTTCATGACCTGTCCGACGCCGATCTCGAGCGTCTGGCCACCGACCTGGCTGCGGCGATCCCCGCTGCCGCCGCGACCTTGAAAGCAGGATGATCACCCGATGAAGATCCTCTCCATCCAATCGGCCGTCGCCTACGGGCACGTCGGCAACTCCGCCGCTGTGTTTCCGCTGCAGCGCATCGGTGTCGAGGTGCTGCCCGTGTACACGGTGAACTTCTCGAACCACACCGGTTACGGCGCATGGCGCGGACCGCTCATCTCCCCCGACGACGTCCGCGACGTCATCACCGGGATCGAGGAGCGGGGCGTTCTCGGGGAGATCGACGTCGTGCTCAGCGGCTACCAGGGAGGGGAGGGCATCGCCGACGTCATCCTCGACGCGGTCGCGCGCGTGAAGTCCGCGAACTCGGCGGCGATCTACGCGTGCGATCCGGTCATGGGCAATGCGAAGAGCGGATGCTTCGTCGCCCCCGCCATCCCGATCCTGCTGCGCGAGCGCGTCGTGCCCGCCGCGGACATCATCACCCCCAACCAGTTCGAGCTGGGGTTCCTGACGGAGACCGAGCCCGGAGATCTCGCCTCGACGCTCGCGTCGGCGGATGCCGCGCGCTCGATGGGTCCGCGCACCGTGCTCGTCACGTCGGTCGAGCGTCCCGACGCCCCCGAAGGCACGATCGAGATGCTCGCGGTGACCGACGACGGCGCGTGGATCGTCCAGACGCCGCGCATCCCCATGAAGGCGAACGGCTCGGGCGACGTCACGGCGGCGCTGTTCACCGCGCACTACCGCGCCAGCGGTGACGCCGCGGATGCGCTGGCGAAGACCGTGTCGAGCGTCTACGACCTGCTGCAGATGACCTTCGAGTCCGGTGAGCGCGAACTCCAACTGGTCGAGGCGCAGGAGTTCTACGCCCACCCGCGGATGCAGTTCACCGTGTCGCAGGTCCGCTGAGGTTCGGCATTTCGACTCGGCGCTGCGCGCGCTCAACGACCGGGACTTGCTCCCCCGCTCCCCCCGGTCGTTGAGCGCGCGCAGCGAGTCGAAACGCGCCTCGCCCGCGCCGCCGCTCGTTGAGCGAGCGCAGCGAGTCGAAACGCGCCGCGCTCAGAAAAGGGCGTACGGCCAGCGCTCGCTCAACTCGGGCGAGATCGCGTCGAGGTTCGCATGCAGCCGCGCGACGTCCACCTCGGTGGCTTCGTCGATCTCCTCGAACGCCGCGAGCACATGCCCGACCATCAGCCATTCGGTGATCGAAAGGTGCATCGCCGTGAACCGAGAGACGGCCCGCTCCCCGTCGACGTGATCGAAGAACCACACATCGCCGCGCGGACCGAGCCACCACTCGTCACCCTGCCCGTTGTCGCCGATCAGCACCCAGCCGGATGCCACCTCGAGATCGACCCAGTACAGCGGGTCTTGGCGATCGCGGGTTTCGGTGACCGCGTGGGCTGCATCGAACGCGGTGATGTCCCCCGACAGCTCGATCGTGCGCGTCGGGAGGGCAGCCAAGCGACGCTCGTCGACGACGAACGGCTCGGCACCGTCATCCGGCCCGCCGGGCCGTGTCACAGCCGGCATCCGATCAGGCCGCGGGCCACGCCGCAGAGACCGCTTCCCGTACGTCGCCGAGCAGCTGCGGCAGGGCCTTGGTCCGCGCAATGATCGGGAAGAAGTTCGCGTCCGACGCCCACCGCGGCACGATGTGCTGGTGCAGGTGCTCGTCGACGCCCGCCCCGGCAACCGCGCCCTGGTTCATGCCGATGTTGAAGCCGTCGCAGCGCGAGACCGCGCGCAATACCCGCATCCCGGTCTGGGTGAGCGCGCCGATCTCGGCGACCTCTTCGGGCGTGGCCTGATCGTACGTCGCGATGTGGCGGTACGGGCAGACGAGCAGGTGACCGGAGTTGTACGGGAAGAGGTTCAGCAGCACGTAGGACGTCACGCCGCGGTGCACGATCAGACCGTCGGCATCCGACTTCTGCGGCGCTGCACAGAAGGGGCATCCCGACCCGCGCAGTGCGTCGGCGCCGGTGTTGATGTAGGCCATCCGGTGCGGGGTCCACAGGCGCTGGAACCCGTCGGGAACGCCGGCGAAGGTGCTCGCGTCCTCGAGAGAGGCGTCTGCGTTTCGACTCGTCTCCGGCTCGCTCAACGACCGGCTCCGCTCACGCCAGGTCCTCCGCGGTGTTGACGAGAAGCTTCCCGGAGATCGCGGCGACGATCTTGTCGATGGCCTCGTCCACGGGGATGCCGTTGGTCTGGGTGCCGTCGCGGAAGCGGAACGAGACCGTCCCGCCGGAGCGGTCCTGCTCCCCCGCGATGAGCTGCAGCGGCACCTTCTGGGTGGTGTGCGTGCGGATCTTCTTCGGCATGCGGTCATCGGAGTGGTCGACCTCGGCGCGCACACCCTTCGCGCGCAGGCGCGCGATGATGTCGTCGAGGTACGGCGCGAAGTCATCGGCCACCGGGATACCCACGACCTGCACCGGAGCGAGCCACACGGGGAAAGCTCCTGCGTAGTGCTCGAGCAGGATCGCGAAGAACCGCTCGACCGAGCCGAAGAGCGCGCGGTGGATCATCACCGGGCGGTGCTTCTCGCCGTCGGGTCCGGTGTACTCGAGTTCGAAGCGCTCGGGCTGGTTGAAGTCGAGCTGGATGGTCGACATCTGCCAGGTGCGTCCGATCGCGTCGCGGGCCTGCACGGAGATCTTCGGGCCGTAGAACGCGGCGCCGCCCGGGTCGGGCACGAGCTCGAGCCCGGATGCCTCGGCCACCTCGCGCAGGGTCTCGGTCGCCTCCGTCCACAGGTCGTCGGCGCCGATGAACTTCGGGTTGCCGTCCTCCTTGGTCGACAGCTCCAGGTAGAAGTCGTTGAGCCCGTAGTCGCGGAGGGTCTGGAGCACGAAGTCGAGGCTGTGGGTGAGCTCGCCCTTGACCTGGTCGGCCGTGACGTAGATGTGGGTGTCGTCCTGGGTCATGCCGCGCACGCGCGTGAGGCCGGACAGGGTGCCGCTCTTCTCGTAGCGGTAGACGGACCCGAACTCGCTGAGGCGCAGCGGCAGCTCGCGGTAGGACCGTCCGCGCGAGCGGAAGATGAGGTTGTGGAACGGGCAGTTCATGGGCTTCAGGTAGTACTCCTGGCCCTCGCGGCTGACGTGACCGTCGGCATCCACGACCTCGTCGAGCACCATCGGCGGGTACATGCCGTCGGCGTACCACTGCAGGTGCCCGCTCGTCATGAAGAGGTCGCCCTTGGTGATGTGCGGGGTGTTGACCACTTCGTAGCCACTCGCGAGCAGGCGCTCGCGCATGTAGCGCTCGATCTCGTAGCGGATGATGCCGCCCTTGGGGTGGAACACCGACAGCCCGGGGCCGATCTCGTCGGGGAACGAGAAGAGGTCCAGTTCCTTGCCGAGCTTGCGGTGGTCGCGCTTGGCCGCCTCTTCCAGGCGCTGCTGGTAGGCACGCAGCTCGTCCTTCGTCGGCCACGCGGTGCCGTAGATGCGCTGGAGCTGCGGGTTCTTCTCGCTGCCGCGCCAGTACGCTCCGGCGACGCGGGTGAGGTCCCAACCGTTGGCGACGTAGCGGGTGCCGGGAACGTGCGGTCCACGGCACAGGTCGCGCCACACGACCTCGCCGTCACGGTTCACGTTCTCGTAGACGGTCAGCTCGCCGGCGCCGATCTCGGCAGACGCGCCCTCGGCGGCGTTCGCTCCCGATCCCGGACCGCCGGCGAGCGAGATGAGCTCGAGCTTGAACGGCTCGCTCGCCATGAGCTCTTTCGCCTCGGTCTCGTCGACGACGCGGCGGACGAAGCGCTGGTTCTCACGGACGATCCGCTCCATCTCCTTCTTGATGGCTTTGAGGTCCTCGGGAGTGAACGGGTCGACATTGCCGAAGTCGAAGTAGAAGCCGTCGGTGATGGGCGGGCCGATGCCGAGGTTCGACTGCGGCTTGATGCGCTGCACCGCCTGGGCCATGACGTGCGCCGTCGAGTGGCGGAGGATCGACAGGCCGTCGGGGCTGTCGACGGTGACCGGCTCGACCGTGTCGTCGGCCGTCACGACGGTCGAGAGGTCTTTCAGGTCACCGTTGACGCGCAGAGCGACGACGGAGCGGTCGGGGAACAGGGTGAAACCGTCGGCGGGGAAGGTCACGTCCGCCGCGGGTGAGACATCAGTCAAGGGAAGGTCTCCAGAAGATGGATCGGATGGGATGCTCAGCTTCGGACGCCACGCGCCCTGCCCGCTCAGGCCCAGATCGTTCGTGCGTCGGGCGTGCGCGTGCCGGTCGCGAAGGCGGGGAGCCGGCTCAGTTCCATAGGGGAAGTCTATCGCCGCACGGGACTGCTCGATGAGGGTCCATGATGGATGCCGTGATGCTTGCCGTGATCGGAGCGGGGCTGCTGCTTCTGGGCGGCGCTGCCGTCGTGTTCGGCCTCCTTCCGCTCGACGCGGCACTGGAGATCGGCGACCGCGTCTGGCCGATCCTCCTCTTCGTCGTCGCGGTCACCGTGGTGGCTGAACTCGCCGCCCACGCGGGAGTCTTCGATGCGGCCGCGGCGCGGCTCGCCCGATGGTCGCGCGGTCGCGTGATCGTCCTGTGGTTGATGGTGGTCGCCTTCGCCGCCGTCGTCACCGCGTTCCTCTCGCTCGACACCACCGCGGTGCTGCTGACGCCCGTCGTCATCGCCGTCGCGCGAGCCAACCGGCTCGCTCCCCTGCCCTTCGCCTTCGCCACCGTCTGGCTGGCGAACACCGCATCACTGTTTCTACCCGTGTCGAACCTCACCAACCTGCTCGCCGCGCACCGACTCGGCGACCTCGACGCGCTCGGCTTCCTGGCCCTGCTCGGCCCGTCGGCGATCATCGCCACCCTCGTGACGGTGGCGTTCCTCTGGGTCACTCACCGCAGGGACCTCCGCGGTCGCTTCGCCCCCGCACGACCGCCCCGCGTGGCCGACACCACGCTGCTGCGGATCTCCGCCGTCGTGCTTGTCGTCATGATGCCGCTGTTGGTCATCGGCATTCCGCCGTGGATGCCGGCGCTCGGTGCGGCGGTCGTGCTCAGCATCGTCTTCGCATGGCGCTCGCCGCGTGCGCTGCGGTGGGCGCTCGTGCCGTGGCAGCTGGTCGTGTTCGCATCGGGTCTGTTCCTGGCCGTCGGTGCCGCGGAGGCGCTCGGCTCGGGGGCTCTGTTGGCCGCTGCGACCGGGACCGGTGACGATCTCTTCTCGCTGTGGCAGGTCGCCGGCGTGGGCCTGCTCGGGGCGAACGTCGTCAACAACCTGCCGGCGTATCTCGCCCTGGAATCCGCCGCCGGCTCCCCCGTCCGGCTGGCAGCGCTGCTGATCGGTGTCAACGCGGGACCCCTGATCACGCCGTGGGCGTCGCTCGCGACGCTGCTGTGGCATGAGCGGCTGCACGCCGTCGGTGTCGACGTCCCGTGGAAGCGGTACATCCTCCTCGGGCTCGTCGTCGCGCCGGTCACGGTCGCGCTCGCCGTGCTTCCGCTCGCCCTTCGTTGAGGCGCTTCGCGGGTCTCAGAGGCGCTTGAGCGCCTCGCGGGTGCTCAGGGGGCTCAGTCGTCGTGTGCCCACGAAGGCGCGCACCCAGTCCGGGACGGTGCGCGCGGCATCGCGGAGCGCCCAGCCGATGGCCTTCCGGATGAAGAACTCGGGGTCGGCGGCGTTCTGATCGATCACGTCGGTCAGCAGATCGCGGTCGAGGCGGTCGCGCCGACCGAGCTGCGCGATGATCGCGATGCGGCGCATCCACATGTCGTCGTCCACGCTCCACGTGCGGACGACGAGCGCCGTCGCGGCCGGAGACGCGTCGAGCAGGTCCGCGACGCGGTGCGCCAGCTCATCAGTGAAATCCCACCACTGGCCGGTGCGCACCATGTGTTCGATCAGGGGCGCCAGATCGGGGTCGCCCTTCAGCGGTGGGAGGCCGAGCAGAGCCAGCGCGGCGTAACGCTCCTCTCGGAACGACGCATCGTCCCACAGCGTCCGTGCAGATCCGAGCAGCGTCGGCACATCGCGGATGCTGCGGCCGTGGGCTCGCGCGATGCGTCGCGCGTCGGGAACGCCGACGCCCAGGAACGGCATCGCGGATTTCATGTAGGCCTGCTGGCCGGGTGCGCGCCGGGTCCGCGGCATGGCTCAGGTCGTCGCGGATCGCGGCGACGAGGTCGTCCACCGGGCTCAGCCGACGGTGATGTCGACCTGGATCTCGCCCGCGAGCTCCTCCAGGGCGGACGTGAGCGCGCCGGCATCCGTCTCGGCGGGCAGGCTGACGGTCACCGTCGCCTCGAAGAGGGTGCCGCCGGCCATCGGGGCGTCCAGGGTGCGGCTGCGGAAGGTGTCGATGCTGAGCGCATGCGCGGCGATCGCGGCGGTGACGTCGCGGACGATGCCCGGGCGGTCGTTGCCGAGCACCGTGAACGAGACGGCATGCGGCGCTTCGGTGGATGCCGCGGCTCGCGCGTCATGAGTGGTGACGCGGAGCAGTCCGTCGAGCTCGCTGAGGGCCGCGGTCAGCGCGTGCTGCTGTTCATCGGGCACCGAGACGAGCACGATGCCCGCGAACGCGCCCGCGAGTTCGGCGAGCTCGCTCTGCTCCCAGTTGCCGCCGTGGGCCGCGATGGCGTGCGCGAGCGCGCTGACGAGTCCGGCGCGATCGTCGCCGACGACGGTGAGCACGAGGTGGGCCATGCCGCGAGCCTAACGCGCGCGTGACGGACACGGTGGCGCCGGTCATGTCCCCGGCCGCTGTGGCCGCCGCACGATTTCCGCAGAATCGCGCGTACTCCGCATCCGCTCGCGCGAATGCCTGCGGAGTACGTCACATTCTGCGGACCTCGCATGCACCGGGCAGTTGCGCGGGCGGTATCGAGCCCCGGCCGTTTCGGGGCACAAAAAAACCCTCCTGAGCGGGGTTTTGTCTGTGCGCGATACTGGGATCGAAACTGTACCCACGCAACTGGGCACGAAGGATGCAGACTCTGGCGAGGATTGAGCTTGAGGACGGCGCGTTTACCGAATGCTGCAGATCGGCTTGCCGCGGGCCGGATTGGCCCTTGCTGAAGCCGTCACGGACGCCCGCGCAGTGTCCATGCATCGCATCGTAGGCGCTTGAGGGTTGGCTATCTTCCAAAGAAGCCGGTCGTTCGTTTTGACTCCCACCGTTCGAGCATGTGGAGAGCATCGTCGGTGTAGCCGATGGAACGCATAGCGGTGAGGATTCGTTCGAGTGGGAGGTGAGCGGCCTCGCAATCGTCGAGCATGCTAGGCATCAGCGACTCGGATTGACTGTTGCGTGCCCATCCGTTGTTGCCGAGGAAGTCGATCATGTCGAGCAGCTCGATCTGCTCGTCGTTGTATCCGAGCCACTCGAAGTTGGCGGGCTTGCGCGTCATGTCGCTCACCCTATCCACGCCGTGGATCACATGGCCCGACGGGCTGACCTTGTCGGCATCCGACAAGATGCGCTCGCCATTGCGAAGGCCGGAACGATCGGGGTGTCATCGTCGAGTGGTACAGCGAGCGAGGGCAACGCGACACGGTCATGTGGCGCAACGCAGTCATGCCTGAACAACCGATGTCAGTTGGACTGCGAAGGTGTCGCCACCCACACCATGTCGCGCATCAGAACGTCACGCATGTTCGCTTTGTCGGTCTTGCTCGGTGTCAACGAACCGCCGAAAATCGACCGATGAGCCGGCCCCAATATCGGATGTTCGTTGTTCGGTGTTCGCTTCAGATGAGCTCCGCCGGCGACCAAAGACGCAGTCGGAACGATCACAGCTCCGTTGACTGGGAAGAAGTACTCGGCGGCGACTGTCGAGCCCAGATTCTCGATGGTTGTCCGACAGTGCAGTGACAAGTCGGGGTCAAAGGTGAACGCCTTGGTAGGGATAAGTCGGACCTCGCTGGTCTCGGCATCCTTCGTCACGTCCTGAGGCCGGACACGCCGCACATGCACTTTCGTTGCATCTTCATCCTGAAGCTGCAACACATCTGGTCGCGCGCTCACGGAGTATTCACGGGGCGGATCGGTCCCCGTCCAAGTGCATCTCGCCATTCAACCAGCGCGGCACGCACTGGATCAGCAGGGGGGCTTCCGAGGCCCTCTTCAACGAAGGCGATTGCTCCGGCGCTGCTAATCACTCGAACAAAGTACGAGGAGTCTCCGTCGATCTCGACCTGGATCTCGCGACGCCCCGCAACCCAATAGAAGACCATTCCGCCTTCCTCGTTGTCGCTGATGGCGGGACGCGGAGCTCCGGGCACGTCAATCTGCGCCGCAAACGCGTGAGCCATCTGCGACGCTACTGGCGCAATCGGGTGGCCGTCGCAAGACGCCACGATCCCCGCCTGTCTGATCGAATGAACCATGTTTGTCCAGCTTGTCACGAACGAGCCGCTGCCGGAACCCTGACGAGTGATGCTGGGACGATACTCCGAGATCGTCGGTTCGACTGACCGGACAAGGACGGGCACTGTCGGTGCGGCGATTGAGAGGGCTCCGACAGCTACCGTCATCGGGACGCTGAGCTTCATCAGTTGATCGCGCCGACCTGCCGCAAGTGGTTGCCGATGATCGTGTAGAGGTCGACGAGACGGGGCTCCGTCAGGACAAACCGACCGAGCGGAAGGACCGGGACGGGCTGGCTCGCCAACGCCTCAAGTGCCTCTGGAGGCATCTCGGGTACGAGAAACGGCGGAGTGACATAGCCAACTGTGAGGTGATGAGTATCCGTCCGGCCATCGAGCGTGTTCGGACCGGCCTGCAGCATGAACTGATTCACGATCGCGGGTGGAGAGACCATGTCGCCAACCCACTGCATCTGGAGCTGAATGTTCTCGGCGTCGTTCTGCATATTCATGAGTATGTCAGACCCCGTGTGTGGGTTTCGACTGGGGTGGCCGAAGGAATGCTCATCGATCTCACCTTGGAGCAGGTACGGGGGCGAAGCCAGCTTGCGGTGAGCCGATCTGCAGCTTCAGGAGCGTCTCTCCCCCGCGGTACGCGTTCCAGGTGCGGAAGAGGTAGAAGAGCGCCTGTCCTGGCAGGATGCGTCGGGACGCGCCGGCCTGTAGGTCGGATGCCACTCGGCGGGAAAGTGTCAGGAAGGGGTCTCCAGGGCCTGTCTGGATGCCGTCGCGGATGCGGTTGAAGAACTCTGCGGTGTCGTCGATGTCGATGGCGGAGAACTCGAGGAATGCGACCCCGAGTGCGCTGACGGGGAGGCGGATGTACCGACGGGGAGGCGGATGTACCGGTAGACGTTGCGGGCGAACCGGGCGGCGAAGTCGATGTCGGGGATGGACATGACGGCCTCGGCCATTTCCGTCTTCGTCAGCTGCGCGCTCCCCCCGATGTGGGAGGCCGCGTGCTTCACGTCACCCTTCTTCCACGCGACATGCAGACGTGCGATCGCGCCCACGTCTTTCGCGTCCGCTCGCTCGGCGAGCCCGGTGATGACGAGCATGTCCCCCGTGTTCCTCGCCGAACCTGAATCCAGCACGACAAGTGCTTCCTGGCTGATCCCGCGAACGACGAGCATCCACGCACCGCTGCCAGCGGCGACGATCGCGTGGCACCGGTTCTGACCATCGATGAGCCGACCGTCGGTGTCGAACTTGATCGCCTCCCCCGTGACCACCCAGTTGTCGGACTGGATGTCACGCACGTAGCCGCTGATCCGGCTCTTCTTCACGTTGCGGTTGCGGTCGATGTTTCGCGTCAACCACTCCGCGGCCATCTCTGGCGTGACTAAGACGTACTCGGCGGTCTCTCCCCCGGGCCCGACCGCGATCGACGAAGTTTCTGCGGAGAGCTCGAGATCCTGTGTTGTTTCGGCCGAAGCCGTGGACTTTTCCCTGGTCATACTGCGGTTCTAGTCACACAGCGGAGCAGTTGCACTGTTGCACGAAGCCGCGGAGCGGTGTTGCACGCATGTTGCACGACGCCTCAGTGGGCACAAAAAAACCCCGGCTGACCGGGGTTGTTCTTGTGCGCGATACTGGGATCGAACCAGTGACCTCTTCCGTGTCAGGGAAGCGCGCTACCGCTGCGCCAATCGCGCCTGTACAGGCTATTAAGTTGTCCAGCGAGGTGGCGACG
>Ga0207655_1003452_pt1 | contig 11753 bp, 12 predicted proteins | sample KBSM44metaG_FD_184398 | JGI IMG/M metagenome (GOLD analysis project Ga0207655, IMG submission 184398) | Miscanthus rhizosphere microbial communities from Kellogg Biological Station, Michigan, USA - KBS M4-4 metaG (SPAdes) (version 2) | ecosystem: Host-associated > Plants > Roots > Rhizosphere >...
CGATCGCGATCGAGAGTAAAAGGGCGCTGTTCATGAGGCTTGCCTCCGTTGTTCTTCGAGAACAGCTGAAGCAGCTCGCGTGCCAAGAGTCTAACGGTAGTTAAATCCTTTAAAAACAACGGATTAAGATATTTTGCCGAAGTGCTTGCATTGCATTTTGCAATGATGGCCTTTTGCGGTGATGCAATTTGCACGGTAAACAAAGCCACGCTCCTGCGAGGCATCTGCCTACACTTAAAAAGCCCAACGGACGACATGACAAAAGCAGGCCTGCCCGTTAACATGCACGCCGTCCATCGCACCGCGTTTCTTTGTGGTCGATCTGTGTCTCAGTAGCTCAATTGGATAGAGCATCCCCCTCCTAAGGGGAAGGTTGGCAGTTCTTATCTGTGGTACTCCCTAGACTCCTATTGAGATCCAGTAATTGACTGGGAGTGGTGTAAAGAGATCTGACTGAATGGACACGGTCTTTGGTGCGCGGGCGAGGATGTAGAGGTGTAAGCTTTACGAGTTAACGCCTTGTTTTTCCTGTTCTTTGCTTGAATCTAGCCGCAAAAAAATCCAAGATGTACACGTTACGTCCTCTTAGTTCAACGGATAGAACGAGCCCCTCCTAAGGGCTAGATGCAGGTTCGATTCCTGCAGGGGACACATCCTTTCAGCGGTTCTCCCTTCGTATGCGCACCTTACGGCCTTTTCTGGCCTGCTCCTGGCACGCGTCGAGCATATGCTTTCCTTGCTGCATTCGTTTCAGCCGACCCTCATTTTTTGAGGCGATCGTAGCGCACGTTACTGCAGCATGGCTGGTCTCATTGATCGAGCCCAAATCATAAACTGAGATCCATTTGATCTTGTAGGCCAGCGCAAACACAAGGTTTCAGAGCTTCTGCGACAAATAACTCATCCCTTGTCCCATAGTCTCTTTATTCCTTCTGCCAGTACCGAAACACCGTGGAGCTCGCCAATCCAAGCCTCCGCGCCACCTCAGCCTGACTCAATCCTAACGCTTTCAGTTCTCTCACAGCATCGGCATTCTCGGTTTTGGCAGGCTTACCTGAAGGTCTCTTTTTCAGCTCTTTGCCCACAAATTGACTCCGGACAAGCTCCTCTCCTCCTTCTGCTTTGAATGAGTCAAGTTCTGCACGTGCTCGCTCTAGAGTGGTGTCGGTAGATTCATCCTTCTGGATAGCGACGCAGAGAGCCATAAGAGCAATAGGATCGAACTCGAGGGCTTCCGCTAGCTCGATCAATTTCGCAACGGTGATATTGCTCTTTCCTTGCTCCAGCTTACCTATGTTTGCTTTTGCACTGATGTCTGCCAAATCACCATAGTCGAAGCCCCGGATTGTCCTGACCGCTCTGAGCGCTCCGGCGATCTCATTCTTAAGCGACATGGTCTGCCCTAAAAGCGAGGATAGAGCCACAACGCCTATCTTCCGATAAACCACGTTTAGTAGTAGTATTGGAAGTTCGCGGTGACGCTTTCTCAGAGCTAGGCCGCACAATCATAGGTTCAGAGTCTTTTGGAGATGGGCGTCAGGCAGCTCTAGCGACCTGAACACCAAACATATCATATGTATTGTCAGACGCTTTTTGATCAGATCTCAAAGAGATGCCAGTGGCCAGCGAGGTGCGCCGAAGCATCTGAGACGCCTCGATGGATCGACGGAATGCCCGGAAATGAAAGATCGTCAGTGGGACAACTTGAGGTCATTCACTGACTTGGACGGCAAGGAAAACGCGAAATGTTTATTACACATGAATCTTACAGGGAAGGGCGACCCGGTTTCCCTGGGCCAGGACGAATCGCATGGCGAATGGTCGAGCTTGAATCAATGCACCCTTGGTATTTCGTCACCATTCAGTTAATCGAAGGAACCAAGCGCCGCACCAAAAAATTCATGCCAACAGATGCCGCCCTACTGTCCGACCTACTCGACCTGCAGAACCCAACCTTCCTGGTTGATGATGTTCAGGTCGTGACTGCACCGTCGGTGAACAGAAGTTCTTCAGAACGTATGGAAAAGCTGGTCAGCCTGGTTGTTGGATACGACCAACGCGGTGGAAGCGTCTTGCTGCACAAGGTTGCCAGCGGTGTTGTTTATAGCAGCGCTCGAGATGGCCTTGACGCCGGTTCACTCACCGGCATTCGGACGATCTACGAAGATACAAAAACTGCGCCTTCAGCAGTTCCGGAATTTGCTGACCACTGACCTAAACGGCAGCTCCAATGAAGCTTCAAATCTATTCAGATTTACACATGGAGTTCGCTCGGTTCGAGCCCGCCCCAAGCGACGTGGACGTAGTGATTCTCGCCGGCGACATTGATATCAAATCGCGTGGAGTCGCATGGGCGAATGACACATTCCAGTGCCCGGTGATCTACGTCTGCGGGAATCATGAGTACTACGGCGGACACATCGACCACACGCTTCGCAAGATGAAAGAGGCTGCAGCGCCTCATGTCCACGTCCTAGAAAACGAGGCCTTCATCCTGGATCAAACCCGGTTTTTGGTCACGACGGCGTGGACAGATTTCTCATCGACCGGCGATGTCGTCACGGCGAAACGGGTAGCTTGGGAGTGGATGAATGACTTCACTGCGATCAGAGCCGATGTGAATTACCGGCGATTGCGTCCGGATGACTTGATCGCTAAATCAAGCGGTTCCTATACCTGGCTCACACAAGAACTGAACAAGCCATTTGAGGGCAAAACCGTTGTAGTTACGCACCATGCGCCGGCGTTGGATTACGTAGGTGATGATCTTCCCGTACACCTGATCGCAGCCTACGCGAATAACTGGCCAGAGCTCGTTGCGCAGTCCGATCTTTGGGTTTACGGACATACCCACATTGCAGCGGATTTCTTAAAGCATGGATGCCGAGTCGTTTCAAATCCTCGCGGATATCCAAATCAACAGACTGGATTCGATCCGGGCTTTTTGATCGAGCTTTGATATGCAGTCGTTCCGACCCTCAGCAGACGGAATTTCGCTGCATGGAGGCGGCTATCGGTGTCAGCTGCACCTAAATCGATTTCGAGAGATTCACATGGTTACGTTAGAAGAGATTTCCCAGCTCCTTTACGGGGCAGGGAAGGAAGCACCTGGCTGGCAGAGCACCCAAGACGAGCTGATCGCATTGGCTGCAAAAACGTTTCCCGGGAAAGCTTTTTGCGTAGTACGGCAATGGATTTTGATAGACCTTACGGTTAACCCGGTTGAGAAAGAAAAGCTAACCGGGCTCGGTCTACTCCCCGCGGCGCTTTACGCTCATGAGGTTATTTTGGACAGCAGATCTCGTTTTCAAGCAGCCATGTGGGTACGAAGTAATTTTGGGATCTCATACACCGAAAATTGCTTGTTTGAAACCAAGAGTACGGTCTACCTCCTGCTGGGATCGGGCCTAAGAAAAAATGCCAGCATAGGTACTGCTTTTTCCATGAAAGCGGATTGAGCAATGACTGGCGCAAAGTACTACTTGAGTCATTTGGAGATGGCCGGATGCCTGAAATCATCGAAGTCGAATTTCATAGTAGGTATCTCAGTGACTTCCAGCTGAGCCGTCTTGTACAAGTGAGTCTTCAGAAATACACAGTAGCCATAACGGCTTTTATCAGTGATGTGGTGATCATCGAGGACAGGTGCCTTGGCGTGTCCTTCGACCACTTTCCGCATGATGACGCGTACCGAACCGCCAATGGCGGAATCATTCGCACGGAAAAAATTCAGAGGGCATGGAAAGAGGGTCGTTTCTGGCTTTTGGGAACGCGGGAAGGAAATTACCTCATTGGTAGCTTCAAACGCGGGGGTGGGCGACGTAGTTTTCTTGAATTGCTTCGGTCGGGTGAACGCCTTGCATCTGATCCAAGGTCGAATGCTTGATCTCTATGGATGCGGAGACATGACAGCATTGCAATGGATGAACGCTGGGCGGCTACTCGAGCAACAAACAATTTCGATGAGCTGCTCGAGAAAGCAATCACGAGTCGTCAGCCGATCTTCATCGATGGTGAACGTAATGCCGCTGTGCTGATCTCGATCGAAGGGTGGAAATTCATCCAAGAAAAGCTCAGACCCCACGCTCCGCCAGACCTCTAAGATCTTTCGCCGTGAATTTTACTCTTTCGTTGTGTGGTACTCCGGGCTGATGACCCGGAGCGCTTACTGAGGTGGGTCTATCGCGAGATGGGTATCAGCCATTGGCCCGCATCGAAGATCGCACTGTTTCCATTGAGTCATGAGTTTTGGTAATTCAGTAATTCGACAGCACCTTCAAAAAATCACGTCGCCTCCGAACCACGAACAGAATCAGATAGTCACGATCTGTGTCCCTGGTAGAGAGGCATCTACCAAACCATGGTTGTAGCCTTCAGGTGGGGCTCCAGCGAGTATCACACTAAGCCCTAGAAAAATTGAAATTTGGGTATTGATTCAAACTCTTCTATCAGCTTTTCAGTTTCTTTTATAAAAACTGAATCTTCATCGTTTTCTAGGCGTGCTTTAACTGTGTCTAGTTCCCTCTTCGCATCGATACGCATCATGATAATGTAGTCTTCGCTTTTGCCACGCTTGGGGTCATCTAGAGCTATTTCGGCATTTTTGACAGTTTGAGGCATTAGCGTGGTCTTGCTTGCTTGAATTTTCAATAAATGCATCAATTCAAGTTGACTGCTGCCATAGTGAATATAAGCTTCTGGAATTGTTTTTTCGATATGATAGTATTTGAATATTTCATCGCGTAAATATTGCTTTTCAGTGAGGTCAGTTGGTGCCAGCTTTTCATGTCCGACGAAGAACAAGATAGAGTTGATTATTTTATCGAGGGCAAAAAAACAAAGATATGGATCGTAGATGTTGAGCCCAGTCTTCTGGCCCCGAATAATCACGTCACCTTCTGAGCTTGCCGAATTATGGGAAATTAAAAGCTTCGCTAATATGTTTTCAACTAAAATTGGTGCATCCTTCGCAGGGCGCTCCCCCGACATTGACTTCTTAAGTTCCTGTCTTACGCTTAGTATGTCTGATAAGTCGCCACAGAACTGGTTGGGGGCGTGTATTGGTACGGTATAGTCGCAGTGAGTAGGGTTGTTCTTATAAAATATTTTTGCATAAGTTTCTTCTTTTCTTTCGAAGCGTACAGAGATTATGCTATCAGCCTCTATTTCCTTTAGGAGACTTACGAACGCAGTGCGATGCTTGAGGTATTGCTCAAAGTTCAATGCAGCGGTTTGCTTCATAATAACCATATCGTGTTTTTCTTGGTTTTTACGGTTTTCCAAGTCTTGCTTTTTTTGCCGTTCATCCAGATTAATTTGCTGGAATGCGACAAAGCAAAGCGTCGCGATAGTTGCTGCCGAGCCGAGAAAAGTAAATGCTCCGCTAACGAGAGAACCAAAATTTCCCCAGTCGGCGGGGTCTTTGGAGATGCCTCCCATATACTGCGCATAAATTATAAGGGTTCCGATGGGCATCGCTACTCCAATAAAAACTAGGAGTACTGTAGCGTATAGGATCCATTTTTGTTTCACTATAAATTTTCCATTCTTTGAATTGTCTGTTATTGGTAAAAAGCATTTTACTGTGAAGCCGATTAGGCTGCGCTCGTGTTCCGAGAGACTATCTTTGTGTTCAAGCTATTATTGGAGTCAAGTGAGCCAACTTTTTGCTGCGACTTTTCAATATGTTCTGCGTTATTTTGCCATCACGCTATGACTTAGGCAAACTTGCTGATGTTTTTTTGACCAAAAACCTTATCATGAATAAACTAATGCACATCTTGACGGAATCAGCGATGCCGTATAGGTGTCCGACAGACACGCCTTACGTAGCTAAACGGGCACACATTTATGCGGCATCAACACTGTAATCTCAGTCAATTGCCCACTGGGTCGGTAGCCGAGTCAGGATGTCTTAGAAATAGATAAACGGGTCGTGACAATTTATACGTGCGACTGTATCAGGAATCGTCGGATTCTGGATTTTTCGCGCTTTCACGTTGCGAAGGAAATCGGGGGGGGATTTTGCTCCCATTCTAGATACCGCTCGTAGGCTTCATTGTCGGACTTGAACTAATGTTTGATAGTCCACCCAAGCTCCACAAACTGTTGAGTCCGGTGTTCAGTTAAAATAATTCATCAAACTCTTCTGCGGAGATGATGACAAGTAGGTCTAGAAGCATCTTAGCTTTTTCAACACAAAACTCGCTTTCAAAGCACTCTTGCGCTATCTGCCATAAAGAAGTTGTTTCGTGGAGTTTGCTTTTCCCCTCTTCAGAAAGCCTCGATACTCGGCTTCACTTATCGTTTGGGTCAACATTAAGGACAATAAACCCCTCTCTCTAGCGGTTGTTCGCGCTAATTAGATTTTGACCCAGGCTGTTGGAATCCATTGCCCTACCCAAATACTCAGCAAGCGATGGCCTCGCTCGATTGAATCGCCTGTTGCTGGCTGGTTTACTACTAAAACCTACCCCCGGATGAAGTGCGTTGTCGATGGTAAAACTACGCGAAGAAGTGACTGCGTGACCGCCGGTGGCAAATCGAAAGTCAGTCAGGATTCAGCCTTCATGCCCCCTTGGCTGACCTCCAGATGACGCTCCCAGCGAACCCATCGGTCGCAATTTTCCTCCCCTGAGATTGACCGCAAGCCGTCTTCGACGTTAACTGTATGCATATACAGTTTCGGTTAAGGCATGCCTCATGAGCGTCACCATCCTCGGCCCGTTGGCAGAAGGGGAGTTAAGCTTCCGTTCTACTCCTTCAAAGTCCCTGCGGGCTTTCCATCCCCGGCTGCCGATCACCTTGAGCAACACATTTCCATCGACGAGTTGTTGGACATTCGTGCGCCGCATATCTACCTGGTACGCATCGAGGGGCACAGCATGGAAGGGGCCGGGATCTTCGATGGCGACATGGCTGTGGTGGATCGCTCGATTACTGCCGAGCACGGACACATCGTGATCGCTGCAGTGAATTCGGAACCTGTATGCAAGCGCCTGTGCAAGCGCGGGCCAAACATCATCTTGATGTCTGAGAACGTAGGTTACCCGCCGCGATACATCCTCGAAGGCGATGAGCTGATCATCTGGGGTGTGGTGACATTCAGTGTGCGTGCCCATGATCCGAAAGCCTGATCCAGTCTTCGCCCTGATCGATTGCAACTCGTTTTATGCGAGCTGTGAGCGAGTCTTTCGCCCAGACCTGGCGAAGACGCCCATTGTGGTTTTGTCGAATAACGATGGCTGTGTGATCGCTCGAAGTGCAGACAGCAAACCGTTTGTGAAAATGGGTGAGCCGTACTTTCAGATCAAGTACAAGCTCAAGCAGCACGGCATCATCGCGTTCTCGTCCAACTATGCTTTGTATGGCGACATGAGTGAGCGGGTGATGAGTGTGATCGAATCACTGGTGCCGGCAGTCGAGGTCTACAGCATCGATGAGGCATTCGCGGATTTAGCTGGTGTGCCAGGTGATCTCGAAGCACTGGGAAGGCGCATCCGCGCTCAGGTTTATCAGAGCACCGGTATTCCGGTTGGCGTCGGTATTGCCAGTACCAAAACTCTGAGTAAACTCGCCAACCATGCAGCCAAAAAATGGCAGTCACAGAGTGGTGGTGTGGTCGATCTACGTGACCAGATAAAGCGCGATTGGGTACTCAAGAAGTGTTCGGTCTCGGACGTCTGGGGTATAGGTCGGAAGATGACTCTTCACTTAGAAGGCATGGGCATCAAATCCGCTTGGGATCTCTCCAAGACCGATCCCTGGACGCTGCGCAAAAAATTCAACGTAGTGATTGAGAAGACGGCGCGCGAGCTCGCGGGAACGCCATGTCTTGAGCTCGATGAGCCTGATCCACCTAAGCAGGAAATTTGTTGTTCTCGCATGTTTGGCAAGCGTCTAACAGAGATCGCACCGATTAAGGAGGCGGTTGCTTCCTACATGATGCGAGCAACGGAAAAACTCCGCGCGCAGCAATCGTTATGCAAGAAAATCAGGGTCAGTATTCGCACCGGCATGTTCAATCCCGACGAAGCAAAGTACGCCAATGGTGTTTTGGTTGAATTGCCGTATCCAACTGACGATGTTCGATTGATGACCAAGGCTGCAGTTGAGGCTGTTGATCGTGTGTTCAGACCTGGATTCAAGTACAGCAAGGCTGAGGTACTCCTGCTCAACCTTTGCCAAAAAGGAGAGTACACCGATGACCTATTTTCAATTTCCCAACCGGTCGCCACTGAGAAAGTCATGAGCGTGCTGGATTCTATTAACGAGCGATGGGGTAGGGGAACACTGCGCTTGGCGAGCGTGCCAACTACCCCTGATTGGGCGATGCGGCGGGAGATGATGAGCCAGAGCTTCACGACGCGGATTGATCAGCTATGGACGGTGTACTGTAAATAGCGGGATGAACACGGCTCCGATGACAGGCCACGCTTACAATCGTTGAAAAGGAAAGGTCGTTGAAGATATTCCTAGATTGCGAATTTACCCAGCTCAATCAGGCCTCGAAGCTGATATCCCTGGCGCTGGTATCGGAGTCAGGCAAAGAGTTTTACGTTGAGCTGACGGATACCTATTCGGTTGAGGACTGCAGTGACTTCGTCATCCAGAACGTTTTGCCGCAGCTTGATCACACGCGATATGGTCAGTCGCTTGTCGAGGCCCGAGCCGGTCTTCGAAGATTTCTGAGTGAGTTCGATGAGAAGCTTGAGGTCTGTTCAGATGCGCCACATTGGGATTGGGGATTTTTCTGTGATCTCGCTTGTGCAGATCATCAACCATGGCCAGTCCAAGTTGTGAGTCAACCGACCAACCTTACAAGCCTCTTCAATCAGGTGAATGCGGAAGCTATTGAGCAGGTAGAGCTGGCTGATCTGCCTCACCATGCGTTGCTAGACGCGCGAATGCTTGCAGAGCTTTTCAAGCTCTTGGCCTCCCGGCTTGTGTTGTCACTATAGAGGCGCATCACGTCGCAGGCCGATCGGGTTTGGACGGTGTGCTGCAGGTGATTCGAGTTTCACCAACGGCGGGGAAGCGGCAAATGGGTAATTGCACAGACTTGCCCACCCATTTGCATTCGACCTGACCAATCATTTGCATCGGATTTGACCATCACGCTGCGTGGCCATGACCGGCAGAGAGCGACCCAATGCAGCCAGTCGACATCGGCCCCCTCGCCAACGGTTTTCATTCAGAAGCGTCTACGAAGGCGGGGCAATTCTCCTTGATGCACGACTTGAAATGACAGTGCCGCCACCGACCCTGAAATGCCCCACTTGCCGACATTCAGGTGACCGAAGCTCCCGCTGCAAATACCATCACCCACGCTCGCTCTCGATTGATTGCCGACGGGGCATAGTAACCTCGGCATCAGGGTCAAATTCACGTCGGCGCCAACACCAACAATGAGACTGTTATACCTTCGGTGACCGAGGCCTCGCCACGGCGTTCAATTCTCAGGTTGGGCCAATACCAAGTGTTTGATAGGGATCTTTCATGTCGTTAAAGATAGCCATCGCTGCGATACTGAAGGCAATGCGCAGAACTCTCGGGCTTTATCCCGAAGTGAGGCTTCATCGACGCGCCTCAGCTGAAAGCTAACTAGAAAACCAGGAGCAATCATGGAAAGAACGGAACAAAAAGGGCTCATCCTCAGCATCGCCGATCAGGTGGAGCAATTGGTTCAACCACTGGCCAATCTCCAAATCGAACGGGCTAACTGGGAAATGCACAATGGCAATACCCATCCACCGATGCAGATCCTCGAAGATGAGGGGGAATATGAGTTTTATTTGAGCTCGCGAATCGGCGAACTACACGTAGCGATCATCGCATATTTATCACTATTCGAAAACGATGCACTGCTGAAACAGTTTTACTCAAGGTTCGGAGAAACTTTAGATACATATAAAGCCGCCACAACAATGGTTCATCTATACGAAATAGATGAATATGAAAACACGCATCTTCGTGAAGTCAAGAGCTTTCTCAGAGGGCTAAATTTCTATGGTTCTATCAGCACAACTCAAAATGAATTTCAGCTTGCGATCCTAGAACGATCCTTGCGATCAACCGGACAGATTTGCGCCCTAAACAAGACCGCAATAAAAAAAGAAAAATGTATACAGGATGCGCTTAAAGATTATCTGCAGATAATATTCCCAACAACTACCGGGTCAAACGTAGTGCATCCAAAGATCAATAAAAAATACTTCTGCGATATCTACATTGAAGAGCTGGGGGTGGGCATCGAGGTTAAGCTATCGAAAACAAAAACCGACTTAGACTCCGCTTTTGCAGGAATTAGTGACGACGTGGTAGGTTACGAAAATCATCCCATATTTAAAAAATTTTACGCCGTATTTTATGTTACGGAAGATTTTCTGGGAACCGAAAGGTTTATGGCGACGTGGAAGTCCAGAAACTATCCAAACAACTGGACGCCAATCTATGTGATAGGAAAGCTACTCAACACATAAGAAAAAATACCTGTTAGATACTGATTATCTCGCTTGCACCAGAAGGTAGTAAGCCGATGTGTATCTCGGGGGTAGTGGCATGGCCTACGGTAGGGATATCGAAGCGGATTTCGATACGCTGATCGATCTAATGGCTGACATGATCGATACTCAGGTTGATGTCCGTCGAACTGACGGCGACGACTGGATTGTCGATTTACAGGCTCTCTCCGTAAAGCTCTTCAAACAGCTCTGTTCAGCGCGAAGCCTGCTTGAGCCCACGTCGTTCATTAACAGCCGCAAGCAAGTGTTCCAGTTTATTGATCAATCTACGGTTATCGTTGCGGTCAGAGCCTGTATCGAGTCTTACATTGCCATGAATTGGATTTTTGGCAGTCGTGACATTGAGCACCGTAGATTTCGGCACCGGATCTGGACGCTTGCTGGGTTGTACGACAGACTCGGACTCCATGCGACAACTGATGAGGGGCGCAGGAAGGTAAGTGAAACCCAGGCTCAAGCTGATGAGCTAACCGTTGAGGTACTAGCTTCACCATTTCTTCTATCGGACTACACAGATAAGCAGCGCAAAAGAGTTCTGAAGGGCGACTGGCGAGTAGATTGGAGCTGGACTGATCAGGCTGTGCGGGCAGGCTTTCACAAGAAGTATTTTGAGAGCATGTATAGCCATTACTGTGGCTACGCCCATTCGAGCTACATCAGTGCGCTACAAGTCAGGGATTCAGCCAACTCCATCGACGACCAACGCATGCTAGCCCGAGCGGCCCTACAGGCTGGCGTGCATGTTCTTGCGCATTTTCTCTTCTTCTACGCAACAATCCTGGATGCACCGATGCGCGTCTTCGAATCAAACGAAGAAGCACATAGATGCGCTGGCATTTGGCATTTTGGCGCTGAAGAAATGGACTATCTCTACGAGCAGAAAAAAGACGCCGATCCAGATGGGAGGGGCGCCGCTGGGCAAGCGGGTGGCTGATTAGGCTTGGAGTAAGCCCTCAACAACATCCAATCCATGTTTCGTTGTCCACTCCTTCTTCTGCTTGTGGTTCCAATGCGCGACTGGGCGCGCATTGGGGGTGATGCCGCGTATAGTGGATTTCTTCCCTTCTGTCAGCAGGTTAGGTAATGTTTCATGGTTCGCATGGGGCCGGGTACCCCAGATAATGGTTCGAACCTGCCCTGGGACACCACATAACTCAAGGGCCTCTAGAAATTCATGACCCCTCCGATAAACCCTCATGGGCGTAGGGTGGGAGCGAGCGATTCCTTCAG
>Ga0207655_1003454_pt1 | contig 11747 bp, 11 predicted proteins | sample KBSM44metaG_FD_184398 | JGI IMG/M metagenome (GOLD analysis project Ga0207655, IMG submission 184398) | Miscanthus rhizosphere microbial communities from Kellogg Biological Station, Michigan, USA - KBS M4-4 metaG (SPAdes) (version 2) | ecosystem: Host-associated > Plants > Roots > Rhizosphere >...
CGCGTCGTCTTCAGGGTTGAACAGTAGCAGGGCCGGCGCGATCCCGTTGACCTTGATGGCCGGCGCGTACCTGGCGGCGAAGGACAGGGTCAGGCTGTCGAGCCCGGCCTTGCTGGCGCAATAGCCGATGTGCTTGCTGCTGCCCTTGCGCGTCACGTCATCGCTGATGTGCACGATGTCGGCGGGGCTCGAGCGTTGCAGCAGGTCGGCGCAATGCAGGTTGATCAGGTAAGGCGCCAGCATGTGCACGTTGAACATTCGGGTGAACGCTGCGGCATCGGTGTCCGGTGTTTCGGCCAGCCATTCGGAGGCGTTGTGGACAATCGCGCGCAAACAGTCGGTGTGGGTTTTCAGTTCGCTGATGAAGGCGAGAATCCCGGTTTCACTGGAGAAGTCCGCGAACACCGCGGTGGCCCCCAGGTCGCGCAGGGCTTGTACGCCGGGTCGCTCGCTGCGGTAGCTGAAAATCACCCGATGGCCATCTTCCAGCAGTCGCCGGGCGCAGTGCAGGCCGACGCGCTGGCCGGCGCCGGTAATGAGGACAGGGGCTGCGGAAGAAGTCATGAACGGCTCGCGTCGCGGTAAGAGCAAAACTATACCAGCGACGGGAGCGCTCTATCTATGCAGGCAACATCCACAGAAGGTGATCAGTGGTTTTGGGTCGAGGGTTCGACGGGCAAGCGGCGCACGGACGTGCTGTTCAGCCAGTTGGCCAGCAGACGGGTCGACAGCGGGATAAACCAATACACCATCAACGGCGTCAGGCACAGGGTGCTGATGAGTACGCGAGGCAATAGCGTCATCTCGCTCAGCAGCGGACCCAGTACAAAGTTGAACAGCAGAGAGACCGGAAAGAACGCCAGCCAGATCGCCACGGCCTGTTTCCAGCGCGGCGGGCGTTGGCCGGCGACGCCGAACCAGCCTTCTATGCCGCTGACCCGGTGCTCCGTCGGGTGGGCGAACAGCTCGCTGCCACGTCCGAGCCAGGCACTGCGCGAGGCGGAATGCTCCCAGGCGTGCAGGGTCTGCTCATCGGCGAAGCGGAAGATAATCTGGAATTCGTCATCGTCGGGCGGCGGAGCAAGCACGCCGGAGCCGAGGTAGCCGGGAAAGTCGGTGGCCAGTTGTTCGCCTTCGCGCAGCCAGGCGATCAGGTCCTGATAACGTCCATTGGCAACGCGGCGCGCAACCATCAGCGTGACGGGTGGGGTAGACATTGTGTATCTCCATAAGGCATTTGCGTCGCTCCGGATAAGAGCTTCGCCAGGCACAGGCGCCGGGGTGGTGGGCCGTGTCTTGTAACAAGCAAGGATTATTCCTGATTCAGTCAATCGCGTCTGCGACGGTTTTAGCTCATTCGCGGCATGTTTTTTTACGGAATTTTTACGGGGTGGGCGAGTAGAATGTGTCTCGGACGATACAAGGATGTTACATCAGGATGCCCGTACTTACTGACGCTGCTTCAGATTCCGCGCAGGCTGCATCACTCGAACAGGAAGAACTCTTTCCCATTCGCGAGGTGGCGCGCCTGACAGGTGTCAACCCGGTCACGCTGCGTGCCTGGGAGCGACGCCATGGCCTGATTGTTCCAACGCGCACTGAAAGCGGGCATCGCCTGTATTCGCTGACCGATATCGAGCGGGTGCGCAGCATCCTCGGCTGGATCGAGCGCGGTGTAGCCGTCAGCAAGATCGGCAAGATCCTGGCCAGGGCCGAGCCGTTCAAGGCGTTGTCGCATTTCATCCCCAACAATCTCGTAACAGCCGATTACGCGCAGTGGCAGCATCAGGTACTTGCTGCGGTCAACGGGTTTGACGACCTTCGGCTGGAACAGGTCTACGGGCAAATCTTTTCCAGCTACGCCCTGACGGTGGTGTTTCAGGACATTCTGATTCCCGTGTGGAAGCAGTTGTTGCAACGCCAGGACCAGTTCGGCGGAACCAGCGAGTGGCTGTTCCTGGATGGTTTTCTGCGTGCCCGGGTGGCGCAGCGCCTGTTGTTGATGCGCGAAAAACAGCCGCGTTGCGTGGTCATCTGTGCCCTGGTCGGTCACTGCCGGGAGCTGGAACTGCTGGTCGCCGCCCTGTTCCTGAGTTGCGGGTCAATGACCGTTCGAGTGCTGCACATGGGCCAGCCATTCGAGGAGCTGGCGCTGACGTGTGAAAGAATCAAGCCCCAGGCGCTGGTGCTGTTTTCCAATCATGTGCCGGCTGCCGAGTTGCCTCGGCGCCTGAATCGCCTGGCCATGGGGCTGGAGTGCCAATTGCTGTTGGCCGGCGATGCTTCTGACCTGGCACAGGAGAGCCTGACCGGTTCATCGATCGGTTGCCTGGGCAATGAGGGCGAGGTGATGGGCCAGCGTCTGAAACAGTTCCTGGCGGGGAATCTGGATACTTGAGGTTCAGAGATGCAGCGTTGGATGAGTCAAACGATGCTGCTGCAGGATGAACTGGCGCAGACGCTCGGTTTCGTCCGTATCGCTCTGGCTCAGTTGATAGGCGTAGAAGCCTTGCTCGTTTTCTTTCTCGAAAGTGCCACGCAGGGCAATCCGCTCATAACCTGAGGGGCTGAACCACAAGGCAAAATGCTTCGGCGGCTTGGTCTTGTTGCGAACTTCCAGCAAAACCCCTTTGCACGACACTTCGTGTACCCACAAGGTGCCGGGCTGACCCTGGGCGTTTTCCAACGCTACCGGTTCGTCCAGTACCAGACGCCACGGCCGGACCATCGGCCCGTCCTCATAGATGCTCGGCACGCCGAGGCGCAAATGCAGCGCATGGAACTCGTCTTCCACCAGGTGCAGGGGGAAGGTCATTTGCTGGTTTTCGAAGCTGGCTTGAATGGTGACCTGCTCATGGGCCGCCAGGCGGGTGAGCAGGTCACGGATTTGCGACCCACCATTGACCATCAGGCTCGACGTCGCATCCCGCACATTGAGTTGCGGGTTGTGTTGCATGGTCTGGATGAAATCCAGCTCATCCTGGGTCAGGAGTGCGTCGCGCTGCATGGCCAACTCGAAAGAAATAATTACAAAGTCATTGGTGATTGTAGTTACTGACAATTAATTCTGAATTTTGTTTTAGCCGTTCGTCGCCTTGAGCGCGGCAAGCTCGGCCTGGAGTTCAGCCAGTTGCCCCTCCAGTTGAGCCACACGCTGTTGCGCCTTGACCTGCACGGTGACGTCTTTCTGCACGCCGACAAAATAGGTTTGCCCGTCCGCCGGATTTTTCACCGTGGAAAGGGACAGCTCGTTCCAGAACGGAGTGCCGTCCTTGCGGTAGTTGCGCAGTATTTCCCGGCAGGAGCCTTCACGGTTCAGGGCGTCGCGAATCAACGGCAGGGCTTCCTGGTCGCGGTCGCCTGACTGCAGGAAACGACAATCCTGATAGAGAATTTCTTCGCTGGAATAGCCCGTCAGGCGTTCGAACGCGGGGTTGACGTAGATGAGGATCTTGTCCTGATCGCCTTCCTTCTCGGCAATCACGATACCGTCGTTGGAGGCATTGATCACCATTTGCAGCAATTGTGCATTAATCACCGGAGTATCCTTTCCTGATTGATATTCGATTGCATTCTAAAAGAACAATCACGACCGTGCTGTTAATATCCGGTTTTTTTACTCGGATTCAGGATCAGATTGATGAAAGTCGCCATCATTTCCGGCTCGGTGTACGGCACGGCCGAAGAAGTTGCCCGCCACGCCGCCAGCCTGTTGCAAGCCGCCGGTTTCGAAACCTCGCACAACCCGCGTGCGACCCTCGCCGATATCCAGGCGTTTGGCCCCGAAGCCTTTCTGGCAGTGACCTCCACCACCGGCATGGGCGAGCTGCCGGACAACCTGCAACCACTGTACTCGACCATTCGTGACCAATTGCCAGCGGCCTGGCGCGGTTTGCCCGGTGCAGTGATCGGGTTGGGCGATGCGAGTTATGGCGACACCTTTTGTGGTGGCGGCGAGCAGATGCGCGAATTGTTCGGTGAGCTGGGCATTCGCGAAGTACTGCCAATGCTGCGCCTGGACGCCAGCGAAAGCGTGACCCCGGAGACGGATGCCGAGCCTTGGCTGGCAGATCTGGTCAGCGCTTTGCGCGCGTGACAGATAACCCGATACCAATGCCGGTCAATGCGCTGGCAGTGCAGCAAAACCTGCCTGCCAGAGCTGCGCTGGCGCCGGTCATTTGACATGGATCCCGGGCAGCAGGGCGGCTGACTCGCTGGGCCATCAAGCTGGCTGCCAATGCAACTACACGAACCTCAACGGCTGACTAGACTCGGTAGTCATAGGAAACACTCCATAATAAAAAACACCGAGGCTCCTTGCCGTGACTGTCGCTCCCGTCCAATCGCCACACAGCGTCAAAGACCAGGTCAGTGCTGCCGAGTGGCAGACCCGTGTCGACCTGGCCGCCTGTTATCGCCTGGTTGCTCAACACGGTTGGGATGATCTGATTTTTACCCACATCTCCGCCAAGGTGCCCGGCACCGAAGACTTCCTGATCAACCCGTTCGGGTTGATGTTTCACGAAATTACCGCGTCGAGCCTGGTCAAGGTGGATCAGGCCGGCAACAAGCTGATGGACAGTCCTTACGAGATCAATCCGGCGGGCTACACCATCCACAGCGCCGTGCATGAGGTCCGTCACGATGTCGTCTGCGTGCTGCACACCCACACGGCTTCGGGGGTAGCGGTGTCGGCTCAGAAACAGGGCGTCCTGCCGATCAGCCAACAGTCGTTGTTCGTGCTTTCCAGCCTGGCCTACCACGCCTATGAAGGTGTGGCGCTCAACCATGAAGAGAAAGTGCGGCTGCAGGCCGACCTCGGTGAAAACAATTTCCTGATGCTGCATAACCACGGCCTGCTGACTTGCGGCAGCACCATCGCCGATACGTTCCTGATGATGTTCACCTTTCAGCGTGCCTGCGACATTCAGGTCATGGCGCAAAACGGTGCAGCCGAACTGATCGCCATCGAACCGCAGATCCTGGCCGGCGCCAAAGCCATGATCGCGGGTGTCACCAGAAGTGCTCAAGGAATGGGCGGAGCGCTGGCGTGGCCGGCGCTGCTGCGCAAACTCGATAAACTGGACCCGGGTTATAAACTCTAATGGAACTCGCCGAGATCCCTCTGTGTGTCTGGCGCAAACGCAGCCAGACCTTCGTATTCCGTGGCCACAGCATCCGTTACTGGACAGCGGGGCAGGGTGAGCCGTTGTTGCTCATTCACGGGTTTCCGTCCGCCAGTTGGGACTGGCATTACCTGTGGCAGCCATTGTCCCAGCGCTTTCGCGTGATTGCTTGCGACATGCTGGGCTTCGGCGATTCGGCCAAACCGGCGAATCACGAATACAGCCTGCTGGAGCAAGCGGATCTGCAAGAGGCTCTGCTTGAACACCTGAACGTCCGGCAACCGGTGCACCTGTTCGCTCACGATTACGGCGACAGCGTGGCCCAGGAACTGCTGGCCCGGCATTACGAGTCGCGGGTGGAGTTGGCCAGTTGCGTGTTTCTCAACGGCGGCTTGTTTCCGGAAACCCATCGTCCGGTACTGATGCAAAAACTCTTGCTCAGCCCTCTGGGCTGGATGATTGGCCGGGCCTTCAGCCGCGATGGTCTGGTGAGAAGCTTTCGGCAGATATTCGGTCCGCAAACCCGCCCCAGCGAAAGCCAGATGGATGATTTCTGGAGCCTGGTCGAAAGCCAACGCGGGCCACGTATCATGCATAGATTGATCGCCTACATCCCCGAGCGACGTGTCTGGCGCAATCGTTGGGTGCGCGCGATGCAACGCGGTGAAGTGCCGCTGCGGGTGATCGATGGCGGGGTCGATCCAATCTCCGGCCTGCACATGGTCGAGCGATACCGCGAACTGATCCCGGACGCGGACGCGGTGGTGTTGCCCGACATTGGTCATTACCCGCAGATCGAGGCCCCCGGCGAGGTGCTCAAGCACTACCTGGCGTTTCGCGATCAACTGCTCTTGCCACCGCGCAAGGTGGCGTATTCCTGACGCACCGCGTGAACCTGCGGGGCTTTTTTTGTGGTGAGGGGGCAAGCCCCCTCGCCACAGGTTTGTGTCAATTTCGCGGTCAATCATCCCCCAGCCTTATCGCGCACCATTCAGCCTCCCCCGTGTTCATTGTGACCCGCTGCGCCGTGCCTGAAACTCGGGCTCATTGTCCCTTGGCCTGCTGGAGTCCCCCCCATGAACGAGTCTGTTCGCTTCGAAGATAAAGTCGTGATCATCACCGGTGCCGGAGGCGGCCTGGGACGGGCGCATGCGCTGCTGTTCGCTAAACAGGGCGCCAGGGTGCTGGTCAACGATCTCGGCGGCTCGACCCAGGGCGAAGGTGCCAACGCTTCGGCCGCCGCCCGCGTGGTAGCGGAGATCCGTGAGGCCGGCGGCATCGCCGAGGCCAACCACGACTCGGTCACGGACGGTGCCAAGCTGGTCCAGCACGCCCTGGACGTGTTCGGTCGCGTCGACGTGGTGGTCAACAATGCCGGTATCCTGCGCGACAAAACCTTCCACAAAATGGAAGACGCCGACTGGGACCTGGTTTACCGCGTCCATGTCGAAGGCGCCTACAAAGTCACCCGCGCCGCCTGGCCGCACATGCGCGAGCAAAACTACGGCCGGGTGATTTTCACCGCGTCGACCTCGGGCATCTATGGCAATTTCGGCCAGTCCAACTACGGCATGGCCAAGCTGGGGCTCTACGGCCTGACCCGCACCCTGGCCATCGAAGGCCGCAAGAACAACATCCTGGTCAACGCCATCGCCCCCACAGGCGGCACGCGCATGACCGAAGGCCTGATCCCGCCGCAAGTCTTTGAACAGCTCAAGCCCGAACTGGTCAGCCCGCTGGTGGTGTACCTGGCCAGCGAGAGCTGCCAGGAAACCTCCGGCCTGTTTGAAGTCGGCGGCGGCTGGATGGGCAAGGTCCGCTGGGAGCGCAGCCTCGGCGTCGGGTTCGATCCACGGGCGGGTTTTTCCCCGGAAGACGTGGCGGCGCACTGGCAGCAGATTTGCGACTTCGAAGGCGCGGCGCATCCGAAGGACAATATCGAGGCGTTGAAGGAGATGATGGGGAATTTGCAGAGGTATGCGATTTAACCGCACTGACAAGGGCACGCAATGTGCCCTTGCCGGTTTTTCAATGGCGGATCACATAGGTGATTCAGGGAAGTACTTATGCACCAACGCAGCCAGGTTTGCGGCGGTCTGCGCGTCTATCGCCCCATCATAATTGTCCTGGCGAAAGTGCAATTGAAACGCGCGGACAAGGGCTTTGAATCCAGCCTTGTTTGAGGCGTTGGATGTATCGTAGCCATAACGTTTAAACAGCCTCAATAATTCACACTGCGCCGGAATTCCGGACACTTCGTATTGCTTCAGATACTTGTCGCGGGTCGACTCATCAAACCAGGCGCCAACGCCCTTCAAATAAAGTGCATGCCAGGGAAACGCCGGGCCGGGATCGCTTTTGTTGCCGATCGAGATATCGGAATGACCAACAACATTAGCGGGGGTGATGTCTGGATAACGTGCCAGAATATTCAGAGCCAGTTCTTCAATCGCCGCAATCTGCTCGGGATGATAAGGCGGAAAAAAGAACTCACCATTATTGTCCGTTGCAAGGTTGACGATTTCAATGCCAAGGGAAGTGTCATTCAGCGACGAGCGACTGCCCCACTGGCTAACGCCTGCATGCCAGGCGCGAGCGTTTTCATCTACCAGGTTGAATACTTCCTGCTCCTTGTAACCGGCTTTCAGATAACTCGGGTCGGTAATGTCTGGAATCAAATAGTGAGAACTGACCCGCGGGCCGGTCAATAACTCGACGGAGCGGGCAAAGTCGGCAGCGGTGTAGTGCATAACCAGAAAACGTACACGGCTGTTGAATCCTGCAGTTGAGCGATACTTATCATGGATAATGGGTTTCATATCAATACTCGTAATGGACAAGATAGGAATCAGCGGCCAATGCAAAAGTGAAAGGCTGCTGGAAACTGGATCTTAAGTCGCTCGAGTATTTTTGGTGCTGGTGAAAACGTGTATAGGTGTTCCTGACAAGATGGACATGTTGAATATGTAGTTACGATTTGATTCGTAACTAATTTTCGGTAAACCATCGCCCATAAAAAAGGCCGCTGCAAACGCAGCGGCCAAGTAAGACGTTGGATCAGGAGCTACAAAACAACGTCAGTGAACACGGGGCGATGAACCGAATCCTCGATTCATCTGAAATCTTTCAATCACGGCGCAGGCCGGCACATCGTGCCTTGCGTGGTTTACCGTGGCAGCCAGGTAAGAATAAGCCCTTACTGTCGTAGGAAAAATACCGAATCCGGACATGCACTGTTGCAGCCCCGGCAACAGTCAGGCTTCGGGCGCTCGCCGCATGGGTCATGTCCATAGTCAGTCATCCTTTAGAGGTACACCGCGAATACCTCCTTGGTGCGCTTATCGACCCCGATGCCCGGCAGTAGGGTGTGGCCTTCTGTCACTCACCGGGGAAGACGCATGACAAAAACAACAATGCGCGCCATCTTCACACCGCAGGCGCTGGCGGCTGCGGTTGCATTGGGCTGCTGTACCCAGGCTCAGGCCGTTTCGTTCAACATCGGGGAAATCGAGGGGACGTTCGACTCCTCGTTGTCGGTCGGCGCAAGCTGGGGCATGCGTGATGCCGATGACGCCCTGGTGGGTACCGTCAACGGCGGTTCCGGCCAGGCTTCGACCGGTGATGACGGGCGCCTGAATTTCAAGAAAGGCGAAACCTTCTCGAAAATCTTCAAGGGTATTCACGACCTCGAATTGAAGTACGGCGACACCGGCATGTTTGTGCGTGGCAAGTACTGGTACGACTTCGAGCTGAAGGATGAAAGCCGCCCGTTCAAGGACATCAGCGATCACAATCGCAAAGAAGGCGCCAAGTCTTCCGGCGGGCAAATTCTCGACGCCTTCATCTATCACAACTACTCCCTCGCCGATCTCCCGGGCACTGTGCGCGCCGGTAAACAGGTGGTCAGCTGGGGCGAGAGCACCTTCATCGGCAACTCGATCAACAGCATCAACCCGGTCGACGTTTCCGCGTTCCGTCGACCGGGCGCCGAGATCAAGGAAGGCCTGATTCCGGTCAACATGCTGTTTGCCTCTCAGGGCCTGACGGACAAGCTGACGGTCGAAGGCTTCTATCAACTGGAATGGGACCAGACGGTCGTCGATAACTGCGGCACCTTCTTTGGGGTCGATGTGGTGGCGGACGGCTGCAACACGGGCTACACCGTCGCCAGCCCGGCCATTGCACCCTTGCAGCCGATTGCAGCGGCCTTTGGCCAGGGCTTTGAAGTCAGCAAGGAAGGTGTGATCGTTCCCCGTGGTGGCGACCGCGATGCCCGGGATTCCGGGCAGTGGGGGACGGCGTTGCGCTGGCTGGGGGACGACACCGAATACGGCCTGTATTTCATGAACTACCACAGTCGCAGCCCGAATGTCGGAACCACCACCGCCGGCGCCGGTACGCTGGCAAGCATTCCGGGGATCGTTGCCGCGGCAAACCGCATCGCGCCCGGCAGCGGTTCAGGCCTGGCCCAAAGCGTGATGCTCGGTCGCGGCCAGTATTACCTCGAATACCCGGAGGACATCCGTCTCTACGGCGCGAGCTTCGCCACCACGTTATCCACCGGCACCGCGTGGAGCGGGGAGATCAGCTACCGCCCCAACCTCCCGGTGCAGGTCAACACCAATGACCTGACCCTGGCCATGCTCAATCCGATTGCAGGCGGCGCGGCATCGCCCATCGCCACTTCACCGGGGGCTGACAACAAAGGCTACCGCCGCAAGGAAGTGACACAGATCCAGAGCACCCTGACGCACTTCATCGATCAGGTCGCAGGTGCGGATCGCCTGACCCTGGTGGGCGAGGCGGCGGTGGTCCGGGTCGGTGGTCTGGAAGCTCGCTCCAAATTGCGCTATGGCCGTGACTCGGTGTATGGCCAGTATGGTTTTGGCGGCAATACCGATGGCTTCGTGACCTCGACGTCATGGGGTTACCGCGCCCGGGCCATCCTCGATTACAACAACCTCATCGCCGGGATCAATGTCCGGCCCAACCTCTCGTGGTCCCACGATGTTTCCGGCTATGGCCCCAACGGCCTGTTCAACGAAGGCGCCAAGGCCGTCAGCCTCGGTGTCGATGCGGACTATCGCAATACCTACACCGCGAGCCTCAGCTACACCGACTTTTTCGGCGGGGACTACAACGTCCTCACCGACCGTGACTTCGTGGCATTGAGCTTTGGCGTGAACTTCTGATCTGGCTGATAAGGATGATTTCGATGCGCAAGATGATGTTGCAATTGGGCGCGCTGACCCTCGGGTTGCTCGCCGCCAACGTGATGGCCGCGGTGTCGCCGGAAGAAGCCGGCAAGCTCGGTACCAGCCTTACACCGCTCGGGGCCGAGAAGGCCGGCAATGCCGATGGCTCGATTCCGGCCTGGACCGGCGGCATCCCGAAAAACGCCGGGGCGGTGGACAGCAAAGGTTTCCTGGCTGACCCGTTTGCCAGCGAAAAACCGCTGTTCGTGATCACCGCGGCGACGGTCGACAAGTACAAGGACAAACTCTCCGACGGCCAGATCGCGATGTTCAAACGCTACCCCGAGACCTACAGGATTCCGGTCTACCCGAGCCACCGCACCGTGGCATTGCCGGCTGAAATCTATGAGTCGGCCAAGCGCAGTGCGCTGAACGTAACACCGATCAACGACGGTAACGGTCTGGTCAATTTCACCGGCAATCGCTACTACGCCTTCCCGATTCCGAAGAATGGCGTGGAAGTGATCTGGAACCACATCACTCGTTACCACGGCGGCAATCTGCGGCGCACCATCACCCAGGCGACACCGCAGGCCAATGGCGACTTCACCGTGATCCGCTTCAGGGACGAGGTTGCCGTACCCTCGTTGCTCGGCGATCTGAAACCGGGCAGCGACGACAACGTCCTCAACTACTTCAAGCAGGAAGTGACCGCGCCGGCGCGGCTGGCGGGCAACGTGTTGCTGGTTCACGAGACCCTCGACCAGGTCAAGGAACCGCGCAAGGCCTGGATCTACAACGCTGGCCAGCGCCGGGTACGGCGTGCGCCGCAGGTTGCATATGACGGTGTCGGCACCTCATCCGACGGCCTGCGCACCACTGACAACTTCGACATGTTTTCCGGCGCGCCGGATCGCTATGACTGGAAACTGATCGGCAAGAAGGAGATGTACATTCCCTACAACAGCTACAAGCTTGATTCGCCCGACCTCAAGTACACCGATGTGATCAAGGCCGGGCACATCAACCAGGACTTGACCCGCTATGAGTTGCACCGGGTCTGGGAAGTCGTCGCCACGGTCAAGCCGAACGAGCGCCATGTGTACGCCAAGCGCCACATGTACATCGATGAAGACAGCTGGCAAGTGGCGCTGGCCGACCACTACGACGGACGCGGACAGCTCTGGCGCGTCGCCGAAGGGCATGCCCAGTTCTACTACGATCACCAGGTGCCGGCCTACACCGTCGAAGCGCTGTACGACCTGATCGCCGGTCGCTACATCGCCCTGGGGATGAAGAACGAAGAGAAACGCAGCTTCGAATTCAACATCAGCGCAAAAGCAGGAGACTACACGCCGGCAGCCTTGCGGAGTACGGGGGTTCGGTAGGTTTCCTACGGGCTCCTACACAAAAGGGTGACTTCGCG
>Ga0207655_1003462_pt1 | contig 11735 bp, 15 predicted proteins | sample KBSM44metaG_FD_184398 | JGI IMG/M metagenome (GOLD analysis project Ga0207655, IMG submission 184398) | Miscanthus rhizosphere microbial communities from Kellogg Biological Station, Michigan, USA - KBS M4-4 metaG (SPAdes) (version 2) | ecosystem: Host-associated > Plants > Roots > Rhizosphere >...
AGTAGGGAAAACACTTGTCGAAGTCTCTTGTTAATAGAGTTAGTTTTTCTACAAAATAAAACTTATGGTTTTATTTTATATGAAATAGCTATCTATTTCAAGGGCTTAGTTCATCAAAATCACGACATTGTTTTCCTTTTTCCAGGGAAACAGTGTCTTTTTTTGTTCCTTAAAGGAGATAATGAACAAATGACAAAAATATTGACCTGCTATTTAAAAGATGTAGACACCTTCAACGGACGGTTTAAGTGGTTATGGAAGAACAAATCCACACTTCGGAAAAAGAAAGAAGAGTTTTTAAAAATTATTCGTACTCATTATAAACAGAACCAATCAGCCATACATAAAGAATTTCCTAAAAAAAGAATGGAAATGCTCGACCATGTCATCTATAACCTAGTGGCTACAGGTATCCAAGCCATTCGTTCTGAAACGCTCATGAAGAAATTTAAAGTTTCTAAAAGTACGGTTTCTCGTTTTGTACGTTCGTTAAAAGCGACACCGTTTGTGCTTGTAGCACGATACATTAAAGAGGATGCAACAGGTACTCATCCTGATAGCTATGTATTTATTCTTAAAAGCCATAAGAACTTTAATCACATTTGCGAAGAAATCTTTTTTGCCCATGATACAACAGGTATACAAACGGTCCAACAAGAAGAAATGACAACTCCTGTGACGCTTCCTGTGATGTATCCTAAAATTGCTGAAAACGTTGATACAACAAGCTTAAAGGCCGATAAATCACCTGATGCCTTTATTAACCCTGATTTACCTATAAATCATATAAATAATCATTTAATGTCTGCTTCACAGTCATTTACTTATATCAAAGGTGTTCCTAAGAAAGTCAATCAAGTCTACGCAGGTAAGTATGGTCATCAATTAAAAGACTTTTATGCTCGCATTCAAAATGCTGCAAAAACGGTCAAACGAGATACAGAGATTGATATTACCAAAGGGCAAGTACATGAAATTGCGTATACATCTATTATTGGATTAGACAAATATGTACATGAAGCTAATCATAAAGGAAAGCCTTTGTCCCTAGATAATATGTGCCAATTACTCTATAAGATTGCTAAAAACCAATTCTATCAGTTGGTTAATCATAAAAACGAGGATTATTCATCAGTATATCCAACTCATGAGGAAGTTATACATAAAGAAGAGTCATCAACAAAATTGTTTATACCAAAACATATTATCCGTAAAGAAATCTTACCGGATTGGTTAAAGGCTGAGCAGGATCAAGAGAAGGGTACAAAAAAAGTAGAAATATCTTTAGAACAACAGCTTGAAATGATTCAGTTAAAGCAAGACTTAAAACAAGAGCTTACACCAGAAGAGGAATGCTTGCTGCAGGAACACTGCTCTACGTACAGTTCATTAGAAATGGTGGAACTGAAACAAGATTTAGGACAAGCATTAACACCTGAGGAGAAAAAATTATTGCATCAACATGCTAAATTAAAGGAACCAGCTTCTTAATGTTTAAAAATAGTTAAAGTATAGCGAGGACTTGGCAGGATTTGAACCCGCAAGACGCCAAAGTTGTATAGTGTAATACGACTGGCTGCTCTGCCATTGAGCTACAAGTCCATACTCAAAGTATGCGCATAGTCTCTGTTTATATGTACGATAAGAGTAAATGCAAAGAGTAAAGAAACCCCTTATAAGCTGAATTATTATTATGACATGTTTACTTAGAACACTGTTCTAAGTAATAAATAAATCTATATCTACGCAGGAGGAGAACATTATGCCACATAAAATTACGTTAACCGGATCAGCCACAGGACCATTACGAGAATACGATCGCTATGTTGCCTTTGATATGCGTGAAAAAGGGTCACCATCTGCGCCTAAAGGGTTGAAGAAGAGTACGTTTATTTCGTATACGGTATTTGTTGCAAAGAAGGCTTTTAACAAAACAGGTCTCACGAAAAAAAGTATTATGCATGAAAAAATCTTAATTCAAGGAGAACCAACATTAGACATTCCGATTGATGAATGCCCTGGTGAAGTAGGCGTAATCTGCTTCCAGATTACCGTTCTCCCGAATAAGAAAGACAAAGAAGGCAATGAATCAAACGATAAAAAAGAGGCCAAACAAGAGGCTTTTGCAGCGCAACAAGAAGTTGCTGCTACTAAACAGGAAGAAAAACCGGTAACTACTTCTCAACCTGCACCAAAAGAAGAAAAGAAAGAAACAAAAGCTGTTCAGCCGGAAGTAAAGCAAGAGCCTACAGAAGAAAAAAAGGCTGAGCCTAAAAAGAAAACACTACCGAACCAACCTAAAGGAACACAGGATCTGTTGAACTTTGATGACATTATCGTACCTGAAGCATTCTTAAAGACACGTCCAAACGCTGAAAAAACACAAAAGGTCATTGATTTTGTGAAACGTACAGGACGCTTAGATGAGCCATTGACGATTGAAAAAGGATCGAATGTCTTAAAAGACGGTTACCGTCGTTATGTTGTAGCTAAAACCGTTAAAATGGATAAAGTTCCAGTTATGTATGAATATCAAAAGTCGTAATGTATTTCCTTGAAGATGACCTATTGCAAGGAGATTTGTGAAGGAAAGCATCATTTATCCATTACCATAGGATCAAGACATTGCAGAAATAGAGGCTTCTTTTCGCATCCAATTGCCCAATGCCTATAAAGAATTCTTGAAACACTATAACGCATGTACAGTAATAGATTCTACACCATTAACAATCATCAATAAGAGATGTCAAATTGAACGTTTTTTAGGCATTATTAAAAACTTCAGTGAGCATCCTTATGGTGTGTATGACATTGGTTGCTGCGAAACTTCTTTAGGAGAACAAGGCCGGAATTTTTATGATGAAGATCTCATTGGATCTGAATTAATTCCAATTGCGAAGCTAGCATGGGGAGATTATTTATGTTTGAACTTTCACTATGATAAAAACAATCCGTCTGTTGATTTTCTAGATTACGAAGAATCATATGAGTGTGATCCAGTTACATCAAAGATTGCTGAGACCTTCCAAGAGTTTTTGAGTATGTTATTATCTAAGAATACGAAATAGCAGAAAATGCTATTTTGTAATGAGATCATCTACTCATTTTGATTTTCAATCATAAAAGAGGAAGTGTCGACATGAAAAATTGGCTTTGGATCATGTTATCCTTTGGAGTAATTTTTCTTGTATTTGTGATGAACCATTTCTTGGATAAAAGCCAACAGCAACCAAACATGATACGTAGCGTCTCACTTACAACCAGCACATCTCCTAATCAACAAAACATTGTTGAAGTAAAAAAGATGTATAAACAAACCACTGATTACTTTGATTATGAGCAAAAACAAAAGGCTGATTCTCTTAGAATGTACTACGGACAACCTGGAAGCACTCTTAATCAATATAAAGAGCTTCAAGGAGTTCAACCTTTTATGATTCATGACGTTGATGTACATTGGAAAAGTGAGCAACATGTCATCATCAATATTATGAAAACGAATCACCAACATAAAAACAAGGTATATAAGCGATTTAACTATAACCTTAACGAGATGTAGGCTTTGGATCTATGGTTTTACATGTCTTCATTCCATGTCTTATGTATGGTCTTACAAGAGGAATAGTTGCTATCATTAGCTTTTTTATGGTGGTTTTCCGCCAGGATAAGCGAAGTTTACACGATTTGATGGCAGCTACCTATATGAAACGTGTAGAGCCTATCAAAGTAGAGAGCTCTAAACTTATTTAAAGCTTTTTTTAAAAGAGCAATGTTATATATTCAATAACCCTATTATTTCTACTCTTTTACATTTCAAAAAGGAGAAGCTTATATGAAAAAATCAACACCTTGTCCAGGGTGTCAAAAACCTATTACGGTTGAGCATTTCGAAGATTTTTCAAGTCCTTTTACAATGAAATGCCCACATTGTCGAGAAAAACTGAAGGAAACCAAAATGACCCCGTGGTTATTGTTATTAGCTGTTATTATCATTCCTTTATTGGTTTACCTAGGAATTGCGGTTAAAAGTTTCATGTCCGGCCATTTTCGTGTTGTTGAAAAGGTACCAACTATGATTGTATTTATGGCTTTTTGTTACCCTTTGTATGCCTTATATGAAGCTTATAATGCTGTTATTATCTTTAATAAGGGAAATTTACAATTAAAAAAACCTAATTAATCTTTTATCTCTTTTCTATGAATATCTCTTTAGTAATATCAATACTAGAGACATGTATTTTATTATTAGTGGATAAATTTAAAATATTTTATATTTTTTACCTTCCTCTTCAATCATGTTATCATCATTTGAGGAGCTATTTAGATAGATAAAGTGTTAATTTACAAGAAGGGAAGAAATATAAAGTGGATCAAGTAACAAAACCAGCAGGATTTTGGATACGCCTATTAGGAAATCTGTTAGATGGCATTATTGTAAGTATTCCTTTGGGGCTTATTGGCTTTCTTATTACAGGAGACTTTGATGGTGAAGATCCCATTACATCACTCATAGGTTTCATCTATGCGGTTGCTGTACCTATATTATGGTATGGATATACTATAGGGAAACGAATTGTTGGAGTTAGAATTGTCAAAGTCAATGGAAAGAAACTTGGAATTGGAGCAATGCTATTACGAGTTCTTGTAGCCGGCATTGTTTACGGTCTTACATTAGGTATTGCGCTAATTGTGAGTGTATTCATGGTGGTTTTCCGTAAAGATAAAAGAAGTCTTCATGACATGATGGCAGGCACGTATGTTACATATTCAAAGCCAGGTGAAATAGAGGATAAACAAGCATTTGTCGATTAATACTTAATCTACAATAGGGTGAATTGTAACTTATTACCTTTTGTTGTTCCAGATACAGGTAGCAAATTGAGAATGTTGCCATATTCAATAGTAAAGATACTTTTGATAGAATAATATGAAAAGTTAAACTTTCATTTCGTTTGCAATACCGAATACCCTCTGTTTCTAATCTAATATTCGGGACGATTTAAAAATCCTACACCTCAGTGTGTAGGATTTTTTCTGTTTGTCACCTATCGTGTATAGGTAATTCTACGCTACATATAAGAAAATTTCTAAAAAGGTGAAGAGGATAAATGTCGATTATTGAACATACTTATTACTTTCTGTTTTATATCCATACAAGTAGTTCTTTTTCTTTGGCATTTAAATGTCCACCTAACCGTTTTTCAAAATCAGAGACTAATTCTGCGAAACGAGGACTATTTTCCATCTACATACCTCCTGTGTCATCCATATTATAAGATATAAAAGATATATTTTATATGAATCTTTATACTTGTTTTTCCACTTCCCAGGAGTTTTTAATCATATTTACAACAAAGACCGCCCATTACGTATCAGTTTATAAGGCGGTCTTAACTGTATTCATGCTATATGTTTATGACCAAAATATCGACACTATTCTAAAAAGACGTCAGGTAAAAAAGGCGATCGCTAAAATCGCTGCCACACAAGCTAAATAGATATTCCCACTCCAATCCCTCTTTTCCTTTTCATTTACCGCATAACTATTATAAGAACCTTCAATCGGTTCTATTTTTAGTTTTCGTTGTAATGCTACTTCTTTACCTGAAATCAAGTTTGATTCCTCCATTGTTTGATAATTGTAAGGTAGGAAACGTCCTTGTTCGTCTCTCAATCGGTTGCTGACGTCTTGCAGGCCCTGCTGCCTTTTCACTGGTAGAAGGCTGCTGTTTGGATTGAATAGTTGCTTCTGACATTGATTGGCCATCTGTTGATGTTCTAAGTATCGTAGAAGTGTTTGTAGCCGTTCCTTTTCGCTCAAGGTCATCATGTTCTCCTCCTCCTTTCTCTTCGATGTTGGGCTCTTGTTCCATCCATAACTGGTGGGAAGAAGGCTGCCATGGAGAGGAGGGGAGAGGGACGTCATTCATTTTATACTGATTCATTAATGCTAAGAAAACAGGATTGTGCGCTGCAGTAAAAAGCGCACACCTCATAATTTGATTTCGATCTAATTCTGTAGATTGAAACAGACTATCTACATATGTACGATACATAGAATGGTAACGCACGGTTGGTCGATAGGTGTCAACTTGATTTTTCGACTTCTTATTTCTCTTCATACGCGTTTTTCTCTTTCAAGATGACCTCTAACATCTGTTTTCCTTCTAGCGTTAAATAGACGTCTTTTCGACTTAGTAGCGAGATTGCTAATTCTTTTGTCATTTGATTCGCTCCATTCCTAATAGTTTAAGTTGACGTCTCTTTCTGACGTCTTAATTTATGATATGAACTACTGCTTGTCCTATATGTAACTTTTTTTCTAATGATTAAAAAAGTTACATAATGTCCATACTTCTTCTTAAAGGAGATGGCTGTATGATTCTAGGCTTAGGAAAGAAGCGAACAAGATTTGGAAGATGGTTAGATAATCAAGAAGATATTAATCAATTAGAACTCGAAAAGGCAACAAAGTTAAGTCGCCCAACTATATCTAGGCTTTGTAACGATAGAGACTACATACCTAAATACTCCACAATCTATAGAATAAATAAAGGATTGCGAAAGTTAAAGAAGGATGTAAAAGTAGAAGATTTTCTACAAATATAAATAGGAAATGCTATAATTATCTTGGGAATGATACGTAAATGTTTTATAGACTTTAACGTAGCAGAAAAGCCTACTTGTTCTTCTACAAGTAGGCTTTTCATATTCATTAAGTTCTTAAAAATATAACTCCTATTTACTTCTTATTATTTATGCTTAAGTGTTTTTAAGATTTTTCACTGCGAATAAAGTTAGATAGATAATGAGAGGAATTTCTTTTTGTTTAGTTGGTGAGAGAAATACTTAAGGTGGTCAAAATCATCCTGAGAAATAGTTGATTGTTGATTCAAAGTGTTTTTTATATTTACTAATATAAATAGGTCGCGTAATTCATGATCAGTGAAGATATCTTGAAGAAGATTTAATCGGAATAATAAGGGGAGATTATCGCAGAGTTGAGTTCCACCTTCAGCGAAAAAAATTTGTCGCCATCAATGTCCATAATGTGTGGTCATTTCTTTTTCTATTATACTGACAATTGTTATTTCAATATCAAACAGCAAGACATACGATTCAAATAAGATCTCTTTCTTCATTCACATGCTACTTCTCAAGTTGTGAACTTACTAAAAAACTCTAAAGCAAGTATTCTACGAACAGACCAAAGTGGTACAATTATTATCACAGGTGATGGAACATCTTATTCTGTTAAAAAATCGAGGTAATTATGAAAAAGATAAAAGGTATTATTGATCGATTTGAAGAGGGCTTTGCTGTTGTTGAAATTGAAGGAACGACAAAGGATTACCCTAAGAGTATTTTCCCCAAAGAAACACAAGTTGGAGATGTCGTTTATATTACAGGGGATAAAGTGAAGATTGATAAAACTGAAACAAAAAAACTGGCAAAAGAAATTGAAGATTTAATGAATGAAGTTTGGGAAGATTAAGGTCCATTACTAATGATATACAACATTATATAGATACCGCGTGATTCAAAAAGCCGAGGCTTACCTTTTCGGCTTTTTTATTATGATATGTTATGGAACTAGAAGGAGAATTTTTACTGATACCTTGTTTTATGCGTACCTGATTAGGCAAGTATAATAGACGACTTATTCCTTCTTCCCAGAAAGATAAAGTCGTCTACACCATTTTTTCATTCACTATGATTTACCCTCTCATTTCACATTTTTATTTATAAATTTATTGGTTTATATGTTTCTGTTCTAATTCGTTTACTACACCTTCCTGGCATTCATTGATGAATAAATAAGTAAGGTATGAATGTAAGTCAAATTGATTTTCATTAACAAACGTAGAAAAAATGTTTTTATGTTCGCTCACTAGTTTTACCTCCTATATGTAAGTTTCTATTTTTTATTGTCCCCCAACTAGTAATCTCTTATACATCTAAATTAACAACATATTTTATAGGAACAGCTATTTTCATTTTTCATTAACCTTATGTCATGATATTCACATTTGCTACCTGAGCTAATTTCATTATGAGTATTATCAAGGGCAAAAAAAGAACCCTTTGCTATAAAATAGCAAAGGGTTTTCAACTATAACGGAATAGGGGGAATACGTTACTAGTCTAACCGTATTTATAGATTAATATACATGGCGGTTTATATTTTATTGTTTATAAAAAGCTAATCATATGAAATGAATATCGTCTACAACTTTAGTTAACATAAAAAAATTTTCGGAATACCTTTAGATAGGGTAGTTTTTTTGATAATTAAGATGTATATTATATACATCTTAATTTACCATGGTCACTGCTCTAGAAACATATTGTCCCAAGTGAAAAAATTCATTAATTTAAAGGAGTTAGAACATGGATATGAGTAATATAGCTAAATGGATTCCTGTTCCTTATTTTCAAATTAGGCAAGATGGTACAATTCTAAATTCTTCAAATATAACTCATTCATATTTTCAATCTACCTCTAGCATATGGAATATTATTTATAAAGAAGACCGAAATAAAGCAATATTAATGCTGTCACAGATTACAAATTCTTACCCTGTAACCCAATATCTTATTTTGCAAACAAGCAACAAGTTATTTATGAATTTCAAATGTACGATCCAATGGCAGGACAGTATAGGTCATCTAGTATGCACAGAAGCCAAAAATATCAAAGTTCCCTCTGTTTTATCTGTTCAAAAATCTTTAGTAAATACTCAAAAACGTTTAGAAGAATCAGAAAAGCATTTAAACAACGTTATTAAGATATTGGATATAAGAAAACACTAAGTTTTTCTTTTTTACATGAATCTTTCTGTTCTGAGCAAACTACACGAGACGCTGTGAGGCATCAGCGAAAATCCTTACAGCAATAGAGCAGAAAAAACCTACCTCTTTGGATTGGAAAGAGATAGGTTTTTTTGTATTTTTAAGGTGTGTAAGATATACATCTTTAGTTAACATAAAACGGATTATAGGTATCTACAAAAATAAAAAAGAAAATTATTGTAATCCACCTTGTATATAATTAGGGATCTATATTGAGCTCATTAACTGAAAAAAGTATTCGGACTTCTGAGTTTTATTTAACCTATACCATGAATCTAATGTATTTGATGCGAATACATCTAATTTTTTTAATACGTCCCTCGCGAATTCTAGAGGTGCTACTCCTGAAGCAGTAATCATGTTATTATCGGATACTACGGGTCCAACCTCATACAACTTCTCCCCTTTATAGTTGGGACAGACCATTTTTGTATATTCTAAGTTATTAAGCGTATGCTTTCTAGAATCTAAGTATCCACTATTTGCAAGGGCATCAGTAGCACCACAAATTGCAGCTACAATAGTACCAAGCTCTAAAACTTCCCCAACTTTTTTCAATATAGGTTGATGAATCTCCTCACTCCATGTAGTTCCTCCCGGTAGAATTAAAAGATCTTTATCCACAAGAGTGCACTCATCAAGAGAAATATCCGGCTGTATACTCAGCCCCCCCATTGTTTTAATAATTTCTTTATTAACTCCTACCGTCATTACTTTTAAAGGGGCTAAACCTTGCCTGAAATATCTTCCTGAATTTAGTTCAGCAATTAAATATCCATACTCCCAATCTGACATTGTGTTAAATACATAAATATAAACTTTTTTAATTTGCATACTAAGCCTCCAGAACTGACGTTCTCTATATTATACCATTTCAAAGACATATATTTATAAAAAATGTTAAAATATTCAGAAAAAAATAAGGAGATTGAGAATTATTTGAAAGAAAACAAAATAGAAAAAGTCTGGTTCTGGTGCAAATACTTCAATTTACTTATAAGCAATCTCTAAAACTTGGATATACTGATACTATTATTCTTAAAAAGGTGTGTGATCGGTATGGAAAAGGAAAATGTATTCAAATGGAAACATTATCAGCCTGATCTTATTTTGTTAAATGTAAGATGTTACCTACGGTACAATTTAAGTTTTCGTGACTTGATAGAAATGATGGAGGAACGTGGATTATGTATTGCTCATACAACGATTATGCGTTGGGTTCATCAATATGGTCCTGAATTAAATGAGCGAGTACGACGCCATCTTAAGCCAACGAACGATTCTTGGCGGGTTGATGAGACCTATGTAAAAGTAAAAGGACAATGGATGTATCTCTATCGTGCCGTTGATTCGGAGGGAAATACGATTGATTTTTATCTAAGCAAAGCAAGAAATAAACAAGCAGCCAAGCGCTTTTTTAAGAAAGCCTTGGCTTTTTCGCACGTTTCGATACCTCGTACGATTACAGTAGATAAAAATCCTGCTTATCCCATTGCTATCCAGGAGCTAAAAAAGGAAAAAAAGATGCCTGAAGGCATCCAAATAAGACAAATTAAATATCTAAATAATATTGTAGAGCAGGATCACAGGTTTATTAAGAAGCGCCTTTCTACGATGTTAGGCTTAAAAACGTTTCGTACAGCAAAAGCCATTATTTCTGGAATAGAGGTCATGCATATGATGAAAAAGAAACAGGTTTATCAAGAGGTGAAGTCTGTCCAAAATCAAATAAGTTTCATTCATCAACTATTCGTAATAGCTGCATAAGAACAAATCCTATAGGAATTTATAAACCTCTTTTATATAGCTTCAACCTTTGCACCAGAACCGGGTTTTGTGCATATTCAACAATCGGGCCATTATATTGAATAACTTATTATGGAAATTATAAAAAATTGAGATGATTATTATTAAGTTAAAGGGAAGTTTAGCGTGGCCACCGACCAACTAAGTGGTTGCTTACACTCAATTATTGGAAGGAAAGTTTTATCCTTTCGCGAATTCATTATACATGCTGAAATTACGAAATTCGCAAAAAAATCGCGGTAGAGCATTGGAAAGAGCATTTTAATTTTCTATAACTTCATAGAGAGGTGATTACGCATGAATCAAAGACCGTCAGAAGAAGAATATGCCTGGGCCATCGGAGAGTATATCCGGTTGGTGCCGGATGGCAACATCATCGACATTCTGCTCTCCCAGGAAAAGCAAATGACAGAACTGCTGGCATCGTTGACCGAAAGCCATGGCGCGTATCGGTATGCGGAAGGAAAATGGACACTGAAAGAAGTCGTGGGCCACATCGCAGACGGAGAACGCGTCATGACCTACCGCCTGCTCCGGTTCGCAAGAGGGGACCAGACGCCTCTGTCCGGTTTCGACCAGGAATTGTTCATGCCTCCTTTCGGATGCTGGTCAACCGCGCAGTTGGCTGAAGACTACCGGGCTGTACGGCAATCGACGATCACACTGCTGCGCGGGTTACCGGCGGAGGCGTGGTCCCGCAAAGGCACAGCCAACAACGCAAGCATTACGGCGCGTGCCCTCGCGTACGGCATTGCAGGACACGAGATTCATCACATGGGGGTTATCCGAACTCGGTATTTGAGTTAGTTATCCGGAAGATCGGGACGGAAGCTGCGCGGAAAACGCGGCTTTCGTTCTTTCTTTATGGCAGCCTTCCCGCCCCGTTCATAGACAGATATGAAGAGAGGACAAGACGGGTTGAAAAAAGCAGCAGCGATTGGTTGCAGACTGGATTTTGTCTAAAAACGAAAAGCAAATAATAATCTCAAACAAGAAAAAATCAAGGCCTCTTCGTTAAGCTAACGAAGAACGAGAGCTCAATACATTATACTAATCTTTTCATGTGAAGGTAGCCG
>Ga0207655_1003465_pt1 | contig 11728 bp, 3 predicted proteins | sample KBSM44metaG_FD_184398 | JGI IMG/M metagenome (GOLD analysis project Ga0207655, IMG submission 184398) | Miscanthus rhizosphere microbial communities from Kellogg Biological Station, Michigan, USA - KBS M4-4 metaG (SPAdes) (version 2) | ecosystem: Host-associated > Plants > Roots > Rhizosphere >...
GCCCAGGTTCAGGCCGCTGCTCAGGTACAGGTCCTGGCTGCTGCGGCTGCCACCTCGACCGCGGCTGTGCTGGGCGGACGCCTGGTAGTTGACGAAGGCTGCGTTGATGCCTGGGTCCCAGCGCTCTACGGGCACCTGCCCGCTGATGTCGCGGCGCAGGGCGATTTGTGGAATCGATATGCTCAAGCGCAGCAGCGCGGGGTTGAAGTCCACCTCCGCTTGCGGCACCAGGCTTGGCAAGTCGATGCAACTCGCGTCGCTGGGCAGTGGCACCTCCAGGGCCTGCTCGCGCAGCCCTAGTTCACGCAATAGGTCGGCGCTCAGGCACGCTTGCAGGCCCTGGCCGTTAAGGGGATCGTGGAAGTCCAGTTCGTGCTGGCCTGCCGAACTCAGGTTGACCAGCAGCTCGACCCGGTAGCGTCCTGCGGCTAGCGGGGTGTTCGCCTGCAACCCCTGCAGCGCCTGTTGACCGGCGTCCTGTGGCTGGCCGGGGGCCTGACGCATGAAGGCAGTGTGGAACTGCACCGGGGCGGTTGTGGCCAGTGTCGGTGGTGCGAAGGCCAGCAGCAGTCCGCCACCGGCAATGGGCAAAAGCGAGGCAAAACGCGGACGCGACGGCAGTGGCCTGCGCCGTTCAAGCTGTGGCATGGAGCTTTCCTGGTCGATTCAACTGCTCAAGACGTTGGGCAGGGGGTGAGCTGATGGCCAGAGGATATGAAGGATGGGGAGGCGGGGGATGTAGGAAAATTCTGTTCTGAGGAGCGGAACATCTGTACTGTCGCGGCTTGCAGGTTAAGACGGGGGGAAATCCCCTGCCGCTAAAGGCGGCAGGGAATCAAGAGCGGATTAGAGTAAAAGTTAAAGGGAGGACAAGGCGTTTAGTAAAGAAAAACTCCAGGGTCTAGTGACGGGAGCCAAAGGTGCCCCAGATGCCCCGGAAGTGGGTAAGGTGAAGTAGAATTCTCCCGGTGTTCCAGGTGAATAAATTGCCCTGTTTTTGGTAGTGAGGCTCCGCCATTGCGTATTATTTTCCATGTTCTTGAACACCTGACTGGAGGTTGAGCGAACACTTGAATTGCCTGCTGTAGTCTGAGCACTCATGGGAGTACCCCTAGTAATGATGGGATCTCCTCCCGTTGTTGATAGCTTTATCGGCGAGCGCGGTGAACTAAATTTAGGGCGTGGTAGCTCAAATTTAGAGCCTGGCTGCATAAGTGGGTGTTTGGTCCAATGCTTTAGCTCCTTCGCTACCTTGAGAGCCATCCCTCGCCCAATCCCGAACATCAGCCCCCCCACGATCTGCAACGCGTTCGAGAGCATGTAGAACGTATTCGCCAGGTTTTCATCCTCGGTATATATCGCCGCGACCTGCAACCCGACACCCGCCGCCTGCATGCCGAGCCCGGCAATGGCGACGACATAGCCAATGCTCAAGGGCGCAGTCCAAGGCATCGTCACGGCGGAAATCACCAGGAACAATCCTGCGATACCTACGCCAAGCCATTGCGCCCAGCCTCCTTTCGGTCTCTCGATTGGATCGATGTAAGGCGGGTGGTAGCTGCGGTCGGTGGGGTTTTCCTTGCCATAGCCATAGGCGCTGCGATGGCCGGTGGGGTCACGCCAGTTCACCGGGTCGCCGAGGCAGTACAGGTAAGGGTTGATGCCTGACTCTTCGGGGGCGAGCGAATCGGGGCTGTGGAAACGCATGAGGCTGGGGTTGTAGGCGCGATAACCTCGGCCCAGCATGTACCAGCCGAACAGCTCGTCGCGCAACTCGCCGAGGAACCCAAGCAGTGTGCGCAGGCCGTTATCTTCCGGGCGTTCGCCATAGGCGCTGAACGTGGCCGGGTGCAGTTCGCCGGTAGCCTCCTGTTTCGGCCGCAAGCCGTCGGCGTCATACTCGGCGAGGACAGTACCTTGGGCATCGCTGAGCAGCAGACGGCTGTCCTGCAACTGGTCCCCTCGCCATTGGTTGAGGCCAAGCGCCATCTCGTTCTGGTACAGGTAGTGGGTCAGCAGGCCGTCCTGCACGGTGCGGTCGACCTGGTTGCCCTGGTAGCGACGCAGTACTTCGGCTGCGGTGCCGTAGCGCGCGGCATACAGCTGGTCATGGCCGTCATAGCGATAACTGGCCAGGACCTGATCGTCGTCATCGGCGTCGCGTACTTCCTGCAAGCGCCCCACACTGTCATAGACCAGGCGCCGCCCCCATTCGTCATTGAGAGCATTGCCCAGTTCGTCATACCTGAAGGCTTGGCGGGCCGGGTAATCGGTAACCAGCGTGTGGGCCACTGCGGCGAGCTGGAAGCTGCCATCGGCCAGGTAGGTGAAGTCGGCGTCATCCTGTTCGCCATCGTCGAACCAGGTTCGGCAACGGGTCAAGTTATCTTGTTCGTCGAAATCGAACTGCTGGCTGATGATCGGCCGGCCTTTGGCGTTGCAAGGCAGCAGGGGGCCCTCGCTGTCATGGAAGGCCAGACGGTTGAGCGCGTCGTACGCGAAGTTCTCCTTGAGCAACACGGTGCCGTCTTTCTCCAGGCGGCGCTCAAGCAGCAGGTCGTCATCTCGCCACACCAGATGCAACTCATGGGCCACGCCGCCGTCAACGCTCAAGGTGCGTTTTACTTCGCGGCCGAGGGGGTCGTGTTGCAGCGAGCACAGCACGCGGCGGCCACTGGCCTCATCGACCGTTTCGGTGCTTTCAAGCAGCCCCTCTTCGTCGTAGCTGAATGCGGCTTTCAATGACTGCTGGCGAGTGTGGGCAATTCGCCCCTGGGCGTCATACGCATGCACGACTGCCTGGCCGTCACTGTCCTGGCGCGACAGCAGGCGACCTTGCGGCGAGTGCGCGTAGTCGACGTGATAGCCGGTGCTGTCCTTGCTGTCCCATTTTTCCTGGAGCAGATAGCCCAGTGGGGTGTACGTGTAGCTGCGCGTCCCTTGGGTATCTTCCTTGGCACTCGTGATCGCCGCACTTTCTTCGTAGTCGAAGCGTGCCAGGTTGGCTGCCGTCCCTTTGCCGCCCTGCTGGCGAGTCGTTTCGATCGTCTGCGGTTGGTCGGTCAGCTGAGGTTTGTAGCCATAGGTAATGACGCGCTTGTTCTGGCCGGGGTTGCCGTTTTCCATGCGGTAGGCGGTGCGCTGATGGACCAGGGTCTGAGAGCCTTGGTACGTGTAGTCTTCTACCCGTGGCCCTACGCTGATTTTCTCAAGACGTTCCAAGCCATCGAACTCACGTTTGCAGACAGGCCGAGCAACGCCGTTGGCAGGTTTGCGCACCTGGAACAGCGTGGTCAGCTCACTGAGGCTGTGCGCCGCGAATTGCCGCTCCAGCAGGCTGTCATCGGGGCGCTGGGTCTTGTGCATGCGGCCCCAGGCATCGTAATGGTAATGGGTCGAACGCAGGGTGGGCGCGTCGAGGTTGCCTTGGAGTGCGAGCGTCTCCTTCGTGCTGCGGCCAAGCCCGTCGTAGTGGTAGTCGTGCCTGCCAACTTCGCGGTTGCCGTCCAGGCGATACTCATACACGGGCTTGTCAAACCGGTTGAACTCACTGACCTGCTGTCGGCGCTTCAGCTTCGGGTTTTTGGCGCTGGTGATCCATGTCTTGATACGGTTGCCGTCGGCACCAAAGGGTGAGAAGTCCCGGTGTTCGATTACACCATCGGGTCGCTCGACCTTGCAGCGCTGGCCCCAGCCGTCGTAGCTGAAGCTGAAGTCTACTGCTACTACCCGTTCTTCACCGTCTTGTGTGTAGTGGTCGTAAAGGGTCTCGCCGGCCTGGTTTCCTAGAGGGTCATAGCGTGCCTGGTAGTGCACAGGCAGTGTCTGCGGTTGCTTGTTTTCGTCGAGGGTTTGCAGTTCCTGGCGCAGTGTACGGCTAGCGCCGTCCAGATAAGTACGGGTGAGTACGCCTTTGACGTCGGTCGCTTCTTCGAAAGCCTGGCCACGATCGTTCTGGTTGAGCAGACGGTACGCGTAGTGGCGCGTTGCAGCCTCGGTGGTGTCTGCGCCCACTGTTTCTTCCAGCATCCGGTTGAGCTTGTCGTGGCGGTAGCGGGTGATGACGCCGTTGAGGTCCTGTTGCTGATACAAGCCACCGGTGGTGACATGCTGGATCTGTTCGATCTTGCGCTGTAGGGTGCCGCCTGGGGCTGTATAGGTATGCTCGGTCGACAGCAGCGTGGGCAGCCCGGCTTCGTCATCCAGCCGTTTGTATTTCCATTGACTGCGAGCGGTGGTGCCATTCAGGGTCGTTGACTGATGGTCCATGCGGCCATACAGGAACGCATTGCTGCTGTCCTCCAAATACCCGCATTCTGTCTTTTGCAGCGATTGCTCCTGCTCTTTGCTTTCACTGTCGATCAATACCTGGAAGATCTCTTCCTCGTTGCGTAGCAACCAGTCTTCCTGTGCTTTGTACCCCTGCGCAGGCGGTAGAGGTGCGAGCTGGCGGTATTGATAACGGACGCGAATAGTTTGTGCTGGCTCGTGGCCTGGCTCCACCGAGCAGTCGGCTGGATATACCGTCAGGCTTTCCAGAGTGCCGACGAAACCTTCCGGATTGGCCGGGTGGTAGGTATTGACCGTACGGATGCCGTTGGCTTGGATCTCCTCGGTCAGGTTGCCGAACGCGTCGTAGTCGGTGGTGACGTTTTCTTCCCGGTACTCCCGCGGATCATTCGCCAGTCTCCAGACTTTTGTCATGACGTGGGGTAGCTGGAACTTTTCCGGCTGGTTTTCGAAACGCTGGCCGGCCACTTCGTGGTAGGTGGTGCTGACGGTTTCGACGCAGTCGTCCTGGCGCGTGACCTGTTCGTTCAACAGATGGAAACGGTTGAACGTTCGGGTGATGGTGCGTGCGTCGACTTCGGTCGGGTTGCCGGCGTCATCCGGCTCGCCGGGCACTCTGTAGCGGGCGGTGGAGGTGTATTGGTAGCGGTTGCCGACGAGCTTGTACAGGTTGTCCAGGCCATCGTCCCTCCAGACGATGCCGGTGCCACCGTAGCCGAGGAAGTTCTCCGGGCTGTAGTCGTACTCGGTGACCATGTCTGGCTGGCCAGCACCGGGTTGCACCACATGCCGTTCGACGTTGGGCAGCCAGCGCGTCATGCCATCGGCAGCCGGCGGGAAGCGATGCCCTTGGGTACGGTAGTAGACCCGCTCGATTCCACCGAGGGGGTTGTCCACCCTGCTGACGCAGCGCAGGTTGCCGAAGCGCTGATACTCGAAGTGCCAACTGGCCTGCTCGTCGGTCGGCAGCACCACATCGGTCAACTCGTCGGCACCGTTGCGCGACAGGGTGTAGCGGGCCCAGGGCTCGACCTCGGGGTCGTCGCTGGGGTGCAGGTCGAGCAGTACCTCGTGGTTGCTGCTGTAGTCGATGGCCAGCAGGTCGCGGCCACTGTCGTCGCTCACCCGAACCAGCCGTGGCCCGTCGACATCGCGCTCGTACTCCAGGGTCAAGCCGTGGCCCGAAGGCGCCAGCACGCGCACGGGCAAGGCAATATCCCGGTCGTTGTCCTGCGGCTCCAGCACCTCGACCAGGCCCGACTTGTGCACCAGGCGATAACGCACCCGCTGTTGGTCCGGTTCGCTTTCGTTATGGAAGTGGAAGCTCTCCAGTTTGCGCTCGGCGATCAACGGCTCCACACCCGGACCGTTGTCACTGACCTTGAAGCGCTCCCCGGAACCCAGGCTGAGCATGCTGGCGCGAATCTCGAACTGGCTGAGGTTCAATGCCCAGCCAATGCCAAAGCCTGAGTCCTGGTCGTTCATCGGGCTGAAGTTCAAGCGCAGGGGCAGGCGTGGGCCGCAGAGGTTGTTGCCGATCAGTTCGGGGAGTTCGATGCCCAGGTTGTATTGGCCCGTGCGCGGATCGACGTTGTTCTGGACGAAACTCATGAAATTGAACGCATTGGAATTCAAGAACATTATTGTCATCTCCCATTCAAGATGAGCATTAGCGCTGCAGACGCTCAGCGCGCGGCGGCGCGGCCGAGGTAACGACGCGCACACTGCGAAGTTCGTCGCGCTGGATGGTGCCATGCTTGGCAATCACCATGACCCCGATACCCTGTTCGATGAAACTGCCAACGTCATAGGTGTTCAGGTAAGTAATTTCTTCATTGTCCAATGCGGCATTGTTGCGTGTGGTCTTGAGTTCAATCCACCAACTGGCATCGTCCGGCGTGCCATTATCATTTCGGGTCAGGAGGATCTTTGTTGCCGACGGAAAACTGTTAAGTTCAATGAAGCGAGGGTCTTTGTCTTTACAGTCCCCTTGGTTCATTCTCAATACGACAGTTTGATTGCTGCCGGCGTCCGGAATATGCAGGGAGCAGAAGTCGTTACTTTCTGTTGATTCCCTGATGATAATAACGCCCGTGGCCTGTGTGTCCTTCTTGCCTGTCATGAACACGCTCCTGAATATCTTGGATATCGTTGGATTCACGTACCCTTCCTGTCCTGAGCCTAGGGCAATGCGCAGTGCCGCGCACCTGTCAAAAATATCAGGTGTCACCCGTTTGTGTTTCGGTACGGGTGGGCGCCGTCGACCTGTTAATTATGCTAGTTGTCGCGCGTTGGCCGATTCGCTATTAATGCCTGCAACCGCTCCGCCACTAATCGTTTTTTGCATGATGGAGTAATGCGGCATGACGCTCATCCGTAACTTCGCCCACTGGTTTAAGCGTGCGTCTGCATCCACGACACTTCGTGATGCACGCCCACACAACAATGACCTGCCCAAACCTGAAATAGAAGGGTTGACGCGTTACGATGAAGTCGACTTGCTCGCGTTGGGCACCGACACGTTGAGGACATACATCAACTATCCCGGCATCAAGGCGGGGGATCTGATTTTTCCACGCTGGGTGGGAGCTGCGCCCAGTGGGGAGAGCTTTGACTATTTCAGAGACCCTTTCCGTGTCCCTAGTGGTGTCGATCCAACCGTGGGTGTGCTGTACACCATTGGCAATGATGAAGTGCAAAGCGCTGCCGGTGGCTGGGCGTTTTACTCCTACCAGCTCCATGAAGAACGGCCCGACGTGGAGTCTATGCGGCGTTTTTGCTATGTGGGCGTGCGGCCACGGCCAAGTGCCGAAACCTTGTCGGTGGCCCTGGCCGCACCGTCGCATGACCTCGTCGTTGCCTGGCGGGCGCTGGGCGCCTCCATGGCGCTGGTAATACCGCCCTACCAGGCCATGCAACCCGGCGATAGGGTTGCGATAACGCTAACGGGTAAGAACAATCGCGGGGACCCGATCACCTGGAAAAAAAACCTCAATGTCGAGGTTCCTGGCCAACATTTGCAAGCCGCCGTTGACTCAACCTGGGTGCGCCGGTTGGAGGGAGAGTACTTCGATGCCGAGTATGTCATTGACTTCAAAGATGGCCGTTCGGCCGTATCGCCCGTACAGCGGTTTCGCGTGGACTCGACGATTACCCTACCAGATCGCCTGCCGGCGCCCAGCGTGGATGGCCACGTGCCCGGTGACCCCTTGGACCCTACGCGTTTTCGCGATGGCTTGACGATCAGAGTTGCACCTTACCTGGATCAGGGCATGGCTGTCTCGGACCGTCTGCTGCTGTATTGGCTGTCCAGTGACAATGTGTATCAGGTGTTGCGTGTTGACCCAAGTTCGATCGACAGCGGTGCCCTGGTGTTCACCCTCGAACCCCGTTGGCTGATGAGCAGCCAGGGGCAAGCGGCGACACTCGGTTACCAGTTCGCTCGCGAAGGCAGCAGCCTTGCCTCTGAGCTGCTGACCGTGCAAGTGCTGCGCTCGCGGGAGTTGCCAGCGCCGATAGTGCTTGATGCCGTGGCAGAAAAAGACGGTGGTCGGTTGGCAGCTTACCTTGTCACCTCTGGTGCACTAGTGGATGTGCCTGACGATGTCGACATTCCTGACGATGAGCACATCGAAGTGCACTGGGAGGGGCATGCCGAGCGGGGACGGGAAATTGTTACCCAGCCGATCAATAGCAACAAGCCACGCCGTTTTCGCGTAAGTGCGGGCAGCATTGCGGCCAACATGGAGCGTAATGAAAACGCCGTGGCGAAGCGGTTCAAGGTGTTTTATCGCCTGGTGCGGGATGACGGCAGCTATGTCGAGTCAGAGCACTTCATGCTGCGCATACTGCCTATTGAACCCACCGAGTATCCGCAGCTTCAATGCCCGGTCGCGAGGGGAAGCGACTTGTATCTGGGGGACGTCCCAAGCGGGGCAAGCTGCACCCTCGCTCCCTGGGTGTTCATTGCCGAAAAGCAATGGGTGACGGTGTGGGTCACAGGCGTTTTTCGCGCTGAGGTGGAAGAGGTTATATGGGACGCTGAAGTGACCCCCCAGCAAGTCCGCAACGGCCTTGAACTGCTAATACCCAGGAATCTGCTTGAGCAGCAAATGCTCAATGAAAGTTTGACTGTACATGCACATGTCAGTTTCGACGACAAACACCATTATTTTGAAATGCGCTCACTGCGCTTGACGCTGCGCGGCGGACGTTCAAGTACGCGCTGAAGAGCAGCAGGGCGACAAACATTGGAGAAGGAACCATGGCCAGAATGACCCATTCGCAAAAGCTCGTTCATCTCGCACAAGCGCCACGCACTCTCGGCTGGGGCGAATTACGTTTGGCCAGTGCGATGGCGCATGACAAATCTTGCCACAGTAAAGGGGCATGATCATGATCAACAATTCCAAGGAAGCCCTGCTGGCTCGTCTGGAAGAGGGTGATGTCATGCATGGCTGGGGCGCGATCATGGCATTGGGCCGTGAGCCGCTCGAGCAATTGCTCATGCTGCGTTATCTCGAAGGCCTCAGCCAGTCGAATTTTCTTGAGCACATCACTGGCAGCTACTTTACCGACGGTCAGCGTAATGACCAGGCAGTGTTCGAAGGGCTGGTGCTGGGGCCACCACAGCTTTCCTTTGCTGGGGTCTCGGGGGCAGGAAATCGCTTGACGGTGATCATGCCGTTTATCTCTGGCGAATACGCGTCGTATTCACGGGTTGTCGCCCAGCCACCCAGGCTCAAGAGCAGCCATGGCCTGCGTGAAGAGATGGGCTACCACGTGCAGATGTCGGTTGCCTTGCTGACCGTCGATGATCCTGCAGCCAATCAGGCCCGGCTGGTGCTCGACCTGAGTCAAGCCGAAGAGTTTGTCACCAACCTGGGTGAAAGCGAGACGGCTCGGCGGGCCATGGGGCGCTTCATACAGGCTGAAATGGCGAAGCATGAGGTGTTCAACCATCAGTTCGTGCTCTTGACCTGTGAGCTTACCGGGCAGGATGCGTTCGCTGTGCGTGGCCTCAATGTGCGCACCCAGGCTGCACCAGAGGGCACGGGGCGTGAAGGTGATGGGGCCGCGATTGTGCAACTGGACCTGCGTGGCCGCCGCTTTGGCGGGACATGGCCGGGGCCAGGCGTGTTTCCTTATCTGCTGCCCGATGGCAGTCAAGGCGTGACGGTGCTGGCCGAGCAGTTGCGCGTCCCTTTGCTTGGGGAGCTTGGGGAGCTTGCCGAGCGTTTGCTGCGGCACTTGAGCTTGCCGAAGGCGTGGCGGTTTGCCATGAAGGAGGAGCACACCCCACATGACAGGGTAGTGTTCGGGGGCATTGAGGCCAGTTCCGCAACGCGTCAGGTCGAGCCGATGCAAGCGCGCCTTGGCCGCGAACAGACCACGGATTTCAAGGTGCAAGGCCAGGCTGTGGCGCAATGGACGGCAAGGAACATCAGCCACCCTCGGTCGACCGGGCAAATCAATGCACAGGGGCAGTACCAGGCCTCGGATGTTGCGCACTTCGCACGGGAAAGTCAGGTCATCCTGGTCAGTGCGCAGCTGGGCGAAGAAGAACCCGGAAGCGTCAATGCCGCGCTGGTGGTCGAATCTATCGATTCTTTGGTGGTCACGCCACGGGTTGCGGTATGGCGTAGTAGGGAAAGAGCGATTGAGTTCAATGTTGCGGGTCATGCTGGCCTGACCTGGGAACCGACGCTATACGGTGAATTGACCCTCCAGAGCGATGGCTCGCTAAGCTATGTGCCCCGTGAGCCTGAGAAGAGTCCTGCCGTCCTGTTGGAGCGCATCCGTCTTACTGATGGGATTAGGGGCGATACAGCCGAGGTCACGGTGGTGATTCTCGCCTACCCGGCTGTGCTGAACGTCTTGCCATTCCACGTGCCTAAAGTGCCCCATGGCAGCTCGGTGCCCTTCGAGGTGCAGAACGACGAGGCCGATGCCTGGCTCTTGTTCGGCGAGGGGCACATCGACCCTGCCTCAGGCGTATACACGCCGCCGGTATCGCCTTCAACCTCGGTCGCCGTGGTCATGGCCAATATCCGTGACCGTGATGCGGGGTATGCCATCATCGAGCTGATGCGCGAGGACGCGCAGGTCTCGATGATCAGTGAACGCTACAAGAAAGTTTTGATCTTCACGGTGACGCCCGTGCCGATTAACGGCACCGTGGCCTATGCCAACGGGTTGCAGCAGATCGCCCTGGATATCGTCATCCAGACTGAGGACTTCCGCAACAGCGAGGGTGACGTGGTCAAGGATCCGGTCAGTGACCTTGAGCTGTCCACATTGAGGGTGCTCGCGGAGAACGGCAACCCGATCGAGTATGTGCTGGAGGGGGGGGAGGGCTTGGACCCGGCGCAAGGGCTGCGCTGGGGGTGGAGCAAGTCACGCAATCGCTATGACTATTACCAAGGGGCTCGGCAGGTGACGGCCAAGCCCATGGCAGATGAAGGCAAGGTCTCCTTGCGCGTATACGTGCAAAGCACTGAAGCCGAAATCAGGAAGTTCCATGCCGAGTTCAAGGGGTATGACAACCGTACGCAGAACTCAAGAACCATCGGCAAGGAGGAAGGTGAAGTCGAGTTGATCGGGCGCCCAACGCCTTTCTGGGCACTGAACAACTACGAATTCAAACCCAGGCGGGTTGCTTCGAAGGGAGGCAAGATCGTCGGGCAGGACACCTTCAACTATTACAAGTACACCACTGACTATTGGGAACTCTCCGGTGCCACCCAGGAATATGGCAATCTCAGGTTTTACCAGGTCAGTTTCGACCATGCGTCGATCGTTCGTTGGGAGAGCGAGCAGCTCGCCGAAACGTTCTGCAGTTACGTAGGGTATGCCTTCAGGCCGGTATTGCCACCCGGTTCACCTGGTGTGCCGTTGGGCGTGTCGTACGAGTCGGCCTTGGAACTGCTGACGCTAGAGCGCGCCGTGAACTACCACGGCAAGCTGGATTACAACCTCAAGCGAGGCGAGGACCTTGCTCAAGGTACCCTGCTGTTGACGCTGGACAGGGTCTGGGACATGCCGTACTGGTACGACGGCATGGCGCCCGGTGGGGACTATCGCTCGTCCCTCGAAGGGGTCATGCGTTTCACCTTGATCGACCATCAGGGCAATCGGCACCAGTTGAATGTCAACTTCCTTCCTGAGGGTCAACCTGACAGCCGCAACCAGCTCGAACTCAGGATGGGTAGCGCGAAGGCAGCAGCCATTGACTCGGCCGTGCATTCCAACGCCTTCAACTTCATGAGCTTCATCGAGAATGGCGTCGACCCACGCACGGGCCAGTACAGCCTGGGTATTCAACTGCCCGAACTGATCGGCAACAACCTCTGCGGCCCACGCCTGCCCCTGCGCTTGAACTTCAGCCCGATGAACGACCAGGACTCAGGCTTTGGCATTGGCTGGGCATTGAACCTCA
>Ga0207655_1003466_pt1 | contig 11726 bp, 10 predicted proteins | sample KBSM44metaG_FD_184398 | JGI IMG/M metagenome (GOLD analysis project Ga0207655, IMG submission 184398) | Miscanthus rhizosphere microbial communities from Kellogg Biological Station, Michigan, USA - KBS M4-4 metaG (SPAdes) (version 2) | ecosystem: Host-associated > Plants > Roots > Rhizosphere >...
TTCGAGCCGCTGCCAGGTGGAAGGCGCGAGCGCCGCCGCCGCGTAGAAGGCCAGCCGCAGGCGCGAGAACACCTCGGCGGCCAGCGCGTCGTCGGCTTCGAGAAAGGGCAGCAGCATGTCGAAGCCGCGCGGCACGTTGAACAGCAGCGTGGGCTTCACCTCGCGCAGGTTGCGCACCGTCTTCTCGATCAGGCCCGGCGCGGGCCGGCCCTCGTCGATGTAGAGCGCGCCGCCGTGGCACAGCACCATGTTCAGATTGTGGTTTGCGCCGAAGGTATGGCTCCAGGGCAGCCAGTCGACCAGCACCGGTGCTTCCCGCGTGAGGAAGCGCCAGGTCTGCGCCATCATCTGCTGGTTGGCGCAGAGCATGCGGTGCGTGTTGATGACGATCTTGGGCTTGCCGGTGGAGCCTGAGGTCAGCAGGTACTTGGCGTGCGTGTCGGGCAGCACGTCGGCGAAGGCCTGCATGACGGCGGGCGTTTCCTTCGCCGCGAGCAGCCGCTCGAACGCCATCGCACCGGGATGCGCCTCGGCGTTGCGGCTGAACACGGTGACCGCCTCGACGCCGCAGCCGGCGAGCGAGCCGCCGTACACCTTCGCATCCGATGCGTAGATCAGCCCCGGCTTCAGCGCCTGCAGCATGCCGTGCAGCCGCGACGGGTCTTTCGCCATGCGCGAGTAGGCGCTCGACAGCGAGCACGCGGTGCGGCCGATGTGCATGGCGGCCAGCATCAGCACCGCGTGGTCGATGGCGTTGTCCGACAGGATCACGACCGGCTGGCCCTGAGGCAGGTTCATGTCGAGCAGCGCCTGGGCGACGGCGCCCACGGCGTGACGCAATGCGCGGTAGTCGAGCTTGCGCCAGCCTTCGCCTGTTTCGTCGCGCTCGGCGAAGGCCAGTGCGTCGGGTGTCTCATGCGCCCAGCGCTCGATCCATTCGCCGATGCAGCGCGCATAGGGCTTCAGCGCCATTGGCGAACGCAGCGCGAAGGAGCCATCGTCGAAGTCGATGCGCACCGTGCGGGGCGGGGCGATCAGGTTTTCGTCTTGGAGGAAGTCGGTCATTTCAATCGAGTCTGCCGGTGTTGCTCTTGGCGCGAATCAGGTCTAACAGCAGGGTGTCGCGGGCGGCTTCGAGGTCGGCCGTGTGTCGAGTGCCCAACTCCTCGGACACGCCTTGCACCACCTTCTGCCTGAGCTCGGCCGTCATCGACGGCGCACCCAAGTCTTTCCACCAGTCCTCGATCGGCCCGCCCAAATGCGCGAGCAGGTGCTCGATGCCGCCCGCGCCGCCCGACAGATGCAGGTTCATGAACGGCCCCATCACCGCCCAGCGCAGGCCGGGGCCGTGGGCGATGGCCGTGTCGATATCGGCCACGCTCGCCACGCCTTCGTTGACCAGGTGGAACGCCTCGCGCCACAGTGCGGCCTGCAGCCGGTTCGCGATGTGGCCTTTCACCTCGCGCTTCACGTGGATCGGCCGCTTGCCGATGGCCGCGTAGAAGGCCATCGTGCGTTCGATGACCTCGGCCGAAGTCTGCTCGCCGCCGATGACCTCGACGAGGGGAATCAGATGCGGCGGGTTGAACGGATGCCCCAGCACCACGCGCTGCGGGTGCGCGCAGCCCGACTGCACGCCGCTGATCGCCAGGCCCGATGAGCTCGATGCGAGGATCGTCTCCGCTGGCGCAGCCGCATCCATGCGTCGGAACAGGTCGATCTTGAAATCCATGCGCTCGGGGCCGTTCTCCTGCACGAAGTCGGCCACGGACACCGCGTCTTCCAGGCTGTCGTGGAAGCGCAGGCGGTCCGCCGACGCGCCCTCGGCCAGCCCGAAGCGCTGCAGCGTCGGCCAGTGCTGCGCCACCGCTTCGCGCAGCCGTTCTTCCGCGCCGGGCGAAGGATCGATCGCGTTCACGTCGAGCCCGTGCGCCAGGAAGTACGCAGCCCAGCTCGCACCGATCACGCCGGTGCCGACCACCGCCACCCGCTTCACGTCCGGGGCAGTGCGGGAAATGTTCATCTGCGTGTCTCCGTTCATTGTTGTCGTGTCACTCAGCCCAGCGCGAACTCGGGCCGCGGACCGCCCGTGCGCGGCAGGCCCATGATCTGCCGCGCCTCGGCCGGCGTCGCCACTTCCATGTCGAGCTCGCGGATCACCCGCACGATGCGCTCGGTGAGCTGCACGTTGGTGGCCAGCTCGCCCTGGCGGAAGTAGAGGTTGTCTTCCAGCCCCACGCGCGCATGGCCGCCCAGCAGCAGCGCCGCGACGTTGGCTTCGAGCTGCGACATGCCGATGCCGCTCACGCCGAAGATCGCCCCCTTGGGCAGCGTGTCGACCATCATCTGCAGGTTGCGCGGCGAGTAGGGCATCGCGTTCTGGAAGTTGCGGTGCACGTTCATCACGAGGTTGATGAAGTAGGGCTCGTCGTCGTGGCCTTCGCCGATCAGCGTGGTCGTGTCCTGCAGGATGTGCGTGGGGCTGAACACCTCCCACTCGGGCTTGATGCCGCGCGCCTTCATGCCGGCGGCCAGTTCGCGCCCGCGCGTGATGGGCGTGTCCATCAGGATCTGCTTGCCCTCGAAGCTCAGGTTGAGCGTGGTGGCGTCGAGCGTGCACATCTCGGCGCCGGCGTCCATGCCCTTGATGCGTTCTTCCCACGCGATCTCCCAGCGCTCGCCGGCCAGCGGTTTCACCATGTCGCCGTGCACGCCACCGCCGGTGGAGTTGTTGAGCACGATGTCGCTGCCGAGCGCGCGGATGCGGCTGTTGATGTCACGGTACACCTCGGCGTTGCAGGTGGCGCCGTCGTCGGGGCGGCGCGCGTGGATGGCCACCACGCTCGCGCCGGCGTTCCAGCAGCGCAGCACGTCGGCGGCGATCTCGGCGGGCTGTGTGGGCAGGTGGGGGTTCTGCGACTTGTGCGCCATGCCGCCGGTGGGGGCGATGGTCACGATCACTTTGCGCTTCGACATGGTCGGTGGCTCCTGGTGTCTTTCATGGGGGGCGCGCTATTATTTTTGGCTGCGCGGGCACACTCAGTCATCGCGACGACATTTGGGCTCAGGGTTTACGCACCCGCGCCTTCAGGAGCTTTCATTCCATGCCCACGACGAAGCCGGCCCCCCAGGCGGCATCGCTGACGATTCCGCAATTGCTGCAAGGCTCGGCCTGGTTCCCGCTGCTCGATGTGGCGGCGGGCGAGCGCGTGCTCGACGAGATGCGCGAGGTCGAGGTGGCGGCCGGCGCCGCGCTGTGCCGGCGCGGCGACACGCCGGTGCACTGGTACGGCACGCTCGAAGGGCTGCTCAAGTGGTCGATCACCTCGAGCGACGGGCGCTCGGTGACCTTCGGCGGCCTGTCGGTGGGCAGCTGGTTCGGCGAAGGCACGCTGCTGCGCGCGCTGCCGCGTTCGGCCGACATCATCGCGCTGCGGCCGAGCAGGGTGGCGCAGCTGCCGCTGGAAACCTTCGAGTGGCTGCACCGCACGCAGCGCGGCTTCGATCACTTCCTGCTGCAGCAGATCAACGAGCGGCTGCACTGGTTCATGGGCAACTATGCGGCGCACCGGCTGCTCGACACCGACAGCCAGGTGGCGCGCGCGCTGGCGGGGCTGTTCCACCCGTGGCTGCATCCGGGCAGCGAACCGCACCTGCAGACTTCGCAGGAGGAGATTGCGAATCTCTCGGGCGTGTCGCGTCAGCGGTGCAATGCGGCGTTGAACCGGTTGAAGGAAGCGGGGTTCCTGCGGATCGAGTACGGGGGGATCACCGTGATCGATCTTGAAGGGCTGCGGCGGTTCATCGAGTAGCGCCGGCTCCCCCGCCTTCACACGCCCAGCAAGTCCTCCAGCGCCTGCGGCTCGGCGAGCAGATCCGCCGAGGCCCCATGCCGCACGATCTGCCCCTTCTCCATCACCACCGCGAGGTCGGTGTGCGCCAGCACCTTGCGGTAGTCGCGGTCGACGATCAGCGTCGCGATGCCGGTCGCGCGGATCTCGCTGATCACGCGCCAGATCTCGGCCACGATCAGCGGTGCGAGGCCTTCGGTGGCCTCGTCGAGGATCAGCAGGCGCGGATTGGTCATCAGCGCGCGGCCGATCGACAGCATCTGCTGCTCGCCGCCCGACAGCTGCTGGCCGCCGTGCGACAGCCGCTCCGACAGGCGCGGAAAGGTGGCCATCACACGGTCGAAGGTCCAGTTGCGCCGGCCGTCGATGCCCGCGCGCTCGCTCATCACGAGGTTCTCGCGCACCGACAGATTGGGGAAGATGCCGCGCCCTTCGGGCACGTAGCCGATGCCCAGGCGCGCCATCTTCTCGGGCGGCAGGCCGGTGACGGTGCGGCCGTCGACCTGCACTTCGCCCGAGGCGGGTCGCACGTAGCCCATCATCGTGCGGATCAGCGTGGTCTTGCCCATGCCGTTGCGCCCGAGCAGGCCCACCGAAGTGGCCGTGGGAATGCCGGCGTGCACGCCGCGCAGGATGTGGCTGTTGCCGTAGTAGGTGTTGAGGTCGCGAACGATGAGCATCAGTGGTCTCCCGCCGGGCCGCCCCAAGGGAGGCCAGCGCCTCCTCGGGGGGCAGCGAATACACGAAGTGACGAGCGTGGGGGCATCAGTGTTCCTCGCCCAGATACGCGGTGCGAACCTCGGGGTTCTCGCGGATCTCCTGCGGGTTGCCGGTGGCGATGACCGTGCCGTTCACCATCACGGTGATGCGGTCGGCAATGCGGAACACCGCGTCCATGTCGTGCTCCACCAGCAGGATCGCGTGCGTGGCCTTCAGCCGCGCGAGCAGCGTGAGCATGCGGTCGGTTTCTTCGGCGCCCATGCCGGCGAGCGGCTCGTCGAGCAGCAGCACGCGCGGGTTGGTGGCCAGGCACATCGCCACTTCGAGCTGGCGCTGCGCGCCGTGGCTCATGGTGCCGGCGATGCGGTGCGCTTCGTGGGCGAGGCCGGCGGCTTCGAGCGCGGCGTCGGCCGTGGCGTTGCTGGTGGCGCAGTCCTGCGACGGCTGCCAGAAGGCCCAGGGCCTGGGCGTGGCGGCCTGCGCGGCGAGCCGGCAGTTCTCGTGCACGCTGAACTCCGGGAAGATGGTCGTGCGCTGGTAGCTGCGGCCCACGCCGTCGCGCGCGCGCTTCGACTGGGCGCGGCCGGTGATGTCCACGCCGTCGAGAGCGATGCGGCCTTCGGAGGCTTCGAGCTCTCCGGAAAGCATGTTGATCAGCGTCGACTTGCCGGCGCCGTTGGTGCCGATCACCGCGTGGACCTCGCCGACGTGCAGGTCGAGCGTGACGGCGTTGACGGCGGTGAGGCCGCCGAAGCGGCGGGTGAGCTTTTCGACGGACAGCAGTGCGTTCATGGTGTTGCTCCTTCCCCCTCTGGGGGAAGGTTGGGATGGGGGCAGGCAGAGCGCGCGATGGAGGCGCCGCTTGCCCCCACCCCGGCCCTCCCCCAGCGGGGGAGGGAGAAATGCAGGGAACACCGCGCAGCCGGCTTTGCCGGGCCGCTGGTGTTGCTCCCGGTGAGGGGGTTGGCGAAGCGACACGAAGTGCGCGAAGCCTGGGGGAGAGCTGACTTCACACGGCCTCCTTCGGCGACAGGCGCTTCACAAGCCCGATCAGCCCCTTGGGCAGCAGCGCCACGAACACGATGATCGTCAGGCCCAGCGTCAGCTGCCAGTGGTCCGCCATCGGGCCCATCACCGCATGGGTCGAGAAGATCTCCTTCAGCAGCGTGAACGCGATGGCGCCGATCACCGCGCCGCGCAGGTGGCCGAGGCCGCCGAGGATCACCATCAGCAGCACCTCGCCCGAGTTGTGCCATGCCATCAGTTCCGGGTTGACCACGCCATCGCGCGAGGCCAGCAGGAAGCCGGCAAGCCCCGCCAATGCACCCGCCAGCACGAAGGCCGCGAGCTTGTAGGCATACACCGAGAAGCCCGCGGCGCGCATGCGCTGCTCGTTCACGCGGATGCCCGCCAGCGCCGCACCGAAGCGCGAGCGGCGGATGAGCGCCAGCAGTCCGTAGGTGAACACCAGCGAGGCCAGCACCACGTAGAACAGCACCGTGCGGTTCTCCATGTCGAGCGCGCCGAGGGCGGGCCGCACGTACATGTAGATGCCGTCGCTGCCGCCGCCGACCTTGGTGTCGTGGAACACGAAGAAGGCCATCTGCGCGAAAGCCAGCGTCACCATGATGAAGTACACGCCGCGCGTGCGCAGGCTCAATGCACCGACGAACAGCGCATACAGCGCCGCCGCACCCATGGCCAGCGGCAGCAGCAGCGCGAAGTTGCCGCCTTCGCTGCCTGAAGCGAGCACCGTGACGTATGCGCCGATGCCGTAGAAGGCCGCATGGCCCAGGCTCACGAGCCCGGTCATGCCGACCAGCAGTTCGAGGCTCAGCGCGAAGATCGACAGGATCATGATCTTCACGACGAAGTCGGAAACGTAGTTGCCCATGAACGGGCCCGCCACGCCGATGAGCACGGCGCACAGCACCGGCACGAGGAATGCGGTCCTCTTCATGGCCGCCTCCCCATCAGCCCTTCGGGCTTCCATATCAGCACGATGGCCATCAGCAGGTAGATGCCGATGCCGCTCAGGTCCGCGAAGAACACCTTGCCGAAGGTATCGACGAAGCCCACCAGCAGCGAGGCCACCAGCGCGCCCGTGATCGAGCCGATGCCGCCGATCACCACCAGCACGAAGCAGATGATGAGCACGCTCGCACCCATGTTCGGGTACACCGAGGACATCGGCGCCGCGATCATGCCGGCCAGCGCCGCCAGCGCCACGCCCGCCGCGAACACGATGCGGTAGAGCCGCTTCACGTCGATGCCCAGGCCGCGCACCATGTCGCGGTTGCTCGCACCAGCGCGGATCATCATGCCCAGCCGCGTGCGGTTGACCACCCAGTACAGCGCCACGGCCAGCACGATGCAGGCGGCCGAGGCGAAGAGGCGATACCACGGATAGCTCATGACGTTGCCCAGCGCGAAGCTGCCGTCGAGCCATGCCGGCACCTTCACGCCGTGCACGTCGTTGCCCACGAGGATGGAGCGCAGCTCCTCGAACACCAGGATGAGCCCGTAGGTCATCAGCACCTGCTGCAGGTGGTCGCGCTGGTAGAGGTAGCTGAAGAAGGCCCATTCGAGCAGGTAGCCGAAGACGGCCGCCAGCACCACGCCGGCCACCAGCATCAGCAGGAACTGGTCGCCGAACAGCGGCGCGAGCGCGAACGCCATGTACGCGCCGATCATGTAGAAGCTGCCGTGCGCAAGGTTGATGACACCCATGATCCCGAAGATCAGCGTCAGCCCCGAGGCCACCAGGAAGAGTAGGAGCCCGTACTGAACCGAGTTCAGGCACTGGACCAAGAAGGTTCCGAAATCCACGTTAGGTCATCCCTGTGAGACCGAAAGAGAGCGTGGCGCGATAGCGCCCGCGATGTTCGGGAGACACCGCGGAACCGGCTTTGCCGGGCCGCAGGTGTCGCCCCCGGAGAGGGGGAAGGCGAAGCGACACGAAGTGTGCGCAGCCTGGGGGAGTGCCTTGTCTACATCCGGCAACCGCGAGCGGGGTCGGCGAGACCCTTGATCGCGGTGCTCACCAGCTTGTTTTCCTTGCCTTCTACCTTGCGCAGGTAGATGTCCTGCACCGGGTTGTGCGACTTGCTCACCGTGAAGGTGCCGCGCGGGCTGTCGATCTTCGCCTTCTCGATGGCGGCCGTGAACTCGGCCTTCTTCGAGATGTCGCCCTTGGTGGCGGCAAGGCCCACGCCCAGCATCTGCGCCGCGTCGTAGCCCTGCACCGCATACACGTCGGGCTGCAGCTTGAAGGCCTTGGCATAGCCGACGCGGAAGGTGTTGTCGCGCGCGGTGTTCAGGCCGTCGGCATAGTGCAGCGTGGTGAGCATGCCCTGCGCAGATTCACCCTGCGCGTCGAGCGTGCCGTCGGTGAGGAAGCCGGGGCCGTACAGCGGAATGGTCTTGTTCAGGCCGGCGGCCTGGTAGTCCTTCACGAACTTCACCGCGCCGCCGCCGGCGAAGAAGGCGTACACCGCATCGGGCTTGGCCGCCGCGATCTCGGTCAGCAGCGCCTGGAATTCCACGTTGGGGAAGGGCAGCGTGAGCTGCTTGTCGACCTTGCCGCCGTTCTTCTCGAAGCCTTCCTTGAAGCCTGCAACCGACTCGTCGCCGGCCGCGTACTTCCAGGTGATGGTCATCGCCTTCTTCTTGCCCTGCTGCTTGGCCGCCACCTCGCCCATCGCGTAGGCCGGCTGCCAGTTGCTGAACGAGCTGCGGAAGATGTTGGGCGCGCACATCGGGCCGGTCACCGCGTCGGCACCGGCATTGGGCACGATCAGCACGGTGCCGCTTTCCTTCGCGGCCTTGGCCATGGCCATGGCGACGCCCGAGTGCACGGTGCCCACGATCACGTCGACGTTGTCGCGCTTGATGAGCTTGTTGACGTTGTCGGTCGCCTTGGCAGGGTCGGACTCGTCGTCGACCTTGAAGTATTCGATCTCGCGGCCGGCGAGCTTGCCGCCGTGCTCGTCCACGTAGAGCTTGAAGCCGTTCTCGATGGCCACGCCCAGGGCGGTGTAGGTGCCGCTGTAGGGCAGCATCAGACCGACCTTGAGCTTGCCTTGCTGGGCGTGGCCCAGCGTGGCGATGCAGGCCAGGGCGAGGGCCGTCAGGGTGGTGCGGGCGATGCGGGTGCTCATGTGATCTCCTGGCGTGGTATTGAAATGAAAGGGGAACGGCTTGAAGACGGGGGCGACGGGTTGGGGCGCGTGTCTTCACGACGCGCCGCCGCTGGCGCAGATACTTTAAGGGTAAATCATTTATCTCTCAAACACGAGTTTTCCCTGACCGGGGATTCCGGTCGCCCATGAATGAAACGGTCGCCACTATCGCTTTTTCGGGCTGGTCGCGATGCGGGGAATGCCCGCAGTCAGGCAGCTCCAGCAGCTCGGTGCCCGGCACGTGCCTGGCGATGCCGCGAATCTGCGCGAGTGTGCCGTACTCGTCGTCGATACCCTGCATAGCAAGAATCGGGCAACGGATGCCATCGAGCTCGGCTTCGATGTTCCATTGCCTGAAAGGCGGATGGAGCCAGACGCGGTTCCAGCCCCAGAAGGCCGAATCGACGTCGTCGTGATAGCGGCCCAGCTTCTTCGGCAGGTCGGTCTCCAGGTAGGCCAGCCGGGCCTGCTCGATGTTGGCCAGCGTCACGTCCTCGACGAAGATGTGCGGCGCCAGCACCACCAGGCCGGCCACGCGCTCGGGAAAGCGCGCCGCATACAGCAGCGAGATCGAGGCGCCGTCGCTGTGGCCGAAGAGCCAGGGTTTCTCGTCGCCGAGCTCGAGCGCGGCGAAGAAGGCGGGCAGCACTTCATGCGCCTGGCGGTGCATGAAGTCGACGTCCCAGGTCTCGTCGCCGGCGCGCGGGGTGGAGCGGCCGTAGCCCGGGCGCGAGAAGACAAGGCCGCGGGCGCCGGCGGCTTCGCACAGCCGCGTCGGGAAATCCTTCCACATGGCGACGGAACCGAGGCCTTCGTGGAGGAAGACGATCAATGGCGCATCGGTGCGCTCCGGGGCGATCCATTGGCACTCGATGCGGACCGGGCGGCCGCGCCAGGTGATGTTGGCGAACGCCGTGCTCATCATGTTGCCTCCGGCTGTTGCTCCTTCCCCCTTTGGGGGAAGGTTGGGATGGGGGCAAGCGGTGCCTGCAAGGGCTGCGCGTGCATGAAGGCCGATGCCCCCACCCCGGCCCTCCCCCAGCGGGGGAGGGGGAAAGAGGAAGACGGGGTGCGTATCACGCCTGCTTTTCCCTCTCGCGCAACCTGAACCGCTGGATCTTCCCCGTCGCCGTCTTCGGCAGCTCGCTCACGAACTCCAGGAACCGCGGGTACTTGTACGGCGCGAGGCGTTCCTTGACGAAGGCCTTCAGCTCTTCCTCGGTCACCGCGGCGCCATCCTTCAGAACGACGAAGGCCTTGGTCTTCGTCAGCCCTTCGGCGTCCTCCTTGCCGATCACCGCGGCTTCCAGCACCGCCGGGTGCTGCATCAGCGTGGCCTCGACCTCGAAGGGCGACACGTAGATGCCGCTGACCTTCAGCATGTCGTCGCTGCGCCCGGCGTAGGTGTAGTAGCCGTCGGCGTCGCGCGTGTACTTGTCGCCGCTCTTGGTCCAGCCGCCCTGGAAGGTCTCGCGCGACTTCTCGCGGTTGTTCCAGTACATCAGCGCCGAACTGGGGCCGCGGATGTAGAGGTCGCCCACCTCGCCGTCGGGCACGGGGCGGCCGTCCTCGCCGCGCAGCTCGACCTCGTAGCCCTCCACCGGCCGGCCGGTGGTGCCGTAGCGCACGTCGCCGGGTCGGTTGGAGATGAAGATGTGCAGCATCTCGGTCGAGCCGATGCCGTCGATGATCTCGCAGCCGAAGTGCGCCTTGAAGCGCTGCGCGAGTTCGCCGGGCAGCGCCTCGCCGGCCGAGGAGCACATGCGCAGCGCCACGGCTTCGCGCGCCGGCAGCTTCGGCGAGGCGAGCATGCCGGCAAAGCCGGTGGGCGCGCCGAAGAACACGGTGGGCTTGTGCTCCACCCAGCGGCGGAAGGTGGCGTCGGGCGTGGGCCGTTCGGCCATCAGCACCACGGTGGCACCGACCGACAGCGGAAAGGTCAGCGCGTTGCCCAGCCCGTATGCGAAGTACATCTTGGCGGCCGAGAAGCACACGTCGTTCTCGGTGAGGCCGAGCACGGGCTTGCCGTAAAGCTCGGCCGTCCACCACAGGTTGGCATGCGTGTGGACCGTGCCCTTGGGCTTGCCGGTGGAGCCGGAGGAGTAGAGCCAGAAGCCGGGGTCGTCGGAAGCGGTCTGCGCCGGCGATGCCAGGGGCGGGGCGGCGGCGAGCGCGGCTTCGAATTCCTGTGCGCCCTCGGGCAGCGTACCCGCGGGCTGCGACACGATCAGCGCCTGCACTTCATGGCCGCCGCGCGCCATCGCCTGCTGCAGCGTCGGCAGCAGTGCGCCGGACACCAGCACGGCCTGCGCGCGGCTGTGATCGAGCATGTAGGCGTAGTCGTCGGGCGTGAGCAGCGTGTTGACGGCCACGGGCACCACGCCGGCATAGAGGCAGCCGAGAAAGCTCACCGGCCAGTCGTTGCCGTCGAGCATCAGCAGCAGCACGCGCTCTTCGCGGCGGATGCCTGCCGCCTTCAACGCGGCGGCGAGGCGGCGCGCGCGGTCTTCGAGCTGGCCGTAGCTCAGCGTGCCGCGGTCGTCGATGTAGGCGGTGCGATCGGCGCGGCCTCGGTTGAGGGCGAACAGGTGCTCGGCGAAGTTGAATCGTGTGGGCAGGGTCATGGTCTTGTCTCCTTCGGCCGTGTCTCTCGTTCTAGAGGCCGAGTGCGGCGAGCACGCCGGGGCTTGCCTGCACCGCGCTTCGGCGGTGATAGAAATCGAGCGCGCGCAGGCCGCCCAGTTCGGCGCCGCCGCCCGCGCGGCCGGGACCGCCGTGCATCGACATCGGCATCACGTTGCCGTGGCCGGTGTGGGCCTGCGCCACCTCGGGGGTGATGACGTGCACGCGGCCGTGGCTCGGTGCGACCGACAGCGCAGCCTGCGCGAGCGCGGCGTCGTCGCTGCCATACAGGGAGGTCACGAGCGAGCCCTGGCCGCGGTGCGCAAGTGCGATGCCGTGCGCGAGATCGCGG
>Ga0207655_1003467_pt1 | contig 11724 bp, 5 predicted proteins | sample KBSM44metaG_FD_184398 | JGI IMG/M metagenome (GOLD analysis project Ga0207655, IMG submission 184398) | Miscanthus rhizosphere microbial communities from Kellogg Biological Station, Michigan, USA - KBS M4-4 metaG (SPAdes) (version 2) | ecosystem: Host-associated > Plants > Roots > Rhizosphere >...
GATTGCCGACAACTGGTTAGGTCAAGCACGATCCGTTTGGTATGGCTCCATCATTATTGCATTAGGTCATTTATCGATTGCACTTACTCCTATCTTTGATCAATTCTTTTTTTATTTCGGTTTAGTCCTTATTGTTCTTGGATCAGGTTTATTTAAAACCTGTATTTCAGTGATTGTGGGAACATTATATAAAGCTCAGGATAGTAGACGAGATGCCGGCTTCTCCATTTTTTATATGGGGATTAATATGGGGTCGTTTATTGCCCCGCTTATTACAGGTATATTGGCTCGCGATCATGGCTGGCATCTAGGTTTTGGGATTGGCGGCCTTGGAATGTTGATTGCATTAGTCATCTTCCGTGCATTAGCCATTCCTCAACTACAATCATTCAACCAATTGCGTCAGCAAACTGACAATTGGAATAAACCTGTCGTAGAAAATAGAAATGCGCCAAAAATTGCTTTCTCATTTTTACTATCTGTTGCAGTCGTTATTGCTCTTACTTTCTTTGGCGTTATTCATATCAATCCAGTCGCGGTAGCAACTTATTTAACAGTCGGAATCGGCGTTGGAATTATCGCTTATTTTATCTATTTATTATTTTTCCTTGGTTTAGAAAAACATGAAAAATTTAAAATTATTATCTGCTTTGTCTTATTAGCAACATCAGCTCTTTTTTGGTCTGCCTTTGAGCAAAAACCAACATCTTTTAACCTATTTGCGCAAGATTACACAGACCGTATTGTTTTCGGATTTGAGATTCCAGCAGTATGGTTTCAATCAATTAATGCTCTGTTTATTATTATTTTTGCCCCAATTGCAGCATGGCTTTGGGCTAAACTTGGTAAGTCAAATAAAGACCCAAGTTATATCAGTAAATTTATTATTGCACTTTTACTGGCAGCAGGTGGTTTCTTGTTGATGTCATTTGCAAGCCGTTTTGCTATTGCAGGTGGATTAGTTTCACCATTTTGGTTAGTCGGAACTTTATTTCTACTTACTATCGGAGAACTTTGTTTAAGCCCGATTGGTTTATCAACTATGACTAAACTCGCACCTGATGTTATACGTGGTCAAATTATGGGTCTATGGTTTACAGGTTCAGCTTTAGGTAATCTTATAGCTGGTCTTATTGGCGGGCATGTATCAGCGGATGGCATTAATCATTTACCTACCCTATTTATGCGATGTGTTTTAGCGTTAGTGATTGGCGCAATCGTGTTATTTTTATTAAAGAAACCTATCAATAGATTAATGAACAAAAGTACCAGTAAAGTTCAACCTGAGTTGGAAACTATATGAGCGTTTTAACTGTTCCAGAAAAACTTGAGAAACTTCGTGAACTCATGCGCAATCAGCATGTAGATGCTTTGATTGTGATGAGTGCCGATCCGCATATGTCAGAATATTTACCAGACTACTGGAAAGCAAGGCAGTGGTTAAGCGGTTTTAGTGGTTCAGTTGGTACGCTCGTCATAACCCAAAGCTTTGCGGGCCTATGGGCAGATGGTCGCTATTGGGTACAAGCTGAGCAACAACTTGTTGGAACTGGCTTTAATCTTCAAAAATTAACAAGTGATGAATCTTCAACACATCTCGCTTGGATTGAGAAAAATCTACCAACGGGTTCGGTCATTTCAGTAAATGGCCAAACATTATCCATTCAACAATTTAAGGCACTCGAACATACTGCACGAGTTAATAATTATAAACTCGAAACCCAGCAAGATTTAGTCGGAGAGATTTGGTTAAACCGCCCAGAACTTCCATCAAAAAAAATTCATCTCATGCCTGAAGGGTTAAATGCCCTATCTCGTAAAGAGAAAATTCAGGCTATTCGTGAAACTTTACATAGTAAGAATATTGCGGGCCATTTTATTTCATCTTTAGATGATATTGCATGGATCTTAAATGCACGTGGGCAAGATGTAGAATATAACCCTGTGTTCCTTTCACATTTATATGTCAGTGCAAAACAAACTGTTCTTTTTATTGATGCTGAAAAAGTTGATGTAAGCATTCAGCAAGCTTTGGCAACCGATGGTATTGAAATTCGTAACTACCAAGATACAGCTAAGTTTTTAGCAAATATTTCAGATACAGCCAAAGTCTCGATTTTTCATGAACAAGCCATCGCAAAAGATATTCGTGTTGTATATGACATTAACCCGAGTACACTTTTAAAATCGCGTAAACATGAAAGTGAAATTGCTCATATTCGCCATGCCATGCTTAAAGATGGAGTCGCGCTTTGCCACTTTTTCCACTGGTTAGAGAAAGCACTTCATCATGGTGAAAGTATTTCAGAACTCACTATTGATGAAAAGATTACAGCTTTCCGTGCGCAGCAAGATGGATTTATAGGCCTAAGTTTTTCAACGATTGCTGGCTTTAATGCTAATGGTGCTCTACCTCATTACCGTGCAACTGAAGAGCACTATTCATTTATCGAAGGCGATGGTCTATTGCTGATTGACTCAGGTGGTCAATATGTAGATGGAACAACCGATATTACTCGTGTTGTTCCTGTAGGCACGCCAACAGAGCAACAAAAACGTGACTACACCTTGGTTTTAAAATGTCACATTGCTTTGGCAAAAACGATTTATCCAGAAGGTTTAGCTGCTCCTCTACTCGATTCAATTTGTCGTAATACTTTATGGCAACATGGTTTAGATTATCGACATGGAACAGGCCACGGCGTAGGCTTTGCGCTTAACGTTCATGAAGGTCCGCAAGTACTTTCTTATTACGCACCTATACATGCCTATAGTAAGTTGCGTGAAGGAATGATTATTTCTAACGAGCCGGGCTTATACCATGAGGGACAATATGGAATTCGCATTGAAAATCTGGTTGCAAACAAACTTCACTCGGGATTTGAAAAAACTTACGGTGAATTCTTGGAGTTTGAAACACTGACCCTTTGCCCGATTCATTTAGATTGTATCGTTGTTGATATGCTTAATAATGAAGAAAAAGACTGGTTAAATCGTTACCATCAAACTGTTCAGGAAAGACTAGCTGAACACTTGTCTGGCGATGTTTTAGATTGGTTGATTTACAACACTAGAGCGATTTAATCTTCTTTTTTAACTCAGGCAGAATAATTTTCTATTTCTAATGAAAAGCTTATTTTGCCTGAGTTGTAGTTATCTCTATTTTCTAACAAATTAAGATGTATCAAAGCTGGTTGAGTTAAATAAAGTTCTAATAAGAAAGTGCTCTTTTTTTCTAAAAAATAAAGTGAAGCGAAATTTTTCATCAAAAACCCTTCAACTATTAGCCATCAAGCAATTTTTAATTTTTATTAGTGATTACGAAACATAATGGTAACTATAAAGAGGTAGTTTGAAGAAAACTTTGTAAGCACTATGCTATTTTTAACCGTATTCAATGTTTCTTTGAATTAAAGGGTTTCCCTATGCAGGTATCCAATTTCGCAGTCACCCGTGATGATCATTATACTGTTTCTACAGATCCCTCTAAACTCGACATAGAAGTGATTCATTCTTTTTTATACCATTCAAAATGGGCAAAAGGGATTGATTTAGAAACAATGCAAGTCGCCATACAAAACAGTTTATGCTTTGGGTTATATGATCCGAACAACCAACAAATTGGTCTTGCTCGTATCATTACAGACTACGCAACCTTTGCTTATGTAAAAGATGTTTTTGTGATCGATGAATTTCAAAAATTAGGCTTAGGGCTATGGTTAATGGAATGTTGCTTAGAACACTTGGGGTCTCTCAAACTTCGCAGAATTATGTTACTTACCAGTACAGCCTCAGGTTTCTATAAACAAATAGGCTTTACTCCACTGAATCAAGAAAATTTTGTGTGGCAGATTTTGCCTAATAACATAGAGACAATTTCAAATTAAATTATCGATTTCCCCTACTCTTTTTAGTTTATGAAATACATCAACTTATAATTATTAATATGCTTTTGCTAGCAATAAAGCATGAAATTATTACAAGACAAAGAAATTCTGGTACATTAGCCGCTTAGAAAGCGGCTTTTTATTTGATCAAATAAAGGTACTTTTTAAAAAGTGAGCAATATTGTGAGTAAATCTCTAGTCACTTATTAAATATATATTAACTATCATGAGGTTAAGTTCATCATGCTTCTAATGATCGACAATTACGACTCTTTTACATACAACATCGTCCAGTATTTTGGCGAGTTGGATCAGGAAGTAAAAGTTGTTCGCAATGATCAAGTCACATTAGAGGATATTGAACGATGGCAACCAAAATACCTCGTGATTGGTCCTGGTCCTTGCTCTCCAAGCGAAGCAGGTATTTCAATTCCTGCAATTAATCACTTTGCCGGAAAAATTCCTTTGCTTGGCGTGTGTTTAGGCCATCAAAGTATTGGGCAAGCTTTTGGCGGAAAAATTGTAAGAGCCAAAACAGTGATGCACGGACGTTTATCTGATATGTACCACAGCAATAAAGGTATTTTCAGTAATCTTCCTAGCCCATTCTCGGCAACTCGTTATCACTCTCTGGTGATCGATCAGCAAACACTGCCTGATTGCCTTGAAGTAACATGCTGGACCAATGAAGCAGATGGCTCAATGGAAGAAATTATGGGTGTTAAACATAAAACACTTCCTGTTGAAGGTGTGCAGTTCCATCCTGAATCAATCTTGAGTCAGCATGGCCATCAAATCTTTAAAAACTTTTTAGATATTTATGCATAAGGCAGCCGTAAATAGATTGTTTTAAAAGTAATTTGATAAGAATCTGAATAAAAAAGCCAACTACGATCAGTTGGCTTTTTTCATGCTTGAATCAATTACAACTTTAACTGCTGCACAATTGATCCATCTTGTTTGGCCACCAAAGATTCGCAGAGTTGAATACGTTCTTTGGTCTGTTTCAATCCTCTTTCTACCCCAACTAATTCTTTAGTTCGTGGTGCAAAAAAGTCATTTAACTGGACTGCTTGTTGTTGGGTACATGCTGCCCCACTAAACATTGCAGGAAAACGCCCAGCCGAAGATTTACCTAAACGATCAAATACGGCGTCATGATTTACCTTAAACCAAGACCATAAGCCACCTTGTTCATCTCCATAATTATTGATGGAGTTAACCACAGTACGAACTTCACCGACTTTAACACGCGGGTTCAAAATTAACTGACGTGCTTGTTGGCGTGTTGCTTCTTGATTTGCTGAACCTAGAGCCGTAAGAATTGCAAGACGTTGTGTCGGTTGAGTCACGCGTTGTAACTCTCCAGATAAACGATCAAAAGCAGGTTGGCCTTTTTCTTGTACACGTACAGCTAAAATGGTTGGCAATAATTCAGGGGTTACTTGCGCAAAGTTAAGCTGCTTTTGAGCAAATAGAGCATCTGACTGTTTTAACAGTTGTTTACGGACTTCGATAACTTGAATATCTAAAGCAAGAAACTTAACTAACTCGCTACGCCACAAACTGTCTTCAGCTGATTCACCTGTTTTGCTGACATAACCCAACTGATTTAATTTAGGTAAATATAAATTGGCCAAGACTTTTCTAAAATGTTCACGTTCAGCTTCCGTTTTCAACACATGACGATGAATGGTACTTAACTGAGAAAACAGCGCTGTACTAATTTGTCGGCTATTTGAATTGGCAAATTTCTTCGCAGCATCTACGACAGCCAATAAATTAATATCGCCATGGTTAAATGCCGCTGAAATCGCGTAGGCGTAGGCCAACTGTTCACTGTTAGAAAGCTTTTCTGTAGCAGCAGTCAGACGAGTAAATTCTTTTTGAGGCAAACTGAATTGGTAATACCCTGCCGCATCTGCATTTGGAATATACCAACTACCAAGGCTAGCACCTTTGAGTTCAATCTTGGCTTCTGCTTGGTCTACCAGCTCACACTGGACCTTACTGGCTGCATTTGGAACTTCATAACGTACACATAACGGTACGCCCCAGAGGCTTCTTGCATCACCTTTTGAGCCCACAGGTAAATAACGAGTTTGCTTCACATTTAAAAAGACTTTATTGCCTTCTTGCTGTAGTGAAGTATTGATTAAAGGTACACCCGGTTGATCAAGGAAACTTTTCATCGCTTTGGCAAAGCGCTCACCTTGCTCAGACTGCTCTGCTAAAGCGCTAATTAAATCATTGGCTGTCGCATTACCATATTGGTGCTTATTAATATAATTGCGTACTCCTTGTTTGAATTTTTCTTCGCCCAAATAGCTTTCAAACATATTTAAAACAGCCGCACCTTTTTGGTATGTAATGCCATCAAAAGCAGTTTGAATATCGGCATTGCTTAAAATAGGTTGACGAATACGACGTACACTTACCAAGCTGTCACTTTTCATCGCATCGGCGGTATCCGCAATACGTTCTAGGTCAGCATTAAATTCGGGATGTAATTTTTGGGTGATTTTACTTTGCATCCATGTGGCAAAAGATTCATTAAGCCACAAATCATCCCACCATGGTATCGTGACGACATCACCGAACCATTGATGTGCCAGCTCATGTGCATTGACATTAAATGAATTCTGTACAAAAGAGACTGGTGAGTCTTTATCTAATAACATTAGATAGTCTCTAAAAGTAATTAGCCCCGGGTTCTCCATGGCTCCAGCTGCAAAGTCTGGTGCTGCAAGTAAATCTAACTTGTCAAATGGATAACCAAAGGCAAAATAATCTTCTAAAGTTTTTAAAATGGCTGGCGTTTCAGATAAGGCATGCTGCATTTTTTCAGCTTTAGCATCGGGCGCAATACCACGTAATTGGATCGGCTGCTTACGCCATGAAGTTGCTCCAATATCTGGCCCTTTTTGTAATTGCCACGGTCCAACAGCCAGTGCAAGTAAATACGTTGGTAGTGGTTTGGTTTGTGCAAAACTGAGTGTTTTCCAACCCGACTTATCAGTTTGCTCGGATGTTTGTTGGGTATTGGCAAACCCTGAATATTTGCTTGGAATCGTCAAACGAATATTAAACGGCGTTTTAAAACGTGGCTCATCAAATGACGGAAATGACTGGCGTGCACTAATTGCTTCCATTTGTGTCATAACATAAGGTTTACCCTCAAACTCGATTTTATAAATACCGTCGAGCTGCTGGTCGTACGCCGCATTAAAATCTAGAACGAGTTGATACTGGCCTGCTGGCAAGGTCTTGGCAAATTTAATTTTACTCACCCCATCAACCTCGGAGGCTTGCTCATATTTTGCTTTGGTTTTAGCACCCTCTACCGATGTGATATTCACATCTTTCACCGTCAAAGATTTACCATGAATCCAGATGTGATCTGTGGCTTGAACCAGCTTTAAATGAATAGTGGTTTTACCGGTATAGCCTTTTTGAGCGGGATCAATCTTAAAATCTAAATCATAAGATTCGGGTATGACCCACTCGGGTAATTTACCAATCGGGATTTGTTCACTGTTATTCGATGCAAAAATCTGTGTTGCCGATAAAGATAATAATGTTGTAAGTAGTAATCTTTTTTTAAATGAAGGCTTGACCAACATAAGGGATCTATCCTCTGTAGTTTTAAATAAAAAGATGCAGCAAATGCTGTACCACTTCGCTGCATCCACACATCATTCTTAGAATTTATAGTTAAACTCCAACCAACCTTGACGGCCGAATGGCGAATATGATCCTACCGGATAATACGGCCAACCGCCTGTGTCATCTCGTTTCACTTTGTCAAACAAGTTATTAATAATGATTGAAGCAGAAGCTTTTGGAGAGATTTGATAAGTACCACTCCAGTTCACCAAATACGTTGGGCTTAAATAGGCAGTCTGGTCGCCGTTTGGAATTTTGCCATAACGATTAACTAATACTGTTGATGCCCAATCACCAAAGCTCCAGCTGAGACTGGTATTAAAACGGTCACGCCAATCCGGAATAGTTAAATCTTTTAAGTAATCATCTTTCTCGCCATCTTTTGATTGTTGATATTCATGTTCTAGTACACGGCTATAATTGATTGTCCAGAGAAAGTTACCAAAGCTGTCTGTTTTCCAGCGCCATCTGCTAGTGAAATCAATCCCACGGGTATGATCTGATGCAGCGTTAATCGGAACGATATTTATATTCTTAATCACATTTGGGTCGACAACTGCATTTGCAGGGTTACGCTCCACACGTGCTAATGCATCAATACAGGCTGCAGAGTTAATATCTTGGTTGCCTAAACGACAATCTGCTTCCAAACGTAGAATTTTGTCCTCACTTAAGTTGGTCACAAGATTATCAATTTTGATATCCCAGTAATCGACGCTGATATCAAACTTATTGGTTGGCGACCAAACAAAACCTGCACCATAAGATTTACCCTCTTCAGGTTTTAGCTCTTTGTTTCCGGTTAAAGTGTAGTTCGCCCCAGGTGCGTAATCTTTAAAGCTACATTTATCTAAAGGTTGTCCCGTTTGGCTACAACGTAAATAATCTGTTGTACTTGCGAAATAACCTTTTTGTTTATTTAAAAACAGATAGTTCATATCTGGTGCACGAAAGCTGGTCGCGTAATTACCACGCACTAATAAAGTCGGATGTGGTCTAAACTCGAGACCCGAACCGAAAGTTAGCTTATCAATGCTGTTATCTGACAAAGCATAACGGTCATAGCGTCCAGACAAGGTTAAATTTAACGGTTTTGCTAAAGGTAAGAATAATTCGGCACCGAGTGCTTGTCGGGTTCGCGTTCCTCCATATTCGCCACTAGAGCTTAAATTATAATATTCACCATTTTCGATCGCCTCATCTGGCTTAATCGAGAAGCCTTGACGCCCAATTTCAGCCACAGCCGCAAGTTTGGCAGTTCCTGCAGGTAGCTTAAATACGTCACCATTCGCACTTAAGGTTAAACTTTGCGCCCATGACCTATCTTTTTCTTTTGTTGTGCCCGAAATACTTTCAAATTCACTTGCTGTTAGTGGTCGACTTAAACGATCTAAATGAGGGGAATAAATAGGAATACCATCTGCATCTGTACCAAGTTGCTTACCTAAGAAATATTCATCAACATTCGAGCGTAATAAGCCTTGGCGGCGTAGCTGACTGGTATAGATGGAACCATTATAGGCTGCTTCATAACTCCAGCTCGTCTCTCCAATATCGCCTCGAATTCCAAAATTTAAGTTAGAAGAAAGTTCTTTCCATTTTTTATTTATTCGTTCTACCCCGCCTAATTCTTCAGGTGCAAAACGGCGATTCCAAATTTCATAATTTCCCGAATCTTGATTTAGGAAATAACCACTCGTTGCAGCTAAAGAAGTCCATGTCGGACTACGCGTATTATTTTCAATTTGGTTTGCCCCAATCAAAAAATCTGCAAATAATTGAGTTTTATCATTTAACTCATAATCTAAACCGAGATAACCATTTTGACTGCGATTTTGAGTTTGAACAGTCCAATAAGTCGGTCGAGCCAAACCACTGGCACAATTGTCCGCCCCTGCTTGTCCAATATTATTGACTGATCCGTTAAATAAACCATTAAAGGCCTGACACCTACCAATTGAAAGATATTTACCAGTATCAGCATTTTTACGACCCACAATAGTGTCTGGTTTTTCTCCTAAACGAGTTCGGCTCTTCATAAAATCTCGATCGGCTGCCCATATCGGTTCACGGCCACTGAGTTCAATCCCATAAACAAGGCTGAGCTTGTCTAAAGTCTTACTGCCACTCAGTTGTAAACGTAAGTTTTCACCACCTTCTTTTGTTCCACCCGCCTTGATATTAAACTGTGTGCCGTCTGTTTTCTTTTTCAGAATGATATTCACCACACCAGCAATTGCATCTGAACCATAAATTGCAGAGGCACCACCGTTTAATATTTCAATCCGATCAATAATGGCAGTTGGAATATTGGCTAAATTTACGAAATTGACAGAGCCATCATAAGGTACAGGATAGTCTGCAACCCGATGTCCATTAATCAAAGTTAAAGTATGATTAGGTCCTAAGCCTCTTAAGCTAATAGCGTTAGCCGCAGGTGTAAAAGTATTTCCATAATCGGCACCTTGTACAAAACCCGTGTTCTGCGTCAAATTATTGAGTGCATCAAATGCATTACTAAAACCTTGTTTTTCAATATCGGCTGCGGTAATTACGGTGACACTGGTCGGGCCATCTTTTTGTGCTTTTGAAATCCGAGATCCTGTCACAGCAACACGGACTACTTTATCTGGTTTAGTTTGGTTTTGTGGTTGCTCTACAGTTTCTTGTGCATAACTTTCTAATGGATGAAACAGTGAAACAAATACAAAAATAAATGAGCGCTTATTTTTTAAAGCCCCTAGATATTTCAAGTTATTTAAATACATATTTATTGATAGACAAATTAAAGATTGCCCTAATATATCCACTTTAATTTGATTGATTTATACACATTTTTCCTAGGTATATTGGCGTTTAAGATATACCAAATGGTTAATTATTTATCATAAAAACTCACAATAAACTAAAACCTTTTTCCATAAATAAATTCTGTTTATTAATCAAAGTAAAGTAAGAAACGAGCAAATTTTTTAAAACTATGATCGAACAACAAAAATCTTTGATTATTTTCTGCTAACATAGCTCTCCGTAGCTAGTGAATCATGGAACGCAACAAGCCGAACCTTCCACTCTTGATCAACTTCACCTAAAAATTTTAATCATTAATGCTGTAAATCATGACTATGAATATCCAACAGGCGCTCAACCACATTACCAAAAACATTCATTTGACTCAGCCTCAAATGGAAGACATCATGCGCAGCATCATGCAAGGTGAGGCAACTGAAGCACAAATTGGTGCTTTAATGATGGGCTTACGCATGAAGGGTGAAAGCATTGACGAAATGACGGCTGCTGCACGTGTCATGCGTGAATTTGCGATCAAGATCGATGTTAGCGATATCAAACATTTAGTTGATATTGTGGGAACTGGCGGCGATGGACAAAATTTATTTAACGTCTCTACAGCATCTAGCTTTGTGATTGCAGCAGCGGGTGCAACCATTGCCAAACACGGTAACCGTGGCGTTTCAAGTAAATCAGGTTCATCAGACCTACTTGAGCAAGCGGGTATTCATCTTGATTTAGATATGCAACAAACTGAACGCTGCATCCGTGAAATGGGTGTAGGTTTCTTGTTTGCACCAAACCATCATAAAGCGATGAAATATGCTGCTGGCCCACGTCGTGAACTTGGTATTCGTAGTATTTTCAATTTACTTGGCCCACTGACTAATCCGGCTGGTGTAAAACGCTTTGTAATTGGTGTGTTTTCAGATGAGCTTTGCCGTCCAATTGCCGAAGTAATGAAGCAACTTGGTGCTGAACATGTGATGGTGGTTCATTCAAAAGATGGTCTTGATGAAATTAGTCTGGCAGCTCCAACTGCTGTTGCCGAACTCAAAGATGGTGAAGTTACTGAGTGGATACTTAATCCTGAAGATGTCGGAATTGAATCACAAACCTTAAGTGGTTTAGTTGTTGCTGATGCAACGGCGAGTCTAAAGTTAATTAAAGATGCTTTAAGCAAAAATAAATCCGATATTGGTGAAAAAGCAGCAAACATGATTGCGCTTAATGCAGGCGCTGGTATCTACGTAGCAGGCATTACCAAAACCTATGCTCAAGCTGTTACATTCGCTCAAGATATTATCTATGGCGGACAAGCATTAGAGAAAATGAGTGTTTTGGCGGAATTTACCAAAACATTAAAACAATGTCAGGCAGA
>Ga0207655_1003469_pt1 | contig 11723 bp, 10 predicted proteins | sample KBSM44metaG_FD_184398 | JGI IMG/M metagenome (GOLD analysis project Ga0207655, IMG submission 184398) | Miscanthus rhizosphere microbial communities from Kellogg Biological Station, Michigan, USA - KBS M4-4 metaG (SPAdes) (version 2) | ecosystem: Host-associated > Plants > Roots > Rhizosphere >...
GAAGGAATCCAACTTGAGCGAACTTCTCAACCGCCGCCTGGCTCTGCTCGGCAAGCGCGAACACCTCTCCCTGCTAGAGCAGTGCTTGCACGGCATCGAGCGCGAATGCCTACGCGTCACCGGTGAAGGCCGCCTGGCGCAAACGCCGCACCCTGAAGCCCTGGGCGCCGCGTTGACCCACGAACAGATCACCACCGACTACTCGGAATCGCTGCTGGAGTTCATCACCCCAGCCCTGCCGAACCCGGCCGATACCCTGAGCAGCCTGGACAAGATCCATCGCTTTGCCTACACCAAGCTGGGCAGCGAATACCTGTGGAGCCCCTCGATGCCGTGCCCGTTGCCGGCCGAGGAAGACATTCCGATTGCCTACTACGGCACGTCCAATATCGGACAGCTCAAGTACGTGTATCGCAAAGGCCTGGCTCTGCGTTACGGCAAGACCATGCAGTGCATCGCCGGGATCCACTACAACTTCTCGTTGCCCGAGGCGCTATGGCCGTTGCTCAAGGAAACCGAAGGGTTTGTCGGCACCGATCGCGACTACCAGTCCACCGCCTACATCGCGCTGATCCGCAACTTCCGCCGCTACAGCTGGCTGCTGATGTACCTGTTCGGTGCCTCGCCGGCCCTGGACGCCGGCTTCCTGCGTGGTCGCTCGCACCAGCTCGAAGTGCTGGACGCCGATACCCTGTACCTGCCGTACGCCACCAGCCTGCGCATGAGCGACCTGGGTTACCAGAGCAACGCCCAGGCCGGCCTCACGCCGTGCTACAACGATTTGAACAGCTACACCGACAGCCTGCGTGAAGCGGTGGCAACGCCCTACGCGCCGTACGTCGAAGTCGGCACCCACAAGGACGGTGAGTGGGTACAGCTCAACACCAACATCCTGCAGATCGAAAACGAGTACTACTCCAACATTCGCCCCAAGCGAGTGACCTACACCGGCGAGCGCCCGATCCAGGCGCTGATGGCCCGTGGCATCCAGTACATCGAAGTGCGTTGCCTGGATATCAACCCGTTCCTGCCGATGGGCATCGACCTGCCGGAGTCGCGTTTCCTCGACGCCTTCCTGCTGTATTGCGCGTTGAACGACAGCCCGCTGTTCGCCAACAACGAGTGCGGCAATGCCACGTCCAACTTCCTCAGCGTGGTCAAGGAAGGTCGCCGCCCAGGCCTGCAATTGCAGCGCGATGGCCAGCCAGTGGACATGAAGGAATGGGCCGCCGAGCTGTTGGAGAAAATCGCGCCGCTGGCTGCCCTGCTCGATGAAAGCCACGGCATCACCGAGCACAGCCAAGCGCTGGACGCCCAGCTGGCGAAGGTCAAAGACCCGTCCCTGACCCCATCGGCCCAGGTGTTGGCGGCGATGGCCGAGCGCAAGGAGAGTTTTGCGCAGTTCTCCCTGCACCAGAGCCAGCTGCACGCCGAGCATTTCCGCAAGGAACCGCTGCCGGCCGAAGAGCAGGCACGCTTCGAAGAGCTGGCACGCACGTCGCTGGCGCAACAGGCGGAGCTGGAGCAGAACGAAGTGGGCGATTTCGATGTGTTTGTCGGGTCATACCAGGCGAGCATCCTCGCCATCAGCAACTAAAGCCTTACTCGCCGCATGCAGACTCTGTAGTGAGCGGGCTTGCCCCGCGCTGGGTGGCGAAGCCGCCCAACAAGGCAACCGCATTGCTTCAGTTAACACGCGGCGCCAGGTTTTAGGGCGGCGTCGCCACCCAGCGCGGGGCAAGCCCGCTCACTACAGGGCAGCATTGTTCTTCTAATAAGCTAATTCGAAAATGTTATTTATTTTCGAATTCTTAGATCATTTAGTCTCCTCACACGCCGATCCTCGGCCGCCTGATTGAGGAGCTTCCCCTTGAAACTGTTAACCCCTCTGCGTCTCCTGGCCGCATTGTCCCTGGCCGGTGCCAGCCTGTTTGCCCAGGCGGCGGATGTGACCATCGCTTACCAGACCACCGTGGACCCGGCCAAAGTCGCCCAGGCCGACGGCGCGTATGAAAAAGCCACCAACGCCAAGATCAACTGGCGCAAATTCGACAATGGCGCCGACATCATCGCCGCCATTGCTTCCGGTGACGTGCAGATCGGCTACCTCGGTTCCAGCCCGCTGACCGCCGCCGTCACCCGCAAAGTGCCGGTGGAAACCTTCCTCGTCGCCACTCAGATCGGCGGTGCCGAAGCCTTGGTGGCGCGCAACGGATCGGGGATCAACAGCCCACAGGACCTGGTTGGCAAGAAAGTCGCCGTGCCGTTCGTGTCCACCGGCCACTACAGCCTGCTGGCCGCGCTGAAGCACTGGAACATCGACCCGTCGAAAGTCACCATCCTCAACCTCGCGCCACCGGCCATCATCGCCGCCTGGAAGCGCGGTGACATCGACGCGACCTACGTGTGGGACCCCGCCCTGGGCGTGGCCAAGGAGAACGGCAAAGTGCTGATCACCTCCGGCGAGCTGGCCAAGTTCGGTGCGCCGACCTTCGATGCATGGATCGTGCGTAAGGACTTTGCCGAGAAGCACCCGGAAATCGTCACAGCCTTCGCCAAAGTCACCCTGGACGCCTACGCCGCCTACCGCAAAGACCCACAAGCCTGGCTCGCTGACAAAGGCAACGTCGACAAGCTGGTGAAGCTCTCTGGCGCCAAGGCCAGCGACATCCCGTTGCTGCTGCAAGGCAACGTCTACCCGCTGGCCGCTGACCAGGTGACCCTGCTGGGCGCGCCGACCACCAAGGCCGTGACCGACACCGCCGCGTTCCTCAAGGAACAAGGCAAGGTCGACGCGGTACTGCCGGACTACGCCCCTTACGTCAGCGCCAAGTTCATTACCAACTGATCAGGAGTTCATCGCGATGGCCTTGCTACAACTGGAGCGCATCAGCGCACAGTACCCAGGCGCCACAGAACCGGTACTGTCTGACATCTCAATCGACCTGGGGCCCCAGCAATTGCTGGTGGCCCTCGGCCCGTCCGGCAGTGGCAAGACCTCGCTGTTGAACCTGATTGCCGGCTTTGTCGAACCGTCCGCCGGGCGCATTACCCTCGACGGCGTGCCGGTCAAGGGCCCCAGCGCCGAACGTGGCGTGGTGTTCCAGGACGACGCCCTGCTGCCCTGGCAGGACGTGCTGGCCAACGTCGCCTTCGGCTTGGAGCTGGCCGGCGTGCCCAAGGCGCAACGCGAAGTGCGCGCCCGGGAAATGCTGGCGCTGGTGGACCTGGCCGGTTTCGACAGCCGCCGCATCTGGCAACTCTCGGGCGGGCAGAAGCAACGCGTCGGCCTGGCCCGCGCGTTGGCCGCTGACCCGCGCGTCTTGTTGATGGACGAACCCTTTGGCGCCCTCGACGCCTTCACCCGCGAGCAGATGCAAGAGTTGCTGCTGCAGGTATGGCGACGCACGGCCAAGCCGGTGTTCCTGATTACCCATGACATCGAAGAAGCGGTGTTCCTCGCCACTGACTTGATCCTGCTGGCGCCCAACCCGGGCCAGATCGTCGAACGCCTGAGCCTGGACTTCGGCCAGCGCTACGCGGCGGGCGAATCAGCACGGGCGATCAAATCCGACCCGCGTTTTATCGAAACCCGCGAACACGTGCTGGGCAAAGTGTTCTCTCAACGGCAGGTGTCCGCATGAGCAGCTATGAACTCCCCGCCACCGTCGCCAAGCCGGTGACACACGCGGTGATCCCGGTGCGCCGCAGCCTGAGCACCCGCTGGATCAGCGTACTGACCCTGGTCGCGCTGCTGGCCCTCTGGTGGGCCGTGACCGCCACCGGCTTGATTGAACCGTTGTTCCTGCCACCGCCGTCGGCCGTGCTGCAAAAAGGCTGGCTGCTGGCGACCACCGGCTACATGGATTCCACCTTGTGGCAGCACCTGGGCGCCAGCCTCAGCCGTATCGGCCTGGGCCTGGGCTTTGCCGTACTGACCGCCGTACCGGTGGGGATTGCCATCGGTTCCAACCGTATTGCCCGGGGCATTCTCGACCCGCTGATCGAGTTCTACCGCCCGATTCCACCCCTGGCTTACCTGCCGCTGATCGTGATCTGGTGCGGCATTGGCGAGCTGTCCAAGGTGCTGCTGATTTACCTGGCGATCTTTGCGCCCATCGCCATCGCCACTGCGACCGGCGTGCGCACCGTCGACCCGGCCAAGCTGCGCGCGGCTCAGTCGTTAGGCGCCACACGCGCCCAGTTGATCCGCCACGTGATCTTGCCGAGCGCTTTGCCCGACATCCTGACTGGCGTGCGCATCGGCCTGGGCGTGGGCTGGTCGACACTGGTCGCCGCCGAATTGATCGCCGCCACCAGCGGCCTGGGTTTCATGGTGCAGTCGGCGGCGCAGTTCCTGGTCACCGACGTGGTGGTGCTGGGCATCCTCGTCATCGCCCTGATCGCCTTCGCCATGGAAATGGGCCTGCGCGCCCTGCAGCGTAAATTAGTGCCGTGGCATGGCCAGGCACATTGAGTGAGAACAGCATGAGCAGCCTGACCGTTACCCCCATCAGCACCGCATTGGGTGCCCTGATCAGTGGCGTCGACATCACCCAGCCGTTGAACATTGAAGAGCGCGATGCCATCGAACAGGCGTTGCTCAAGCACTCGGTGCTGTTCTTCCGTGATCAGCCGATCAACCCGCAACAGCAAGCGCGGTTCGCGGCGAATTTTGGTGACCTGCATATCCATCCGATCTACCCCAACGTGCCGGAACAGCCTGAAGTGCTGATCCTCGACACCGCCGTCACCGACGTGCGCGACAACGCCGTGTGGCACACCGACGTGACCTTCCTGCCGACACCCGCACTCGGTGCAGTGCTGAGCGCCAAACTGCTACCCGCGTTTGGTGGCGACACGTTGTGGGCCAGTGGCATTGCGGCGTATGAGGCGTTGTCCGAGCCGTTGAAGCGTTTGCTCGACGGGCTGACGGCTACCCACGACTTCACCAAGTCCTTCCCGCTGGAGCGCTTTGGCAACACCGCCGAAGACCTGGCACGCTGGGAAGAGACCCGTAAGAAAAACCCACCGCTGTCCCATCCGGTGGTGCGCACGCACCCGGTGAGTGGGCGTAAGTCACTGTTTGTCAGTGATGGGTTCACCACCAAGATCAACGAACTGGAACCGGCCGAAAGCGAGGCGATCCTGAAACTGTTGTTCGCCCACGCGACCCGTCCGGAATTCACCATTCGTTGGCGCTGGCAGGAAAATGACGTGGCGTTCTGGGACAACCGCGTGACCCAGCACTACGCGGTGGATGATTACCGGCCGCAGCGGCGGGTGATGCATCGGGCGACCATCTTGGGCGACGTACCTTTCTAACCCCCGGCGAAGATCAAATGTGGGAGCGGGCTTGCTCGCGAAGGCGGAGTGTCAGTCGATACATGTTTGACTGATACACCGCCTTCGCGAGCAAGCCCGCTCCCACATTTTTGACCGAGTGATGTCAGGTTATTCAGCGGAAGATGGCTTTTCCCACAAGTTGATCCCGCCTTCCTGGGCAAACCGATCGATCTCCGCCAGTTCTTCCGCACTGAAGCTCAGGTTCTTCAACGCACCGACGTTCTCGACAATCTGCTCCGGCCGGCTCGCACCGATCAGCGCGCTGGTCACCCGTGGATCTCGCAACGTCCAGGCCAACGCCAGTTGTGCCAGGCTCTGGCCACGGCGCTTGGCGATTTCGTTCAGCGCACGCACGTGGGCAATGTTGGCATCCGACAAATGCTTGGCCTGCAATGAACCACCGCCCGGGCGGTTGACCCGTGCATCGGCCGGCACGCCATTGAGGTACTTGTCAGTCAGCAACCCCTGGGCCAGCGGCGTAAACGCAATCACCCCGGCGCCGAGTTCTTCGGTGGTGTCCAGCAGGTCTTTTTCTACCCAGCGGTTGAGCAGGTTGTAGGCCGGCTGGTGGATCAACAGCGGCACTTTCCACTCTTTGAGCAGGGCGGCGATTTCGCGGGTTTTCACGCCCGAATAGGAAGAGATGCCGATGTACAGCGCCTTGCCTTGTTGCACGGCAGTGGCGAGGGCGCTGGCGGTTTCTTCCAGCGGGGTATCGGCGTCAAAGCGGTGGGAGTAGAAGATGTCCACATAGTCGACGCCCAGGCGTTGCAGGCTCTGGTCCAGGCTCGCCAGTACGTATTTGCGCGAACCGCCGCCCTGGCCGTAAGGGCCGGGCCACATGTCCCAACCGGCCTTGCTGGAGATGATCAGTTCATCGCGGTAATGCTTGAAATCTTCGCGCAGCAAACGGCCGAAGTTGATCTCGGCGCTGCCGTACGGTGGGCCATAGTTGTTGGCCAGGTCGAAATGGTTGATCCCCAGGTCGAACGCCGTACGCAGCAGGGCGCGCTGGGTGTCGATCGGGGTACTGTCGCCAAAGTTGTGCCACAGGCCCAGGGACAGTGCCGGCAGCACCAACCCACTGCGGCCTACGCGGCGATACGGAATAGATTCATAGCGGTTTTCGGCAGCAATGTAAGTCATCGAATCCTCTCTTGAACTTGGGACTAATAAGGCCCGGGAATAACGCTATTCCCAGGCCTTTTAAGCAGCTGAATCGCTTAAGTCTGCCGTTCCGTTCTACAGCAATTTCCTACCAGAGGGGAACGACATAGCTGACATAGAAGCGGTTTTCATCCTGCACGGTGGCGCCGGTGATATCCGGGCTGGCATGCGCGTTTTTCCAGGTCACGCCCAGGCCTTTGAGGGTGCCGGTCGGTACTTGGTAAGCCACGGCAATGTTGCGTTCCCACTCGCTGGTGGTGCCTTGCACGGTGCGGATGTCATCACCGTGGGCGTAGGCCGCCGAGAACGACAGGCCCGTGAGGCCCAGCTTACCGAAGTCATACTTGTACTGCGCAAGCCACGTGCGCTCACCGGCGTGTTGAAATTTATTCAACTGCATGTTGGTCAGCGCCGGGGTGTCGGCGCCAGAGCCCGGGCCCTGGCGGTTATCGCCGCTGTTCAGGCCAGAATCGAGGTACGGGAAGTCGCTGTCGCCGCTGTTTTTCTGGATGCCCAGGCCGACGGTGTGGCCGTCCAGGCTGTAGCTTTCAAGCAAGCTGGCGGTGGTCTGGTTGATGCGGCCTTTGGAGCTGCCGTCGCCGTAGAGACCAGCCCCGGCAAAGTCCTTGTCGCCGTCGGCGTTTTCGCCCACACCCAGGCTGCGGAATACGCGGATATCGGTGTCGATTGCACCGACCGACAACGCGTCATGACGCTTGGCGCCCAGGAAGAACTGCTGGTAGTAGTCCTCAAGGTTGGAGTACCAGAGGCTGACAGTGGTGTTCTGGATACCGGTGTAGTCCGCACCGCCAAACAGGAAGCGATCGCTCTCTTTGGTGCCCCCGGCGGTGATCATGCCCTGGTCGCCGGTTTCGTTGCGGATCTTGGTCTTGAAGATATCGCCGCCGGTGAACGTAAAGTCCGTGAGGTCCTTGGACACCAGTTGCACACCGGTGTTGGTCTGCTGGTACAGGCGGCCGTCAGTGTTGGCCAGCACCGGGTTGTTGCCGTAGAGCGTGCCGAGGCGCAACTCATCCTGGGCAAAACGCATCTTGAACGTAGGGCTCAACACACCGAACTGGTCGGCGGACTTGCCGTTGTCCAGCGGAAACATGCTGCCAGGGTAGCGGCCCTGGTGATCCTTGTCGTTGAGGTCGCCACCGGAATCCAATTTCAAGCCGTAGAAGGCTTGCAGGTCCAGGCCAAAACCGACCGGGCCTTCGGTGTAGCCCGACTTGAAGTTGAACTCGAAACCCTGGCCCCAATCACGCACGCTGTGCGCCTTGGCCGTGCTGTTCACCACATCACGCCCCTGCTGGTTGAGATAGCGATTGAGCAGGGTCACATCGGCGTGGCTGTCATCGATAAAATCGGCATGGGCGGACAGCATAAAGCTCGCCATGGCGGCACCCACCATGGGGCTTAATAACGTCTTCATTGTTACCGGTCTCCGTCACTGTTCTGAAATGAAAGCGTCAAACGCTTCACACAATTACGCAGTGGCCAGATGACAGTTCGGAGTCAAAACCGATAGTTCACGAATGAAATTAAATTTAAGCAACCCTTTAACTACGCGGGTTAGCGGGCATTTTCGAAGATTTCTGACAGCCAATCCACGAACACGCGCACCCTCGGCGACAGGTGTCGGTTATGCGGATACAGCACCGATACCGGCATGGGCGGCGGGGGCGTATCGCTGAGAATTTCACGCATCACTCCCTGCTCGATCAGCTCGGCCATGCGGTAATGCGGGCACTGGATAATGCCCAATCCGGCCACCGCGCTGGCCGAATAAATCTCGGCGCCAAACACCGAAAGCGCACCCTCGATGCTCACCTCTTCAAGCTCGCCATCGACCATGAATTCGAACGGAAACAGCTTGGCCGTGGTGCGCGAAACGTAGTTCACCGCACGGTGTGTCGCGAGGTCCGCCAGGCACTTTGGCTCGCCGTATTTTCGCAAGTAGGTGGGGCTGGCGCAGGTCACCTGGCGCAGGCTCGCCACGCGCCGGCCGATCAACGCAGAGTCCCCCAGGGTGCCCGCGCGCAATACGCAATCCACGCCCTCGGCGATGAGATCGACGAAGCGATCCGCCTCACTGATCGACAGCTCGATTTCCGGGTAGCGCGCCATGAACTGCGGCAGTGCCGGGATCACAAAATACTTGGCCAGGGTGCCGTGCAAATCCACGCGCAAACGGCCCTTGGGCGCCACGCCGCGAAACGCCAGTTCGGCCTCTTCCAGCTCCGCCAGCAGTAGCACGCAACGTTGGTAGTAGGCCTCGCCGTCGAGGGTGGGACGCACGCGACGGGTGCTGCGTTCGAGCAGGCGAGTGCCCAGCCAGGCCTCGAATTGATTGAGGGTGTGGGTCAGCGTGGCGCGCGGCAGGTTCAGGTCATCGGCGGCCAATGTGAAGCTTGAACGCTCGTAAATGCGCACAAACACCTTCATCGCTTTGACTTGATCCATGTGGCCTTCCCCGGACTTATTGTTGGCGATTATTGAACAGTCAAGGCAACTCTGGCGCATTTATCGGCCCTGGTAAACATGTGAATCTGCGTCCACACCCACTCCAGAGAACTTCGCACCATGACAACTCAAGTCGCAATCATCACCGGCGCTTCCCGTGGCATTGGCGCCGTGGTGGCCCGGCAACTCGCCGCCGACGGTTACGCCGTGGCGATCAACTACGCCAGCAGCGCCACCGAAGCGTCGAAGCTGGTGGTGGAACTGCGTCAGGCCGGCCACCAAGCCATAGCGATCCAGGGCGATGTCAGCAAGCCTGCCGATATCAAGCGCCTGTTCGATGAAACCGAAACCCAGCTGGGCAAGGTCGACGTGCTGGTCAACAACGCCGGTATCCTCAAGGCGTCGCCCCTGGCCCAGCACAGTGACGAGCTCTACAACCAGAACTTCGACATCCACACCCGTGGCACCTTCAACGCCTTGCGCGAAGCGGCCACGCGCCTGAACGACGGCGGGCGCATCGTCAACTTCTCCAGCAGCACCGTCGGCCTCAACTTCCCCGGCTACGCGGTGTACATCGCCAGCAAGGCGGCGGTGGAGTCCCTGACCCACGTGTTCGCCAAGGAAATGCGCGGGCGTGGCATCACCGTCAACGCGGTCGCACCCGGCCCGGTCGCCACCGACCTGTTCCTGCACGGCAAGAGCGAAGAGCAGATCCAGGGCATGGCCAAGATGGCGCCCCTGGAACGCCTGGGCCAACCGGAAGATGTTGCCCGCGTGGTGTCGTTCCTGGTCAGCCCGGCCGCTGGCTGGATCAATGGGCAAACCCTGCGCACCAACGGCGGGCTGGTCTGAACGCAATCGAGGGCAATCACATGAAATCGATCATCCTGATTACCGGCGCCTCCAGTGGGTTTGGCGCCCTCACCGCCCGCGCCCTGGCCGATGCCGGCCACACGGTCTACGCCAGCATGCGCGAAACCCTGGGGCGCAATGCGCCGCAGGTGGCCGAGGTGCAGCGCTATGCCGACGAACACCAGGTGGACCTGCGCAGCGTGGAGCTGGACGTGGCTTCGAGCGAATCGGTAGACGCTGGCGTCGCCAGGATCGTCGCCGACTGCGGGCGCCTGGATGTGATCATCCACAACGCCGGGCACATGTCGTTCGGCCCGGCCGAAGCCTTCACGCCGGAGCAGTTCGCCCAGCTGTACGACATCAACGTGCTGAGCACCCAGCGCGTCAACCGTGCGGCGCTGCCGTACCTGCGCAAGCAGGGCAAAGGGTTGGTGGTGTGGGTGTCGTCCAGCAGCGCTCGCGGGGGTACGCCGCCGTTTCTGGCGCCGTACTTTGCGGCGAAGGCGGCGATGGACTCCCTGGCGGTATCCTACGCCAGCGAGCTGAGTCGTTGGGGCATCGAGACGTCGATCATCGTGCCTGGCGCGTTTACCAAGGGCACCAACCACTTTGCCCACTCCGGCAAGCCCAGCGATCAGGCGCGTGTCGATCTGTACAACGACGGCCCGTATGCGGGTGTTGCGGACGCTGCACTGCAAGGTTTAGCGGCGCTGGAACCTGCGGATGCGGATGTGGGCGAGGTGGCCAAGGCCATTGTCGAGATCGTCGGCTTGCCGTTCGGCACACGTCCGTTCCGCCGGCATATCGACCCTTCCGAGGATGGCTGCGAGGTCGTCAATGGCGTGGCGGATCGGGTGCGGGCAGAACTGTTCTGGAAGGTGGGTTTGCAAGACTTGCTTAAACCCACTACACCTCTTCAGTAGGAATGCAGTGCCTCATGTGGGAGCGGGCTTGCTCGCGAAAGCGGTTCATCAGAAACATATTCAGTGGCTGACACTCCGCTTTCGCGAGCAAGCCCGCTCCCACAGGGATCACCGTCATGCACACCCTCATCGTCATCAGTTGCGGCTTGATTCTGCTAGCACTGACGCTGTTCATCGGTCAAAAACTCGGCATCAGCCGCACGGTGCTGGCCTACAGTTTTGTCGCCATCTGGTTGATCGCCGCAGTGGCCAACGGCGCCGTCGGCGTGCTCACTGCCGGCCAGCCCCTGGTATCGGAGCTGGTGATCGGCAGTGGCGTATTCGGCGCGCCGTTGGTGGCCCTGGCCCTCTACCTCAGGGCCTAAGGTTCAACGCACCAGGTGCAGGAACTGCAGGTGACGCTCGTACTGGTCAAGGATGTCGTTGATGATCTGCTCCTTGGTGTAGCCCACCAAGTCGTAGTCCTGGCTGCCTTCGGCCAGGTGCACTTCCGCCCGATAGTAGCGGCGGTTGTTGATCTCTTTCTTGCCCATACCACCCCGGGCAAACGACGGCGTGAAGTAGCCGCGCATCTGCACCTGATACACGAATGGGCGCTCCTCGCCGTGACCGATTTCCAGACTGACGCTGTCGTTGGCCGGGTCCGGTTGGGTGACCACGTTCAGGCCCTTCTCGACAAACACCGCCGTCACTTCTTCGATCGCCGGGCGCACGGTGGTGTCGAGGAAGCGGTACACCTCATCCCGCGAAGGGAAGTGCACGGCCTGGCTCAGACGCTGGCGCCAGCCGCCCCTGCCCTTGCGTGCGGCCGAGATGGGGGCCAGCGAATGCAACTGGGCAATCTGCTTCTGCGACTCGAGGTAGAAGGCCTTGTGCAGCCCCCACATCATCAGCAGCAGGATCATCGAGAACGGCAGTGAGGTCAGCACCACCGCCGATTTGAGCGAATCGATACTGCCGGCAAAA
>Ga0207655_1003472_pt1 | contig 11718 bp, 12 predicted proteins | sample KBSM44metaG_FD_184398 | JGI IMG/M metagenome (GOLD analysis project Ga0207655, IMG submission 184398) | Miscanthus rhizosphere microbial communities from Kellogg Biological Station, Michigan, USA - KBS M4-4 metaG (SPAdes) (version 2) | ecosystem: Host-associated > Plants > Roots > Rhizosphere >...
CGCCCGACTGGACATTGCACCGTCTTGGCGGCACTCTCTTGCCGTCGTCAGGGTGGGGTGCCAGGGATATGTTCAAAGGTGTTGTTCTTGCGCTGATCAGCGTTGTCGCATTGCTCTCGGGAGCCGCCAGAGCCCAGGACGCAGCGCCCTATTCGATGGTGCTGCTGACCGAGAATTTCCCGCCTTACAACATGGCCGTCGACGGCAAGAATTTCGCCCAGGAAAGCAATATCCAGGGCATCGCTGTCGAGATCGTCCGCGAGACGTTCAAGCGCGCCGGCATTGCCTACAACATGACACTGCGTTTCCCTTGGGAGCGGATCTACAAGCTCGCCCTGGAAAAACCCGGCTATGGCGTGTTCGTCATGGCGCGAGTGGCCGAGCGCGAGAAGCTGTTCAAGTGGGTCGGTCCTATCGGCCCGGATGACTGGATCATGCTGGCGCGCGCCGACAGCCCGATTCAGCTCGAGTCCCTGGAACAGGCCCGCAAATACCGGATTGGTGCGTACAAGGGCGATGTCATCGCCGAGGAACTGGGGCGCCAGGGCATGAAGCCGCTCACCGTGCTCAGTGACAAGGACAACGCCAGAAGGCTAGTGGAAGGGCAGATCGACCTGTGGGCCACGGGTGATCCTGCCGGGCGTTATCTGGCGCGCCAGGAAGGCGTGACGGGGCTCAAGACGGTATTGCGCTTCAACAGCGCGGAGTTGTTCCTGGCGCTGAACAAGGACACGCCCGACGAGGTGGTGCACAAGCTGCAGACCGCGCTGGATGAGCTGCGCAAGGAAGGGGCAGTGGACACGATTCTCGGGAAGTATCTCTGACATCAGCCTCACCACCTCTCCGTAGCAGTCCGGCTTGCCGGCGTTGGCGAACTCAAGATCGTCAACTAACACCTAACCCGTAGCAGCACGGCTTGCCGGCGGGAGCGGTGTGTCAGTCACCCCATTATTAGCTGATACACCGCTCCCGCCGGCAAGCCGTGCTGCTACGGGGGGAGTCGTACTACCGATACACCCCATCCTTCCCATGCCCGGCCATCGCCTGATTGCCGCGGATGCTAATCATGTGGCGCAGTTCGATCCATTCGATGCCTTGGGCCTTGAGCTTGGGCAGCTCACGTTCCAGCACCTCCATGGTCACCGGATACGGATGGCCGATCATCACCGCTGAACCTTGCTTGTGGGCCAGTCTGATCGCGGCCTGCAACTGGCCGCTGATGGCTTCGGCGGTGCGTTCGTCGTCCAGGAACACATCCCTTGAAAGACTCGCCAGGCCGATCTTCTGCGCCTCTGCCGCCGCAACGGTCTTGGCGCTGGTGCGGCTGTCGACGAAGAACAGGTGACGGCGTTGCAGCTCGCCCACCAGCCAGGCCATCGCCACCGGCTCTGCGGTCATGCGGCTGCCTTCGTGGTTGTTGATGCCTGCCGCATACGGCACTTTCAGCAGCGCCGCGTTGAGGCGCGACTCAAGCTCGGTCAGCGGCAGGTCCGGACGCCAGGCGTAGGGCCCGGTGGCGGGGTCCATCGGCATGTGCAGCATGACCGTCCTGCCAGCTTTGTGCGCTTGGCGGGCGAAGTCGGTGGCGTGCGGGGTGTCAGGCATGATCGCCAGCGTCACGGGGCCGGGCAGGGCCAGCACGCGGCTGTCCTTTTCCGGGCTCTGCCCCAGGTCGTCGATGATCAGGCTCAAATAGGCCCGCGCAGGCTTCTTATCGTCGGTGGAAGATTGGCCAGGTGCCGCATGGGCAGCACCTGTCAGCACAGCGAGGGCCCAGACGAGCCCGGTCAACCAGAAGCGCATATCAATTGCCGCGTGTCACACTCAATCCCTTGAGCAGGCTCAGGGCCTGGTTCAACTGGTAGTCGTCGTCCTGCGGACGCGCCTTGCCAGCCTTGGATTTGGTGGTCGGTTTGTCCGCACCGCCGTTGCCGTTGCCCAGGTGGCCGAGCAGGTCGGCTTCCTTGTAGTTCTCGCCATCGGCTTCGGTGGTGAGCTTGCCACGTTTGACTTCGATGTCCGGGATGATGCCCTGGGCCTGGATCGAGCGGCCGTTCGGCGTGAAGTACAGCGCCGTGGTGATCTTCAGGGCGCGGTCGTTGGCCAGTGGCAGCACGGTCTGCACCGAGCCCTTGCCGAACGAATCGGTGCCCATCAGGATGCCGCGTTTCTGGTCCTGCAGGGCGCCGGCAACGATCTCGGACGCCGAGGCACTGCCGCCGTTGATCAGCACCACCAGTGGCGCGCCTTCGCTGGCGTCGGCAGGGTCTGCCGAGAAGCGCAGTTCGGAATTGGCGATACGGCCCTTGGTGTAGACGATCAGGCCCTTGGTCAGGAAATGGTCGGCGACTTCGACTGCCGCCTGCAGCACGCCGCCCGGGTTGTTGCGCAGGTCCAGGATCAGGCCGTTCATCTTCTTGCCGTTGTCCTTGCGCAGCTTGGCCAACGCCTTGCCCACTTCCTCGCCGGTTTTCACCTGGAACTGGGTGATGCGGATGTAGCCGTAGCCAGGCTCGAGCATCTGCGACTTCACGCTCTTGACCTGAATGGTCGCGCGGGCCAGCGTCACGTCGAACGGGTTGCCGCCGTCGCGCACCAGCGTCAGGGTGATCTTCTCGCCGATCTTGCCGCGCATCTTGTCGACCGCTTCCTGCATGGTCTGACCCTGGGTCGGCGCGCCGTTGATCTTGACGATCAGGTCGCCCGCCTCGATGCCGGCCTTGGAAGCCGGGGTGTCATCGATGGGCGAGACGACCTTGATGAAGCCGTCCTCGACGCCCACTTCGATGCCCAGGCCGCCGAATTCGCCACTGGTGCTTTCCTGCAGCTCCTGGAAGTCTTCCGGGCCCAGGTAGGCGGAGTGCGGGTCAAGGTTGCTGAGCATGCCCTTGATGGCGTTTTCCAGCAGGGTCTTGTCATCCACCGGCTCGACGTACGCGGCCTTGATCCGGTCCATCACCTCGGCGAAGGTGCGCAGCTCGTCGAGCGGCAGCGGCGCCTTGAGGTTCGCGGCGTTGGCAGGCGCGGATGCAGCAGCGGCAGGCGTCGCAGCGGGGGCGGCACCGGCGGCCATGGCCTGCGGAGCACCGATAACCACGGCGATGGTCAGGGCCAGCGAGGTGAGGCGGGACGAAAACGGCATCTCTTACGAACTCCTGAGTGAGGCGTCGACTTATCCTTGAGTGCGACACCATTGGGCCGGATCACTTGGGCGACCCTGCTGACGAATAGCGAAATACAGCGCCGGAGTGTCCTGACCGCCACCACTGTTGCCTACAGTGGCGATCGCTTCCCCGGCTTTTACAACGTCCCCAGCTTCCTTCAACAGACTCTGGTTGTGACCGTACAGACTCAAATAGCCGTTGCCGTGGTCGAGAATGACCAGAAGCCCGGCCCCGCGCAACCAGTCGGCGAAGACCACGCGACCACCATGCACAGCGTGTACCTGGCTGCCGGCAGAGGCGCTGATCATCACGCCATCCCACTTGGTCCGCTCGTCATCGCCGCGGGTTTCCCCGAAGCGCGCCAACAATCGACCATCGACAGGCCAGGGAAGTTTTCCCTTTGCCGCTTCAAATGCGCCACCAAATGACTGACCGGCGCTGGAAACCAGTGCGCCGGGGGTCCTTGTCGGCTTGCGCGGCGCCTCGTCGCTATCATCCTTGCCACGGCTTTTGGCCAGGGCTTCCTGTTGCTCACGCTGGCGCTTCTCGGCTTCCTGCTGGGCCAGGAGCGCTTTCTGACGCGCCTCTTCGGCTTCGCGGGCCTGACGGGCCAGGGTTTCTTCGATGGTCTTGAGGACTTTAGTCAGGTCTGCCTGATCCTGCTGGCGGGCCTGCAGTTTCTGATCACGGGCCTTGTAGTCCTGGTTCAGCTTGGCCAGCGCCACCTGGCGCTCCTGGCGCACGGTGTCGAGCTGGGCTTTCTGGTCGTCCAGCGTGCTCTTCTGCACCAACAGCTGCGCCTGTTGCAGGTCGATGTCTTTTTCAACTTCGGCCAACTGGCGTAGGGTTTCGTTGAAGGTGCGCAACTGCGCAAGACGGGCCTGGCTCAGGTAATCGTAATAGGTGAGCGTGCGGGCGAATTTTTCGGGGTTCTGCTGGTTGAGCAGCAGTTTGAGGTATTCCTGGCGGCCATTCTGGTAGGCGGCGCGGGCCTGTATCGCAATCAGTCGTTGTTGTTCAACGCGTGCGCTCTGGAGTTTTTTTTTCTCCTGATCGAGCCTTTGCAGCTCGGTTTCACTCTTTTTTAGTTCCTTTTGCAGGGCCTCCACCTGCTTTTCCAGCTTGCCCATCTCGGTTTCGGTGGACCGCAGATCCTTCTGGACCCCGGATTTTTCTTCCTGCAACTGGCCCAGGGCCTTTTTCAGCTCGGTGATGTCCTGACGCGTGGCATCGAGCTGTTTCTGGGTTTGTGCGCGCTCATCGTCGGCGAAGGCCGGATTGAGCAGACAAATCAAGGCAAGGGCGATCAGGGCGCGGAGCATGGAGTTGGGCGATACCAGGAGTGAAGACGGGCTTAGTATGCCCGCCGATGGCGGCAAAAAAAACGCTCCGGGAGCGCGGCTTTCAGACATTTCATACAAAAACCGGCCTGTACGCGATGACAGGCCGGTGATTTGCGTCTTACTTGGCGACCAGAATCGAGGTGCCGGTCATTTCTTTCGGAATGTCCAGGCCCATCAGGGTCAGCATGGTCGGTGCAACGTCAGCCAGAACACCGCCTTCGCGCACTTTGAGATCACGCTTGCCGACATAGACAAACGGCACCGGCTCAGTGGTGTGCGCGGTGTGCGCCTGGCCTGTGCTGTCGTCGGTCATCTGCTCGACGTTGCCGTGGTCGGCGGTGATCAGCGCTTCGCCGCCGACCTTCTCCAGGGCTTCGGTGATGCGGCCAACGCACACGTCCAGGCATTCAACGGCCTTGACCGCCGCTTCCATGATCCCGCTGTGGCCAACCATGTCGCCGTTGGCGTAGTTGACGACGATCACGTCATAACGCTGGTTTTCGATGGCGTCGACGATCTTGTCGGTGACTTCCGGCGCGCTCATTTCTGGCTGCAGGTCGTAGGTCGCGACTTTCGGCGATGGGATCAGGATGCGCTCTTCGCCTTCGAACGGCTCTTCACGGCCACCGGAGAAGAAGAAGGTCACGTGGGCGTATTTTTCGGTTTCGGCGATGCGCAGTTGGGTCTTGCCGTTTTTCGCCAGGTACTCGCCCAGCACGTTCTCCAGGCTGCCAGCGGCGAAGGCCGACGGCGCTGGGATGTTGGCGGCGTACTGGGTCAGCATGACGTAGCCGGCCAGTTTTGGCTGGCGGGCGCGGGCGAAGTCCTTGAAATCGTCTTCGACGAACACGCGGGTCAGTTCGCGGGCGCGGTCGGCGCGGAAGTTCATGAACACTACGGCGTCGCCGTCTTCGACCTTCACCTGGTCGCCGATGCTGGTGGCCTTGACGAATTCATCGTTCTCGCCACGCTCGTAGGCAGCGTCCAGCGCGGCCTTGGCGGTGGCAGCCTGGAATTCGGACTTGCCGTCAACGATCAGGTTGTAGGCGGACTCGACGCGATCCCAGCGGTTGTCGCGGTCCATGGCGAAGTAACGGCCAATGATGGTTGCAGTACGACCCTTGCCCAGGCGCTTGTAGGCCGCTTCCATGGTTTCGAGGTACTGGTGCGCGCTGCGAGGCGGCGTGTCGCGGCCGTCGAGGAAGGCGTGCAGGTAGATCTTGTCGGCGCCACGCTTGACGGCCAGCTCGACCATGGCCACCAGGTGGTCTTCATGGCTGTGAACGCCACCATCGGACAGCAGGCCCATGATGTGCACGGCCTTGCCCGCACCCACGGCCTTGTCCACGGCAGCACAGATGGTCGGGTTCTCGAAGAACTCGCCGTCGCGGATCGCCTTGGTCACGCGGGTGAAGTCCTGATACACCACGCGGCCGGCACCCAGGTTCATGTGGCCGACTTCAGAGTTGCCCATCTGGCCGTCAGGCAGGCCGACGTCCATCCCGGAACCGGAGATCAGGCCGTTGGGCATGGTCTTGTACAGACGGTCGAACACCGGCATCTTCGCGGCGTAGACAGCGTTGCCTTCGTGGCTGTCGCTGTGACCGAAGCCGTCCAGGATGATCAGAACCAGAGGTTTAGGCGTGGTAGTCATGAATCCCACTCTTGGCTAAAAGGTGAAGGAGAAGAAAAGATCGACATTCTAGGGGCTGTTGCCGTCCCAGTGCGAGTGGCCGTGTTGAAAGGACAGCAGACCCGCCAGCGGGTTCAAATACCGCGACCGCCGTACGGGCTTTGGCCCACCTTGGGGGCTGTGTATACTGGCCGGCATTTTAACGCCCTGGAACCTAATGATGGTCGAGCACCTGATTGCATTTGCAACTAACCACTATCTGATCTCTGGCGCTTTCGTCATCCTGCTGGCACTGCTGATCGCCACCGAGCTGAGCAAGGGCGGCAAGAGCCTCTCCACTGGCGAGCTGACCGCGTTGGTCAACCGCGACGAAGCCGTGGTCATCGACGTGCGCGCCAAGAAGGAATACGCCACCGGCCACATCGTCGGTTCGCTGAACTTCCCGCAAGACAAGGTCATGACCCGTACCGCCGAGCTTGAGAAGTACAAGGCCAAGACGCTGATTATCGTCGATGCTGCCGGCCAGCACGCCGGTCACGTGGCGCGCGAGCTGCTCAAGGCCGGTTTCAAGGCTGCCAAGTTGTCGGGCGGCGTTTCGTCGTGGCGCGGCGACAACCTGCCGCTGGTGAAGTGACATGGCCAACGTCGTCGTCTACTCCAGCGATTATTGCCCTTACTGCTCGCGCGCCAAGTCGCTGCTGGCGAGCAAGAAAGTCGACTTCGAAGAGATCAAGGTCGACGGCAAGCCTCAGGTTCGTGCAGAAATGATCAAAAAGGCCGGACGCACGTCGGTGCCGCAGATCTGGATCGGTTCGGTCCATGTCGGCGGCTGCGACGACCTGTTCGCCCTGGAACGCGCTGGCAAGCTCGACGCCTTGTTGAGCGCCTGATTTCGAAACCTACAAGACCTTAAAAGAGAAGGATCTGAAATGACCGACGAAACCAACAACGGCGCCACTTCCAACGAAGAAGCTCCACAGTTTTCCCTGCAACGCATCTACGTGCGTGACCTGTCCTTCGAAGCGCCGAAAAGCCCGGCGATCTTCCGTCAGGAGTGGACTCCAAGCGTCAGCCTGGACCTGAACACCCGTCAGAAGCAGCTCGAAGGTGATTTCTTCGAAGTGGTACTGACCCTGTCGGTTGAAGTGAAGAACGGCGAAGAAATCGCCTTCATCGCTGAAGTCCAGCAAGCCGGTATCTTCCTGATCAAGGGTCTGGACGCGGCTTCCATGAGCCACACCCTAGGCGCGTTCTGCCCGAACATCCTGTTCCCGTACGCTCGCGAGACCATCGACAGCCTGGTCGTCCGTGGTTCGTTCCCCGCGCTGATGCTGGCCCCGGTCAACTTCGACGCCCTGTACGCGCAAGAGCTGCAACGCATGCAGGAAGCTGGCGAGACTCCGGCGCCGACTGTTCAGTAAGCGTTGCTTGATGTAATAAAAAAGCGCCTGTGATGGGCGCTTTTTTTGGCTTTGGATTCTTACTTTGATGCCCTTCGGGCCTGGTCGCGGGCAAGCGCGCTCCTACATTTGTTGCAACGTGCCATGGTCTGATAGACCGCGTTGGTAGCCTTGATGCCAGACCGCAGACCGCTTCAAGGCCGACAACTCGGTCCATGAGATGCGGCACGTTGCAACAAATGTAGGAGCGCGCTTGCCCGCGATAGCGCCCGCAGGGCATCCATGTAGCTATCCCAAGCCATGCGATCCTAGGATCGATTATTTAAAACCAAGCTGCCGCCAACCCTCATAAACCGCCACAGCCACCGTGTTGGACAGGTTCAAACTACGGCACCCTTCACGCATCGGCAGGCGCAGGCGTTGCTCGCTTGAGAGCGGATCGAGCACTTCAGGCGGCAGGCCGCGGCTTTCCGGGCCGAACAGGAAGGCGTCGCCTTCGGCGAAGGCCACATCGTGAAAAGGCTTCGAACCCTTTGTGGTAAAAGCGAACAGACGCGGGTGGCCGATGCTTTCCAGGCAACTGGCAAGGTCGGCGTGGCGGTGCAGGGTGGCGTATTCGTGGTAATCCAGGCCCGCGCGGCGCAGGCGCTTGTCATCGAGCTCGAAGCCCAGTGGCTCGATCAAATGCAGGCTGCAGCCGCTGTTGGCGCAGAGCCTGATGATATTGCCGGTATTCGGCGGAATTTCTGGTTGAAAAAGGATCACGTGAAACATGCACGGCTCCGAACAAAAGGACGGGATGCATTCTACCCCCATCGATGACCCGAGACCGAAGCTGTGGCGGCGGTTTTTGGGGTCTATAGCAATATTCGGCGTCATGGTGGGGCTGATGGTCGGTCGGCTGACCACCCCGGACCCCATTGCGCTGCAGCAGATCGAAGCGCTGCCCGATGGCGTCGCGGTGTGGTTCAACCGTGAGCCGCAGTTGCATGGCGAGATGATCGATGGTGCCGTCGCGCTGCTGTTCAACGCCCAGGGCCAGGCGCAGCAAGGCGCGCTCAAGCTCAACGGCAAGGATGTGCGCTGGCGGGTACGTAAGAGTGATAAGGGATTGTTGCTGAACCTGCTGGCGGCCCGTCCGTTGCGCGGTGAGTGGCACGGCGCAACCCAGGACGGGCGCTGGAGACTCCAAGTGAGTCTCCGGGAGGAATAAAAGAGGGGATTCCCCGGCCTGCCTGTACCAAGGTCCCCAAAACTGGTGATGCTTAACCTATTGCAGCGTGCGTGCCAGTTTTGAGAAATCGTGACGAGGAATGTCGAAAATCATTCGCGAGGCCTTGAAACAGGGGCATTTGGGCCAGGTTTTCCGGGACTGGCCGCTTTCTGGTGTTCGAACCGGGGTTCGGATCTGGCTATTTGTTGATCGGTTTTGCACGCTATTCGCGCATTTCTGGGCCGTTGGGGGCCAAAGTGATGCACGGCGCCGCATGTACCCCGTAGCAGCACGGCTTGCCGGCGGGAGCGGTGGATCAGGCGACTTCTTCGTCACAGACACACCGCTCCCGCCGGCAAGCCGTGCTGCTACAGTGGTGTGGTGCCTCTAGAACGGCACATCCCCCAGAATCGTTGCGCGATGCATCACCCGCCGCTGTGGCCGGTAGTCGTCCACGGCGTAATGCTGGGTGACGCGGTTGTCCCACATCGCCACGTCGTTTTCCTGCCAGCGCCAGCGGATGGTGAACTCCGGCCGTGTGGCGTGGGCGAACAGCAATTTCAGAATCGCCTCGCTTTCTGCCGGTTCCAGCTCGTTGATCCGGGTGGTGAAACCGTCGTTGACGAACAGCGCCTTGCGCCCGCTCACCGGGTGGGTGCGAATCACCGGGTGCGACAGCGGCGGGTTCTTGCGTCGGGTTTCCTCCCAGCGCGCCAGGTCCTCGGCGGTGCTGCCAAAGCGCTCCAGCGGAAAGGAGCGGGTGAAGTCGTGAGTCGCGGTCAAGCCGTCGAGCAGGTTTTGCAGGGGGCTCGACAGCGCCTCGAACGCGGCGATGCCGCTGGCCCACAAGGTGTCGCCGCCGAACGCAGGCAACTGCTTGGCACTCAACACCGCGCCCATCGCCGGGGTCGGCAGGAAGGTCACGTCGGTGTGCCAGATGGCGTTGTCGCGCACGTCGGTCAGGGCGGTGTCGAGCACCATCACTTCCGGCTGCTCGGCCACGTTGGGGTAGATCGGGTGGACGTGCAGGTCGCCGAAGTTGGCGGCAAAGCGCGCCTGCTGGCGGGGTGTGACCGGCTGATCGCGAAAGAACAGCACCTGATAGGTCAGCAGTGCCTGCTCGATGGCGTTGCGCTGTTCGGCGGTCAAGTCCCGGCTCAGGTCCACGCCGCTGATTTGCGCGCCCAGTGCAGCGCTGATCGGGGTGATATGAAGGCTTATGATGATCTCTTGGTTCGGCGCCGATGTGCCGGCGTGGTCAGTGTTGTAAAGGGCGTCAGCTCAGTGGTTCTGCCCGTGCCAGGGCACAAGCTTGCGTTGCAGGGCGCGCAGGCCCATCTCCAGGGCAAAGGCGATCAGTGCGATGACCAGGATTCCCAGCACCACCACATCGGTGACCAGGAACTGCGCCGCTGACTGCACCATGAAGCCCAGGCCACTGGTGGCGGCGATCAGTTCGGCGGCCACCAGGGTTGACCAGCCCACGCCCAGACCAATGCGCACGCCGGTCAGGATGTCGGGCAGGGCGCTGGGCAGGATCACGTGGCGAATCAATTGCCAGCGAGTGGCGCCCAACGATTGCGCGGCGCGCAGCTTGGCGCTGTCGACAGTGCGCACGCCTGTCGCGGTGGCGATGGCAATCGGCGCGAAGATCGCCAGATAAATCAGCAGCACCTTGGAGAATTCGCCGATACCGCACCAGATCACGATCAGCGGCAGGTAGGCCAGTGGCGGAATCGGGCGATAGAACTCGATCAGCGGATCGAAGATGCCGCGGGCGATGCGGTTGTGGCCGATGGCGATGCCCACCGGAATTGCCGTCAGCACCGCAGCGCCCAAGGCCAGGCCAATGCGTTGCAGGCTGGCGCCCAGATGCTGCCACAGGGTGGAATCCATGTAGCCTTTGGTCATCAACAGCCAGGCCTTTTCCAGCACGGCCGAGGGCGGCGGCAGAAACAGCGGCTCGACCCATTCGAAAGCGGTCACCAGCCACCAACTGCCCAGCAGGACAAGCAGCGTCAACACGCTGATGGCGCGAGTACTCAGGTTCAGGCGCTTTGACGCAACCTTGGCCGAGGTGGGCGTGGCGAGGGTTTCGCCCGCCTGGGTGGACTGAAACTGGCTCATGCGCGTTGCTCCACGGTGGCCTGGCGTTGTGAAAACACCCGAGCCAGCACGTGCTCGCGGGTTTCGATGAATTTCGGATCGGACTTGATCGCCCGCGCCGACTCACCTGCGCCATAGCGCTGGCCGAAATCCAGTTTCAGGTGCTCGACGATCTGGCCCGGATTGGGCGCCAGCAGGATCAGGTCGGTGGCGAGGAAAACCGCTTCCTCGATGTCGTGGGTAATCAGGAACACCGGCTTGGCGCTGCGTTGCCAGACTTGCAGCAGCAACTCCTGCATCTGTTCCCGGGTGAAGGCGTCCAGCGCGCCAAAAGGCTCGTCCATCAGCAGCACCCGTGGATCGGCGGCCAGTGCGCGGGCCAGGCCGACACGCTGCTTTTGCCCGCCCGACAGTTGCCAGACGCGGCGCTTCTCGAAACCCGCAAGGTCAACCAGTGCCAGCATTTCCCGCGCCTTGGCTTCGCGCTGTGCTCGCGGTACACCTGCCAGCTCAAGGCCGAAGGCCACGTTGGCCAGCACGTCTTGCCAGGGCAGCAGGGCGTCGTCCTGAAACACCACGCCGCGCTCGGCACTCGGGCCTTTGACCGGAACGCCATCCAGGGTGATGCGCCCGGCACTGGGCTCGACGAAACCTGCGATCAGATTCAACAGCGAAGTCTTGCCGCTGCCCGAAGGACCCAGCGCGACCAGCAACTGCTGCGGGCCCAGGCTCAACGAAATATCCGACAGCACGGGGCTGGCCGCGCCGGGATACTGTGCGCTGATGCGCGCAAGGTTCAACAAGGCCATGGCAATGACTCCGGTTGGTTGATAGGCGGATTTCGGGTGTTCCCCGAATA
>Ga0207655_1003475_pt1 | contig 11712 bp, 8 predicted proteins | sample KBSM44metaG_FD_184398 | JGI IMG/M metagenome (GOLD analysis project Ga0207655, IMG submission 184398) | Miscanthus rhizosphere microbial communities from Kellogg Biological Station, Michigan, USA - KBS M4-4 metaG (SPAdes) (version 2) | ecosystem: Host-associated > Plants > Roots > Rhizosphere >...
GTGCTGGGCCGAGATCGGGATGATCTGGGCGTTCGGCAGTTGTTCCTGCAGCCAGCTCAGGTGGGGCATCAGCTCGGCTTTGTCTTCGATACGGTCGGTCTTGTTCAGCGCGACGATCAACGGGCCGGTGACGTACTGCACGCGCTCCAGGACCATCTGGTCCTCGTCGGTCCACTTGGTGCGGTCGACCACGAAGATCACCACGTCGACGTCTTTCAACGCCGCCGAAGCGGTCTTGTTCATGTAGCGGTTGAGGGCTTTCTCGCCGCCTTTGTGCATGCCCGGGGTGTCGACGTAGACCGCTTGCACGTTGCCTTCGGTCTTGATGCCCAGCATGTTGTGGCGGGTGGTCTGGGGCTTGCGCGAAGTGATCGCGAGCTTCTGGCCGAGGATGTGGTTGAGCAACGTGGACTTGCCCACGTTCGGGCGGCCGACGATGGCAACATAGCCACAGCGTGTTGCGGTTGAATCAGTCATGGCCATTCTCCACGCCCAGGGCAATCAGTGCTGCAGCGGCCGCTACCTGTTCGGCAATACGACGGCTCACACCCTGACCTCGGCTTTTTTCGTTCAGTAAGGTGATTTCACATTCCACGAAGAACACGCGGCAATGGGGTTCACCCTGGATATCCACCACTTCATAGCGTGGCAGTTCGCAACCACGGGACTGCAGGAATTCCTGCAGGCGGGTCTTGGGGTCTTTGTTGGTGTCGACCAGCGTGAGGCTTTCGATCTCGGAGGTCAGCCAGGCGGTGACCCGCTCCTTGGCCGCTTCCATGCCTGCGTCCAGGTAGATCGCACCGATCAGCGCTTCGAGGGCGTCGGCCAGGATCGACTCGCGACGGAAACCGCCGCTCTTCAATTCGCCGGAGCCCAGGCGCAGGTACTCGCCCAGGCCGAAGCCACGGGCCAGCACGGCCAGGGTTTCGCCCTTCACCAGGCGCGCGCGCAGGCGCGACAGCTGGCCTTCACGGGCTTGGGGGAAACGCTCGAACAGCGCTTCACCGGCGACGAAATTGAGGATGGCATCACCGAGGAATTCCAGGCGCTCGTTATTACGCCCGGCAAAACTGCGGTGTGTGAGGGCAAGGACCATCAATTCCTGGTCCTTGAAGGTGTAGCCGAGCTGGCGCTCGAGACGACTTAGGGAAACGGTCACGGTTTATCCATATCTAGTTGGTGGCACCGGCGGCCATCGACGATTGACGCAGTGTTCAAATTCACATCCTGGTTGGTGCTGCTTGGGGCCGGCTACAAAATTGTCCCAGCCCCAGAAAAGCATTCGGCGCTGTGTTCACAGCGCCGCTTGTATTACTTGATCAGCCCGACCCGCGAGAAGTTCGGCAGGTGGCTGAGCTTGGGTTCCGGCCAGCTCATCCAGACCGCAAAGGCCTTGCCGACGATGTTCTCGTCGGGGACCATGCCCAGCAGGTCCTTGGGAATGTTGGGATCATCCCAGTACCGGCTGTCGTTGGAGTTGTCGCGGTTGTCGCCCATCATGAAGTAGTGCCCGGCTGGCACTTTCCACTCGCCATCCGGCATCGCGCGGTAGCGGCTCATTTCCTTGCGGATTTCGTGCTCCACCGCACCGAGTTTTTCCAGGTACAGCTCAGCGCTGCCCAGGGTGTTCGGCTCGGCGCCGATCAATTTCTCGGCAACCGACTCGCCATTGACGAACAAGCGCTTGTCGCTGGTGTAGCGGATCACGTCACCCGGCAGGCCCACCACACGCTTGATGTAGTTAACGTTCGGGTCGCTTGGGTAGCGGAACACCATCACATCGCCACGCTGCGGATCACCCACCTGGATGACCTTCTTGTCGATCACCGGCAAACGGATCCCGTAGGAGAACTTGTTCACCAGGATGAAGTCGCCCACGTCCAGGGTCGGCTTCATCGACCCCGAAGGGATCTGGAACGGTTCCACCAGGAACGAACGCAACACCAGCACGATGAACAGCACCGGGAAGAACGACTTGCCGTATTCAACCAGCAGGGGCTCTTTGTTCAGCTTCTCGATCACCACGGCATCGGGCTGGCCGACGCTGCCCTGATAGGACGCGATAGCCGCCCGCCGACGCGGGGCGAAGAACACCAGATCGAGCAACGCCAGGAGACCGCAAACGGCAACGGCGATGACCAGCAACAGCGGGAAATTTAGTGACATAGGACCTAACTATCCAACCTGAGCACCGCAAGGAAGGCTTCTTGTGGAACTTCCACGTTGCCTACTTGCTTCATGCGTTTTTTACCGGCCTTTTGCTTCTCAAGCAGCTTGCGCTTACGGCTTACGTCACCGCCGTAGCATTTGGCCAGTACGTTCTTTCTGAGAGCCTTGACGGAGGTCCGTGCAATGATCTGCCCGCCAATGGCGGCCTGGATCGCGACGTCGAACATCTGGCGCGGAATCAGTTCTTTCATCTTCTCGGTCAACTGGCGACCTTTGTAGTGCGCGTTGTCCTTGTGCACGATCAGCGCCAGGGCATCGACCTTGTCGCCATTGATCAGCACGTCCAGTTTCACCAGATTAGCCGATTGGTAACGGTCGAAATGGTAATCCAGCGAAGCATAGCCGCGACTGGTGGACTTGAGGCGGTCGAAGAAGTCCAGGACCACTTCGTTCATCGGCATGTCGTAGGTGACTTGCACCTGGGTACCGAGGAACAACATGTCGCGTTGTACGCCACGCTTTTCGATGCACAGGGTGATGACGTTGCCCAGGTGCTCCTGCGGCACCAGGATATTGGCCCGCACGATAGGCTCGCGCATGTCGTCGATGGCCGAGAGATCCGGGAGCTTGGACGGGTTGTCGACGTAAATCGTTTCACCAGTTTTCAGCAACAGCTCGAAAATAACCGTTGGCGCGGTGGTGATCAGGTCCAGGTCGTATTCGCGCTCGAGGCGCTCCTGGATGATTTCCATGTGCAGCATGCCCAGGAAACCGCAGCGGAAGCCGAAGCCCAGGGCGTCGGAGCTTTCCGGGGTGTACTGCAACGACGAGTCGTTGAGGGTCAGCTTTTGCAGGGCTTCGCGGAAATCTTCGAAGTCATCGGAGCTGACCGGAAACAGGCCGGCGTAGACCTGTGGCTGGATGCGCTTGAAACCTGGCAGCACGTCGACGTCGGGCGTGGAGCTCAAGGTCAGGGTGTCACCCACCGGTGCACCGTGAATGTCCTTGATGCCGGCGATGATGAAGCCTACTTCACCGGCTTTCAGATCAACGGTAGCGGTGTGCTTGGGGTTGAACACACCGACGCTGTCCACCAGGTGGATCTTGCCGGTGGATTTGACCAGGATCTTGTCGCCCTTCTTCACACGGCCGTGGCGCACGCGTACCAGGGAGACAACGCCCAGGTAGTTGTCGAACCAGGAGTCGATGATCAACGCTTGCAGCGGATCGTCGTAGTTGCCGGTGGGCGCAGGAATGGTGTGCACCAGGCGTTCGAGCACTTCGTCGACACCCAGGCCGGTCTTGGCGCTGCAGGTGACGGCGTCGGTGGCGTCGATGCCGATGATCTTCTCGATCTCTTCCTTGACGCGCTCGGGCTCGGCCTGTGGCAGGTCGATCTTGTTCAGCACGGGCATGACTTCCAGGCCCTGCTCGATCGCGGTGTAGCAGTTGGCAACCGATTGCGCTTCAACGCCCTGGCCTGCGTCAACCACCAGCAAGGCACCTTCACAGGCCGCCAGGGAACGGCTGACTTCGTAGGTGAAGTCGACGTGGCCCGGGGTATCAATGAAGTTCAGCTGGTAGGTGATGCCGTCTTTGGCTTTGTAGTACAGCGTAACGCTGTGGGCCTTGATGGTGATCCCGCGCTCGCGTTCGAGGTCCATGGAATCCAGTACCTGGGCTTCCATTTCACGCTCGGCAAGGCCGCCGCACATTTGGATGAATCGATCGGCCAGCGTCGACTTGCCATGGTCAATGTGGGCGATGATGGAGAAATTGCGGATATGACTCAAATCACTCACGGATCAACACTCAAAAAGGCTGCAGGCAGATTGCCCGCTGAAAAATAGCCGGGAATTGTACCTGATGCTCTGGCCAGACGTCATCTTTGCTGACCAGAACAAAAATGCCCCGGTCTCTCGACTGGGGCATTTTTTGAACATAAGCGCGGTATCAACCGGCCCGGCGCAACAGCCAGAACCCGGCCAGGGCGCAAATAGTGGTGGGCACCAGCACCGCAAACAGCGGCGAGAAGCCAAACACCAGGCTCGAGGGGCCGAGCAGGTCCTGGGCAATGCGGAAGGTGAAACCTACCAGCACGCCGGTGAACACACGCTGCCCCAGGGTCACGGAGCGCAGCGGGCCGAAGATGAACGAGATGGCCATCAACACCAGCGCAGCGGTTACCACCGGCTGCAAGACTTTTACCCAGAATGCCAGCCAGTAGCGGCCGTTGTTCAGGCCCTGGTCCTTCAGGTAGTGGATGTACCCCCAAAGCCCGGAGATCGGCAGGCTTTCCGGGATCATCACTACCGTATTCAGAAGTTCCGGCTTAAGCGCGATATCCCACGCCTCGCTCGGCACGCTGATGACTTCGGTGCTGGCCTTGATGCCCTGGCCGATATTGCGGAAGTAAGTGGTGGTGACGTCGGTCAGCTGCCACTTTTGATCACTGTACTGCGCACGCTTGGCGAAGCTGGACGACAACATGTGACGCTCTTTGTCGAAGGTGTAGCGCGTCACACCAATCAACAGGCCGCCCGGTTGCACGGCGTTGATGTGGATGAACTCATCACCCTGGCGGTGCCACAGGCCGTGCTTGGAGCTTTGCGCATCGCCCGACCCCTGTGCCAGGGCGCGGTTGGCCTGGGCTGCGGCTTCGGAGGGCGGTGCCACGTACTCGCCGATCAGCACGCTGCAGGCCATCAGCAGCAGCATGGGTTTCATCACCGCCCAGACGATGCGGCCGATGGAAACACCGGCTGCGCGCATGATGGTCAGTTCGCTGCTGCTGGCCAGGCTGCCCAGACCGATCAGGCAACCGATCAACGCGGCCATCGGCATCATGTCGTAGAGGCGACGCGGGGCGGTGAGCGCCACGAAGCCCAGTACATCCATGACCGTGTAGGTATTGGTGACGTTGCCAACTTCATCAATGAAGGCGAACAACGAAGCCAAGCCGAGGATGATGCCCAATACCGCCAGGATGGCGATCAGTACGCTGCTACCAATGTAGCGATCTAGCTTAGCCACGAGCCAGCTCCTTCAGGCCACGACGGCTCTTCATTTTCAAACGAATAGGCTCCCAGTAGAGCAACCCCAGGCCGATCGCCAGGAAAATCCCGTGCACCCACCACAGGCCCAGGACCGGCGACAGCTTGCCTTTCTCCAGGGAACCACGGGCGGAAATCAGGATGGTGAGGTAGGCCATGTACAGCAGGATCGCCGGCAGCAGCTTGAGGAAACGGCCCTGGCGCGGGTTGACGCGCGACAGCGGCACGGCCATCAGTGTGACAATGAACACCAGCAACGGCAGGGACAGACGCCACTGCAGTTCGGCAATGGAGCGCAGTTCCTGACTGCCGAACAGCGACGAGGTCGGCAGCGCATCGCGGTCGGTCACTTCGTCACTGACATCGGGCTTGGCGAGCATCACGCCATAGGTGTCGTACTTGATTGCACGATAGTCCGCCAGGCCAGGGCTGCCGTCATAGCGGTAGCCATTTTCCAGGATCAGGTAACGGCTGCCGTCAGGGCGTACTTCCTGGCGGCCGGTGTCGGCCACCAGAATGGAAATGCCACGGTCTTTCTGGTTCTGCCCCAGGTTTTTCTGGGAGATGAACACGCCGCCCAGGTTGGCGCGGTCTTCTGTCATGGTTTCCGTGTAGGTCACTCGCGTGCCGTCATTGAGCGCCTGGAAACGCCCGGGTTCCAGGGTGTCGAACTCGGTCATGGCGTCCTGCTTGTTCAGCAGCAACTGGAACTGCATGGCCCCTTGTGGCGCCAGGCTCATGCTCAGCCAGGCCACCACCAGCGCAACGCCGGCGGCCGGCACCATGGTCATGGCCAGCAAACGCTGCTGGCTCATGCCGGTGGCGGAAAGCACGGTCATCTCGCTTTCAAGGTACAACCGGCCATAAGCCAGCAAGATGCCGAGAAACAGGCCAAGCGGCAGGATAAGTTGCAGGAAGCCCGGCAGGCGGAAGCCCATGATCAGGAACAACGAGCCCGGATCCAGGGCGCCCGAGGCAGCCTGGGCAAGGAACTTGACGAAACGACCACTCATGGTGATGACCAGCAATACCGCACTCACGGCACTCAGGGTCAACAGGACTTCGCGGGACAGATAACGGAAGACGATCAAACCAGACACTCCAGGGTTGTCAGGCTAAGGCGGCCAAACAAGCAAGCATACCAGTCAGCCCGTTTACACGGGCCGGCTAAAAAGATGGCGCATTATCCTGTGATTGGCCGCGCCTGTCACTGCGCAACCTCATGCGCGTACACAAAGCTGCTGGCAAGGGTTGTCAGGCTCCGCTGGCGAGGTTCAAACTGCGGCCTTTGTCGCTGGCGGTTTACACAGCTGCCATGCTTTAAAGCCTGCGTACAAACGCCAGGCTCTCAGACCTTTATAAGGGACCCGAAAATGGAATTGGTTGTAAAAAGCGTTAGCCCCGAAACGTTGAAAACCGCCACCCTCGTGGTCGCTGTCGGCGAAGGCCGCAAACTCGGCGTCGCCGCCAAGCAACTGGATGAACTGAGTGGCGGCGCCATCAGCGCGGTCCTCAAGCGCGGCGACCTGGCCGGCAAAGTGGGCCAGAGCCTGCTGCTGCAAAGCCTGCCCAACCTCAAGGCCGACCGCGTGCTGCTGGTGGGCGTGGGCAAAGATGCCGAACTGGGCGATCGCCCTTTCCGCAAGATCGTCAGCGGCATCCTCACCACCCTCAAAGGCCTGGGCGGCACCGATGCAGCCCTGGCGCTGGATGAAGTGGTGGTCAAAGGCCGTGACAGCTATGGCAAGACCCGCCTGCTGGCTGAAAGCCTGGTGGATGGCGGCTATATCTTCGACCAATTCAAGAGCACCAAGGCCGAACCTCGCGCCCTGAAGAAAATCACCCTGCTGACCATCAAGGCTGCCCAGGCTGAAGTCGAGCGCGCCGTGACCCACGCTACCGCCATTGCCAAGGGCATGTCGTTCACCCGGGACCTGGGCAACCTGCCGCCGAACATCTGCCACCCCACCTTCCTCGGCGAACAAGCCAAGGCACTGGGCAAAGAGTTCAAGGGCCTGAAGGTCGAAGTGCTGGACGAGAAGAAGATCAAGGAACTGGGCATGGGCTCGTTCTACGCCGTGGGCCAGGGCAGCGACCAGCCGCCACGCCTGATCGTGATGCAATACAACGGCGGCAAGAAGTCCGAGAAGCCTTACGCACTGGTCGGCAAAGGCATCACCTTCGACACCGGCGGCATCAGCCTCAAGCCGGGCCTGGGCATGGACGAAATGAAGTACGACATGGGCGGCGCCGCCAGCGTATTCGGCACCCTGCGTGCCGTGCTGGAGCTCAAGCTGCCGATCAACCTGGTGTGCATCCTGGCCTGCGCCGAGAACATGCCGAGCGGCGGCGCGACCCGTCCGGGCGACATCGTCACCACCCTGAGCGGCCAGACCGTCGAAATCCTCAACACCGACGCCGAAGGCCGTTTGGTGCTCTGCGACGCCCTGACCTACGCCGAGCGCTTCAAGCCGCAGGCCGTGATCGACATCGCCACCCTGACCGGTGCCTGCATCGTGGCCCTGGGTTCCCACACCTCGGGCCTGCTGGGCAACAGCGACGAGCTGATCGAGCAACTGCTCAGCGCCGGTAAAGCAGCCGACGACCGCGCCTGGCAACTGCCGCTGTTCGATGAGTACCAGGAACAGCTGGACAGCCCGTTCGCCGACATCGCCAACATCGGCGGCCCGAAAGCCGGCACCATCACCGCAGCCTGCTTCCTGTCGCGCTTCGCCAAGAACTTCAACTGGGCGCACCTGGACATCGCCGGCACGGCCTGGACCAGCGGCGGCAAGGACAAGGGCGCCACTGGCCGTCCGGTTCCCCTGCTGACCCAGTACCTGCTGGATCGCGCCAAGGCCTAATCGCAACACCCTTGTAGGGCCCGGCTTGTTGTGGCGAGGGAGCTTGCTCCCGTTGGACTGCGAAGCAGTCCCCAGGTATTGGGGACGCTTCGCGCACGTTTTCAAAGACGCCATCGCCGGCAAGCCGGGCTCCTACGAGGGGTTATGCGTAAGCCCAGGAAATGTAATGACCCAAGTCGACTTCTATATATTGCCCAGCGCCGACCCGCTTGCGCGCCTGGACTTTGCCTGCAAACTCACCGAAAAAGCCTGGCGCATGGGCCACCGTATCTACCTGCACTGCAGCGATGCCGCCCAACGCGACGAACTGGACGCCCGCCTATGGCGTTTCAAGGGCGAGAGCTTCGTGCCCCACGGCCCCGCCGAGTCCGAACCCGACGGTCTGGTTGTCCTCGGTTTAGGGGACAGTTGCGGCGATCACCATGACCTGCTGGTCAACCTGGACCTGAAAGTGCCGCCCTTTGCCAAGGCGTTTGCCCGGGTGGCCGAAGTAGTGGTGGAAGATCCGGCTATTCGTCAGGCCGCGCGGGAGAGTTTCCGTTTCTACCGTGAACAGGGCTATCCTCTTCAGGATCACCGGCTACAACGACTTTGAGTAAACGATGGACACTCCCAACCCTATAAAAAAAGACGACCACCTGCTGGACGACCTGGAGTCGATCCGTCAGTTGCTCGGTGATGATGACTTGCAACCGCCGCTGTTGACCGAATCGGTCGAAGGCGAGGTACAGATTCCGCTGCTGTTCGACATGGTCGGCGGCAAGCCCGTGACACCCGAGCCAGTTGCTGAGGCTCCCGCTGCCGAACCTGCGCCTGCCGCCGCTGAAAAAGCGCCTGACGCCCTGCTGCTGCACCTGGACAACGAACTGCGCGCTGCCGCGCAACTGATCATGCAGGACGTGATCGACGACTTTGCCCCGCATATCGAGGCGGAGATCAAACGCCGGATGGATGCGCGGATGGAGCGATTGCTCAGCCAATACCAGTCCTGAGATGGACAGATCTCCTGTGGGAGCTGGCTTGCCTGCGATAGCGGTGTATCAGGCACTGATGAGTTGACTGACAGATAGCTATCGCAGGCAAGCCAGCTCCCACATTGGTTTGCATCGACCTTCAGGCCGTCTTCAACTCGCCCTCCACGCCCTGCCCCGTTATACTTGCCGGCTTTCCTGAATAAATGCCAACTAGGGTCCCGCCGCGCATGGATAAGACCTACCAGCCGCACGCCATCGAAACTTCCTGGTACAACACCTGGGAATCCGAGAATTATTTCGCCCCGCAAGGCGCGGGCGATTCCTACACCATCATGATTCCGCCACCGAACGTCACTGGCAGCCTGCACATGGGCCATGGCTTCAACAATGCGATCATGGATGCGTTGATCCGTTTCCGCCGCATGCAGGGCCGCAACACCCTGTGGCAGCCGGGCACCGACCACGCCGGTATTGCCACCCAGATGCTGGTGGAACGCCAACTCGAAGCCACCGGCCAGAGCCGCCACGACCTGGGCCGCGAGAAATTCCTGGAAAAGATCTGGGAATGGAAAGACCAGTCCGGCGGCAACATCAGCCGTCAGATCCGTCGCCTGGGTTCGTCCGTCGATTGGAGCCGCGAGCGCTTCACCATGGACGACGGCCTGTCCGAAGCCGTAAAAGAAGCCTTCGTGCGCCTGCATGAAGACGGCCTGATCTACCGCGGCAAGCGTCTGGTGAACTGGGACACCAAGTTGCACACGGCAATCTCCGACCTCGAAGTGGAAAACCACGACGAGAAGGGTTTCCTGTGGAACCTCAAGTACCCGCTGGCCGACGGCGCCAAGACCGCTGAAGGCAATGATTACCTGATCGTCGCCACCACCCGTCCGGAAACCATGCTCGGCGACGCCGCCGTCGCGGTTAACCCGAACGACGAGCGCTACCAGGCACTGATCGGCAAGTTCGTCGAGCTGCCCTTGGTTGGCCGCCGCATCCCGATCATCGCGGACGACTACTGCGACCCTGAATTCGGCACCGGCTGTGTGAAAATCACCCCGGCCCACGATTTCAACGACTACGAAGTCGGCAAGCGCCACAACCTGCCGCTGCTGAACATCTTCGATAAAAACGCCGCCGTATTGCCGGCCTGCCAGGTCTTCAACCTGGACGGCACGCTGAACGAGAGCATCGACGGCAAGATCCCGGCCGAATACGCCGGCCTCGACCGTTTCGAAGCACGCAAGCAGATCGTCGCGGCCTTTGACGCTGCCGGCCTGCTGGTGAGCGTGGACGACCACGGCCTGAAAGTGCCGAAGGGCGACCGTTCCGGTACCGTGATCGAGCCGTGGCTGACCGACCAGTGGTACGTGTCCACCAAGCCGTTGGCAGAACCTGCCATCGCCGCCGTGGAAGACGGTCGCATCCAGTTCGTGCCCAAGCAGTACGAAAACATGTACTTCTCGTGGATGCGTGACATCCAGGACTGGTGCATCAGCCGTCAACTGTGGTGGGGCCACCGCATTCCGGCCTGGTACGACGAGTCGGGCAAGGTCTATGTAGGCCGCGACGAAGCCGAAGTGCGCGCCAAGCACAACCTCGGTGCCGACGTTGCGCTGCAGCAGGACAACGACGTACTGGACACCTGGTTCAGCTCGGGCCTGTGGACGTTCTCCACCCTGGGTTGGCCGCAGCAGACCGAGTTCCTCAAGAAATTCCACTCCACCGACGTACTGGTCACCGGCTTCGACATCATTTTCTTCTGGGTTGCCCGGATGATCATGCTGACCATGCACTTGGTGAAGAACGAAGATGGGACCCCGCAGGTTCCGTTCAAGACCGTGTACGTGCACGGCCTGGTGCGGGATGGCCAGGGCCAGAAGATGTCCAAGTCCAAGGGCAACGTACTGGACCCGCTGGACATCATCGACGGCATCGACCTGGAAACCCTGGTGCAAAAACGCACCTCGGGCCTGATGCAGCCGAAACTGGCGAAGAAGATCGAGAAGCAGACCCGCGACGAGTTCGCCGACGGCATCGCCAGCTATGGCACCGACGCCCTGCGCTTCACCTTCTGCTCGCTGGCGTCCACCGGTCGTGACATCAAGTTCGACATGGGCCGTGTCGAAGGCTATCGCAACTTCTGCAACAAGATCTGGAACGCGGCGCGCTATGTGCTGGACAAGGGCGAAGACTGCGGCCAGAACGGCGAAGCCGTCGAACTGAGCCTGGCGGATCGCTGGATCATCTCGCAGCTGCAACGCACCGAAGCCGAAGTGACCCGCCAGCTCGACCAGTTCCGTTTCGACCTGGCCGCACAGGCCCTGTACGAGTTCGTCTGGAACCAGTATTGCGACTGGTACCTGGAACTGTCCAAGCCGGTGCTGTGGGACGAGAACGCGCCGATCGAACGCCAACGCGGCACTCGCCGCACCCTGGTGCGCGTATTGGAAGTGGCGCTGCGTTTGGCACACCCGTTCATGCCGTTCATCACCGAAGAAATCTGGCAGCGCCTCGCGCCGCTGGCCGGTATCGAAGGCAAGACCATCATGCTGCAGCCTTGGCCAGTGGCCAACGAAGCACGTATCGATGAGGCGGCCGAAAGCGATATCGAATGGCTCAAGACCCTGATGCTCGGCACGCGCAACATCCGCG
>Ga0207655_1003478_pt1 | contig 11698 bp, 8 predicted proteins | sample KBSM44metaG_FD_184398 | JGI IMG/M metagenome (GOLD analysis project Ga0207655, IMG submission 184398) | Miscanthus rhizosphere microbial communities from Kellogg Biological Station, Michigan, USA - KBS M4-4 metaG (SPAdes) (version 2) | ecosystem: Host-associated > Plants > Roots > Rhizosphere >...
CGGCCACGCGCAACATGGGCGCGAAGCGCTGAACATAAAGACCGTTTTGCAGGCGCAACGGTCGAAACTCTTCTTCGCTCAGTTCCCCGGCCAGGTAGCGTCGGGTCTGATCCCGGAACTGCTTGACGCGGTCCTCGATGATCTTCTGATCGTAATCGTCGTATACGTACATATAGGTCCTGTTCTCAGGCTTCGTCATGAAGCAGGGCAGTGGCGTCAGTCTGGAAAAAGCCCGCTGCTCGTTGTTTCCTGCTTCATCTGGTCAATTCTGCGCGCACGGCCGCGCACTCCCTGGGGAGCGAAGGCGACGATAGCAGTTTGCAGTTATCGATAAAAGTGATGTTTATATATATGCAAATCACTAAAAGCGATAAGCAAAACCGCGTCCGTGCATATCCCTGCTTGCCGTGTGGGCAAGACTCGACTTAACTGAACGTTGACCGATGCCGAGCAGGTGTCGGAACACTCCTATTCATGTGCAATCACCCACAAGACCGACAAGAGGCGATGCGATGAGCAAGCACCCGAAAGTAGCCAAGCCAGGCAGATCCGTGGACACCTGGGCCATTTTATTCATTGTCATTCTGGCGGTAGGCGCAGCTATGTTCTGGGCCAGCAGCCAGTGAAGGGCTGATAAAGAATCTGCCGGAGTCTCCAGAACCTTGCTGCCGCAGCCGATAACACGCTCGTAGTGCTAAATCCCTGCTGCTTCAAGGTTCGTTGATATGAAGGCGTTACATGCTGGCTGGCTGTTACTGTGCAGTTGTCTCTGGGGCGGGGCGACACATGCCGCCTCGGTGGTATTTCTGAACCCCGGCGCACCATCCGATGGCTATTGGCAGAGTTACTCCCGGGTCATGCAGACGGCTGCCGACACCACCGGCATGTCACTGAAAATACTCTATACCGAGCGCGACACCCGCAAGTTGCTCGATCTGGCGCGAGCGGCGCTGCAAGGGGATGAGCGCCCGGATTACCTGTTGTTTTCCAATGAGTTGAATATCGCCCCTGAAGTCCTGCGTATGTCCGTGGGCAGCGGGGTCAAGCTGTTTGCCGTCAACAATACGCTGACCGAGGACCAGATTCGGATTCTCGGTGATCTGCCATCGCGTTATCCGGACTTCATCGGCAGCCTGGTGGGCAACGATGAACAGGGCGGCTATCTGACGGCAAAGCGGCTTATCAGCCTCGCGGCGCCTGGCGCAGACGGTCAGGTCCTCGACATGCTCGCGTTTTCCGGGACCAACACCACGCCCGTTTCCCTGCTGCGTGAAAAAGGCATGCTGCGTGCCTTGTCAGAGCACCCAGAGGTGCATCTACGGCAGATTGCGCTGGGTGGCTGGCGCCGTGATCGCGCGCTCGAGCAGGCGCGCGTGCTGTTCAAGCGCTATCCGCAGACACGCTTGGTGTGGGCTGCCAACGAGCAAATGGCGTTCGGTGCGATGGATGCATTGCGCGAGAGCGGCGGCAAGCCGGGGCAGGACGTACTGTTCAGTGCGATCAACGGCACGTCGCTTTCACTGCGGGCACAGCTCAATGGCAGCCTGAGTGTCGTGGCTTCAGGGCATTTCACCCTGGGCGGGTGGGCCATCATTCTCCTGCACCACTATGACACTGCTCAATGGCAGGCCCGGCAACAGATCGGCACACGAATCATTGATGTGATTCACGTGGTCGAGCCACAGGATGCGCAGCGCTTTCTGGATGCCACCCGGGACGAGCATTACCGGCTCGATATCCAGGCATTCAATATGGAAACTTCTGGCGAAGCGTCGCCATTTTCGCTGAAAGGCATGTTGCCGCCTGACCACTCAGGCGGCAGATAACCGGTCAGGCGTTACTCGTCGTAGCCCAGGTTGGGTGCCAGCCAGCGTTCGGTGACGCTCAGGTCCTGACCCTTGCGGGCGGTGTAGCTTTCGACCTGATCCTTGTCGACCTTGCCCACTGCAAAATACTGCGCCTGGGGGTGGGCGAAATACCAGCCGCTGACCGCTGCAGCCGGGAACATCGCATAGTGCTCGGTCAGGAACACGCCGCTCTTGCCTGCGGTATGTTCGGCGCTGCCTTCCGGCAGTGGATCGAGCAGGGCGAACAGGGTGCCCTTTTCCGTGTGATCGGGGCAGGCCGGGTAGCCCGGCGCCGGGCGGATGCCCATGTATTGCTCCTTGATCAGCGCTTCGTTGTCCAGCGCTTCGTCCTGCGCATAACCCCAGTATTCCTTACGCACCTGCTGGTGCAGCCACTCGGCGCAGGCTTCGGCGAGACGATCGGCAAGCGCCTTGACCATGATCGAGTTGTAATCGTCGCCCTTGTCCTGATAAGCCTTGGCGACTTCCTCGGCGCCGATGCCGGCAGTGGCGATGAACCCGCCGATGTAGTCGGTCAGGCCGCTGTCCTTTGGTGCAACGAAGTCGGCCAGCGAGAAGTTCGGCTTGCCGTCGGGCTTGATGGTCTGCTGGCGCAGGTGATGCAGCCTGGCCAGCGGCTTGCCGTCGTCGCCATAGACTTCCAGATCATCGTCATTGACCTGATTGGCTGGCCAGAAGCCGAATACCGCGCGGGCGCTGATCAGATTCTCGTCGATCAGCTTGCGCAGCATCTGCGTGGCGTCAGCATACAGCGCAGTGGCCGCTTCACCGACCACTTCGTCGGTGAGGATGCGCGGGAACTTGCCAGCCAGATCCCAGGAAATGAAGAACGGCGTCCAGTCGATGTACTCGGCCAGCACGTTCAGATCGATATCCTGCAGCACCCGGGTGCCGGTGAACGTCGGTTGGGCAGGGGTGTAGTTTTCCCAGTCGAACTGCGGCTTTTTGGCCACCGCAGCACCGTAGCTCAGGCGTTCGGTGCGCGCGCTGCGTGCCGAGGTGCGCTCACGCACTTCGACGTATTCGAGTCGGGTCTTTTCAATAAAGGCCGGCTTCAGCTCTTTCGACAGCAACTGGGTCGCGACGCCGACCGCTCGGGAAGCATCGGTGACGTAGATTACTGCGTCATTGCTGTATTTGGGCTCGATCTTCACCGCCGTGTGCGCCTTGGACGTGGTCGCGCCGCCGATCATCAATGGCAGGTGGAAGTCCTGGCGCTGCATTTCTCTGGCGACATGGACCATTTCGTCCAGTGACGGCGTGATCAGGCCGGACAGGCCGATGATGTCGCATTTCTCGTCGCGGGCCACTTGCAGGATTTTCTCTGCAGGCACCATCACGCCCAGGTCGACAATGTCGTAGCCGTTACAGCCCAGTACTACGCCGACGATGTTCTTGCCGATGTCATGTACGTCGCCCTTGACGGTAGCCATCAGGATTTTGCCCTTGGCTTCGGGCTTGTCGCCCTTTTCCAGCTCGATGAACGGAATCAGGTGCGCCACTGCCTGCTTCATCACGCGCGCGGACTTGACCACCTGAGGCAGGAACATCTTGCCTGCGCCAAACAGGTCACCGACCACGTTCATGCCCGCCATCAGCGGGCCCTCGATCACTTCGATAGGGCGGGTGAATGCCAGGCGCGACTCTTCGGTGTCCTGGACGATGTGCGTGGTGATGCCCTTGACCAGCGCGTGTTCCAGACGCTGATTGACCGGCCAGCTGCGCCATTCCTCGGTTTCGGCCTCCTTGACGCTGCCATCACCCTTGAACTTGTCGGCAATTGCCAGCAACGCATCCGTGCCCTCGGGATTGCGGTTGAGCACTACGTCTTCGACGCAGTCACGCAGTTCAGCGGGAATCTGGTCGTAGATTTCCAGCTGCCCGGCGTTGACGATGCCCATGCTCAGTCCATTGCGGATTGCATGCAGCAGGAACACCGAGTGGATCGCTTCACGCACCGGGTTGTTGCCACGGAACGAGAACGACACGTTGGACACGCCACCCGAGGTCAGCGCATACGGCAGCTCGTCACGGATGTAGGCGCAGGCGTTGATGAAGTCCACGGCGTAGTTGTTGTGTTCTTCGATACCGGTGGCGATGGCGAAGATGTTCGGGTCGAAGATGATGTCTTCCGGCGGGAAGCCCACTTCGTTGACCAGAATGTCGTAGGAGCGTTTGCAGATTTCCTTCTTGCGCGCTTCGGTGTCGGCCTGACCGGCTTCGTCGAACGCCATCACCACCACTGCGGCGCCATAGCGCTTGCACAGTTTGGCGTGATGGATGAACTGCTCGACGCCTTCTTTCATGCTGATCGAGTTGACGATGCCCTTGCCCTGGATGCACTTCAGACCCGCTTCGATCACTTCCCATTTCGAGGAGTCGATCATGATCGGCACGCGGGAGATGTCCGGCTCGCCTGCGATCAGGTTGAGGAAGGTCACCATGGCCTTCTTCGAGTCCAGCATGCCTTCGTCCATGTTGATGTCGATCACCTGGGCGCCGGCTTCGACCTGTTGCAGGGCGACTTCCAGGGCTTCGGTGTAGTTGTCTTCACGGATCAGGCGGGCGAAACGGGCGGAACCGGTAATGTTGGTGCGCTCGCCGACGTTGACGAACAGCGACTGGCGATCGATGGTGAACGGCTCAAGACCTGACAGGCGACAGGCTTTCGGGATGTCCGGAATGGCCCGTGGCGCGTATTTGGACACCGCGTTGGCAATCGCCTTGATGTGCGCAGGGGTGGTGCCGCAGCAGCCACCGACGATGTTGAGGAAGCCGCTCTGGGCGAACTCTTCGACCACTGCGGCCATCTCGGCCGGGCTTTCGTCGTACTCGCCGAATTCGTTCGGCAGGCCGGCGTTCGGGTGGGCGGAGACCTGGGTGTCGGCCTTGTTCGACAGCTCTTCCAGGTACGGGCGCAGGTCGCTGGCGCCCAGGGCGCAGTTCAGGCCCACGGAAATCGGCTTGGCGTGACGCACCGAGTTCCAGAACGCTTCGGTAGTCTGGCCCGACAGGGTACGGCCCGAGGCGTCGGTGATGGTGCCGGAAATCATGATCGGCAATTCGAAGCCGATCTCGTCGAACACGCCCTGCACGGCGAAGATCGCCGCCTTGGCGTTCAGGGTGTCGAAGATGGTTTCGATCAGGATCAGGTCCGCGCCGCCTTCGATCAGCCCTTTGGTGGCCTCGGTGTAGTTCTCGACCAGCTCATCGAAGGTGACGTTGCGGTAGCCTGGGTTGTTGACGTCTGGCGACAGCGAGCAGGTGCGGCTGGTAGGGCCGAGTACACCGGCGACGAAGCGCGGACGGTCCGGGGTTTCCAGAGTCTTGGCGTCGGCGACCTTACGCGCCAGGCGTGCGCCTTCGACGTTCAGTTCGTACACCAGCGCTTCCATGCCGTAGTCGGCCTGGGACACCTGCGTTGCGTTGAAGGTGTTGGTTTCGAGGATGTCGGCGCCGGCGTCCAGGTATTCCTTCTCAATGGCGCCAATCACGTCCGGGCGAGTCAGCACCAGCAGGTCATTGTTGCCCTTGAGGTCGCTTGGCCAGTCGGCGAAGCGTTTGCCGCGGTAGTCTTCTTCCTCCAGGCGATAGCTCTGGATCATGGTGCCCATGCCGCCATCGAGTATCAGGATGCGCTCTTTGAGAGCCTGCTGGAGTGCTTGAAGACGCGCGCTGCGATCTGACATAGGGTTACCCGAACCAGGAAAAGACAAAAAAGGTGACGATGAAAGGTGCGAAATAATAGCAAACCTGTACGCTTTTAAACCGTTGCAGCTTTTTCATGAATTCTGTTCATGTTGGTGGCAGCTCGCCACGGGTAGAATCGTCGCAGGTTTAAATATTCAGGACGTCCGTTCCATGTTGCATCGCGTGTTCGCCATTTCCCTGGCCCTATTGTTTTGCGGTGCAGCGTTCGCGCAGTCACCCGTTGCGCAACCCGTCTCTCCACACCCGGCCATTTCCTACAGCCGCGACATCCAGCCGATCTTCACCGAGAAGTGCGTGGCCTGCCATGCCTGCAACGACGCCGCCTGCCAGTTGAACCTGGGCAGCGGCGAAGGTGTGCTGCGCGGGGCGTCAAAGGTGCCGGTGTACCAGGGCGACCGCAGCCAGGCGATCGCGCCGTCGCGGATTTTCTACGACGCCCAGGGCCCGGAAGCCTGGCGCAAGAAGGGCTTCTATTCGGTGCTCGACGGCCAGAGCAACCAGGCCGCCTTGCTGGCGAAAATGCTCGAATTCGGCCACAGCGCGCCGCTGGTGCCCTACGCCAAGCTGCCGGATGACATCGTGCTGGGCCTCAACCGCGAGAACATGTGCCCGTTGCCCCAGGAGTTCGAGGGCTACGCCAAGTCGCATCCGGGGCAGGGCATGCCGCTGGCGGTCACCGGCTTGACCGACGCCCAGTACAACACCCTGCAGACCTGGCTGGCCGCCGGTGCGCCGGTCGAGCAGACGCCGCTGCAGCCGAGCGCAGGAGAGGCCGCGCAGATCAACGAATGGGAAAGCCTGTTCAATCGCCCAGGCTCCACCGAGGCGCTGGTGGCGCGCTGGCTGTACGAGCACTTGTTCCTGGCGCACATCTATTTCACCGATGGCGAGCAGGGGCATTTCTTCCAGTGGGTACGTTCGCGCACGCCGAGTGGCCAGCCGGTGGACCTGATCGCCACCCGTCGTCCCGATGATGACCCCGGCACCACCTTCTATTACCGCCTGATGCCCGTGCAGGGCGTCATCGTGCACAAGACCCACATCACCTACCCGATGGGGCCGCAGAAGCTGGCGCGGGTCAAGCAGCTGTTCTACAGCGGCAACTGGCACGCCACCTCGCTGCCGGGCTACGGCCCGCAGCGTCGAGCCAACCCGTTCGACACCTTCAAGGAAATTCCGGCGGTGGCCCGTTACCAGTTCATGCTGGATAACGCCGAATATTTTGTGCGCACTTTCATTCGCGGGCCGGTGTGCCGGGGTCAGATCGCCACCGACGTGATTCGCGACCATTTCTGGGCGCTGTTCCAGGAACCGGCCCACGACCGCTACATCACCGATGCGGCTTACCGCGCCCAGGCCACGCCGTTGCTGGCGATGCCGGGGCAGGACGATGACGTGGGCAGTGTCCTGAGCCTGTGGCACAACTACCGCGACAAGCGCAACGCCTACGAAGACCTGCGCAGCGATGCCTACGCGCACATGCCGCCACCGGGCTGGGCGACGCTGTGGGCGGGCAACGACAATGCGCTGCTGACCATCTTCCGTCACTTCGACAGCGCCACGGTGAACAAGGGCCTGATCGGCGACCTGCCAACCACCGTGTGGCTGTTCGACTACCCGCTGCTGGAGCGCACCTATTACCAGTTGGTGGTGAACTTCGATGTGTACGGCAACGTATCCCATCAGGTGCAGACGCGTCTGTATTTCGACCTGATCCGCAACGGCGCGGAGGTCAATTTCCTGCGCCTGATGCCGGCCGACAAGCGCGACGACATCCTGGGCAGTTGGTACCAGAACAGCGGCAAGGTGAAGATGTGGCTGGACTACCAGGCCATCGACGATGACACTCCGACCGGCATGAAGCTGGACGAGAAGGACCCCAAGCGCGACTTCGAACGCAAGCTGATCGAGCGCGCCGGCACGCTCAACGTCGCTCCCGACCCGATCAACCGCTGCTCCGGTGCCTATTGCTCGCGTCCGGGCGTGGGGCCGGTGTTCAGCGATGTGGAACAGTCGCTGAGCCGGCTGGTAGCGCGCCCTGCGGCAGGGCTCAAGGTCATCAATCAGTTGCCGGAAGCGACCATGCTGCGGATCCAGGACGGCACCGGCAAACGCATCGTCTACAGCATGCTGCGCAACCGCGCCCACAGTAACGTGGCGTTCCTGCTGGGCGAGGCGTACCGCTATCAGCCGGGGCTGGACAACCTGACGATCTACCCCGGGGTGCTGAGCAGCTACCCGAACTTCATCTTCAACATTCCGGCCAATGAAGTGAGTGCCTTCGTGGATGCGATGGAGAAGGCCCATGACCACAAGGAAGCGTTCGAGAAGATCGTCGAACGCTGGGGCGTGCGCCGCAGCCATCCGCTGTTCTGGACCTACTTCCATGACCTGGACCGCTACATTCAGGAGACCGAGCCGCGGGAAGCGGGGGTGCTGGACATGAATAGGTATGAAAACCTTTGAGTGACCGTCTGTCGCTGATTCTGTAGGAGCGCGCTTGCCCGCGACGGTGGCAAGACAGGCGCCATATGCATCGCTGATGCACCGCAATCGCGGGCAAGCGCGCTCCTACAGACGACATCTTTTCGTCCAGAAAGCCTTATAAATCATGGCCTTCAGCCATTATGCAGCCCGTCAGTCTTGCCGAACCTTTTCGCCAAAGTCGAAGTCGGACCCTGTGAGCAGTCGTGCCCGGCATGGCGTTTTCGAGGTTCTGGAGGGTGGGTCAAGCCCGGACAAGCAAGAGGTTGCAGATGTTGATTTCGGTTCAGGCCCTGCGGGCACTCGCCGCGTGGGTCGTTGTGTGTCACCACTTCATGCAGATTTTTTTCGATTTTCATCCCAGCGGCCCGATCGGCCGGTTCTTCACCGAGAAAGGCGCCGTGGGCGTCGACATCTTCTTCGTCATCAGCGGCCTTGTGATCTACCTCTCCACGGTGGACAAGGACATTCCCGCCAGCCGCTTCATGCTCAACCGCATCATCCGCATCGTGCCGGCCTACTGGCTCTACACCCTGGTCATGGGCCTTTTGGTGGTGGTCGCCCATCCGCTCTTGCCCCATCAGGTGGTGGATTGGCAGAGTTTCATTCTCTCACTGTTGTTCATCCCCTCGGAAAACCCCGGCGGCTATGGCCTCTACCCGACGCTCAACGTCGGCTGGACCCTCAACTACGAAATGCTGTTCTACGTGCTGTTTTCCATGGTCTTCCTGTTCCAGCAACGCCTGCGACCGCTTATCATTGCCGCCGCGCTGTTCGCCGTGACCGACGTGCTGGGCCGCTCGGGCCTTATCAGCCGCTTTTACGCCAATGACATCGTCTATGAGTTCCTGCTGGGTATAGGCATCGGTGTCGCTTATCGTCGCGGCTGGATCACCGAGCGCCTGTGGCTGCCGCTGCTGGCGATCGGCGGGGCGTTACTGACCATCAAGCAGTTGCCGCCGGACCTGCGGATCGTCAACTGGGGCCTGCCGAGCGCGGTGATCGTGGTGGCGTGCATCTCGCTGGAGCCGTACATGCGCGGCAGTCGCCTGCTGAAGACCATGGGCGACTGTTCCTACTCGGTGTATCTGCTGCACGTGCTGGTGCTGTATGGGGGCTGGCTGGCCAGCGAGCGCTATGGCCTGAACCCATACCTGGCGTTCGCCATCTGCGTGCCGGTGATCGCGCTGGGCGCCTGGCTCAGTTACGAGTGGATCGAAAAGGGCCTGTACCGACGCATGAAGGGCTGGCTGGACAGCCGCAGGACGTCCCGTGAGGCCGCGCTTTCATGAGAATTTATTTTCATTCGCATTAGTTGAGTGAAATACTAGGACTTTGTCAGTTGACGTGGAATGGCGTAGACTGCGCCCCACGTCTGCGAGGAATTTTCATGACCGCTATTACCATTACCGATGCCGCCCACGATTACCTGGCCGATCTGCTGCAGAAGCAGAATACCCCCGGTATCGGCATCCGCGTGTTTATTACCCAGCCTGGCACCCAATACGCTGAAACTTGCATTGCCTACTGCAAGCCGGGCGAAGAAAAACCGGAAGACAAGGCCATCGGCCTCAAGAGCTTCACGGCCTGGATCGACTCCTTCAGCGAGGCCTTCCTCGATGACGCCGTGGTCGACTACGCCACCGACCGCATGGGCGGCCAGCTGACCATCAAGGCGCCGAACGCCAAGGTGCCGATGGTCAATGCCGACAGCCCGATCAACGAGCGCATCAACTACTACCTGCAGACCGAGATCAACCCGGGTCTGGCCAGCCACGGCGGCCAGGTGACGCTGATCGACGTGGTCGAGGAAGAAGACAAGAACATCGCCGTGCTGCAATTCGGCGGCGGTTGCCAAGGCTGCGGCCAGGCTGACGTGACCCTCAAGGAAGGCATCGAGCGCACACTGCTCGAGCGCATCCCTGAGCTATCGGGCGTACGTGACGTGACCGACCACACGCAGAAAGAAAACGCTTACTACTGAGTGTTTCGCTGAAAAAAAGCCCCGACTGGTTCGGGGCTTTTTTCATGGTGTCGATATCCCGTAGCAGCATGGCTTGCCAGCGGGAGCGATCTTGAGAATGTCCCCGCCGGCAAGCCGTGCTGCTACGGGGCCGAGGCAAGGCACAGAATTCATCGGTGCCCGCCATCCTGTAGCAGCACGGCTTGCCGGCGGGAGCGGGCTCAAGGGCGAAACAAATGCGCATGCCCTGCGCGGTACAGCGATGATTCGCTGAACACGTCATTGCCCAACACCCGGCCCACGAGAATCAACGCTGTGCGTCTAAATCCCTTGGCCTGCACTTTCTGTTCGATATCCGCCAGAGTCCCGATCACCCAGTCCTGATCCGGCCAGCTGGCCCGGTGAACCACGGCTATCGGGCAATCCTGACCATAGTGCGGCGTCAGTTCGGCGACGATTTTGCCCAGGTTGTTGACCCCCAGGTGGATCGCCATGGTCGCCTTGTGCCGTGCCAGATCCCCCAGCTCTTCACCTTCGGGCATGGCAGTCTTGTCCCCATAACGGGTCAGGATCACACTCTGGGAGATGTCCGGCAGGGTCAGTTCGGTGCCCAGCAACGCAGCGCACGCGGCAGTGGCGGTCACCCCGGGGATGATTTCGAACGGGATACCGAGTTCACGCAGGCAGCGAATCTGCTCGCCGATGGCGCCGTACAGGCTCGGGTCGCCGGAGTGCACGCGGGCCACATCCTGGCCGTTTGCATGAGCGGATTTCATCAAGGCGATGATCTGTTCCAGGTGCAACTCGGCGCTGTTGACCACCTGGACCGCCGAATGCCCCTCCAGAACTGCCTCTGGTACCAGTGATCCGGCGTAGATGATGACAGGGCAGGTGCGGATCAGCCGCTGGCCCTTGACCGTGATCAGGTCCGGATCGCCTGGGCCTGCACCGATGAAAAAAACAGTCATTGCATCTCCGAAATCAAATCTCACCCTGTAGGAGCGCGCTTGCCCGCGATGGCGGTGCATCAGTCACACCTGTGTCGTCTGACACACCGCCATCGCGGGCAAGCGCGCTCCTACAGGTTCGAGGCCAGCGCAAAAGTCGCGCGGGAGGTTTTACGCCGTTGTATCAACAGCCTGGACGCACGGCCTGTCAAGCGCATGGCCAACGCCAGCGCCGCGCTCTCCGCCACACCGTAGCAGCCGGTGGTGTCGAAGGCGATCAGTGAGCGGTGGGTCAGTTGCGGTTCGAACACTGCCATTTCTGCAGCGCTGAAAAAATGCAGCGGCAATCCAAGCTCTTCGGCCAGTTCCAGCAACCCCGGCTCCGTCGACTTGCTGTCGATGGAGGCCAGGGCCGTGATGTCTGACAGTGCCAGATGATGCTCAACCAGGGTGACCTCGATCAAGCCGCGAAGCACCAGCGCCGGACAACCGCGCTGGCAGCCCAGGCCGATCACCAGGACCGGCCTTCTGGCTGCCTCATTCATACTGCGTGGTTCAGGCCAGGCTGCGCAGCGTGTGCGTCATGACGACGGAACAGCCAGGCACTGATCAGGCCCATCGCCACCCAGAACACCGCGTTGGTCAGCAGCGAGGCAATCTTGAACTGGGCTTCGAGCGCTTCAGGCGCCAGTGCAGAATGCACCAGGGGCTGCGGGGCGCCGACG
>Ga0207655_1003479_pt1 | contig 11696 bp, 10 predicted proteins | sample KBSM44metaG_FD_184398 | JGI IMG/M metagenome (GOLD analysis project Ga0207655, IMG submission 184398) | Miscanthus rhizosphere microbial communities from Kellogg Biological Station, Michigan, USA - KBS M4-4 metaG (SPAdes) (version 2) | ecosystem: Host-associated > Plants > Roots > Rhizosphere >...
GAATCCCACACTGTTGAACCAAATACGCAATTTTTCTTGTAATTACTGAGGTTTTACCTGAACCCGCCCCTGCAAGTACTAACAAGGGTCCTTGAGTATATTTCATGGCTTCAAGTTGCTTGTCATTTAGTTGACTTGCTTTCGACATTGTTCATCCTCTAAAAACTTCGAGCTCGATTATAGTCATCTAAAGTAGAGTTGCAAAATGCTTAATTTGAATTTTTCAAATATAAAAACCAGATAAAAATAATTTCAGTTAAATTATGCTTTAGTTTCAAACCGTCTTGTTTCAATACTCTATTTTGCTCTGAGCTGTTGTTATTCAGTTAACCTGTGATCAAATGGCGAAAGCATAACCAAAAGCTATCACCCAAAGCCATAATAACGGTTAACACACTGCAGCAAGAAGAGAGACTATCCTCGAATCAACGCTCGTATTAATGATAAAAACCTTAATCTCATGCTTAAAAAGATTAATAAAATTTAAGCAAAAATTTGGAAAATAAAAAAAAGGAATCATAGCGAACTATGATTCCTCTTCAACACTTTTAGCTAAAAAATTCGCTACTTTTATTACGATTTCTTAGTTTGTCGCATAAATACTAATTTCTACACGACGGTTCTGTTCACGACCCGCAGCAGTTGAGTTATCTGCGATTGGATTTTGCGAACCATAACCTTGGGTATCAATACGGCTTTGTACGCCTTTACCTTTAAGGTAGTTAGCAACTGAGTATGCGCGGTTTTGAGATAATGGAATGTTAATTGAGTCATTCCCTGTATTATCCGTATAACCAGTCACAAGAATTACACTCTTGTTGTCTTCCATTAAAGTTTGTGCAACTTTATTCAACGTACCGTAGAAGTTCGGTTTAATTGATGACTTGTTAGTATCAAATGTAATGCTACCTGGCATAACTAAAGCTACAGAACCATCTGGATTACGGTTAACTTCTACACCAGTACCCTGCATTTGCTGACGTAATTTCTTCTCTTTATTGTCTAAATAAAGACCAGTACCCGCACCTAAAAGCGCACCTATTGCTGCTGCACGATTGTTTTGTGCAGATGAGTTTGCATTACCACGAGACAAACCATAGCCCGCTGCTGCACCGATCAAACCGCCAATAGCAGATTTGTCGTACTCCATACCACCAATGTTATTACCAGTTGATTGACAGCCAGAAAGTACTAAAGCCCCTGCTGTAAGTGTTGTAATTAATAGTGCACGCATTGCATGCCTCCAAGTTGTGTTTTTTGTTAACTTAATTTTGGTATAAAAAACAAAGCACCACTATAGGCGTTTTGTTAACAATCACGTATTTTTTTACATTTTGTAATATTTACAATGAAATTTACAAAAGTGATCATCATAATTTGTACATAGTCATTAAATGTGTCTTTTTAAATTGCATTGTAACGATTATATTTAAGGGCTGTGGACAATTCGTCTATGTTTGCGATTATGTATATTTCTAGGTGATACGAGGCAAGAAATACGAAATTTATTCATTCTAAATAATGATAAACATTATTTCGCAACGTAGCAGTAAAAAATATCTAGTCGCTTGAACTGGCACTCACAATAAATCATTAGGACTGTTCTATGTCATCTCAACAGCAGAAGCAACCTATTTTAAAAAAAATTACGAAAGGTTTAACCGTTGGCTCAGTGATTACTGGCAGTACTTTTTTTCACGGCCCACCTGTTTTAGCTTTAGGCTTGACCAAATTATTTAAAAAGTCAAAAAAGGTGGATGAAACCAATATCAATATCACCAATAGTTGGTTAAGTGTAAATAATTGGTTGATTGATCATGTTCTTCCCGAAACACAATGGGACATTACTGTTGATGACAACTTGGATTTAAATATGCAAGGTCGTTATTTAATGACCTGTAACCATCAAAGTTGGGTCGATACTACCGTAAACCAATATTTTGGTCTAACACGCATGCCTCTCACCCGCTTTTTCACCAAATGGGAACTGATCTTTATACCATTTGTCGGGCAAGCATTTAAAATTCTTGGCTTTCCGATGATGAAACGCCATACAAAAGAGCAGATTGCAAAGAACCCTGATCTCAAAACACGTGATATGGAAGAAGCACGTAAAGCCTGTGAACAGTTATTAAGCCAGCCTTTTACATTGCTCAACTACCTTGAAGGAACACGTTTTACCCCAAAAAAACATGCTCAACAGCAATCCCCTTTTACCAATTTACTTAAACCTAAGGCCGGTGGACTTGCTCTCGCCTTAAATATCTTAGGTGATAAGATTGACGCTCTGGTGGATATGACCATTGTGTATCCAGATGGTGCACCCGGTTATGGTGAGTTTTGGTTAGGTGAAGTACCTCGAATTGCAGTTAATATGCGTAAAATTGAGATTCCTGAATGGGTACTGGGCGGCAATTATGAAGATGATGCAGAATATCGCGAACGCTTTCAAAACTGGGTTGATGATTTATGGAGTGAAAAAGATCAACTGATTAGCACCATAAAACAAAAATATAATCACTAACTTTCAATTGAAGAAAAAACTACAGAATAGGATGGATATGACAGAGCAAGTTCCACCACTCGAAAACAGTACAGAAACGAAAAACGATATGTCACGAGGATGGTGGATCGCTTTTGGTTATGACATCTTTATGATGTTTATCATCGTCTTCAACCTATTCTGTTTATGTGCCAATGCTTTTTTAATGAGTAATTTTGGTGACTGGCTTTTCAATGAAATTCATCTACCGCAAGTTTTACAGTATTACAAAACAGATCTGCATCCGTGGGTGATTAAAACTGAAAGCTGGTTTATTACCTTTTTGATTGTTGAATTAGGCATTCGCTGGCTCATCGCTATTATCAACAAACACCATGCGCGTTGGTTCTTCTTTCCATTTATTCACTGGTATGAGATTTTAGCGATTATTCCTTATTTACGTTTTTTACGTTTAATTCGCGTCGGTATTATTGCTTATCATTTTCATGAGTTAGGTTATAAGGTTATTCCCGATAACATTCTAAAACGTGTGCTGTTTTATTATCGAGTACTGATGGAAGAATTATCAGATCGTGTTGTGATTACCGTCATTGATGGAATTAAACAAGAATTAGACACCAGCTCAAGCCATAAAAAAATCATTCATGATTTAATTGATCACCATAGAGATCGTTTTGCACAAACTTTAGCTGAAGTATTACAAGAATCTTTGGCCACTGAACTAAAAGCACAAAGTCATGTGATTACCCATAATGTCGGACAGATTGTACGTCAAGCGATTGAGGACACCCCGCAATTGACCCAGTTATTGCGCATGATCCCAATTGCAGGCAGTATGATTGAAAATCAGATTCAAAATATTGGGCAACAGCTAGGTGAGAATATTACGCAAGGATTGGTGCAACCGTTTACTCAAGGCAATCTACAAAATCCAAACGCGACCTATCAATTAATTTCAACCAAATTAAGCCAATTAAATATTGAAAATCAAAAACTTGAAGAACTAGTTGAATCTATAGTCTATGAAAGTTTAGAATCGTTAAGGAAACAAGTGAAAGTAAAACAATGGCAGCTTGAATTAGAAAAAAATGATCAAGTAAAAGATGAGTGATTCAAAGAATAAGCAATTCATTGAAAATATTTGTATCTTTGCTAGAGAAATCATTCAATATGTTCTAGCATTTGCCCTATTTCACAATTTTTGACGCTTAGATAGAAAAATTTAGGTCACATGCCTTTTAAGGAATAATTATGGCTGATATACGGATTACAGGCAGAATGGTTAATTTTACCCGATTAACCTTCGATACTAATGATCATGATGCCATCCGCCAGCAATTAACTTCAATGATGAATGAGACCTCTTATCAAGGGGCTTTGGTCATTATTGATACCACAGTTGAACAAGAGCTTATTGCCCTGATTCAACTCATTATCAGCCTAGATTTACAGCCTATGGCTGTGATTGATGGTTTATTGGGTGACCAAGCACGTGCAATTCAATTCCCAGTCTTGCCTGCCGATCGTCCATTGCAACGGATTAAACCGACGAAAGAACAAGTGGTTGAAACTCCAGTAAAAGCACCCGCTGTAGCGACACCAAATGTAAGCGTAGATGCGTCTAAAACATTGAGTCATGTCACTTCATACCATGATGAAATTTTAAGAACTGGGCAATGTTTGGTTCAAGATCATGGAGACATCATACTGAATGCTGGTATTAACAGTGGTTCAGAAGTGATTGCTTCAGGAAATATACATATCTATGGCAGTGTTCGTGGTAGAGTCATTGCAGGCGCAGGTGGTAACACCAGTGCAAGAATTTTTTGTCATTCACTAGAAGCCGAATTGGTTTCTATTGCGGGAACATATTGTGTAGCAGATGACATTCCTCAAGATGTAATTAAAAAAGCTGTACATATTTACTTGAATGACCAGCAAGAGCTAGTGTTTGAAGCTTTGCAATTTTAAGGTATAAATTAAACACCATATAAAACTCGTTTAATCGGGTAAAATGACCATAACAGGAGTGGATTCGGTGGCCAAAATTGTTGTCGTTACATCAGGCAAAGGTGGCGTAGGTAAAACTACGACGAGTGCATCTTTTGCAACAGGATTAGCCCTACGAGGTCATAAAACTGTTGTGATTGATTTCGATGTGGGTTTGCGTAATTTAGATTTGATCATGGGCTGTGAACGCCGTGTCGTATATGATTTTGTAAATGTCATCAATAACGAAGCGCGCTTACAGCAAGCGCTAATTCGCGATAAAGATATTGAAAATTTATATATTTTACCTGCATCGCAAACCCGTGATAAAGATGCACTGAGCGATGATGGTGTTGCTCGTGTAATCGATGAGCTTGCACAAGAATTCGATTATATTATCTGTGACTCACCTGCAGGGATTGAGCGTGGTGCAATTTTAGCCATGTATCATGCAGATGAAGCGATTATTGTAACAAACCCAGAAATCTCTTCTGTTCGAGATTCAGACCGTATTATTGGTATGCTCGACAGTAAGACGAAAAAAGTAGAAAACAACGAAGGGCGTATTCGTAAACATTTATGTATTACGCGTTTTAACCCTGAACGTGCCGATAAACAAGAAATGTTGACCATTGATGATATCTCAAAAGATATCTTACGTGTACCAACTTTAGGCGTCATTCCAGAATGCCCTAGCGTACTTCAGGCATCGAATGAAGGTAAACCTGTCATTCTTTACCAAGAAGCATCTGCTGGGCAAGCATATGATGATTTAGTTGCGCGTTTCTTGGGTGAGGAACGTCCTTATCGACATATTACAGTGAAACCTAAGGGTTGGTTAGCACGGTTATTTGGAGCGTAGAAATGGCAGGATTTTGGAGTAAACTTTTTAGCAATGATGACAAACCATCTAGCGCCCAAACTGCTAAAGATCGCTTAAAAGTTATTGTTGCTTCTGAAAACGGTTTGGGCAAACGTTTAAGCCAAGACAAGATTGACCAAATGAAAAAAGAAATCATGCAAGTGGTTAATCGTTATGTCCGTGGCGTGGATGAACAGCATATTCAAATGCAAGTTCGTTCTGAAGCCAACATTGAAATGTTGGAAATGAATATCAATTTACCTGAAGAACGATAATTTCATTATTGATTAGTCAAGCGGATTGATTCAGGGCAAAATATAGGGCAGAGTTAAAAAGGGTTACTTTTTCTCGTGCAATATATTTTGCCCTTTTTGTTTTAGATTTTTTTCAGCTAAAGATTGTATTTATCCTTATAAAATGAAAGATAAATAAGGTTGATATAATGTTGTAAATTAATCATTTAATTTAGAATTATTTTATTTGAGGAGATGCTGTTATGGCACTTTCACAGCCAGCAACGTTCAATGAAGAATGGTCAGACGAGCGTGTTTTTGCCTACTTAGATCAACTTCCTCCTGAAGGTACTAATACTGATTTTCATGTACTTTATCATGCCTTTAAACATATGCGTCCTTTTGACTATGAACGCTTATTGACTAAGTTTGTTGCTGCTGGTCGAAATATCAACGCAACTAATCCAGAAGGTCTACGTATTCATGATGTGATTGCAGAGTACCCGCGTCAAAAAGAAGGTTTCTTAGAAGTATTAGCGAAGTTTGCTTAAGCACTTCAACCAACGAGCAATGTAGTCTTGAAATATTGCTGATCTATAAACGCCTAATGAACTTCATTGGGCGTTTTTTAGTTTATATATCCCATTTTATCAATGTCTATATCTCAATGTTCTATACTATTTCCTACAAAAAAATATTAAAAACATCCATATAAACAATTAAGTCAGTCAGCATAATTTCATATGAACAAATTAACTTTTCTAAAATTACACTATTTTATTTGATCTTTAATCACGTTTAAACATCATTTAATTTTATTTATGTCAAACAACCATATGCTTTGTAAATACGCATTGCTTTTATGATTTACTTTAAATCACTCCTGTATATCAGCACTGGATAATTATATTTAAATGTAGTTCCTGTTTGATATGTCTGAAGTTGAAGTATTTAATTCTACAGACTCTAATAACCTGTCATAAAAAAACCCAGCTTGCGCTGGGTTTTTGAATCAAGTCAATGCTTAGTGAGCAGCAAATTGGTTCATTGTGTTTTTAGCATCGTCATGCGCTTTAAGTGCATTGTCACCAGAGAAGATTTCTTTGTGATCATCACCGATGTCAGAACCCGCCATCGCTTGGTGTTTAACACAAGCGATACCACCACGGATTTCTTTACGTTGTACACCAGCAACATAAGCCAACATACCTTCAGTACCGAAGTAACCTTGTGCAAGCTCATGAGTAGAAAGCGCAGCAGTATGGTAAGTCGGAAGTGTAATCAAGTGATGGAATACACCCGCTTCACGAGAAGCATCTGCTTGGAATGTACGGATTTTCGAGTCAGCATCAGCAGCCAATTCAGAAGCATCGTACTCAGCGCTCATTAATTTAGCACGGTCGTAAGCAGAAACATCTTTACCTTCAGCAACCCAACGATCGTAAGCTTGTTGACGGAAGTTTAAAGTCCAGTTGAATGATGGGCTGTTGTTATAAACAAGCTTCGCATTTGGAACTGTTTCACGTACACGGTTAACCATGTGTGCAATTTCTTCAACGTTTGGAGTCGCAGTCTCGATCCAAAGAAGATCTGCACCGTTTTGTAAGCTAGACACACAGTCAAGTACAACACGGTCAATTTGAGTACCTTCACGGAACTGATATAGGCCTGAAGCTAAACGCTTAGGACGGTGTAATTTACCATCACGTTTAATCAAGATTTCATCTTCTTGAGCATCTGCAATGTCAATTTCAGTTGTATCTAAGTAGCTAATATATTGAGAAGCAATATCACCTGGCTCTTTAACCACTGGGATTTTTTGAGTCAAGTCAGCGCCTTCAGAGTCAGTACGCGCAACGATAATACCGTCATCAAGACCCATTTCTAAGAATGCATAACGTAATGCATGGATTTTAGAGATAAAGTCTTCATGTGGAACTGTTACTTTACCAGCTTGGTGACCACATTGTTTAGCATCAGATACTTGGTTTTCGATTTGAAGTGCACAAGCACCAGCTTCAATCATTTTACGCGCAAGTAAATAAGTTGCTTCTTCGTTACCGAAACCTGCATCGATGTCCGCAATAATTGGCACAACGTGAGTTTGGAAACCATCGATTTGTGCAGTGATTTCAGCAGCTTTAGCTGTATCACCAGCTTCGTTTGCTTTTTTAAGCGCACGGAATAAATCATTAAGTTCTTTCGCATCAGCTTGACGTAAGAATGTATAGATTTCAGCGATTAGAGCAGGTACAGAAGTTTTTTCGTGCATAGATTGGTCAGGAAGTGGACCGAATTCTGAACGAAGTGCAGCAACCATCCAACCAGAAAGGTAGATATAACGTTTGCTTGTAGTACCAAAATATTTTTTGTTTGCAATCATTTTTTGTTGCGCAATGAAACCATGCCAGCAACCTAAAGATTGAGTGTATTTACTAGAATCAGCATCATATTCAGCCATATCACGACGCATGATCGCAGCTGTATATTTAGCGATATCTAAACCAGTTTTAAATTGGTTTTGCAGTTGCATACGCGCAGCATCTTCTGGGCTAATATCGCGCCATGTGCTTCCGAATTTTGCTTTTAATTCACGGATTGCATCAATCGCTGTTTGGTATGTAGTCATGATATGTTCCTGTAATAATATTAGGATTTCATCAATCGAAGAGCTAAATCCACTCGGTATTTGTTTGTTCAGATTTAGAACACTTCGTTGTTATGGTCTTAGCTTAGATTGAGTCCTCAAATTAATCCAATATTCTGAGTTAATTTTCAGTATTTATTTAAAAAATATGTAGATCAAAGTCGTATTATAACTATATAAAATAAATATAAGTATTTAATTTTTATAATTTTAAATAATTAACAACCACCTATACTTTGCTTAAATATAAGACAATTTGTTGATTTTATCTCTATTAGACTTAAGTCTGAGCTTGTAACAAAAAAACCAAAACTGTATTTTTTTGATATAAAAACACCATAAATGATCAACAATCATACAAATCATAAGCGGCTGATTCATCGAGTGATAAACAATATTGTTGCTTAAAAATCTGCTTATCTTCACGTATAATAGCAAAATGAGGATTTATTCAAACGCGCATCTCAATTTAAAATCAGCACCACAAATCTTAATCCTTCTATAACAATAAATCGTCTGCTGTTTTTTTATCTACTTTTTACACAAAAGCATTTCCTTATGGCATAATCCCCTGTGATTTCTAAATTTTATTTTCGGTATTTTTTTTATGAATCTGGAGCGGGTCGATCTCAACCTCTTAATTTACCTTGACGTTCTTTTACGTGAAAAAAATGTGACTCGTGCTGCTGAACAGCTTGGTGTTACCCAACCCGCAATGAGTAATATTTTACGTCGTCTTCGTAATTTATTTAATGACCCTCTTTTAATTCGTTCTTCTGAAGGTATGACACCAACAGAACGTGCTTTAGAATTACAACCCCGCATCCGTGACGCACTGTCTGATTTATCGATGATTTTGGAACCTCGTACTGAGTTCCGACCTTATACTTCAAACCGTGTATTCCGTATTATGACCTCTGATTATGCCGAAGCGACACTTGTTCCTCGTCTAGTCAAAGCCTTGCGCTCAGAAGCACCGAATGTTGTACTCGACTTTTTAACACCAAGTGACGTGTCATATCGTGACATGGAACAAGGTAAAGTTGATTTAGCCATTAACCGTTTTAATGAAATCCCACAAAGCTTTCACCAAGTTTTAGTATGGCGTGACAGTTTCTCTTGCCTACTCAATAACAAACATCCTGCTTCGAGTAATTTAAATCTTAAAAGTTATTTAGATGCACAACATATCTGGGTATCAAAAACAGGTATGGGGGTCGGTTTTGGTGTGAATCCTGAGAAACAAGCAGGATTGGGTTGGATTGATCAAGCTTTAGAGCGAATTGGTCAAAAGCGTAAAATTTCAGTCTTTACTCGTCATTATCAAATGCCAGCATTGTTGGCTTCAAATGTCGATTTGATTGCAACATTACCAACCCGTATCGCCCGTTTACAAGCCAAAAGCCAAAATTTACTCATTAAAGATCCGCCTTTTTATATTCCTGAATTTGAATTAAAAATGGCATGGTGCCCGTTACTTCATCATCATCCTGCACATCGTTGGTTACGCCAATTGATTCTTTATGTTGCACGTCAAATGATTGAAGAAGAAAATCGTGAATTTATGCAAAATAATTCGCATTTTTCTCAATATTAATAGGAATTTTGTTAAATTCTTATCATTTCAAGCTTATACTAATTCTAGATCGGTAGTGTGTTACTCACTACCACCCCCTTTTATGTGTTAAAAATATCTCATAATAATGATGATCCATAGGTGGATTCGTGAGCCTGTTCCAGAATATCCTAATCATCGCTGTCCTCATCGCAGGAGCTGGTTTTTTATCTTTAACTGAAATCGCCCTTGCAGGTGCGCGTAAAGTTAAACTCAAAATTCTTGCCGAATCTGGCGATGAGCGAGCACAAAAAGTCCTCGACTTACAGCAAAACTCTGCCGATTTCTTTGCCGCATCCCAAATCGGTTTAAATGCTGTTGCTATTCTTGGCGGTATTTTAGGTGAAGGTGCCTTTCGCCCTTATTTTCTTGAATTTGTCTCGCGTTTCTATGTCGGAAATTGGACGGAAACCATTAGCTTTGTCCTCTCATTTACTTTAGTCACTTCACTATTTATTCTTTTTGCCGATTTAATGCCAAAACGTATGGCAATGATTGCACCGGAAAAAATTGCGGTTTCAGTCATTAATCCCATCCAAATCTTTATCGTGGTCTGTAAACCCTTAGCGTGGTTTATCAATGCGGTGGCTAATTTGTTGTTCCGCTTGTTTAAAGTCAATACAACACGTGAAGACAACATTACCTTTGATGATATTTCAGCGGTGATGGATGCTGGTGCTCAGGCAGGTGTTTTACAAAAGCAAGAACATCATTTTATTGAAAATGTATTTGAACTTGAAGAACGTAATGTTCCATCTAGTATGACCCCACGTGAAAACGTGGTGTTTTTTACGTTAAAAGAACCAGAAGAAAGTATCCGCCAAAAACTGGCTGAATACCCTTATTCAAAGTTCCTGGTTTGTAATGAAACCATTGACCAAGTGATTGGCTATGTAGATGCCAAAGATATTTTGGTACGTATTCTGAATAACCAGAAAATTAATCAGCTACACGAATCAACTATTCGTACAGTATTAACCATTCCTGACTCATTGACCCTTTCTGAACTTCTTGATCGCTTCCGCTCAAGCAAAGAAAAATTTGCGGTAGTATTTAATGAATATGCACTTGTGGTTGGTGTTATTACCCTGTCAGATATCATGATCACAGTGATGGGCGACTGGGTTACACCAATGGATGAAGAGCTACAAATCATTAAACGAGATAACAACTCATGGTTGATCGATGGGAGTACTCCAATTGAAGACATGAAGCATGCCTTAGCCATTGATGAAATGCCAGATGAAGAAAACTATGAAACACTGGCAGGTTTTATGATGTATCAGTTAAGAAAAATTCCCAAACCAGCTGACACGGTGATTTTTGGTGGTTATAAATTTGAAGTGGTCGATGTAGATCATTTTAAAATTGACCAGCTACTTGTCACTCGATTACTTGAAAAAGCAGAACCATCAGCCTCAGAAAATTCTTCACAGTAAGTTTCTTTAGCGTATTTAAAGCTTAGCAATTACCTTGCTAAGCTTTTTTTATGCAAAGCAGTACTTCAATATTAAAACTTCCAGAGCGTCTTTGATTAGATTATGCGCTTTTGATTTATAAATTTTAAAAATATGAAAATTAACATGAACTCAATTCTTAAAAACAAAAATAATAATGTATTTAAAAATCAATATCTTATATTTTATAACCATTTTGGTGCAAAAATAATATTCATTTTTAAATATCTGTTTTGAATACTCTATTTATTTAAAAAATAGTACTGAATTCAGTATTTCTACAAGGATATTTTAATTTAATCAAATAACTATTAGCATGCTTCTGCTTAAAAAACTAAAAGACTTCTGTTAAAAAAGTCTCATTCAAGGATCGAACTATGCTAACCGTAT
>Ga0207655_1003480_pt1 | contig 11695 bp, 10 predicted proteins | sample KBSM44metaG_FD_184398 | JGI IMG/M metagenome (GOLD analysis project Ga0207655, IMG submission 184398) | Miscanthus rhizosphere microbial communities from Kellogg Biological Station, Michigan, USA - KBS M4-4 metaG (SPAdes) (version 2) | ecosystem: Host-associated > Plants > Roots > Rhizosphere >...
GCCCGGGGCGCCGTGGCCCATGCCGTGGCGCATCGTCGTGAAGTGGCGCATCTCCACTCCCGCCGGTTTCGAAGGCGGCACGAAGATCTACGTCAACACGATCGACCCGTGGGAGCTGCGCCGTCGTGCCGTCGCGACGCTCCACGATCTGCGAGCGGCGGGCGCCATCGCCGGCGGCATCCGCATCGGCGACGAGTGCACGGCCGAGGATGCCGCGCTGCACTATGCCGACCCGGCCGACCCCGCACTTCCCACACCCACCCGAGCGGAGCATTCGTGAGCTTTCCCTTCGATCAACTCCGACGCCGTCCCGACGCCGAGGGGGAAGACCTGGTGGCCGCCGACGCCGCCGACCGCCTGATCCTGGACGAGTCGGCCGCGGCCTGCCACGACGCCGCCGACGGCGAGATCGTCGTCATCGGCGATACGCACGGGGCGCTCGCCCTGGCCACGGCTTTCGAGGGCGCAAGCGGTGTGCGCGTGCATCAGGACGCTCTGGTCGGCGAGCGCGCGCTCGCACTCAACGCCGCCGCGCTGCGGCTCACCGACCGGGTGTCGTCATTCCCCCTCGATGCGGATCTGCTGCGGGGGGCGCGAGTCGTGCTGATGCGGCTTCCGCGGTCGCACGACGCGCTCCGCGACGTCGCCGGGATGATCGCGGCGCACGCGCACCCAGAGGTCACGGTGTACGCCGGCGGACGCCTCAAGTACATGAGCGTCGCGATGAACGCGGTGCTCGGTCAGTACTTCGACACGGTCGACGTCACCCACGCCCGCCAGAAGTCGCGGGTCCTGGTGGCGCGCGGTCCGCACGACGGCGCGGAGCCGATCCCCGCGGCCGCGCGTATCGCCGACCTCGCCACGGGCCTCGGCCCCGACCGTGCTCGCGGGCTCGAGGTGCGGGCATTCGGCGGCGCATTCGCGGGAGCCCGCCTCGACATCGGTACGCGGGCGCTGCTGTCAGCCCTGGACGCCGCGGATGCCCCGAGCGCGGGCGGAACCGCCGAGGACCCGTGGATCGACCTGGCCGCGGGAACCGGCATCGTCGCCGCATGGCTGGCGCTCCGGCATCCGGCGGCGCATGTCTACGCGAGCGATCAGTCGGCGGTCGCCACCGCGTCCGCGCGGGCGACGGTGAACGCGAACGGTATCGCCGACCGCGTGCACGTTGCGCGGGCGGACGGACTCGAAGAGCGTGCCGATGCGAGCGCGTCGTTCATCGCGCTCAACCCTCCTTTCCACTCCGCCGCGGCGGTGACGACCGCCATCGCCGAACGTCTGTTCATCGACGCGGGACGGGTGCTCCGGCCCGGCGGCGAGCTGTGGTGCGTATGGAACTCCGCGCTTCGCTACCGTCCGGCGCTCGAGCGCTACATCGGGCCGACGCGTCAGGTGAGCCGCGACCCGAAGTTCACGGTGACGGTGTCGACCAAGCGCTGACGAAGCGCGGACCGCACACGCGCGTCGTCGCTCAGACGATGCCGGCGCGAATGCCGTCGAGCGAGTCGGCGACCTTCGGCAGCCGCTGCGCGAGTGCGCTGTCGAGTTCGAACAGGCGCTCGCGAGCGTCGTGCAGCACCCGGGCGCCCTTCGCGGTGACGTGGAGGTCGCTCGCCGCGCCGGCGTGCGCGGTCGCATCCTGGACGAGGCCGTCGTCGACGAGCGTGCGGACGGCGGTGTGGGCGGACTGGACGGTGATGTGGGAGCGGCGGGCGAGCTCGGAGAAGGAGATGCCGGGCTCGGCGTAGATGTGTCCGAGGAGGCCGAACTTGCGGGTGCTGATGCCGAGGTCCTTGAGGATCGTCGCCAACTGCTCCTCCCACATCGCCGAGACGGCGAGCAGCGCGATGACCGGGCTGAAGCGGGGACCGTCCTGACTCATGCGGTCAATGCTATCCACGCGCTGTGATGTCGGTGGCTCGCCGTACCGTGAGTTGTCCGGAGAGGGTGCCGCCCCGGGCGCCCTCAGCCCTTGGCACCGCCCGGGGGGCCGAGAATCAGAAGCACGGCGAAGATGGCGACGACGGCGACGAGGATACCGACGAACAGCAGCCACGGGCGGCGCAGGAACCAGGCCAGAGGCCCGTCGTACCAGCGCGCGTCGGCGGCATCGGCGTCGGTCTCCACGCGCCAGGCGCCTGCGAGCAGGCCGCGGCGGTGAACCCACAGCTCCGTCGGGATGGTCGCGTAGGGGATGATCGCGGAGATCAGGGCGACGGCCGTCGGTCCGGCCGGCCAGCGATTGTTCAGCGCGACGAGCACGACCGCGGCCCCGTACGACAGGAAGACGAAGCCGTGGATGCCGCCGCCGATCGTGACCGCGGGCCCCCAGCCGGTGGTCGCGCGGACGATGAGGCCCGCGATGAGCAACGTCCATGACACGGCTTCGGCGAACGCGAGCGTGCGGAACAGGGACAGGGGTGTGCGGAGCATTCCTTCAGCATAACTGAAGGAATGCCGCCGGCCTGGACACTGTCTGTGAGAGGACTCCTCCGGGCGCACCGGTTCCGTAGGGTGGCGGTCATGACTCGCAGACTCGCCGTGGCGCTCGTCGCTCTCGCGACGACGGCGACGCTGGGGGCGTGTGCGCCGCTGGTTCCGGTGTGTCCCGCCATCGGCTTCGTCAATCCCGGCCCCGTCACCATCGAGGTCGCCCCCACGCTGGCGGTCGGTGCGGTCGCCGCCTGCATCCGCACCGGCTGCACCCCCGCACCACTCCCCCTCGACGGCGACGGCCGCGGAGAGATGCCGCTGGAGCGGCCGTACGTCCGCGACCCGGATGCCATCAGTATCGAGCCCGGCACGACCGTGCGCGTGGTGATCACCGGTCGCGACGGCGTCGTCACACAGGAGCTGGAGATCGAGATCCCCTATACCTCCGGGGGCGGACACTGTCCGGGGCCGGTGACCTTCGGGCCTGTCGTGATCTCCTGACCGCCTCGCGCGGGCGGCATCCGCGCGAGGATGACGCCCGGATCAGATGCTACGGCGTGGTACTCGCCGCCATCTGGGGGACGAAGGTCACCGCACCCGAGCACGGTCGCCGCCGCCCTCGTGACCGTCCTGCAGTTCCTCGAAGTGTTCCGGGGAGGAAATCCGACGGTGTCTAGCGCTGGGCGTGGCGGGCCACGAGTTCCTTGCGAGAGTTCACGCCGAGCTTCGCGTAGATGTGACGCACATGGGACACCACCGTATGAGGCGACACGAACAACGCGTTCGCGATCTGCTGGGTGGTCGCGCCGCGGACCAGATGCTCCAGCACCTGCGCCTCCCGTGCGGACAGAAGATCAGAGCGCCGAGATTGAGTGGGACGGCGGCGAACCCCGAGTGACCGAAGAGCTGCCAACACCCGACTCACGTCTCTGGACGCCCCGTGGGCCTCGTAGATCCGCAGAGCCTCCTCCAGGGCGACCCGCGTCTCCTGCGGGTCGGCACGCACGAACCGGTGCATCTCGAGAACCCGCGCCCGCACGAGCGGACGAGCCACACTCTTCAAGAGCTCCGCCGCTGCGCGGATGAGCGATGGATCCTCCCGGATCCGTCCGCGCAGAGCATCTCTGACGGCGGCGGCGAGGGGACTGCTCGGATTGGCATCTGCCCGCTGCGAGGCGACCACGTCCAGCTTCTCGACAGCGCTTTCGTCACCGGCGGCCAGGACGATCTCCAACAGCGTGAGGTCGTCCGCGAAGTCGACAGGTTGCGACATCGAGGGAATCGGTTCGAGAAGCGATGACACTGCGCCGGAACTGAGCTCGTAGGCATCCTCGAGTCGCCCATCATCGTGCGCCTCAATGGCGAGCGCCCAGCGGCCTGCGCGAGCGACGGACACCCCGTCCGCGAGTGTTCGGATCATAGGCCTCATGAGCTCGGCGAGCGTCGAGTCGCCCATGTGCAGAGCGACTTTGAACAGGACGATTCCCGCCGTCGCGTGGGCGAAGTCTCCCAGCCCGAGCTCGTCCGCAAGGTCGAGCACCGTCTCTGCGTGAAGCCGGGCATCTTCCAGTCGTCCGGCATCGAACAGAATCCGGCAGCGCACCATCATCCAGAACGCTTCGGACGTCGCGCTGTTCGCTGCCGACGCCTCCTGCATCCCCGCATCGACCAGCTTGAGCGCGATCTCAGGTTCTCCGATGGAATTGCGCGCAAAGGCCGGCCACAGCCCTTCGGGCAGCCAGAGGTTGGGGTGCATACCGACGCGTCGGGCATTGTCGAACGCGCGCGCGATGAGGGTCAGCGACGAATCCCAGCGGTGGTTGTAGAACTCGAAGACGGACTCCGTCGCGTCGATCGTGGCCAGGGCGCGTGAGTCTGCGTGGGGGTCGGCGACGGCGCGAGCCTCCACCAACGAACGCTGCAGCTCTGAAGCGTCAGCCTTGTTCGCTGCGTTCAAGGACCGGACCGCGAGCAACTCCGCCCGCGTCGATCGTGAGACGCCGGACAACGAGAGCGCGTCATCGACGACGGACATCGCCTCATCGAACGAGGCCTCCGTCAAGTGTCGAGAGACGGCGAGCAGGGTCCGGGCGCGGTCTTCGGGGGCAAGATGCGGAGCGAGGATGCTCGTCGCTTCCCGCGCGTGCTGTCCCTTGCCCCCCGCCCACAGGACGGGGATGAGGTCTGACGCTCGTTGCGCGAAGCGCGGTGCCCCGGCCGCGACGCGCAGGGCGGCCGCAGCGAGGCGGGACGCTTCGCCGGCATCAAATGACGCGAGTTCGATGGCTGCCTCGCGCAGAAGAAGGAAGGACTGTTCGTCTCCTGGTTCCGCGGCTTCGATGAGCGCCGAGGCGACTCCCGACACGGACTCGCCCGACGCCAGCCGCACCTGGGCGACCTCTCGCGCCAGGGCCTTCCGCAATGAGGGGGTGAGTGTCGCCTCCGCGCCTTCGCGAAGCGAGTCATGCAGAAACGCCATGTACTCGCCATCGTCGGCGAGCACTTCCTGAGCGATGAGTTCCTCGACGGCAGCCGCGGAGCTGACCGCTGGTAACGCGAGGACTGTCAGCACATCGACGAGACGAAAACGTCGCCCGATGAGACTGCCGACCTGAATCAGCCGCAGAGAGACCGGGGAGAGATGGGACAGACGGTCTCGGAAAGAAGCTCCGAAGCGCGCGGGAATCGCGCCGCCCACAGCCTCCACCCGGAAGTCGGCCGTCTCAAGAAGGCCTTCTTCCCGGAGGCCACGGATCAACTCCACCACGAGCAGCGGGATGTACGAGGTGAGAGCCAGGGAGGTCTCCAGAGCCGATCCCGGACGTGAACCGAGGAGATCCGTCGTGATCTCCACCGCGTCATCGTGCGTGAGCCGCTGCACATCGATGATGTCCCCGGTGGACGCGATGGTGTCGATGAGGCGACCGTGCTCGCGGCGGTACGTTCCGGTTCGCGTGGCCAGAAGCCATGCAATCTGCTCGCCCTCCACGCTGCGCATGAGGCTGGAGAGCACTGTGAGTGATGATGCATCAAGCCATTGCAGGTCGTCAACGACGACGAGAACCGGGGATCGCAGAGAATGACGCTCGAGCGCTTCCGTCATCATCCGGGTGATCCAGTAGTGAGGATCGGCGCCGCGCAACGCTTCGGAGACCACGTCCCCGTGAAGAAGTGGTGGAACCGCATCTTCGGCACCGTCCAGGAGCGCCGAAAGCGGGAGGTTGCTCGAGTCGACGTCAGGCGTCACGACCACCGTCGCCCAGTCGGCGTCGCGCGCACGATCGAGCGCGGCTGCCAGAAGCCGAGTCTTGCCGATGCCGGACTCTCCGCGAAGGAGGATCACGCCGGATCCCTCGCTCACCGCCAGCTGGACGAGACCATCGATCCGCGCGTCCAGCTCTGATCGACCCCGCAAGGGGTACCTCGGCGCGGAGTCATACTGTCCGGCAAGATGCACGCGGTCGGACACGCGCCGACCTCGATCTCTTGCCGGTTCGAGTGCCACAGTCACATTCTCCCGGAACCGACGCCGCGAAAGATCCTTCGGATGACGCAAAGCGGCGCTGCTGTGCGGCGTCTGCCTCGAGCCAGGGTCCGTCGGGACGGCGCTTGCGTGGGCGTCGACAGGTCGATGTCCGGCGAAGGCACGGAGGCTCGAAACAGCGCCGCACGCCCGATCCCGAGCATGCAGACCGACGGCGACGGCGTACCCGACGGCGCGGTGCCGGTCCGTTCACCAGCTCGTCGGTTCGATCTCGAGGACGACCTTGCCCACCGTGCGCCCTTCTTCGAGCAGCTCGTGCGCCCGAGACGCTTCCGACAACGGGAAGACGGAGTCGACGACGGTGCGGATGGCGCCGGCATCGACGAGCGGCAGAACATCGCGGGCGACGCCGGCGACGATGAGCGCCTTTTGCGCGGCTGGGCGCCCCCGCAACAACGTCGCCGACACGCTTGCGCGGCGCGACATGAGCGCCCACAGGTCGAGCGTGGTGGGCGCGGCGGATCCTCCGATGATGACGAGGTGCCCATCCGGCGCGAGACACTGCAGATTCCGTTCGAAGTACGGGGCGCCGACGACATCGAGAATGGCGTCCACGCCGACACCTCCCGTCTCCCGCAGCGTCTCGGTCACGAAGTCGTCGGTGCGATAGTTGATGGCGGTGTAGGCGCCGAGAGTGAGCGCAGCTTCGGTCTTGGACGGGCTCCCGGCCGTGGTGACGACGCGCGCGCCGATGGCGGCGGCCCACTGAACGGCGAAAGAGCCGACACCCCCAGCGCCGCCGTGGACCAGAACCGTCTGCCCACGCCGAACGCCGGCGATCATCGCGAGGTTCGAGTACACGGTGCACGCGACCTCGGGAAGGGCCGCCGCCTCGATCATCGTCAAGCTCTGAGGTTTGGGCATCACCTGGGCGGCGGGAGCCACCACCTCCTCGGCGTATCCGCCTCCGGCGAGCAGGGCGATCACTTCGTCGCCGATGTGCCAACCCACGACATCCGCGCCCACGCCGCTGATGATTCCCGCGCACTCGAGCCCGAGCCCTGGCGGCGCGCCGGGAGGGACGGGGTACTGCCCGCGACGTTCAAGGAGATCGGCGTTGTTAATGCCGGCAGCGCGCACGGCGATGCGTACCTCGTCAGGTGCCGGCGAGGGGCGGGCAACGTCGGTCAGGTGAAGGACGCGAGGAGGTCCCGGGTGTGTGAACCGTACTGCGGAAGTCATGAAGAAGGTCCTTGTCTGCTTGTGCCGATGACCGGGGCGGGCAGCTGCCAGCCCCGGTCATCAGTCCTTCAGTGCTCGTCGTGAGTCGTCGCGCCACTCATGTTCAGGCGGCCGTCGACGCGGCGGCCTGCGCCTTGGCGTAGTTGACGATGCTCTGCGCGTAGTGCGGGGTCTCGATCTCGCAGTGCTGGCCGGATGCCTGCTGACGGGCGGATGCCGCCTCCTCGAAGGTCTGGCCGTTGTCGGCGATGAACCGGAGGAAGTCCTCGGTCGGGTGGGAGGTGACCGTGTTGACGTAGCGCAGCTTGTCGCCGTCGAGTTGCTCCATGCCGAGCTCCCAGATGACCTGGGTGGTCGTCCATCCGGCCGGGCTGAGCACATCCGAGATGGAGACCATCTTGCAGTAGTGCTTGCTCGCGACCTCGTAGCGGTACTGCTGGATGACCAGCCCCGCACCGATCTGCTCGACGTTGATGGACATCGGAACGCCGTCGTCGTCCACCGTGTAGCCGGCAGCCTTGTGGTCGCCGGGCGCACAGCGCTGGTACTCGTGAGTGGGGAGGTTCTTCAGCCAGGACTCGATGTCGATGTCATCGAAGTTGGCAGTGACATCGGCGGTGACCACCGCGTGGGACAGCACCAGATCGGTGCGGACGGTTGCGCTCATTGTGCGGGTTCCTTTGAATCGTGCCGGTGAACGGCTGCTGGTTGGACGCGATCTGCGACGCCCGTGGAGTCGACCGTAGGTCCGGTCGTGTCGGCTCCACATCCCCTGGGTTCCGGGGCGACATCGCATCTCCTCGAGGCTCGCATCGGCTGGCCGGAGCCGTTCCGACTTCCGACGGATCCGGTTCGACTCCCGTCCAAAGCGCGACGGCTTCGAGGACCCCGCCGCCCGCCACGGTCATCGAAAAGGGAGTCAAGAGCATGCGATGTCGCGCACGCGCGCGGGTGATGTGGGACCGTGATCGCGCTCCTACCGTTGTCGAAGCCGACGAGACGAGGAGTCGAAGATGGGGACGTACCGCACCACTCTGGGTGAGTATCTTCGTGCGCGGCGAGATGCCCGCCAACCGGAGGAGGTGGGCCTCGTCAGAGAGCGTGGCAGACGTGTCGCCGGCCTGCGTCGAGACGAGGTCGCGAGGCTCGCGGGAATGAGCTGCGAGTACTACATGCGCCTCGAACAGGGCAGGGTGGACAGTCCGTCTCGACAGGTGCTCGACGCCCTCGCCCGCGCGCTTGGCCTCAACGCGCTGTCGACCGACTACCTGTATCGACTTGCCGGGATCGGCGCCCCTCGGGCCGTCAGCAGAGCGCCGCACGCCCGAGAAGCACTGAACGTGGTTCTGCGGCGATGGAGGTTCACACCGGCGTACATCATGGACTGCAACTTCGACGTCGTCGCCGCGAACGACCTGATGGTCGCCGTGTCTCAGGGCGCCATCAGGGCCGGCATCAATGCTGTCGAGCTCACCTTCTCGGATGAGCGCCGTCACATGATGCAGGACTGGGAGTGGACGGCGCGAGCGACGGTCGCTGCCTTCCGCTATCGCACAGATGAGAGGTCCGCCCGGCACCGGGAGATCCTCAGCAGAGTGTCCGGCGATCCTGACTTCGCACGCCTGTGGAAGCTCCACGAGGTGAACATCCCCGTCAACTACGAGGTGCGCGCGGCCGTCGAAGGTGTCGGGGATCTCTGCGTCGACGTTCAGAACTTCACCTTGCCGGATTTCCACGGGCACACCGTCACGCTGTACACGGCCGAAGAAGGCTCCTTCACCGACAGCGTCATTCGGGACCTCGCCGTGTCGCTCGGCGTTGCTGCGTAGCGCGTCACTGCTGTTGAACGACAGTCGAAAGCCCCGCGACAGACGCACGAGGTCCTGGTCGTGACCGCTCTCCGGCGCTCGCATGGAGGGCGGCGCCGAAGGGAACGCTGAGCGACGTCCTCACCGTGTTCGACCGGGACGCGCCGAGCGGGTCGGGCTTCTCGCAACGAGTACGGGACATCATCGGGCTCCGACTCCGCCCGCGCATCATCGGACGAGCGCAGCCGGTGGGTCTGACGGAGACGCCCACGTAGCACCGCGATCAGCTCGTGAGTGGGCTCAGTATGCCCACGCGCGAGTCTGGGCGGGCGACGTAGCGTTCCCACTATCGCCCACCGGCCGATGACCAGGAAGGCACCATGGAAAGTCAGCGAATCGTCGAGCACCTCGCGCATGAGCTCGCTCGCTCTGTCCTCATCGTTGATCGCGAAGACGCCGTCGTCGGCGTGAGCTATCGCGCCGACGACTATGAGCTCCTCCAGCGCGGGTCTGTGTCGAACCCGACAGACATCGTCCAGGGCTGGCTTCGGGAGACAGCGCGCGGCTCTCACCACCGGGGTCGGGGGGCCTCCGGTACGGAAGCTGGGCCGTCATGGATCACGGTGCCCCTACTCGTCGACGGCGACGTCACCGGGTGGGCGCTCGTCGCCGCACGAGAGCAGGAGCTTCGCTCGACAGAGCTGGCACTCGTGGACATCGCCGCCGAGCTGCTGTCGACCACCCACCGCCGCAGCATGCTCGGCGGAGAAGGGCGACGAACCGCGTTTCGCAGTCTCCTGGACGCGGACCCCGCAGTCCGGCGGGCGAGCCTCCAGCGTGCGTCAAAGCACCGGTGGGTGGATCGCCACGACAAATCCGACGTGCACGCGCTGGTCTACGACGGGGAGATCGGCCTCCTAGAGCAACTGCGTCTCACCCAAACCCTCTGCAGAACGATTCCGGGCCGAGCCGACGTTCTGCGTGAGCGCGACGATGCGGTCTTCATCATCACCAGCCGCGTCAAGGCGGGGGCCGACCTCGACGCCCTCATCCGTTCCTGGGCGCTGAGCCGGCAGGTCGCGTTGGACGCCGTCGGCAGTGCTGCGCTGCGGCCAGACGACGAAGACCTTGCGCGAGCGGCACACGCAGCATCGATGGCAGCCGAACTCAGCCGCTCTCTTCCCGAACTGGCCGACGTCACCAGCGGCGACGGCCTGGGCGGGTGGGCGCTGCTGCAAGCGGTCAAAGGCCACCGTGGGCTCCTCGCGGTGGCCTCGCCCGCGGCGGAGCACCTCTGCGCTGTCGGCGATACGGCGCGAGAGACCGTCGAGGCGTACCTCGACGCGGCCGGGCATGTGCGTGCTGCGTGCGAGCGCCTCCACATTCACCGCACGACGCTTTACTACCGCCTCGACAACCTCCCCGAACTGGTGAAGGCTGCGCTCGCAGACGGCATGCAGCGGAGCACGCTGCACCTGGCTCTCAAACTCGACCGGCTCTGGGCGGCCGCCGGCGTGTGACGGCTCACCGAGGACCTCAGAAGTCCCAGTCGTCGTCCTCGGTCGCGACGGCCTTGCCGATGACGTACGACGAGCCCGACCCGCTGAAGAAGTCGTGGTTCTCGTCGGCGTTCGGCGACAGGGCCGAGAGGATCGCCGGGTTCACGTTCGTCAGCTGCGACGGGAACATCGCCTCGTAGCCGAGGTTCATCAGCGCCTTGTTGGCGTTGTAGTGCAGGAACTTCTTGACATCCTCGGTCAGACCGATGCCGTCGTAGAGATCCTGCGTGTACTGCACCTCGTTGTCGTACAGCTCGTAGAGCAGCGAGAACGTGTAGTCCTTGATCTCGTCGCGCTCGGGCTGCGTCAGCTTCTCGAGTCCCTTCTGGAACTTGTAGCCGATGTAATAGCCGTGCACGGCCTCGTCGCGGATGATGAGGCGGATGATGTCGGCTGTGTTCGTCAGCTTCGCCTTGCTCGACCAGTACAGCGGCAGATAGAAGCCCGAGTAGAACAGGAACGACTCCAGCAGGGTCGAGGCGACCTTGCGCTTGAGAGGCTCGTCGCCACGGTAGTAGTCCATGACGATGTGGGCCTTCTTCTGGAGGTTCGGGTTCTCCACCGACCACCGGAACGCGTCGTCGATCTCCGGCGTCGAGCACAGCGTCGAGAAGATCGACGAGTAGCTCTTCGCGTGCACCGACTCCATGAACGCGATGTTGGTGTACACCGCCTCCTCATGAGGGGTGATGGCGTCGGGGATGAGCGACACGGCGCCGACCGTGCCCTGGATGGTGTCCAGGAGCGTCAGGCCGGTGAACACCCGCATCGTGGTGGTCTGCTCGTCGGGCGTGAGCGTCGCCCACGACTGGATGTCGTTGGACAGCGGCACCTTCTCGGGCAGCCAGAAGTTGTTCACGAGGCGGTTCCAGACCTCGAGGTCCTTGTCGTCCTGGATGCGGTTCCAGTTGATCGCCTGGACGTGATCGATGAGCTTGAGCGGCTCAGAGGGGGTCATGATTTTCCTTCAGCGGTCGTTGAACGCAGCGTCACAGCATGCAGCTGACGCACTCGGACAGGTTCGTACCCTCCAGCGCCATCTGACGCAGGCGGATGTAGTAGATCGTCTTGATGCCCTTGCGCCACGCGTAGATCTGCGCCTTGTTGATGTCACGCGTGGTGGCGGTGTCCTTGAAGAACAGCGTCAGCGACAGGCCCTGGTCGACGTG
>Ga0207655_1003481_pt1 | contig 11695 bp, 12 predicted proteins | sample KBSM44metaG_FD_184398 | JGI IMG/M metagenome (GOLD analysis project Ga0207655, IMG submission 184398) | Miscanthus rhizosphere microbial communities from Kellogg Biological Station, Michigan, USA - KBS M4-4 metaG (SPAdes) (version 2) | ecosystem: Host-associated > Plants > Roots > Rhizosphere >...
TACGACCAGCCGGTGTGGGCGATCAGCGAAGAGCGACCGCGCGCGGTCGTGGGGTGGTGCACAGGGTCCTCCAGGACATCGGCTCGTTGTTCACGTGCCGCCTTGCCCTCCGGACGGATCCGGGGCCTCGTTCCGTTCGCGACGTCGCGACGGGATGGCTGGGTGGAGCAGGTAGATGCACTTTTCGGTCCCTCCACGGGAGGAGACCGGGATCAATGATACGCCTGGTCGATTACTTCCGGTGGTCTGACCACATCCGGAAATCGGAGTACGATCGAGAAGTCCCCGACCGCCAGCGACAACGGCGCCGCGCCAGAAGAACGGCGCCGCATGTCACTCTCCACCTCCTCCCTCCCGACCGCAGAAACCGCCGCCACCGCCGCCCGGCTGCACATCGCCCCGTGGCTCCGCGTCAGCGCCGCGGTCTTCGCGGTCGCGTGGGGAGGCAACGAGTTCACCCCGCTGCTGGTGACCTATCGAATGGATGAGCACCTCAGCGCACTCACCGTCAACCTGCTCCTCGGTGCGTACGTCGTCGGCATCGTGCCCGCCCTGCTGATCGGCGGCCCGCTGTCCGACCGGTACGGCCGCCGGGCGCTCGCGCTTCCCGCACCCGTCCTCGCGCTCGTCGGCTCCGCGATCCTCGCGGCCGGGGGCGGCTCGGCGACCACCCTGTTCGTCGGCCGGGTGTTCTCGGGACTCGCGCTCGGACTCGTGATGGCGGTGGGCACCGCCTGGATCAAAGAGCTGTCCGCTCCGCCGTTCGACGCCCACGCCGACGACGGCGCCGGCGCACGGCGCGCCGCGCTGGTCCTGACGATCGGCTTCGCCCTCGGCGCCGCGGTCGCGGCCGCCATCGCGCAATCGGGCACCGCACCGCAGGTGCTCCCCTACCTCGTCAACGTGGTGCTCTGCGCTGTCGCGCTCACGATGATGTGGTCGGCGCCCGAGACGCGTCGACGCCGCGCGGCACCCGGGCGGCTGCGGGACGACCTCGCGATTCCGGCCGCCGGACACCGGCGCTTCCTGTTCGTCGTGGCACCCCTGGCACCCTGGGTGTTCGGCACGGCGGCGAGCGCGTACGCGATCCTCCCGGTGCTGTTCGCCGAGCAGGTTCCGGGGCTGGAGGTCGGTTTCGCGGGACTGCTGTGCCTCGTCGCGCTCGGGTGCGGCGTCGCAGCGCAGAGCGTGGTCCGCGCGATCGACCGCGCGGGAAGCGCGCGCACCATCGTGATCTCGTTCGCGACCACGGCGGTCGGCCTCGCCCTGGCGGCGTGGGCATCGCTGAGCATGCTGCTGCCGGCGGCGATCGTGGCCGCCGCCGCCCTCGGGACGGCCTACGGGTTCCTCCTCGTGACGGGACTGCAGGAGGTGCAGCGCATCGCCGGGCCGGACGATCTCGCGGGGCTGACGGCGGTCTACTACTCGCTCAGCTACCTCGGCTTCTTCGTCCCCGCGCTGCTCGCCTCCCTCAGCCCGGTCATCGGCTATCCCGTGCTCTTCATCGTGGGCGGGACGCTGGCGCTCGCCAGCCTCGCGGCCACGTGGACAGCGCACCGCCACTACTGAGGCGACGTCAGCCGGCGAAGAACGCTCCGGCCACGCGGGTGAGCGCGTGCAGGTCCCCGGTGCCGGCGAGCTCGCGCGCGGAGTGCATCGAGAGGATCGGGATGCCGACGTCGACCGTCCGGATGCCGAGACGGGTCGCCGTGATCGGGCCGATGGTCGAGCCGCACGGCACCGCGTTGTTCGAGACGAACTCCTGGGAGACGACACCGGCGGCCTCGCACCATCCGTGCCAGGCGGCCGCACCTGCGGCATCCGTCGCGTAGCGCTGGTTCGCGTTGATCTTCAGGATCGGGCCGCTGCCCAGCACCGGTCGCACGACGGGATCGTGCTTCTCCGGATAGTTGGGGTGCACCGAGTGCCCCACGTCGCTGGAGACGCACCAGGATGCCGCGAGGGCCCGCAGCTGCTGGTCGCGATCGGCGCCGAGCGCGAGCTGCACCCGCTCCACGACATCGGAGAGGAACGGACCGGCCGCCCCCGACCGCGTCGCGGAGCCGACCTCCTCGTGGTCGAACACCGCGAGCATCGCGATGGTATCGGCATCGGTTCCGACACCGTCACCGGCGAGCGCGACGACGCCGGCGTGCACGGACGCGAGGTCGTCCAGGCGGCCGCTCGCGAAGAACACGTCGTCCTTGCCGAACACGGCGCCCCGCGCGGCATCCGCGGTGACGACGTCGTACGCGCGGATGCGGGCGGCATCCACATCCGCCGCGGTCGCGAGTTCGGCGAGGAGGTCCGCCGATGCCGGCTCGTCCCCCGCTGTGGTGTCCAGTGTCGCGGAGCCCAGCCCCCACACCGGCTGGGTCTGGGTCTGCTTGTTGAGGGCAAGGTGGTCGTTCGCTTCACGGTCGAGATGGATTGCGAGCTGCGGCAGCCGCAGGAGCGCGCCGGTGGCCGCGAGCGCCGTCGTGCCGTCGTCGAGCACGAGGCGACCGGCGAGACGCAGCTCGCGGTCGAGCCACGAGTTCAGGAGGGGTCCGCCGTAGATCTCCACCCCCGCCTGCAGCCAGCCCAGCCGGCCGGTGGTGGGTCGGGGCTTCAGCTTGAGCGCCGGTGAGTCGCTGTGCGCGCCGAAGATGCGGAACGGAGTGCGGGGGCCGGCGCCGTTCGGCACGACCCACGCGATCACGGCGCCGTCGCGGACGACGACGTAGCGACCGCCGGGGGTCACTGGCCAGGCCTCCTCCTCGGCGAGCGCCGTGAACCCGGCATCCGCGAGGCGACGCGCAACCTCCGCGGCGGCATGGAAACTCGACGGCGAGGCGGCGACGAAATCGGCGAGATCCTCGGCGTGGGCGCGGACGGCGGTCGTGGCGGGCATCCTCTCAGCGTAGTTCGCGGGTGCGCGTCACGACGTCCGCCTGCGCGCCCGCAGGCGAGCCGCACCGCGCACGATCAGTCGCCAGCCCAGCAGGAACACGGCGAGCACGACGCCGGCGACGATCACGAACGAGACGGCGATCCCCTGGCCGGATGCGACCCGCAGCAGCATCCCGCCGACGAGGGTGACCGCCCACACCGGAAGGCCGGTGCGGACGACCGCGAGCGGCGCCCTCCACCCCTGCGCGATGAGCCAGCCCAGCACCAGCGCCGCAAGGAAAGGCCATGCGGTGGTGGCGAGGCCGCTCCACACCTCGCCGTCGTGACTCGCCCGGCCCGCGGCTGCGAACGCCACGACCAGGACGGCGTCGGCGGCGAGAGAGATGACGGCGAGCGAGGAACGGGGCATACATCCATCCTCCCTCGGCGTGCTCAGTTGAGCGCGCGCGTGCTCTCCGGGATGACGCCGTCGGCATACAGGCTGGCCGCGACATCCTGCAGCGCCGTCAGCGCGACGCGCTGCGTGAGCGGTCCGTACGAGATACGCGCGACGCCGAGCCGTTCGTACTCCGCCGCCGGCAGCGCTCCCGGCAGGCCGATCACACTCACCTTGCGCTCCCCGATCCCGGCGACGAGCTGGGCTGTCGTGTCGGCGTCGAGGATGCCGGGAACGAACACGGCGTCCGCGCCGGCATCGAGGTAGGCGCGGCCGCGCGCGATCGCATCGGCGACGGATTCGGCGAGGGGACGCTCGCCGCCGCGGACGATCGCGTCGGTGCGGGCGTTCAGGGCGAACGGGACGCCCTCCGCATCGGCCGCGGCGACCGCCGCCGCCACCCTCGCGACCGATTCGTCGAACGGGCGCAGCCGGTCTTCCATGTTGGCACCGACGATGCCGACGCCGATGGCACGGCGGATGGTCTCGCCGGGCTCGTCGTAGCCGTCGTCGAGGTCGGCGCTGACGGGCACCTCCCCCGCCGCGGAGACGATGCGCCCCACCATGTCAAGGGTGAGGTCGAGCGGGATCGTGCCGTCGTCGTAGCCGAACGATGCCGCAATCGAATGCCCGGCGGTCGCCAGCGCCGCCGTTTCGGGCAGCGCCAGCACCGCTCTGGCCGAAATCACGTCCCAGATGTTGACGACGCGGAGGATCTCGGGGGCGGCGTACAGGTCGCGCAGCCGACGGGCACGGGCGGTGGGAGTCGTTTCGATGCTCATGCTCCCACCCTGGTGCCCGCGCCGCGCCACCGCCAGCACTCCGGTGGGATTGATCGGGAATGCAGAGCCGACCGGACCGTGTTCTCCTGCGACATGACAACAGTAGGAATCATCGGAGCAGGCAACATCGGCAGCGCCCTCGCGGAGGGCCTCGTTCAGCGCGGATACGACGTCGTGATCAGCAACTCACGAGGACCGGAGACCCTCGCGGACCTCGTGGGGCGCCTCGGCGAGCACGCCCATGCGGCCAGCCCGGCCGAGGCCGCGGAAGCCGCCGACTGGGCGATCGTCACCGTGCCGTTGAAGGCGCTCGGCGACGTGCCGGCCGCGCCCCTCGCCGGCAAGATCGTGCTCGACACCAACAACTACTACTGGGAGCGCGACGGACACATCGCGGCCCTCGACGACAAGCAGACCACGACGACCCAGATGGCGCAGGACCACTTCACGGACGCGCACGTGGTGAAGGCGTTCAACCACATCCCGGCCGCCCACATCAACACCACGGGCAGCCCCGCCGGCACCGCCGGACGCCGCGCACTCGCCATCGCGAGCGACCACCCGGACGCCGCGGCTCTGGCGACCGCCGTCTACGACGAGTTCGGCTTCGACACCGTCGACATCGGCTCGGTCGCCGAAAGCTGGCGCGTGGAGCGCGATCAGCCGGCATACGTCGTGCGACAGGACGCCGACGAGCTGCGCGCGAACCTCGCCCGCGCGACGCGCTGACGGCGTCAGCGTGCGTCAGCGCGCGACGATGTCATCTGCGTGGTCGGCGATCCACCCCATCAGGGGCAGCATCCTGTCGACGAGCTCTTCGCCGCTCCGGGTGAGCGCGTACTCGACGCGCGGCGGGACCTCCGGGTACGCCGTCCGCGCGACGAAACCGTCCGCCTCGAGGGTGCGCAGGGTCGAGGCGAGCATCTTCTCGCTGATGCCGTCGACCGCGCGCCGAAGTTCGCCCCACCGCGCGGTGCCTTCGCTGAGGGCCAGCAGTACGAGCACGCCCCACTTGCTCATCACGTGATCGAGCACCGTGCGGGTGGGACAGTTCTCGGTGAATACCTGATCATGCTCGGCCCGGATTTCCGCAAGACTCACCATCATGTGGGTACCTTACCAAAAAGTGGGTACCCGCATGACGGAATGTGAGCGGAAGTCGAGATTGTTGTTGTCCTCGGACCCAACGAAAGGACCACTCATGACCATTCTCGTCACCGGTGCCAGCGGGCACCTCGGCCACCTCGTCGTCGACGCGCTTCTCGAGCGCGGAGCCGCGGCATCCGACATCGTCGCCGGCGCGCGGAACACCGCGAAGCTCGACGACCTCGCGGCGCGCGGCGTACGCACCGCCCACCTCGACTACGACCAGCCCGAGACGATCAGCGCAGCCCTCGACGGCGTCGACACCGTGCTGCTGATCTCGGCGTCGGAGCCGGGCCGCCGATTCGCCGGCCACAAGAACGTCATCGACGCGGCCGTCGCGGCCGGTGGCGTGCAGAAGTTCGTCTACACCAGCGTGTCGAAGGCCACCTCCTTCGACTGGGCACTGGGGGCGGAGCACAAGGCGACCGAGGAGGCCCTCGCGGCCAGCGGGCTGCCCACCGTGATCCTGCGGAACGACTGGTACACGGAGAACTACGCCGCCGACGTCCAGCGCGCGGCGGACTCCGGGGTCATCGCCGCATCCGTCGCGGACGCCCGCGTCGCGCCGGCCGCTCGCGCCGACTACGCCGAGGCGGCCGCCGTCGCCCTGCTCGAGGACGGCCACCTCGGCCAGGTCTACGAGCTCGCGGGCGACGCGAGCCTGTCCTACGCGGATCTGGCCACCGCGGCCGGTGACGCCCTCGGACGCGACGTCGCCTACGTGCCGCTATCGCACGAGGACTTCGTCGCGGCGCTGCAGGGAGCGGGACTGGATTCCGACACCGCCGAGTTCGTGGCGGGCATGGAGGACGGCATCCGTGGCGGCGTGCTGGCCGACACCGATGGCACGCTCTCGCGTCTCATCGGCCGTCCCACCACGCCGGTCGTCGAGACCTTCCGCGCCATCGTCGCAGGCTGAGATCTCGCCCCGGGGGGGCGGGGTCGGGTCGCGGTCGGGCGTCAGAGAGTCGGGCGCCCGACCGCCTCCAACCAGCGCAGCCACAGCTCGCTGAGCGTCGGATAGGCCGGGACCGCGTGCCAGAGCCGCGTCAGGGGCACTTCTCCGACGATCGCGATGGTGGCCGCCTGCAGGAGCTCCGCGGTGTCGGCGCCGACCAGCGTCGCGCCGACGAGCACGCCGCGGTCGGTGTCGACGACGGCGCGGGCACGCCCCCGGTAGTGGGCCGCGCGCGTGCTCGCCCCCGCGATGTTCGCGAGGTCGACGTCGACGACCCGGACCTCGAGCCCCTTCGCCTTCGCCGCCTCCTCGGTCAGGCCCACGGCCGCGACCTCGGGCGATGTGAAGACCACTTGTGGCACCGCGACGTGGTCGGCGGTCGCGACGTGGACGCCCCACGGCGCATCGTCGACGGCGCCGCCGTGCGCGCGGGCCGCGATGACGTCGCCGGCCGCACGCGCCTGGTACTTGCCCTGGTGCGTGAGCAGGGCGCGGTGGTTCACATCCCCCACGGCGTACAGCCAATCGCTGCCGCGGACACGCATCGTGTCGTCGACGTCGAGCCACGACCCCGCCTCGAGCCCGACGGTCTCGAGGCCGATGTCGCCCGTCCGGGGGACCCGGCCGGTGGCGACGAGGATCTCGGATGCCGTGACCTCACCGTCCGCGAGGGCGACCGTCACCACTCCCGACGCGGCATCGCGCGACACGGCGGTGATCTCGGCACCGGTGCGGACGTCGACGCCCTCCGCGCGGAGGGCCGCGGTGACGGCCTCGCCCGCGAACGGCTCGACCCCGCGCAGCAGTTCGGAGCGGGCGAGCACCGTGACCGCGCAGCCGAACGAGGCATACGCCGTCGCCATCTCGCAGGCGACGACCCCGCCGCCCATGATGATGAGCGAATCCGGCACGTTCTGCACGCCGGTCGCCTCCCGGGACGTCCATGGCGCGGCGTCGGGCAGCCCCGGGGTGTCCGGCAGGAGAGCCGCCGAACCCGTGCAGACGGCGACCGCGTGACGTGCCCGCAGAACCACGGCATCCGCACCGTCCCGCGCGACGGTCACCTCGCGCTCCCCGGTGAGGCGCCCGTGGCCGCGCACGAGGGCGATGCCGGCGCCGTCCAACCATTCAACCTGCCCGGAGTCGTTCCAGTCGTGGACGATCTCGTCGCGCCGGCCAAGGACGGCCGCGACGTCGACGGGCGCGGGCGGGGCGGCCAGCGCCCCCGGCGCGTCGGCGGCGTCGGCGCGCGCAGCACCGGCACGCAGCAGCACCTTCGAGGGCATGCACGCCCAGTACGAGCATTCGCCGCCGACGAGTTCGGATTCGACGATCGCTACCCGCAGCCCTCCCTGCACGGCACGGTCGGCGACGTTCTCGCCGACGGGACCGGCTCCGATCACGATCAGGTCGTACTCTTCGGCATCCATGCCTCACCTTTACCCGACTGTGACGCCACATTCCAGTCCCTGCCCCCGTGTCGGGGGTGTGTGGTTGGCTGGAACATCCCAACCGGAGGACGTATGGCGATCGAGTTCCGTTCCGTCACGAAGCGTTTCGCCGACGGCACCCTTGCCGTGGACGACTTCAGCCTCGTCCTGCCCGCACACAAGACGACCGTGTTCGTGGGATCGTCCGGCTGCGGCAAGACGACGCTGCTGCGCATGATCAACCGACTGATCGAGCCCACGAGCGGCGACATCACGATCGACGGGGAGTCCATTCGCGGCCGCGATCCCGTGCAGCTGCGCCGGGGCATCGGCTACGTCCTGCAGAATGCGGGGCTGCTCCCCCACTTCAGCGTGATCGACAACGTGGCCACCGTCCCCGTGCTCAGCGGCACTCCGCGCAAGGAGGCACGGGCACGCGCGCTGGAGCTCCTTGACATCGTGGGACTCGATCGCGCCCTCGCCGACCGGTACCCGCGCCAGCTCTCGGGCGGGCAGCAGCAGCGCGTGGGCGTGGCACGAGGGCTCGCGGCGGATCCGAACATCCTGCTCATGGACGAACCTTTCGGCGCCGTCGACCCCATCGTCCGCAAAGAGCTGCAGACGGAGACGCTCCGTCTGCAGCGCGACCTCGACAAGACGGTCGTGTTCGTCACCCACGACATCGACGAGGCGTTCCTTCTCGGCGATCAGGTCGTGATCCTCGAAAAGGGCGCGCACATCGCGCAGGTCGGCACCCCCGATGAGATCATCGCGAATCCCGCGAGCGACTTCGTGGCGGAGTTCGTCGGGGTAGAGCGCGGCTCGCGTGCCCTGACGCCGAAGAAGACGGCGCACGGCACGGTCCTCGTGGATGCCGCGGGCAGAACGCAGGGCGTGCTCGTGGAGGACGGCGACGCGCCATGAACTGGGTCGTCAACAACCTCGAGCTGATCTGGGGGCTGACGCTGTCGCATCTGCGCCAGAGCGGTATCGCCATCGTCGCCTCGTTCGTGATCGCGCTCCCGCTCGGTTGGCTCGCGTGGCGCTACACGCGGCTGCGCGGTTCGGTGCTGACCACGATCGGGCTGCTCTACACGATCCCCTCCCTCGGGCTGTTCGCCCTGCTGTGGGCCGTGTTCGGCATCCCGTACCTCTCGGAGAGCAACCTGGTCATCGCCCTCACGGTGTACGGCGTCGCGATCATGACCCGATCGGTCACCGACGGCCTCGATTCGGTGGAGCCGTCGACGCGCGAGGCCGCGATCGCGGTCGGCTACGGACCGTGGCGGCGCTTCTGGACCGTCGATCTGCCACTGGCGGGCCCGGTGCTGCTGGCTGGCCTGCGCGTCACGGCGACCTCCACGATCGCTCTGGCGACCGTCGGCATCCTGATCGGGGTCGAGAACCTCGGATACCTGTTCACCAACGGACTGCAGCGACGCATCATCCCCGAAGTCCTCGCCGGCGTGGTCCTGGTCGTGATCATCGCCCTCGTGTTCGATCTCATCATCCTCATCGCCGGCCGGTTGCTCATGCCGTGGGTCCCGCGCCGCGAGGGCAGCCGCGCCGAACGCCGGGCGCTTCGCCGCTTCGCCGCGGAGGGTGCGGCATGAACCTCTTCCTGGACGCGTTCGCGTGGATCTTCTCCCCCGACCGGCTGACCGGCTCGCTCCCCCTTCCCGAAGCGGTCGCCCAGCATCTGGCCTTCACCTTCGGCTCGGTGCTCATCGCGGCGCTCATCGCGATCCCGGTCGGCTGGGCGATCGGCCACACGGGGCGCGGGCGCGAGTTCGCCGTCGCCCTCTCCGGAGCGGCGCGCGCCATCCCGACGCTCGGCCTCGTCGTGCTGCTGTACCTCTTGGTCGGAGTCGTCTACAAGAGCCAAGCCGCCGTCGTGGCGTTCGTCATCCTGGCCATCCCCTCGATCCTCGCGGGCGCGTACACCGGGTTCGAAGCGATCGACCGCTCGACCATCTCCGCCGCCCGCGCCGTGGGCATGACCGGTCGCCAGATCCTGTTCGAGGTGGAAGTGCCGCTGGGCCTTCCGCTCCTCATCGGCGGACTGCGATCGGCGACGCTGCAGGTCGTCGCGACCGTGACGATCGCCACCTACGTGGGACTCGGCGGATTGGGCTTCTACATCATCCAGGGCATCCAGCTGCGCGACACCGCACAGATCCTCGGCGCCTCCGTGCTCGTCGTCGTGCTCGCGCTCGTGCTCGACGGTGTCTTCGCCCTGATCCAGCGTCTGGTCGTTCCTCGCGGTGTCGTCGCCCGCACCGCGCGCACCCGATCCACGGCCGCCGCCCGCCCGGTACCGGCATCCTGACCTCCCTCTCACACAGCACCCAAAGAAAGGCACCTCTCATGTCCGCACTGCGCACCTCCCGTCTCGGAGCACGTATCGCCCTGGTGGCGACAGCGCTCACGGTGACCGCCGTTGCCCTCGCCGGCTGCGGCTCCAGCGGCTCACTCGACGAACCCGCCGCGACCGGGGGCGCCTCCGGTGGCGCCACCGGGTCGGCCACCACCATCACCGTCGGCTCCCAGGCGTACTACTCCAACGAGATCATCGCGGAGATCTACGCCCAGGCACTCGAGGGCGCCGGCTTCACGGTCGAGCGCAAGTTCAACATCGGCCAGCGCGACGCCATCGTGCCGTCGCTGCAGAACGGCACGGTCTCCCTCACCCCGGAGTACACCGGCAACCTGCTGCAGTACTTCGACAAGGACACCACGGCGACGACGACGGAAGACGTCTACGCCGCGCTGAAGAAGGCACTGCCCGAGGGCTTGAGCGTACTCGACCAGGCATCGGCGACCGATCAGGACTCGTACAACGTGACGGCCGCTTTCGCCGCACAGCACAACCTGACCTCGATCGCCGACCTCGCCAACGTGCCGAACCTGGTGCTCGGCGGCGCTCCCGAGCTCGAGCAGCGTCCCTACGGCCCCACCGGCCTGAAGGACAAGTACGGCGTCACGGTGAGCTTCAGCGCGACCGCCGACACGACGGTCGACGAGCTCGTCGCCGGCGGCATCCAGCTCGCCGACGTCTACAGCGCCGAACCGAACATCAAGACCAACAACCTCGTCACGCTCGAAGACCCGAAGGGCCTCTTCCTCGCCTCGCACGTGGTCCCGCTCGTCGGCAGCTCCTTCCCGGCAGACGCCGCGGATGTGATCAACGCCGTCGACGCCAAGCTGACGCCCGAGGGACTGGTCAGCCTGAACGTGGAGTCGAAGATCGACCAGAAGTCGTCGAAGGACATCGCTGCCGCGTGGCTGAAGGCCAACGGCCTGAGCTGACCGGCGCTGGCGCGTTTCTGCGTTTCGACTCGTCTGCGTTTCGACTCGTCTGCGTTTCGACTCGTCTGCGTTTCGACTCGTCGCTTCGCTCCTCGCTCAACGACCGGCGGGCTACTCCCCCGGTCGTTGAGCGAGCGGAGCGAGTCGAAACGCAGAGTCGAAACGCAGAGTCGAAACGCAGAGTCGAAACGCGAAACGCGAGACGCGCGTCAGAACGACTGCAGGTTGGCGCGGAGGCCGCCGTCGGACAGCTGGTCCCGCAGGATGCCGCGGCGACGCAGAACCGGCACGAGCTCGTCCAGCGTGCGGTGGATCGTCACCGGATGCAGGTCACCCCACAGCAGCACACCGTCGTTGCCCCACTCCCCGAGCTCCTCGACGAGATCGGCGAACTCCTCCGCCGTGCCGACGAAGCCGGAGCGGTCGGAGATGCGACCGAGCCGGGCCAGCGCGGCGAGGTGGGCCCGCAGCGGAGCGGTGCCGGCATCCCGATCGCCGGTGAGCCGGCGGATCGAGCCTTGCGAGACGTGGTCCGCGAAGAGGCCTTCGGGCAGCGGCGCATCCAGGTCCAGAGCCGTGAGATCGGTTTCGAGATCGCTCGACTGACGTTGCGCAATCACCCGCAGCGTCGCGTCGTCGGGAGCCGCGGACGCTGCCACGAGGCGGTCCGCCTCCTCCGCCGATGAGACGATCACGGGCTGGATCGCGAACATCACCTTCACGTCGCTCGGCGCCCTGCCGC
>Ga0207655_1003482_pt1 | contig 11692 bp, 11 predicted proteins | sample KBSM44metaG_FD_184398 | JGI IMG/M metagenome (GOLD analysis project Ga0207655, IMG submission 184398) | Miscanthus rhizosphere microbial communities from Kellogg Biological Station, Michigan, USA - KBS M4-4 metaG (SPAdes) (version 2) | ecosystem: Host-associated > Plants > Roots > Rhizosphere >...
CAAGCCGCGCGCGGCGCCGCTGCCGCTGCCGCCGCCGCCGGCCGCACCCTGAGCGGGGCAAGAAGGCAGGGGCGCCGCTCAGGCGGTTGTCGCCGGCAGCGGATCGAACTTCAGGACGACAATCGAGATGTTGTCGCCCGTGCCCCGGGCTCGACGGCGCGCTTCACCCACCAGGATTTCGACCGCATCGCGCGGCGGCTGCGCGTACAGCACGCTCGCCAGCTCTTCGGGGCTGAAGTAATGCCACAGTCCGTCGCTGCAGGCCATCAGCAGGTCGCCCGGTTCCATCTTCGGAATGTAGTAGGGGTCGATGGGCGGCGGCGTGGTCGTCATGCCCAGGCAGCCGAGCAGGATGTTGCCTTGCGGATGGACGTTGGCCTGGGCCTCGGTGATCTGGCCGCGGTCGATCAGCACCTGCACGTACGAATGGTCGCGCGTGCGCTTGACGAGCTGCCCGTCATGGAAGTGATAGATGCGCGAGTCGCCGGCATGGATCCAGGCACAGTCGCCCTTGGGGGTCATGAGGAAGGCCGCGAGCGTGCTGTGCGGCTCCTGTTCGCTGGAAACGGCGGTGAGCTTGATGACCGTGTGCGAGTCTTCGAGGATCTGCTTCAGCACGGCTTCGGGGTCGTCGCGGCTGGGCTGGTAGCGGGCGAAGAGCTGGCGTGCCGTCATCAGCACCTGATCGGAGGCCTTGCGCCCGCCGCTGCGCCCGCCCATGCCGTCGGCCACGATGCCCAGCACGCAGCCAGGCACGCGCGGATGGCTCATCATCAGCACCTGGTCTTGTTGGTACGGGCGGTCTCCCTTGTGGAGTCCGGTGGCCGCGGCGAGTCGAAAGCCTTGGGTCATGAGGCATATGCGCCGAAGCGCGTGTTTCTGTCTTCTCGGAGATTCGTGTCAGGACGTATTATCGAATGAACATGCGCCGCGAAAACCTCGCAGCCGCTCCCCACCGTTGGACTCCAATCTTCACTCCCTTTCCCGCCAGCTGATCGAATTGCGCATCGAGCATGCCGATCTCGACGCCACCATCGACCGGCTGGCCGAGGGCTCGCCGCAAGACGAGCTGTTGCTGCGGCGCCTGAAAAAGCGCCGCCTCGCACTGCGCGACCAGATCGCGCGCCTCGAAAACGACCTCGACCCGAAAGAGCCGGCGTGACGGGGGCGCTCGAAGACCAGGTGCGCGACGCCTTCGCGCAGGACGGTGCGCTGTCGCGTGCCGCCGAGCAGTTCCGCGAGCGCGCGGGTCAGACCGAGATGGCGATAGCCGTGGCCCGCACCATCGACCAGGGCGGCGTGCTGGTGGTCGAAGCGGGCACCGGGGTGGGCAAGACTTTTTCGTATCTCGTGCCGGCCCTGCTGAGCGGCGAACGCGTACTGCTCTCGACCGCCACCAAGACGCTGCAGGACCAGCTGTTCGGCCGCGACCTGCCGCGTCTTGTCGAAGCCTTCGGCCTGCCAGTGCGCACCGCGCTGCTCAAGGGGCGCGGCAGCTATCTTTGCCTGCACCGGCTCGATCTGGCGCGCCACGATGCCTCATTGCCTGAACGCGGCAGCTTGCGCACGCTCGCCAAGATCGAGCAGTGGTCGAAGGCCACGCGCACCGGCGACCTGGCCGAGCTGCCGGGGCTGGATGAGCGCTCGCCGCTGATCCCGCTGATCACCTCCACGCGAGAGAACTGCCTGGGCGCGCAATGCCCGCAGTTCAAGCCCTGCCATGTCAACCTGGCACGGCGCGAGGCGCTGGCGGCCGACATCGTGGTCATCAACCACCATCTGTTCTTTGCCGACCTCGCGGTGCGCGAGACCGGCATGGCGGAGCTTCTGCCGACCGTGAGCGTGGTGGTGTTCGACGAAGCGCACCAGCTCAACGAAACCGGCGTGCAGTTTCTCGGTGCGCAGCTCGGCAGCGGGCAGGCGCTCGACTTTGCGCGCGACATGCTGGGTGCCGGCCTGCAGCATGCGCGCGGCCTGGTCGACTGGCAGCAACTGGTCGCGGCAGTCGAGCGCGCCGCGCGCGAACTGCGGCTCGTGGTCGGCAAGCAATGGCCCGGCGCCAAGCTGCGCTGGCTGGGTGCCTCGCCCGAGGGTGTCGATCCCGATGCGTGGCAGCAAGCGCTGGACGACCTGCTGCAAGCGTTCGAGCTGTCGGCCGAGGGGCTCGCCACCGTCAGCGAAATCTCGCCTGACTTCGTGCGGCTGCACGAGCGGGCCCGCCAACTCGCGAAGCGCATCGCGCGCTTCGCCCTGCCATGCGAGATCGATTCGGTGCGCTGGGTCGATGTGGGCTCGCAGCTGCGGCTCATCGAATCGCCGCTGGACATCGCCGACGCCATGCGCAAGCGGGTGCTCAAGATCGCCGAGGCAGGCTCCGATGCGGCCGATGGCGACGACGAGGATCTCGACGGCTATGGCGAGCGGCCGGCGCGCGAGACGGCGGCGCAGCAAGATGGCGGCCGCGCCTGGGTCTTCACCTCCGCAACGCTGGGCGACGAGCCCACGCTGCGCTGGTTCACCGAGCCCTGCGGCCTGCAGGACGCGGAAGTACTGCGCGTGCAAAGCCCGTTCGACTATGCCTCGCAGGCTGCGCTCTATGTGCCGCGTGCGTTTCCCAAGCCCAACGATCCGTCGCACAGCCAGCGCGTCGCGCAACTGGCCGCGCGCGGCGCGACCGAGCTGGGCGGCCGCACGCTGGTGCTGACGACCACGCTTCGCGCACTGCGCACCATCGGCGACGAGATGAGGCAGCAGTTCGAACTGCTCGACGCGCAAGCGCGCCCCGAGGTGCTGGTGCAGGGCGAGCTGCCCAAGCGCGTGCTGATGGATCGCTTCCGCGAAGGCGCGAGCGCCGGGCGCGCAGGCTGCGTGCTGGTGGCGTCGGCCTCGTTCTGGGAAGGCTTCGACGCACCGGGCGATGTGTTGCAACTGGTGGTGATCGACAAGCTGCCGTTCCCGCCGCCGAACGATCCGCTGGTCGAGGCGCGCTCACAGCGTCTTGAAGCGCAGGGCCGCAGTTCGTTTGCCGACTATTCGCTGCCCGAGGCGGCCGTGGCGCTCAAGCAGGGGGCGGGCCGATTGATTCGGCGCGAAACCGACAGCGGCGTACTGGCGATCTGCGATACGCGGCTGGTGGCCATGGGCTACGGCCGCCGGTTGCTGGCGGCGCTGCCACCGATGCGGCGGCTCGAAAACGAATCGGATTTCGAGGCCGCGCTGGACGCACTCAAGACTTAGTTAGGGGCTACCAGAGCTTCCACCAGGGATCGTCCTTGCCCTTGAAGCCGTTCGCGAGGTAGGTGCTCTTCGGATAGTTGGTGGTCAGCACGCGTTGGGTGTCGTCGCGCAGGTCCTTCATGCCGAGGGCGTCGTACGACTTCACCATGATGTACAGGGCTTCTTCGAGCGCCGGTACTTCGCGGTAGTCGGACAGCGCGACCTGGGCGCGGTTGATGGCCGCCAGGTAAGCGCCGCGCGAATAGTAGTAGCGCGCCACGTGAACTTCGTACTGCGCGAGCGAGTTCACGATGTAGTTCATGCGCTGGCGCGCGTCAGGGGTGTAGCGCGACTCGGGGAAGCGCGTGACGAGGTCCTTGAACGACTCGAAAGATTCCTTGGCGGCCTTCTGGTCGCGCTCGGACAGGTCCTGGCGCGTCATGAACGCGAACATGCCAAGGTCGTCGTTGAAGTTGATCACGCCCTTGAGGTAGAGCGCATAGTCGATGGCGGGGCTCGCCGGATGCAGCTTCATGAAGCGGTCGACAGTGGCGATGGCGTTCGCCTTTTCGCCCGACTTGTACTGGGCGTAGGCCTTTTCGAGCTGCGCCTGCTGCGCGAGCGGCGTGCCGGCGGCGCGGCCTTCGAGCTTCTCGTACAGCGGCACGGCCTTGTCGTAGGCGCCCGATCCGGCCTCGTCCTTGGCTTCCGAATAGATACGGTTGGGGCTCCAGTTGGCGGTCTTGTCGACGGAGGTCGACGAGCAGCCAGCAGCCAGCACAGCCGCGGCGCTGAGCGCGATCCAGGCGGGGACCGATAATTTGGCGCGAAACATCACATACGGCTTTCGTGAAACAGTTGCCCTCAATTATATCGACCGACCCTTTGGGCAATACCCCCGAGGCACTGGAGGTGCCCGAGTTCGAGGAGGGGGCCGATCCGATCGAACCCAGCGAGCAGCGGCCCTTCGTCATCGACCCGGCCCAGCACGGCCAGCGGCTCGACCGCGCGCTCGCCGCGCTGGTGCCCGAGTTTTCCCGCAGTTACCTGCAGCAGTTGATCGAGGCTGGCGCTGTCGAGCTGCAGGGCCGCACGCTGACCAAGGTCTCGGCCACCGTCAAGGCGGGACAGGCCGGCCGCATCGAGCTTCGTCCCACGCCCCAGAGCCAGGCCTTCCGGCCCGAGCCGATGGACATCGTCACCGTGCACGAGGACGAACACCTGCGCATCGTCGACAAGCCCGCCGGCCTGGTCGTGCACCCGGCGCCGGGACACTGGAGCGGCACGCTGCTCAATGGCCTGCTGGCGCTGGACCCGAAGGCTGTGCTGCTGCCGCGCGCCGGCATCGTGCACCGGCTCGACCGCGACACCAGCGGCCTGATGGTGGTGGCGCGCACCCGGGCCGCCATGGATGCGATGGTGGCGCTGATCGCTGCGCGCGAGGTCAAGCGGCAGTACCTGGCCATCGGCCACAAGCCGTGGGAGGGTGCCGCGGGCCGGCAGGTCGACGCCCCCATTGGGCGCGATCCGCGCAACCGGCTGCGCATGGCCGTGGTCGATCTCGAGCGGCATGCGGGCAAGACGGCGCGCACGCTGATCGAGCGGCTCGACAGCAACGCCGAAGGCTGCGCCGTGCGCTGCACCCTCGAAACGGGGCGCACCCACCAGATCCGCGTGCACATGGCGTCGATCGGCCATCCGCTGGTGGGCGATGCGCTCTACGGCGGGGCGCCGGCTGCCGGGCTGTCGCGGCAGGCGCTGCATGCATTCAGGCTGGCCTTCGTGCATCCCGTCACACAAGCGGCGCTGGAGTTCCGCTCGCCGCCGCCCGCCGACCTCGTCCAGGCTTTGCGGGCCTGGGGGCTGGATTACAATCGCGCCTGACGGCCCGAGAGCCGCGCCGGTCACCCGAGGCCGGCCTTGCGTTGCATTTGCCGCGTGCCTGCAGCGCCTACTCCTTTCATCCTTCTGAACTAGCGCCCCGAGGCGCCTTTTCCCGGATAACGCGAACCATGAATACGGCGGATGCCAAGCGCATTCTCGAAACCGCCTTGATCTGTTCGAGCCAGCCGTTGCCGGTGCGCGATATGCGCGTGCTGTTCGACGACGAGCTGGGCGTGGACACCATCAAGGTGCTGTTGCTCGAATTGCAGGAAGACTGGGCGCAGCGCGGCCTGGAGCTGGTGAGCGTCGGCAGCGGCTGGCGTTTCCAGAGCCGGCCCGAGATGCGCGACCACCTCGATCGCCTGCACCCCGAGAAGCCGCCGCGCTACACCCGCGCCGCACTCGAGACGCTGGCCATCATTGCCTACCGGCAGCCGGCCACGCGCGGCGACATGGAAGACATTCGTGGCGTGACGATCAACTCGCTGATCCTCAAGCAGCTGGAAGACCGCGGCTGGGTCGAGGTCATCGGCCATCGCGAAACGGTCGGCCGTCCGGCGCTGTATGCAACCACGCGCCAGTTCCTCGACGACCTGGGCCTGGCCTCGTTAGACCAGTTGCCACTGATCGAAACGCCCGCGCAGCAGGCAGCGCTGGTCGATGCCCTCGAGCAGGCGTCCGGCGAGCAGCAGGGGTTGCCCATCGATGCCGCGCCCGAGATCGAAGCGCTGGCAGAGGGCGATGCGGATGCATCGGGGATGGCAGAGCTGGAGTCTTCCGCCGCCGAAGCCGCCGAGGCGCAGTTTGCCGAGAACGCCGCAGGCACCGAATCTCCCATCGAGCCCGAACCCGAGCTCGCGCCGGAACCCGAATCCATACCCGAGCCCGAGTCCGCTCAGGCACCGTCGCCAGAACCCGATGCCCCGTCCCAGGACGAGGTCGACCCCCACGCTCCCTCTCCCGGAAAAACCTCATGAGCACAACCGACACCGAAGACGCGGCGATGCTGCCGGCCGAGCCCGAAGTCAAAAAGAAGAAAAGGGCGGCCCCGTCCAGGAAGGCCGCGGGTGATGCTATTGAATCGGTAGCGCCGGAGGCAGCTGCGCAGGAAATCGCTGCACCGGTGGAGGCCGAGGCGCCCAAGAAACCGAGAGCGCCCCGCAAGAAGAAGCCGGTCGAGCCGTCCATGGCGGATGAAGCGGTGGCTTTGCCTGTTGCACAGCCCCCCGAGGCGATCGCGCCGGCGGTCGTTGCCGCCGAGGAAGCTCCGGTTGTCGCCGTCGCCGCTGAAGAGGCCCGCAATCCCGCACCGGTCGAAGCCGATCGCAACAGCAGCGATGACGGCGAAGAAGAGCGGGACGAAGACGAAGAAGAGCCCGACGAGGAAGAAGACGACCTCGACCGCGCCCGCCGCGCCGCAGAGCGCGAACAGCGCAACGCGCCGCCGCCCGAGCCGATCCGTTTCTCGGACGTCATCTCCGGCCAGTTCGACGCCGACGAAGAAAGCCCCGAAGTCCCGCCGCTCAAGCGCGTGCTTCTGCCCGAGGCGGATTCGCCCAAGCTGCACAAGGTGTTGGCGCAGGCCGGCCTGGGCTCGCGGCTCGAAATGGAGCAGCTGATTCTTCAGGGCCGCATTTCCGTCAACAACGAGCCGGCCCACATCGGCCAGCGCATCCAGTACGGCGATCAGGTCAAGATCAACGGCAAGCCGATCCGCTACCGCATCGCGCCTCCGCCGCCGCGCGTGATCGCGTACCACAAGCCCGTGGGCGAGGTGGTCACGCACGACGATCCGCAGAACCGCCCGACCGTGTTCCGCAAGCTGCCGCGCCTGCAGCAGGGCAAGTGGCAGTCGGTCGGGCGCCTCGACCTGAACACCGAAGGGCTGCTGCTGTTCAGCAGCTCCGGCGACCTGGCCAACCAACTGATGCACCCGCGCTTCGGCCTGGAGCGCGAGTACGCGGTCCGTGTGCTGGGCGCGCTCACCAGCGAAGAAAAGCAGAAGCTGCTCGACGGGGTGCGCCTCGACGACGGCATGGCGCAATTCGGCACCATCGAGGACGGCGGCGGCGAAGGCTCGAACTGCTGGTATCGCGTGACCATTTCCGAAGGCCGCAATCGCGAGGTGCGCCGCCTGTTCGAGTCGGTGGGCCACGCGGTCAGCCGGCTGATCCGCATCCGCTACGGCGCCATGGTGCTGCCGCGCGGCCTGAAGCGCGGCGCCTGGATGGAACTCGACGAGCGTGATATCCGCGCGCTGTTCCAGGCTTCCGGCGGCGCGGTTGCCCGGCCCGGCCCGCAGCAGCGTGGCCCGGGGCAGGAGGGTGGTGGCGGCAATGGCCGAAGCGGGCGCAACAAGAAGCGCCGCGGCAATCGCAATGGTGGTGGCGGCCAGCAGCCGCGCGACATGCGCGATGCTCGCGACGAAGGCAGCCGGGAAGCGCCGATCCCGAATCCGCTGGGCGATGGTCGTCCGCCGCGCGGTGACCGGGGTGGCCGTCCCAATCGTGGCGGTGGCAACGGCGGTCCGCCCCAGGGGCAGGGACGCCGCGGCAACAGCGGCAACCGCCAGGGTGGCGGCAATCGCCAGCAGGGCGACGACCGTCAACCCAGCGGCGCCAACCAGCCCGATCCAATGAAGACCTCGCTGGGCTACATCGGCGCCGACAGCTTCTCGCGCCAGCGCAAGGAGCAGCGCGCAGGCCCGCGTCGTGGTGGCGGCGGCGGTGGCGGCTTCGGCTTCGGCGGCCAGGGCGGCCAAGGTGGCGGCCGCCGCCGCGGGCGCTGAAAGCCAGCCGTCGGTACGCGGCCTTTCGCGGGGTTTTCACCAATCCGAAAGGCTGCGCCGGTTAAAATCAGAGGCTTTGTCGACATGTGATGCAACAAGCGCGTCGCAGTTGTGACAAAACACTTCAAAATCAAAGCTCCAGGAAGCATTTCAATGGCTATCGAACGTACCCTTTCCATCATCAAGCCCGATGCAGTTGCCAAGAACGTCATCGGCAAGATCGTTTCCCGTTTTGAAGCTGCCGGCCTCAAGGTCGTCGCCGCCAAGCTGGTGCACCTGTCGCGCAACGAAGCCGAACAGTTCTACGCCGTGCACAAGGAACGTCCCTTCTTCAAGGACCTGGTCGAGTTCATGATCTCGGGCCCCGTGTTCGTGCAAGTGCTCGAAGGCGACAACGCCATCGCCAAGAACCGCGACCTGATGGGCGCCACCGACCCGAAGAAGGCCGCTGCCGGTACCATCCGCGCCGATTTCGCCGACAGCATCGATGCCAACGCCGTGCACGGTTCGGACGCTGCCGAAACCGCAGCGAACGAAGTCGCTTTCTTCTTCGCCGGCCTCAACGTCTACGCACGCTGAAGCTGTCTGCCGATCGATTCCATGACCACGGCCAATCTGCTCGAATTCGATCTCGAGGGGTTGGCTGCGTTCTGCGAAAAACTCGGCGAGAAGAAATTCCGCGCCACGCAGCTGTTCCGCTGGATCCACCAGCGTGGCGCCAGCGACTTCGCCCAGATGACCGATCTGGCGAAGTCGCTGCGCGAGAAGCTCGCGACCACGGCGCGCGTGGAGGCCTTGCAGGTCATCACGCAGCACGAATCCAAGGACGGCACGATCAAGTGGCTGTTCGACGTCGGTGACGGCAATGCCGTCGAAGCCGTATTCATTCCAGAGGACGACCGCGGCACCCTGTGCGTGTCGTCCCAAGCCGGCTGTGCGGTCGGATGCCGCTTTTGCTCGACAGGGCATCAGGGCTTCAGCCGCAACCTGAGCACGGGCGAAATCGTCGCCCAGCTCTGGTTTGCCGAACACTTCCTGCGCAAGCACCTGAAGCGCGACGAACGCGTCATCTCCAACGTGGTGATGATGGGCATGGGCGAGCCGCTGCAGAACTACTCGGCGCTCGTGCCCGCGCTGCGCACCATGCTCGACGACAACGCCTACGGGCTGTCGCGCCGTCGCGTGACGGTGTCGACCTCCGGCGTGGTGCCCATGATCGACCGCCTCGGCGCCGATTGCCCGGTGGCCATGGCCGTCTCGCTGCATGCGCCCAACGATGCGTTGCGCGACGACCTCGTGCCGCTCAACCGCAAGTACCCGATCGCCGAACTGATCGAGGCCTGCAAGCGCTACCTGGCGCATGCACCGCGCGACTTCATCACCTTCGAGTACTGCATGCTCGACGGAGTGAACGATCAGCCCGAGCATGCGCGGCAGCTCATCGAGCTGGTGCGTACGCACGGCATCTCGTGCAAGTTCAACCTGATCCCGTTCAACCCCTTTCCGGCGTCGGGCCTGCTGCGCTCCCCGCAGCCACGCGTACTGGCATTCGCCAGGACGCTGAGCGAAGCCGGCCTCGTGACCACCGTGCGCAAGACGCGCGGCGACGACATCGACGCCGCCTGCGGCCAGCTCGCTGGCGACGTCAAGGACCGCACCCGTGCGGCCGAGCGCATGGCGCAGCGCCGCGCGGCGGAGCGCCCGATTGTTTTGCATCCGGTCCGCAAGACCACCCCCCAGGAGCACTGAACCGATGAGCATGGCCATTCCGATGACGACCGCGAGCGTGCAGCGGATGCTGACTGTGGGTTTCGCGGGCGTTGCCATGGCGTTGCTGCTTGGGGGCTGCGTGAACACGCGCACCACCACCACCAGCCTGGCCGACACCAGCTCGGGCAAGGGCGCCGAGATCGTCACCGAGTCCGACGAAACCAGCCGGCAGCGCCGTGCGCGCCTGCGCATGGAACTGGCCTCCGGCTATTTCGAGCATGGCCAGACCACCGTCGCGCTCGACGAGATCAAGCAGGCGCTGGCCGCCGATCCCAACAACGCCGACGCCTACAACCTGCGCGGCCTGGTCTACATGCGGCTCGACGACGCCGCGCTGGCCGAAGACAGCTTCCGCCGCGCCATCGCCATCAATCCGCGCGACCCCAACGCGCGACACAACTACGGCTGGCTGCTGTGCCAGCAGAACCGCTATGGCGATGCGGCTGCGCAGTTCACCGAAGCCCTGGCCGTGCCGAGCTATGCGGACCGCGCCAAGACGCTCATGACGCAGGGCGTGTGCGAACTCAAGGCCGGCCAGCGGGTCCAGGCGGAGCGCAGCCTCATGCAGGCCTACGAGATCGACGCCGGCAATCCGGTGGTCGGCTTCAATCTGGCTTCATTGCTGGCGCAGCGCGAAGAATGGTCGCGCGCGCAGTTCTACATTCGCCGCGTCAACAACAGCCCCTCGGCCAGCGCCGAGACGCTCTGGCTCGGCATCAGGGTCGAACGAAAGCTGAACAACCGCGAGGCAGTCGCGCAGTTGGGAGGTCAACTGCAACGACGCTTCCCCCAGTCGCGGGAGGCAACAGCGTACGAGCGCGGGAATTTCAATGACTGATCGGGTTTCGGAGTTCGGCACTTTCGCAGCACAGCCGCTGGAAGAAGGCGACATCACGCACAAGACAGCCGGCGACCTGCTGCGCGAGGCGCGCGAGGCCCACGGCCTGCACATCGAGATGGTGGCTGCCGCGCTGAAGGTGCCGCCGCAGAAGCTCATGGCGCTTGAAGCGGACGATATCGCCTCGCTGCCCGATCCGGTCTTCGCTCGCGCCCTGGCGAGCAGCGTCTGCCGCGCGTTGCGCATCGATCCCGCGCCCGTGCTCGCGAAGCTGCCCAGCACGCAAAAGGTGTCGCTGGCCGAGGCAGATCGCACGCTGCGAGGGAACATCGCCTCCAACACGCCTCGCTGGAACAACAACGGCCGTTCCAGTGGGCTGCCTTCGCGTGCGCTGCTGATCGCGGTGGGGCTCCTGCTGGTGGCCGCGGGTGCGCTGTTCTGGTTGCCGCAGTCGGTGTTCGACCAGATCGGGGCTTCCGTGTCGCGGCTGACGGCCCGAGGCGAATCCAGTGAGGGTTCGGCGCCTGCCGGCGGACCGGTGTCGTCCAGCGGGACCGGCGCTGTCGCGGAAAACGTGCCCGTGCAGGCTGTGGCGCCGAGCGGTCCGGTGAGCGAGGCTCCCGCGGCCGCCGGCCCTGGCGCGCCTGCTGCCGCCGCGGCACCGGCCGCTGCAGCGCCCGCTGCCCCTGCCGTGCCCGCGACGGCTGCCGCCAGCGCCCAGCAGCTTGTCTTCGTGGCACGGGAAGAGTGCTGGGTCACCGTGACCGAAGCCGGGGGCAAGCAGCTGCTGCGCCGCAGCCTGAAGGCTGGCGAAACGGTGGGTTTGTCGGGCACGCTGCCGCTGTCCGTCGTGGTCGGGCGCGCGTCGAGCGTCGACGTGCAGGTGCGCGGCCAGCCATACGACCTGAAGCCCGTCACCAAGGGTGGTGGCGTGGCACGCTTCGAGGTGAAACCATGACCGGCGAATGCCTCCCGCTTCCCATTGAGTCGGCCGCGCCAAAAGCGCGCCGCTCGCGCCAGGCCAGCGTGGTCTGGGGGCCGCGCGTGGTCACGGTGGGCGGCGACGCTCCGGTGCGCGTGCAGTCCATGACCAACACCGACACCGTCGATGCCATCGGCACCGCGATCCAGGTGAAGGAACTGGCCATTGCCGGCTCCGAAATGGTCCGCATCACGGTCAATACGCCCGAGGCCGC
>Ga0207655_1003493_pt1 | contig 11662 bp, 8 predicted proteins | sample KBSM44metaG_FD_184398 | JGI IMG/M metagenome (GOLD analysis project Ga0207655, IMG submission 184398) | Miscanthus rhizosphere microbial communities from Kellogg Biological Station, Michigan, USA - KBS M4-4 metaG (SPAdes) (version 2) | ecosystem: Host-associated > Plants > Roots > Rhizosphere >...
ACCCGATCCCACCCGGGTGCGAGCCCCGCGAGCCGGCGGGCGAGGGACGGGTCGATCGGCCCGTACCCGGCGAGCAGCGCGGGACCACCCGCCGGGTCACCCGCCAAGGTCAGCGCGGGGACGGTGATCTGGATCCGACCCGTGATGTTCTCGAGCCCTGCCCCGGTCGCAGACGTGGACGGCTGTCCCGTCAGGAGCAGGTCCGTGAGGATGTCGGCGCGCACCTGCGCGAGCGTGCGGTGCTCTTTCTCTTCGGTCGTACCGGTGGTCACGGTGCCGCCGCACGTGCTCCGGGACCGCTCGGCGGTCGCGACGTCGACGCCGTTCGGGTCTGCGTCACCTTCGCCTGCGTTCCCGGCGCTCGTGACGTCGTCAGCGTTGGGTGCGCTCTCGACGCTCGCGTCAGCTTCAGCGTCAGCGTTGAGGATGGCGGTGCTGCGGGTGGTGAGGGCGTCGTGGATGGCGTGGGCGAGTGGGGCGGGGAGGTCGGCGATCAGCCGGGCCATCCCGTCGTCGAGGTCGTAGAGGCGCACGGACCGGTCGTCGTAGGCGCGGCGTGCGGCTTGTTCGAATGCGGCGGGGTCGATCGTCGCGGCGATCGCTTTCGCCGCCTGCACCATCCGCGCCGGCGACTCCGTGCAGGCTGCCTCCAAGGCGAGGGTCTCGAACCGGGCACGATCAGCGTCACTGCGGAGCATTCCGCCGGCACGGGTGATCGCCCACGCATGACCCGCATCAATCTGCCCTGAACCCCACGCTTCATGGGTCCGGGAGAACAGTGATGTCAGTTGGAATGCTTCCGACATCCGCCGTTGCACCCCACGATCCGAGACTCGCATCACCATCCCCAGCTCCAGACACACTTCCCGCAAGGGGAGGTCCGCATCCGAAGAACGACCAAGCGACCGTCCCTGCTGTTGCGCTTCCTGACGCAACAACGCCGTCCGCTCCGCCACCAACTCCACCGCCGCAGCAAGAATCGCGGCCTCTTCCGCCTGCGCAGCCGCAACCCGCCGCCGCACCACCTCCAACCGCGACACCACAGCATCCAACGCCGGCCACAACGACTCGGTGACCTTGCGAGTCTCCACAAACGTGCCCATCATCAACCCCCATCCGGCACAGACACCGGCGGACAGGCCTCGCTTTCTGTAGGCACGAGCGGGGCTTCTTTCGCCCCAGTATAGAACAAAGCTTCGAAACCTGCAAGCCCCATCGGTCACCAATCTCGGCGCTCACCGCCGACCCCGATGACAGGCCGGGTAGCCTCGGACCATGGTCGCCGTTCCCGTCACCCTGCGTACGGGACCGGTCACGCAATCGACCGCTCCAACGACCCACCCAACCCACCCCGATCACGCTGCGCACCGCGGCCACCCCGGCGCGCCGCTCGTCGACCGCTTCGGGCGCGTGCACCGCGACCTGCGCATCTCTCTCACCGATCGCTGCTCGCTCCGCTGCACGTACTGCATGCCCGAGCAGGGCAATGAGTGGCTCGCCCGCACGAGCATCCTCTCGACGGACGAGATCGTCCGCGTGGCGGAGGTGGCCGCGGCATCCGGCATCACGACGTTCCGTCTGACCGGCGGCGAGCCGCTGCTGCGCACCGACATCGTCGATGTGGTGCGCCGACTCGCCGTGATCGAGGGCCCGGACGGCCCGGTCGAGATCGCGATGACGACCAACGGCATCCGCCTCGATGAGTTCTTGCCGCGCCTGATCGACGCCGGTCTTCAGCGCCTCAACATCTCGATCGACACCCTCGATCGCGACCGCTTCCGCGAGCTCACCCGCCGTGATCGGATCGACGACGTGCGCGCGGGGATCGCGGCGGCGGCCGCCTCGGGTCTGCGTCCCCTCAAACTCAACGCCGTCGCGATGCGCGGCGTGAACGACGACGAGCTCACCGACCTCGTCGCGTTCGCGCTCGACCACGGTGCCGAGATGCGTTTCATCGAGCAGATGCCGCTGGATGCCGGTCACACATGGGACCGCACCCGCATGGTCACCCGCGACGAGATCCTCGCCTCCCTCGCCACCCGCTGGCACCTCGAGCCCGTTCCCGGACGCGGCGGTGCGCCGGCCGAACGCTTCCTGCTCGACGGCGGCCCCACGGCGGTCGGCGTCATCGCCTCCGTCACCGCGCCGTTCTGCGGGGCGTGCGACCGTTTGCGACTGACGGCGGACGGCCAGCTGCGCAACTGCCTGTTCTCCAACGACGAGTACGACCTCATGCCCCTGCTGCGGGCGGGCGCCGGAAACGTCGCGATCGATGCGCTGCTGCACGACTGTGTGGCGGGGAAGCTCCCCGGCCACGCGATCGACGACCCGTCGTTCCTGCAACCGACCCGCGGCATGAACGCGATCGGCGGCTGATTCAGCCGTCGATGCGTCCCCCGGCCAGGCGCACGGTGCGGTCGACGAGACCGTCGGGCACGCTCACGTGCGAGATCAGCACGACGGCCTGATCGGGACCGACGGCGTTCAGGAGATCGGTGAGCAGCGCGTCGGATGCGTCGACGTCGACCCCCGCCGTCGGCTCGTCGAGCACCAGCACCGGAAAGCCACGGAGCAGAGCGCGCGCGAGCGCGATCCGCTGGGCTTGACCGCCCGAGACCAGCTGCCCGCGTTCGCCGACGCGGGCATCGAGGCCACCGCGCTCGCTCAGCCATTCGCTGAGGCCGACGCGTTCCAGCACCGCCTCCAGCTCGGCATCCGTCGCCGTGTCGTGCGCGAAGAGCAGGTTCTGACGGATGTCTTCGTCGAAGAGCATCGGCTGCTGCTCGCACAGTCCGATCGTGTTGCGCACATCGTCGGGGTTGAGCTCGTGCACGTCGACGCCGCCGATGGTGAAGGATCCGGCGGTCGTCTCGAGGAAGCGCACGAGGACGTGCGCCACGGTGGTCTTGCCCGCGCCGCTGGAGCCGACGACGAGGATCCGCTCGCCCGGCGCGACGGCCACATCGATTCCTTCGAGCGCGTCGTGGTCGGCGCCGGGCCACCGGGCCGACACTCCGCGGAGCACGATTCCGTCGCCGAGGGCCGCGCCGGCACCGGTCGCGGGCGCGTCGCCCCGCGGGATGCCCGCGGGAATGGCGTCGGGGAGGGCCCCCGCGATCCTGGTGGCGGCCGCACGCACCTGCCGCCACGAGGACGCCGCCGCGGGGACGGCCGCGAACACCTCGAACACCGCCATCGGCACCAGCACCACGACCGCGAAGGCGGGGCCGGTGATCGATCCCTCCGCCAGGCCGGGGACCGCGGCGAGCACGGCGAAGATCGACGCGGCACCGGCCAACAGCGACACCAGCGCCGTCGTTCCCGCCTGGGCGCCGGCGCGGCGGGTGACGGCACGTCGGAGCTCGCCGTCAGCGCGGGCGATCCGGTCGGCGCTGCGCCCCGCGGCACCGTATGCGGTCAGCACGTCGAGGCTCGCCAGGTGGTCGAGCACGGCGTCGGAGAGCCGCGCGCGCAGCGGCGCGATGGAGCGTTCCGCGCGGGAGCCGGCGGCCCACCCCCAGCCGACCGCCACCACGGCGGCGACCGCGAGACACGCGAGCAGCGTCAGGGCCGCGGGCCACCAGACCATCGCGACGAGGATGACCGAGCCCAGGGCCACCGTCGCCGACGACACGAGCGGCAGGACGACCCGCAGCGGCAGGTTCTGCAGCTCGTCCACGTCGTCGATCAGGGCGCCCAGCACCGAGCCGCGTCGTGTGCGCGTGAGCCCGTCGGGGGCCAGCGGGATGAGCCGTCGCACGAGGTCGGTGCGGGTCACGGCCAGCTGACGAAGGGCCGCGTCGTGGCTCGCGAGTCGCTCGGTGTAGCGGAAGGCAGCCCGGCTGAGCGCGAAGGCACGGACACCGACGACGGCGGCCGACAGATACATCACGGGCGGCTGCTCGCTCGCGCGCACGATCAGCCACGCGCTGCACGCGAGAAGCGCCACTGCCGATGCCTCGGACAGGAATCCGGAGGCAGCGCCCGGCCAGAACCGGCGCAGCGACGGCATCGCTCGGCGGAGCACCTCCGCGCTGGTGGTCACGCGCTCACCTCCGTCGTTTCGGCCGTCGTCGCGGATGCCGCGGCCGTCAGCGTCACGACGCGATCGGCGATCTCCCGCGCGCTGCGGCGGTGCGACACGAGCACCACCGTGGCGCCATCGTCGGCGAGGCCACGGACGGCGCGCCACAGCGACGCCTCCGTCGCGGCATCCAGCGCCGAACTCGGCTCGTCGAGGGCGATGACCGACGCCCGCCCGCGAAGATGGCGGAAGACGGCGCGCGCGACGGCGACCCGCTGGGCCTGGCCGCCGGAGAGTCCGGCGCCGTGCACGCCGAGCTCCTGCGCGGGGTCCAGTTCGTCCGCCTGAGCGATCCGCAGCGCCCGGCGCACCAGTTCGCCGCGCGTCGACGCACCGCCAGCGTCGTGGTCGCCCAGTGCGACGTTGTCGGCAACGGTCCCGCTGATCAGGCCCGGCTGCTGCCCAGCCCACGCGAGCCAGGATGCCGGCTCGAGAGCGGCCACCCGCATCCCGTCGAGCTCGGCCGCTCCCTCGAAGAGGGCGGCACCGCGAAGCGCCGCGAACAGACTCGACTTGCCGGCGCCGCTCGGCCCCTCGACGAGGGTGACCGTGCCGGGGGCGGCGGAGAAGCTCACCGGCGGCAGGAGCAGATCGCCGCGCCGCACGCGCAGGTTGTGGACCACGAGGTGGCCCGGGCCGGTCGGGGCGGGTGCGATCCCGCCGCTCGGCGTCGCGACACCGGATGCCGCGACCATGCGGGCCTCGTCGAGCACCGCGAAGATGTCCTCGGTGGCCGCGACACCCTCGGCGGCCGCGTGGAACTGCACGCCCACCTGCCGCAGCGGCAGATACGCCTCGGGCGCGAGTAGCAGCACGAAGAGGCCGACGACGAGGGCGAGGGAGCCGTCGACGAGGCGGAAACCGATCGACACAGCCACGATGGCGACCGAGATGGAGGCCAGCAGTTCGAGCGCGAAACCGGAGAGGAAGGACACGCGCAGCACGCGCATCGTCTCGACCCGGTAGGTCTGCGTGACCCTATCGATCGATCCGACGGCGCGGTGCTGGCGGCCGAAGACCTTCAGCGTCGACAGGCCCTGAACGGTGTCGGAGAACCGTGCGGCCAGTCGGCCCAGGGTCCGCCACTGCTTCTGCTGCACCGTGCGGGTCGCGAGACCGATGAGCACCATGAACAGCGGGATGAGGGGGAGGGTCAGTAGCACCGTGAGGCCCGAGATCCAGTCCTGCCACCACATGACCGCGACGAGCACCGGTGTCGCGATCACCGTGAGCACCAACTGGGGCAGGTACCGCCCGAAGTAGGCGTCGAGAGCTTCGAGTCCGCGACCCGCGGTCACCGCCAGCTGTGCGGTATTGCGCGTGCCGAGCCATCCCGGACCGAGGATGCCGACGGCATCCACGAGTCGCTCCCGCAGCTGTGCCTGCACTCGCGCGGCCGCCCGCGCCGACAGCACCTCGCGCGTCCACAGCAGCACCGCGCGCAGGGCGACGACACCGGCGAGCCCGGTGAGGATGGCGATCAGCTCGGCCCATGGCATCCCGTCGATCACCCGGGTGATCGCTCGAGTGAGCAGCCACGCGAAGCCGACGACGACGGCGGTCTGCGCGGCCCCGATCGCGGCGATCGCGACGAAGAAGCCGCGGGATGCCGAGGCGTAGCGCACCAGCCTCGGGTCCACGGGGCGCACGCGTGTGCGCCCCTCATCCGCCTCTGTCGCCATCATTCGATCCTGCCTCATTCCCGCGCGCTCCCGCGAGCCGCCATCACGCGACCGAGCCGCCACGTTCTGGCGCGCCGAAAGATGGCGGCTCGCGCAGAACGTGGCGGCTCGGCGTCGGTGGAGTGGCGTCAGTGCGCTCCGGTCAGCTCTGCCTTCTCGATCGTCGAGCGGGTGATCCGCTTGCGGAAGATCCAGTAGGTCCACGCCTGGTAGGCGAGCACCAGCGGCAGGAAGATGAGCGCGGCCCACGACATGATCTGCAGCGTCATCGGTGTGCTGGAGGCGTTCGAGATCGTGAGGCTGTACGCGTCGTCGGTGCTCGACGGCATGACGTACGGGAACAGCGCCAGCCACAGGGTCAACACGGCGAACACGATCGTGACCGCGCCGGCCGCGAAGGCCCGCCCGTCACGGTCGACCCAGTTCGCGGCGACCGAGATCAGGAGGGCGACGGCCGCGATGACGCCGCACACGATGACCGCCCACAGCAGCGGGGCTTCCCGCCCGGCGGCCAGGAAGATCGTCCAGATCACCGTGCCCGCGGCGAAGACCACCGTCGGGATTGCGAGCTTCTTTCCGAGCGCCTGCGCATCGTGGTGTACCTGACCGTCGGTCTTGAGACCCACGAAGTAGACGCCGTGCAGGAAGAAGAGCAGGAGCGTCGTGACGCCGACCCACAGCCCGTACGGGTTGAGGAGCGTGAACAGCGAGCCCGTGAAGTTCTTGTCCGCGTCGATCGGCACCCCTTGCACGATGTTGGCGACGGCGACACCCCACAGGAGCGCAGGCACGGCCGAGCCGATCGTGATCATCCAGTCGAAGCGGCGCTTCCACCGCAGGTCGTCGCGCTGGTGGCGGTACTCGAACGAGACGCCGCGCGCGATGAGCGCCAGCAGGATCAGCAGCAGCGGCAGGTAGAAGCCGCTGAAGAGCGTCGCATACCACTCGGGGAATGCGGCGAACAGACAGGCGCCGGCGACGATGACCCAGGTCTCGTTGAGATCCCACACCGGGCCGATGGTGTTGATCACCTGACGGCGCGACACCTCGTCCTTACCGAGGAAGGGGAGGGACATGCCCACGCCGAAGTCGAACCCGTCGAGCACGAAGTAGCCGACGAACAGCACTCCGACGATGAAGAACCAGAGGTATGCGAGGTCCATGTCAGCTCCTAGTAGACCGTGGACGGGGTCTGATCGACCGGGACGTCGGAGGGGTCGGGGTCATCCGGCCCGGGCAGCGGCTGGGGGCCTTCCTTGACCGTCTTGAAGATCAGGCCGAACTCGACCACGGCGAGGATCGCGTAGATCGCGGTGAAGGCGATGAGCGAGATCAGGACCGTCCATCCGGGAACGTTGGGGGAGACTCCGTCCTGGGTGAGCATCAGACCGAAGACGATCCACGGCTGACGACCCATCTCGGTGAAGATCCAGCCCACGAGGATGCCGAGCAGCGCCAGCGGCGCCTGCCAGATCGCGAGCCGCCACATCCAGCCCGCGACGGGCCGCTTCGCCTTCTTGCGCGTGACCCACAGACCGGCGACGGCGATGGCGGTGGCGATGAGGCCGAAGCCCATCATCCAGCGGAACGCCCAGTAGGTGACCCAGAGGATCGGCGCGAAGTTGCCGTTCACCTGGTCGGCGAACTGCGGGAACATCTGCGTCGTGTAGAGCTGGTTGAGGTCGTTGATGCCCTCGACGCAGCCGTTGAAGTCGTGCGTGGAGAGGAAGGCGAGCACGTAGGGGACGCGCAGCGACCACACCTCTCCGGTGCCGTCGGGGGTTCCGATCGAGAAGATGGAGAACGACGCGTTCGCTCCACAGGCGGAGTTGAACATCGCCTCCGCCGCAGCCATCTTCATCGGCTGCGTCTGCACCATGACGAGGCCGAGCTGGTCGCCGGAAAGGAACACCGCGACGAAGCCGATGATCATCGCCCACAGCCCGAACTTGAGCGCGGGGCGCAGCATCTCGACGTTCTGCTTGCGGGCGAGGTGCCACGCCGATGCCGCAATCACGACGCCCGCGGAGAACATGATGGCCGACGAGATCGTGTGCGGGAACTGGGTGAGCGCGACCGGGTTGGTCAGCACCTGCCAGAAGTCCGCCATCTCGGCGCGGTGGCCCTCCGTGGACATCTGGTAGCCCTTGGGGTTCTGCATGAAGGCGTTGGCCGCCAGGATGAAGTACGCCGAGAGCCAGGTTCCGATCACCGTCATCCAGATGGTCAGCAAGTGGATGCGGCGAGGCAGCTTGTTCCACCCGAAGATCCATAGACCGATGAACGTCGCCTCGAAGAAGAACGCCATGAGGCCCTCGAAGGCCAGCGGAGCGCCGAACACGTCGCCGACGAAGCGCGAGTAGCTCGACCAGTTCATGCCGAACTGGAACTCCTGCACGATTCCCGTGACGATGCCCATCGCGAAGTTGATCAGGAAGATCTTCCCGAAGAAGCGCGTGAGGTGGAGCCACTTCACGTCGCCGGTGCGGTGCCAGGCGGTCTGGAAGATGGCGACGAACAGCGACATGCCGAGCGTGAGCGGCACGAAGATGAAGTGGTACAGGGTGGTCAGGCCGAACTGCCAACGGGCGAGCAGCAGCGGATCCAGGAAGTCCATCGTCATCCTTCCGAGGGCGGGAGTCTTCTTCGAGACTGAAGGTACTCAGGATCTTCCCAGCGACCGCGGCCCTGAGCCGTGAATAAGAAGACCGTGAAAAAGAAAGCGGCCCTGATCAGGCGGTCGCGCGGGCGAACATCAACTGGACGACGCATTCGCGGGGGTCGCACGAAGGGCGCATGTCATCGACCGCGAGCGGGCCGCCGGCGGCGGCGAGGACGCTCTGCATGAGTCCGAGGTGAACGCGGCACAGCACTTCGCGGTGTTCGGCCTGCGACGAGGCGTGAGCGCAGGGGGTGAGATCGACGGTGAGCTCGCGCTCGTCGACGAGCGGGTCGAACCCGGCGTCGATGAGGTCTTCGACGAGCGCGTCGACCTGGTGCAGCGCGTCGGTGTCGAGCTCCGGCGCGGCCCCGGGCAGGACCCGGCGCATGAGGTCGCCGCGTTCGGCGGCCGCACGCACCTTGCGCCGCTGGATCGGGCTCGACGCACGCACGCCGTCGGCGGCGCTGTAGAGCACGCGCGGCCGTCCCCGCGTGGTGCGGTGCTCTGCAGCCGACACGACGTATCCCTCGTCGATCAGTCGCTGCAGATGCTCGCGCACCGTGTTCGGATGCAGGCTCGTGGCGTCGACGATCTCGGTGATCGTGCGGCGCGGCTGCTCCTGAATGAGGTGCAGGATCTCGACACGCGAATAGCTGGAAATGGCGCTGTACCCAACCGGGCGACCTGTGGTCATACCTCACATTATTCACGGTGACGGCGTTCCGCGCTACTCCCTCCGGCGATGATTTCTTCCGGTCCTGCGGAACACGCTCTGCATCACGCCATGCTCAGCGGTACCCAAGGTCGCGAACCCTAGAGTCGTGCCATGCAGATCTGGCAGTTGCCGATCATCGACGGCCCCGTGCCGATCGCGGCATACGCGATCGCCACGGGGCTCCTCGTGATCGTGCTCGTGCGTCACTGGCGACGCCGAGCGGTCCTGTGGGCCACCGTGGGCGCGATCGCCGGCGGCGCGCTCGGCGTCATTGCCGTGCACTTCGTCGATCGATCGCAGGCCTTCGGTCCGGCGCCCCTGCCGGGCTTCGTCGTCCAATGGGCCGCCGGTGCCCTGGCCGCATCCGGACTCGCCCTCGGCGGCCTGGCGGGAGCCCGACGGTGGCGGCGGATCGTCTCGCCGGTGGCGGTGCTGGCGTTCCTGATCGCCGCGGCGATCGGAGTCAACGCGCAGTTCGGACTCAACCCCACTCTCGGCAGCCTGTTCGGGATGTCGGGGTACGACAGCGTTGACCTGCCCACAACCGATCCGACGCGGGGCGCGGCGCCGACCGTGCCGCTCTCGCAGTCGTTCGTTCCGCCCGCCGACATGCCCGCGAAGGGGACCCGCGGTACGCAGGATATTCCCGCCACGGCATCCGGGTTCGCGGCGCGTCCGGCCGGCATCTACCTGCCGCCCGCCGCGCTCGTGCCGAACGCCCCTGCCTTACCGCTCGTCATCATGATGATGGGCCACCCGGGAAACCCCGACCCCACGGCGATCAGCGATGTCTTGGACGGCTTCGCCGCCCGCAATCATGGATTGGCGCCGATCGTGATCGTCGCCGACCAGGTCGGCGCCGCCGTCAACGACACCGCATGCGCCGACTCGGCGGTATACGGACGCGCGCGCACCTATGTGACGCAGGACGTGGTCGGGTGGGCGCGCACTCACCTGAACATCATCCAGGACCCCGCCTACTGGACGATCGCGGGCTACTCGAACGGGGGAGGGTGCGCGATCTCGTTCGGTGCCGACTACCCGGGGTTGTGGAAGAACATCCTCGACGTGTCCGGCGAGCCCTTCCCGGGCTCGGAGCAGGTGGACAACATCACGAAGGTGATCTACGGCGGTGACCCGAAAGCCTTCGAGGCGTCCAAGCCGGCCAACATCCTGGCGGCTGCACCCGCGGGCACGTACCGGGGGGTGACGGCGGTGTTCACCGCGGGCGCGGAGGATCCCGCCTACATCGCGCATGCGGACATGCTCGCCGCCGCGGCGCAGAAAGCGGGCATGACGGTGACGCGCTACAACATCCCCGGCGTCGGACACACGGGAGACGCCGTCAAACTCGGCATCCAGGAGGGCTTCACGGTGCTGTATCCGGTGCTGGGACTCGCAGTCTCGCCGGCTGGCTAGCCACCTATTGTCTCGATGTCAAGAAGATTTTCCTCAAGATCGGCGCAAGACGACACGCCGATACGTGCGGGTGAATGTTGAGGAAAGCGCAAGATTCTCCTCGATCGCTCACGTCGTGGAGCCGAACCGCGTAATTTCGTATCTACGCGAGCCGGTGCCCGAAACTGGTCAGCGAATCGATGAAGGCGATCGCCGGTCTGGGGGGAACGGCGATCGCCTTCGTCGTCCGCTCGGGCTGGTGATCGCTTCGCGTCACCCGTTCTCTCGGCGGAAGGTGATGTGGGTCACGCCGCTCTCGGCGGCCTCCGACGTGACGCCGTAGCCGTTCTCGAGGCCGCGCAGGTCGTCCCAGAGCCGGATGCCGCTGCCCAGGATGATCGGCACGACCGCGACGTGCAGGTCGTCGACCAGGCCCGCGGCGAGAAACTCCCGCGCCGTGGTCCCGCCGCCGCCGATGCGGATGTCGCCGCCGTCGGCCACGGACTGCGCTCGGGCGAGAGCCTCGTGCGGCGTGGCGTCGATGAAGTGGAAGCTCGTGCCATTCGCCATCTCGATCGAGGGTCGCGGCGTGTGCGTGAGCACGAAGATGGGCACGCGGAACGGCGGCTCTTCGCCCCACCATCCGCGCCAGTCGGAGTCGTCGCCGTGGTCGTGCAGCCCGAACATCCCGGCCCCCATGATCTCGGCTCCGAGGTCGAGGAAGTACCGTGTCGCGTAGGCGTCGTCGACGCCCGTGGTTCCGGCTCCGGATTTATCGTGCAGGACGCGCTCGCGGAACGTGCGCGTCGCCGTGTAGTCGCGGGTGAGCCGTCCCCAATCGTCGCCGAAGGGATTCTCCGGCGTCTGGTCGGTCGTCGTGGCGAACCCGTCGAGGGAGATGTTCAGGTCGAGGCGGACGCGGCTCATGATGACAAGAGTCGGCCATCCGACGCGGGATGAGAGCACGGCGCGCCGGTGGCTCCCGCGGTCAGCTCTCCGTGTTGGGCTTCCAGCCCAGCGCAGGAGCCACGTGCGTTGCGAACGACTCCATGATCCGGAGGTTGAAGGCCACACCCAACTGCGAGGGAATCGTCATCGTCAGGGTGTCGGCCGACATGACC
>Ga0207655_1003498_pt1 | contig 11650 bp, 13 predicted proteins | sample KBSM44metaG_FD_184398 | JGI IMG/M metagenome (GOLD analysis project Ga0207655, IMG submission 184398) | Miscanthus rhizosphere microbial communities from Kellogg Biological Station, Michigan, USA - KBS M4-4 metaG (SPAdes) (version 2) | ecosystem: Host-associated > Plants > Roots > Rhizosphere >...
CTCTATTTTTTGAGGAGACATAAATGAAAGTGTTAAAATTATTGGCTGTTACAGCTGCATTATCTGCTTCTGGTTTAGCAATGGCTGATGGGTCTGTTGTTGACCAAGGTTATGCATTTGAAGCAAATAAATTAATCCCTACTGGCGCTCGTCTTGAAGTCGGTACAACTGGTTACGGTGGTGCTTTACTTTGGACTGCAAACCCTTATGTTGGTTTAGCATTGGGTTATAACGGTGGTGATATTTCTTGGTCAGATGATTTGTCTATTGATGGCACTAAATATGACATGGATTTAGACAATAATTTGACTTATTTAAATGCTGAAATTCGCCCATGGGGTGCAAGTGAAAATGCTTTAGCCCAAGGTCTTTATGTTGCAGCAGGTGTTGGTTATGTTGACAGTAAATATGATTTAAAGAAATCTTTACATAACTCAAATGACACTCTGAAAATTGATGGTAAAAACTACTATGCACCAAATGGCAATGGTAGCATCAATGGTAAAGTAGATTACGATAACCAAATTGCTCCATATGTAGGTTTTGGTTGGGCTCCAAAAATCACTAAAAATATTGGTGTATTTGGTGAAGTAGGTGCTTATTACACTGGTAATCCTACAGCGAACTTAAAAGCTGTTGGTTTACAAGAAGTAGGTAGCATTGACCCAACTTCGGGTGCTGATGCAGCCGATCGTTTAGAAAATAAAATTCGTAACGATGACAAATATCAATGGTTACCAGTAGGTAAAGTGGGCGTAAGCTACCACTGGTAATTTATTGTTGATCATGTAATAAAAAACGAGCTTCGGCTCGTTTTTTATTTTGAGCATGGTATTTTTGATAGCTGAATTTTTAGATGAATTAAAAGCGATAGCCAACTCGAATTCCATGTGCAAAAGCATCATTATGGCCTACTTCAGATAAACTTGAGTTTTGGACAATTGAAGTATTGGCATCTAAGTCGCTAACTTTTGCTTTATTGAATTTAAAATATTTAACACCATAAGAAATAAAGCTCTGCGAATTGATGTTATATAAAGCACCCAAGCCTAAAGCATAAAAACCATCTGAAGGATTTAGGGTTCCAGCGGGATTAGCATTGCCTGAGTCCCATGAAATATCTGTAGTGGCAACCCATTGTTGTGAAAATACATGCGCAAGCCCAAGCTTTGCAGACCATTGATCCTTGTTATAATCAATCAGATTAAAAGGTTTGATCAGCTCAGGATATTGTTCGGCAGCAATCTTAACCACTGCACCAAATTGTCTAGGTTGAATTTCAAAATCTTTCCAATTGACCCACCTCAAATTGCCATAAAGAATATTCGATGACGTTAAACCTGTCTGAAGATCGAGATTGACGGATTGAGGCGTGGTGATTTGTGTTTTAGCAAAAGGAATAATACTTAAAACTTGCGCTGAAACATCCTCAGTGATTGCAGATTGATGATTGATCTTGGAACGATAGGTAATCGAAGTTTTTACTGCATACTCCGGAATTTGATAACTTAAACCTGCAAGCCAACCATGACCTGAACTTTGTTTAAGCTGTGCATGATAGCCACTCATCGCTGAATAGTTCGCTCCAAAGACTTTGAGTTCGCCCTCGAACTGTTGATAAATGCCACCAGCGTATATATTCCAATTCGCACTAGGCTGATAACCCAATAACATCGAAAGATTTTGGCTTTTAAAATTAAATTGACCAGCTTCTAAAAGCTGCTTTCCAGCATAGCTTTGCGGGCGATATTCATAACTAAGATCTACACCATAAGGCTGATCATAAATCAGCCCAAATGAAAGTTGTGGGGCAATTTGTAGTTTTGCAGCAGCATTGACAAAATGGTAGTTATTTACAAGATTTCCCGTTGAAAAATCTTGAACGCCGAGTTGTTTGAATTGCTCATGTTGAGGTAGTTGCCCTGAAACATCTGCATAGAGCTCTGCATAAGACAATTCTACATAATGATTCGGTTCTAAAAAAGCAAGGATAGACTGGTCAGATTTCTCCATACCTGCGGCATGGCTAAAAAGAGGAACAAAGCTTCCAAGGGTTAAGCCCCAAGCAATAGAATTCATTCATTCCCCCGAAATAAATTGATCAGTGATAAAGATAAGACTAAATTTTATACTAAAAAGGCATGCTTATATTAAAATATTAAATAAAATCAAATAGATTAATTATTCTTAAGAGTTTATGTTTTATTTTTAAATGATAAAAAGAGAGCCGTAGCTCTCTATCTTTGATCGTCATGACTATTTGATGGTTTATTTATTGACGATTTATTCCTCGATGACTTAATTTCTTTCTTAATCATTTATCTCAAAGTTTAATCATCAGGATAGGCAATTTTTTTCAATGCTTTGATATCGGCTTCTGGAGAGCAGAGTGAAATAAACTCATAGCCATAGCCACGAAGTAAGTGCCCTTTACGAACCGCAATCCATGTCGTATTTAAACCAAAAATATCAGTATCGATTTGTTTTAGACGTTTATCGCGTTCTGTGTCATAAGCGACATCATTGACAATACCGACACCCATTCCCAGTTCAACATAGGTTTTGATCACATCGGCATCCAGTGCTGACATGACGATATCTACATCTAAATTGGCATCTTCAAATGCTTTATCAATTTTAGAACGTCCTGTAAAACCACCGTGGTAGGTGATAATTGGAAATTCAGCCAATTTTTCTAAGGTAATCTCTTTAGGATTAAGCTTAGTCAGTGGGTGATCTTGTGGCGTGATAATACTGTGTTTCCAGTTATAGAAAGATACACTGCCCAAATTATCTTCAGTGGTTAGTGATTCAGTTGCAATACCGATATCAGCCAAACCAAGCAATAACATTTCAGAGATTTCAACAGGACTGGCTTGTTGCAAAATCAAATGAACTTTGGGAAATGCTTTTTTAAATAAATTGACAATCGGTGGTAACACATAACGTGCTTGTGTATGTGTCGTTGCGATTGTAAGCGTACCTTCATCAACTTTATTAAAATCATCGGCAAGACGTTTAATATTGTCAGCATCAATAAGCATGCGTTCAACAATACTCAACAGCGCTTGACCAGGTTCTGTCAAACCTAATAACCGTTTGCCTTTACGAACAAACAGCTGTACACCCAATTCATCTTCTAAATCTTTAATATGCTTACTGACACCAGATTGCGAAGTATAAAGTGCAGCAGATGCTTCGGTTAAGTTGTAATTTTGACGAACTGTTTCTCGGATAATTCGTAATTGTTGAAAGTTCATGATGTTCGATACCTCAAATGTGGATGAATAGGGGTAATATTCATCCTGTCGTCGATTACGCGACTTGATTTTCAAATAGGTGAAGTGTAGATGCACTTACCCAAACTGTTTGATTTGGTCGATATTGATGTAATTTTGCTTCATCAGGATTTAAAGCAATTTCAATCAGTTGTCCTTGACGATCTTGTAACTCTGCCATGACTTTACCCGCAATCCACAACTCACGTAAGAAGGTTGCTTGAATTGTATTTTCAGTCGGTTGCGTGTGAATTTTCAATTCATTTGGACGAGCAAAGGCAATCACTTTACCATTTGCGGTTTGTGTCGCCGTAGGCAGTTGGATGCGATCTTCACCAATTTGAATGATGCCTTGATGGTTTTCACCTTCAAAACGGTTTGCTTGACCTAAAAAGTCAAATACAAACGGGGTTGCAGGCTTTTCATAAACTTCACGCGGTGAACCAATCTGTTCAATATCACCTTTGTTCATCACCACGATTTGATCAGCAACTTCTAAGGCTTCTTCTTGGTCATGGGTTACAAAGATTGACGTGATATGTAATTCATCATGTAAAGTCCGTAACCAACGACGTAATTCTTTACGTACTTTGGCATCCAATGCACCAAACGGTTCATCTAAGAGCAATACACGTGGTTCAACAGCTAAGGCACGTGCCAATGCAATACGTTGGCGTTGACCACCAGATAATTGTGCTGGATAACGATCTGCCAAGAAACCAAGTTGTACCAAATCCAATAAACGGGTAACACGTTTTTTGATTTCAGTTTCATTTGGTCGAGTCGCCTTTGGACGAACACGTAAACCAAATGCAACATTGTCATAAACAGTCATATGACGGAACAGTGCGTAATGCTGAAATACAAAACCAACTTGACGTTCACGTACGTGAATATTGGTTGCATCTGTACCTTCAAGGATGACTTGTCCTCTATCCGTTGATTCCAAACCAGCAATAATACGCAGTAATGTGGTTTTACCACAGCCAGAAGGACCAAGCAGGGCAACCAATTGACCTTCTGGAAAATCTAGCGATATGTTTTTAAGTGCATGGAATGCACCGAAGTTTTTTTCAATATTTTTAACTTGAATACTCATGTGCAATTCCTTAAGAAACAGTTGATTCTTTACTTTCGCGATCTTGTTTTTCTTGGCGATATTCAACCCATGTTTTTAAAATTAGGGTAATGATGGCCAAAAATGCTAACAATGTTGAGACGGCAAAAGCAGCACTAATCGAATTTGGTTCGTTATATAAAATTTCAATATGCAACGGTAAGGTATTGGTTTCGCCACGAATATGACCTGAAACCACAGATACAGCACCGAACTCACCCATGGCACGTGCATTACACAAAATCACGCCATAAATGAGACCCCATTTAATATTTGGAATGGTAATTTTCCAAAAGGTTTGCCAACCCGAAGCACCCAGCACAATTGCAGCTTCTTCTTCTTCTGTTCCTTGTGCTTCCATCAATGGAATTAATTCACGTGCAACAAAAGGAACAGTAATAAATACAGTTGCGAGGATAATGGCTGGTGTCGCATATAGGATTTTAATATCATGTTCAATTAACCATGATCCAATCCAACCTTGTGAGCCAAAGATTAAAACCAGCATTAAACCTGCAATGACGGGTGAGACTGAAAATGGCGTATCAATAATGGTGGTTAAGAATGATTTTCCACGGAAATTAAACTTGGCAACACACCATGCTGCTGTAACACCAAAGATCACATTTAAAGGTACTGCAATGGCAGCAGTCAATAATGTGAGTTTGACCGCAGACAGGGTATAAGGGTCAACCAGTGAGGCAAAGTAGACTTGAATCCCTTGTTTAAATGCTTCAACAAAAATAAGCACCAACGGTAGAATTAAGCAGCCTAAAAAGAAAATCAGACCAATAATCAGTAGGGTATTACGTACCCAAGCTGGTTCACGTGTCGCATCACGAGATTGTAATTTTTCAGCTAAAGCATTGCTGTTGGTATTTAAGCTCATCGTGCGGTTCTCCCTGTACGGCGACTTGCCCAAGCTTGTACCAAGTTAATCAGGAACAAGATAAAGAAAGAAATCACCAGCATCACTACTGCAATTGTCGTCGCACCTGCATAATCATATTCTTCAAGACGGGTAATGATCATTAACGGAGCAATTTCAGTTTCGTAAGGAATATTGCCTGCGATAAAGATGACCGAACCATATTCACCCACACCACGAGCAAATGCCAATGCAAAGCCAGTCAGTAATGCTGGAAATAAAATCGGTAAAATGATTCTTGTCACGATCTGAAAACGATTTGCACCCAATGCAGAAGCGGCTTCTTCTAGCTCAGTTTCAAGATCACTTAAAACTGGCTGTACTGTACGAACCACAAAAGGAATACCAATAAAAATTAAAGCAAGCGTAATACCCAGTGAGGTATATGCAATTTTAATCCCTAAAGGCTCAAGCAAATGACCAATCCAACCTGTTGATGCGTATAAAGAGGTTAAGGCAATACCTGCGACCGCTGTAGGTAATGCAAAGGGTAAGTCCACCAATGCATCTACTATACGTTTACCAGGAAATGAATAACGAACTAAGCACCAAGCCAATAAAAAGCCGAAAATGACATTGATCAAAGCTGCAATTAGGGCGGTGGTAAAACTGAGCTGTAATGATTTTAAAATACGTTCAGAGCTCAAGATTTCCCATAAACCATCCCAACCTACGCCTAATGATTTTATGAATACGGCAGACAGTGGTATCAGTACGATTAATGATAGATACGCTAGGGTGAAGCCTAGTGAAAGACCAAAACCTGGCAGCACTCGGGATCGCTGCGACATGATGACTCCTCAAAAGAGAGAAAGCTTATTGAAATCAATAAGCAAATTTAAAACGATTTTGCAAGCTTAAAAGGCAATGATTAAATTGCAAATTTAAATAACAACTTGTTGTCATCAGTATTACTGATAAAGAAGTTTTGCTGATTAAAAATCAAATGATCATAAATTTCAGGAAAGTGCCCAAAGCCTGATGCAACATTGATATGCCCAACTTGACCTAAATTTCGAGGTCTAATTTTCCATGCTTTTGCCAGCTTTTGTGCATCCTCAAAATTCAACCAAGGATCATTTTCAGAAATAATCATTTCAGCAGGCACAGTTATTTTCAATTCATGAAAATAAGCTTCATAGTCACCCATACTGTTTCGAGCAAAACCAGCCTCACCAAAACGTGCTGGATTAGCTGGTGCAACTAAAATAATTTTTCTTACTTTAGCTACAATTTCAGGATGTTGAGCCAAAGCAGCAACCGTGGTTAAACATCCGAAACTATGTGCAACAATTTGAACAGGTTGTTCAGAATTGACGACAGTCGCAACAAATTGGGCAATCCAGTCCTTCAGAATAGGTAAGTTCCAATCTTGTTGTTGTACGCGCGAGCAAGACATGAGTTCACGTTGTAATTTAGATTGCCAGTGATCGTAATCACTACCACCAACGCCTGGAACAATAATTGTATGAATCATGTCTATGCTCCTGTTTCCTTTCGCTTAAGTTTATTTTAAACAGTTATTTGCTACTTGCATTGGCTTTGACGATTTGATCAAAAACACCATTATTTTCAAAATGTTGCTTTTGAACTTTAGTCCAACCACCAAACTCTTTATCAATTGTGACCAATTTTAACGGTTTGAATGTTGTCGCATACTTTTGCAAGATTGCTGCATTACGCGGACGGTAGAAGTTTTTCGCTGCAATGTCTTGACCAGCAGGTGAATACAGATAGTTTAAATATGCTTTCGCTAAGTTTAAGTTACCGTCTTTTTCAGCATTCTTTTCAACAATTGCGACAGGTGGTTCTGCCAAGATCGACAATGATGGGGTAATGATTTCAAATTTACCTGGTTGTTCACGTGTAGATAAATACGCTTCATTTTCCCAAGCCAATAACACATCACCAATGCCACGTTCTGCAAATGTCGTCGTAGAACCACGTGCACCAGAATCAAGTACTTTAGTTTGTTTATAAATTTGACGTACAAACTCTTGTGCTTTCGCGTCTGAACCATATTTATGTTTTGCCCAAGCCCATGCTGCTAAATAGTTCCAGCGTGCTCCACCTGAAGTTTTAGGGTTTGGTGTTACAATTTCTACACCTGGTTTTACCAAATCGCCCCAGTCTTTGATGCCTTTCGGGTTACCTTTACGGACGAGGAAAACGATTGTTGATGTGTACGGTGTAGAGTTTTGTGGGAATTTCTTTTGCCAGTCTTTTGGCAATAAATTTGTATTTTGCGCAATTGCGTCGATATCTGCTGCTAATGCTAAAGTCACTACATCTGCTTGCAAACCATCAATAACCGCACGCGCTTGTTTACCAGAGCCACCATGTGATTGTTTAAACTGGATGTCTTGACCCGTTTTAGATTTCCAAAACGTTGCAAATTGTTTGTTAAAGTTATCGTACAATTCTCGTGTTGGATCATAAGATACATTTAAAAAATCTTTTGCAGCAACGCTGAAAGATGTGGTTGAGATCAGTACTGCTGCCACAGCAAATTTAAGTTTAGAGAACTGCATTTTTTTGCCCCATTTAATTCTGAAGTTCGGTAAGATGGAGTGAGGATAACGCTAGTCTTTATCCATAAAAAATAATAAAAAACGAATTTTATATGAATAAAAGAGAAAAAGAAAATGCTGATATTGCTTATAGTATTCGTGCAAAGCCATAGGAAATTGCTTAATGATCTGTTTTAAAAATGCTCAATTTGTTGATTCTATTTCACTTTTAGATCGAGCATTTCATTATGGAGATGGTTGTTTTAGCACAGTTCGATTACATCAAGATGTTATGGAGTTGGAACTTTTACATCGTGCTCGATTGAAGTTGGCAGCTGAACGTTTATTTTTAGATGTGAATTTTGAGTTGTTGGATCAGACACTACAATGTTTAAGACAAAAAAATGGAATATTAAACGGTACATTGAAGATCATCATTAGTCGAGGCGATGGCGATCGTGGCTATGCGATGCCTGAACATGAGGCCGATCTTTATGTGGTTTATTATCCAAAAACAACCGCGTGCTTCCAGCCTGAATTAATTCACAGTGGTGTATTGGATCAAGCAATTGGTTTATTGATGCCGAATTTGGTGGGTTTAAAAACCTTAAACCGTTTAGAACAAGTGTTACTGAAAAAAGAAGCTGAGGCAAAAGGCTGGTTAGAAGCATTAGTCACAGATGTACAAGGTTCAGTTGTTGAAGGTGTGAGCAGTAATTGTTTTATTCGGATAAACAATAGATGGATTACGCCTGAACTTCGTTATAATGGTGTACATGGTGTGATGCGTGCCGAGATTTTGTCACGGATGCAACATTATGGTGTCACCTGTGAACAGCGTTTTATCGATATGGATGAAATTCGACATTTTCAAAGCCTGTTCTTTTGCAATGCCCTCAGTCCAATGAAAGTGGTCGAAACGTTGAATCATCAACATCTAGACACTCAATCCTGTGTTGAGTTATTTAATACTTTAAATTTAAGTCAGTTTAATTCTCATGCCTAAAACCAAACCTAAGCCAAAATCTAAAAAGAAAACTCAAGCTCAAGTGAGCAATAACATCTATAAAGGCATTGCGATCGTTCTGGTTGTTTTTTTGATCATGACTGCAATCATTTTAAAAATGAGTATTTTTAAAGCGTATCCAATGACGGGTCAAAAACAAAAGCTGTCTATTTCAAATGGTGAAACCTATACCGGTTTTATTGATCAATTGGCCAAGGACGATAAGGTTAGTTTTCCAATCATTCTTAAGCTTTATCGGAAAATTTTCATTCATGACACCATGAAAGCTGGTGTGTATGAAGTCACTAAAGGTATGAATGTACGCCAAGTATTAGAAATGGTTTCTAATATTGAAAATGCACAGATGAGTCGACTTTTGGTGATAGAAGGGACGACAGCGAAGCAATTAATTCAGTCATTGAAAAAAGATCCATTGGTTGAAAAATCGGTGATTCAGCTTCCGAGTGGTGAAATGCTGAAAGCATTAAATATTCCTTATGATCACCCAGAAGGTTTATTTGCGCCTGATACTTATTTCTTTGATAAAGGTGCAACGGATAAGCAAATCTTGACTGACCTGTACCAACGTCAAATGAAAATTTTAGATGAAGCTTGGGAAAAACGCGCGCCAGACTTACCTTATAAAAATAAATATGAAGCCTTAATCATGGCCTCGATTATTGAAAAAGAAACCAGTGTAGACAGCGAGTTACGTCAGGTTTCAGGTGTGTTCTATCGTCGTTTAAAACTGGGCATGCGTTTACAAACCGATCCTACCGTGATTTATGGGATGGGTGATAAATATACGGGTAAGATTTCAAAGCAGGATTTACGTACTCCGAGTGCTTATAATACATATACGATCAATGGTTTACCGCCAACACCGATTGCTTTACCAAGCAAAAAAGCCATTGAAGCGACGATGCATCCAGATAACTCTGAAAACATTTACTTTGTTGCCACAGGTAATGGTGGGCACAAATTTACAGCCAATCTGAATGATCATAATCGTGCAGTGCAAGAATATATTCAAGTTATGCGGTCTAAGAATTAAGGAATGAGCATGTTTATAAGTTTTGAAGGTACTGAAGGTGTAGGAAAAACCACGCTCATTCAAAAGTTATTTGATTACTTTCAGCAACAAGGTCAACAGGTTGTTTTAACACGTGAGCCTGGTGGTACGCCTTTAGCTGAACAAATTCGTTCATTATTGCTGTCGGTCAATCATGAAGAACAGATGAGTAATGACACGGAGTTATTGCTGATGTATGCAGCACGAGCACAACATTTGGAAGCTGTGATTTTACCTGCCTTGGCTGAGGGCAAGATTGTACTGTGTGACCGTTTTGTCGATTCAAGTTTTGCTTATCAATGTGCAGGTCGCGGGTTAAGTCGAGATAAGTTACAACTGCTCAATGAAAATTTTGTTTCTAAAATGCCAGATATTACTTTTTGGTTGGATGCGCCAATTGAATTGGGAATGAACCGTGCCCGCGCACGCGGTGCCTTAGACCGCTTTGAACAAGAAAAAGTGGTGTTTTTTGAATCGGTACGTAGTGGGTTTTCTGAAATTCATTTACGTGATTCTCAACGAATGAAACGCTTAGATGCGACTCAAGCACCAGAGCAAGTATTTGCTGAGGCGTTGAGCTACTTAAAATAAGCGCCAATCAATCCTCTAAATAAGTGTAATTGAGCAATTTATTCTGTTGATTTGAAGGATAGTGTTAGTGTTTTGAACCGAAAAAGTCTTTATATTGTTTTAGGTCAGGGATATAAAGACTTTAATTATGAAAAGCTCGAAAGCTGAAATCGTACAATTCTTACAGCAATTTTTTTCACCTAGCTTACAACGTTGTGAAATTGAAGAAGTAACTGAAAAAGGGGCTTCTTTGGTTTGGCACGTCAGTGATCAAGATATACGACCAGGTGGAACTGTTTCAGGTCCAACCATGATGGCCCTAGCAGATTTTGCACTTTATGTTGCGATTATGGGTGAAATTGGTTTAGTCGGTTTGACAGTTACGACCAATATGAATATTAATTTTTTACGCAAGCCAACGGGTGGTGTTGATATTCGTGGCGTGTGTAAATTGATGAAAGTGGGTAAAGCTTTAATTGTCGGTGAGGTCTGGATTTATTCTTTAGGTTCGGATGATCCTGTTGCTCATGTGACAGGAACGTATTCTGTTCCACCACAAAAATAAATCATTCAGGGATTTTAAAAATGCGTATTGGACGAAATTTTTTATAGTCCTTACTGGGTTTTCTGATGGTGTGTTAATGCTCACTATTTTTAGTGATGGTTAAATTGTTTTGATCATCAATCTATATTTTTGGTTATAGCGTCATTAACAATAGACTTCTTACGTTAGTTCTTTTTAAAGCCATAGATCATCATAAAATCCCCCTCATCCTAGCCTTCTCCCAAAGGGAGAAGGGACTTTCAATACCAATCTGATTCACTCAACATGGTCATTTTTTGATTTATGAAAGATCTTTAATGGATACTTAAATCATGTATAGGCAGGGAATCATGAATATCAAAAACAATAATAAACAATCAATTGTATTGATTGATATAGATGCAATTACAACTTGAGTGATATATTGAGTTCTGCAAGGGATAATGCTAATTTATTCATAATAAATAGTTTATTTTGAAAATTAATATAGATTAAATGGAATAAAGAATATGTCATCAGGTCATGAAGTCGTAGATTTGTTTAAGGAACAGGTTTTTCCTTTATCAGATAAATTGACGGAGATGTTGAATGAACACTATTCACATCAAACTGAACGCCGTGGTTG
>Ga0207655_1003499_pt1 | contig 11648 bp, 14 predicted proteins | sample KBSM44metaG_FD_184398 | JGI IMG/M metagenome (GOLD analysis project Ga0207655, IMG submission 184398) | Miscanthus rhizosphere microbial communities from Kellogg Biological Station, Michigan, USA - KBS M4-4 metaG (SPAdes) (version 2) | ecosystem: Host-associated > Plants > Roots > Rhizosphere >...
GCTGCGCATCCAGATCGCGCAGTTTGTTCCCAGTCGCGCCGGTAATAGATGAGAGATCAGACAGCGCCTGAGAGTACTGGCGGGACGTCTGGATAATGGTACCGAGTGACAGCCCTACGCCAGCCAGCCCGGCGATCCTCCCGGCCAGTCCACGAACGGCAGCATTAACGCGACCGTAAGCTTCTTCCGTTTTCTTTGCGTCGTCCTGCGCCTGTCTGTTGAACTGGCGCGACTGCTTACCGGCATCGCCATACGCACTGACTAGCTGGCTTTTAAAATTTGCAGCGTTGAGGTGTAACCCTACCGCCAGCGATGCTACGTCAGCCATTACATTAACGCCCTCATTACGGCGTCACACTGCTGATCCACGCTATGCGTGGACGTGTTCGGCCTGGTGTCGTGTGGGGATTGCGCGGATTGCGGCTCAGAGCGGGTCAGGATGCCCTGCTGAAGAAAGTAAGCTCGCCAGTGGTTTAGCGTATCGCACGGTAATGCTGCTATAACTGACGGGTCAGGTTCGCCCCACCTGTCCGCCAGCCACAAAATCAGCTGCAGCCATGGCGAGCTGATTAGTTTTTTTCGGCAGCTTCCAGTTTACCGATGGCATGCGTTTTCACGCGCTCAATTGCCGCCATCAGCGTCGGGTTATCGTGAGCATCAAGCAGCTCTGCAGCGGTCGGAAGAAGCTCAGCTTTAATAGGGGTGCCGTCAGGATTAACCAGGCTGTCGAGAACAAGCTGGACGCTCATTTCAGAAATTGCACGGATATTACCGGTTGCCTGCGCTGCATCCAGCTCTTCCTCGTAGCGGATAAGCTCACCGGCAGTGCGGCGGCGGATGTATACCTGAGCGCCCAGCAGCTCTGTTTTGATGGCAGTAAACTTTGGCTGCAGCAGAACTGACTTTAACGTGGCCGCACTGAATTTTTTCTCGGACATTGTTTGATCCCGTTATGTGGTAAAAGCCGCCATCAGGCGGCGTGGCTGTATAAATCAGGAGCCTGCGACAACGCCCCACTCGATGTTGTTCTGCTTGCCCTGGACGGTAATCTGGATCACTTCGCTGGCTGGCGCGGTGATTTCATTCATCTGCCAGCCAGAAAGCGCCAGCACCATGTTTGCGGTACGTCCGTTCGGCAGCTCAACGTAAAACTGCACGGTCTGGCGGTTCTGCGCGGCGTTCAGGAAAGCGGCAAAATCGGTGTTCGACGGGTCGTCGATAAAGCCCAGGGATTTCTCCGGACCTTCCGGCAGGTCTGAAATGAACTGCTTGCTCTTATCAATCAGCGTGGTGCAGTCCACGAAGCTGCCGGTCTGTCCGGTAGCACCGAGCGCCTTACAGTTAATCAGCGGCTTCATCGCTGAGACAGCGGCACCAGATGCCCCCCATTTCACTACGGTTCCTGCAGGCAGCATCGCGTATTCTGGCGAAGTTTTATCAGCCATGACTTTCTCTCTCTATGAAGGTGGTAGCGGCTGCTACCCGTTGTTTTGAATGCGGTCCCGTATTTCTACCGCGAGGATTCGTAGAACGCGGGATTTGTTGTAATCCAGCGCAGGCCGAATGAAGGGTTCGGGAACCTGTTTGACCGTGCCAAACTCCTGGGCAAGCGCCTTGATGTAATGCTGCTTGCTGGGACCGACGCGAAGCACCACAACGGCATTACCTCTGGTGCGCGTTGTCGAGCGTATTTTGATTGAGTCACGCATATGCGGGCCTTTCGCTGATTGGTCGTAACCTGCATGCTCTTTCATATCCTGCTCAACCACCTGCAGCGCGGCACGGCCCGCCTCGCGCAGAACCTTTGTTCCGGCCTTTTCACCCAGCGCAATAAGCTGACGCTCAAGCTCATCAAGGCCTGTGACTTCCATTCTGAGCACGTCATACCTCACTGAAGTAGATGATGAAGTCTCTGGTTAGGCGGTACTGCACTGCATTGTTAGGCAGCGTGGATTTATCCTGCTGCAGCGTACCGCGCTCAACGTACTGAACCGGATAGCCGCCGATATCCCCATGCCTAATGCCCTTCCACATCTGCCAGAGTTGAGCATCAAGCGCCAGCAGGCCTGAGTAGTCAGAGACTTTCACAAAGGAAATCTGGAACCGACCGGCCACCAGCGATGTTCTGACCAGACCGCCTTCAATCTCGGGGTCAGAAATACGCTGGTAAGTAATCCCTTGCTGCTCAGTATCAGGAATCAGAAGTGGATAGACTTCCAGTTCAGATAGGGACTGAAGGGATTTATAGATGCCTGATTCAATCATGACGCACATCCCTTTCAGCTGTAATAACAGCACGATCCCGGCTGCTGCGGTCAACAGCCCTGATTGTGTAAACCTCATTACCCCAGCTTATTTTCCAGTCCGTCTTAACATCGCTACGTGGCCTGATAGTGAACTGCCAGGTTTCAACAATCTGCTGCTGATCCATGCTGCGTATTTTGCGGTTTGAAATGTTTTCAGCTTTCGCCCAGATAAAAGGAGAGCTGATGACAACCTGCCCCGGCAACACCTCACCAAGCGGACCGCGCTCAGATTCGGTGCGCTGGACCTTAATGCGCTTATCAAGCTCGCCAGCCGCAAGGCCGGTCATAGTCCGTAAATCCTGTAAGGTTGAAGGAGCGCATCCACCGCCAGAGGCATTTCGCTGGTATTTTTGTCGCTGACCGCTTCGCGATTTGCATACCAGTGGCCGACCAATAGCAATATGACCAGGCGAATATCATCATCAAGCAGAAGACGGTCCTCATCGGTATCAAACCCGGCATCAGCATTGGTTTCATAAAGATTTCGACGTGTCCATTTCTCAATGTGCCGCTTTGCCGCTCCGATGTAGATCATCAACAGCGAATCTTCACTGTTATCGTCAGCATCAATGCGGCAGTGCTCCCTGACCGTTTCAATTGCGATGATCATGATGAGAAACCTTAAAGCGGCCCGAAGGCCGCTGTAGAATTAAGAACCGCTTTCAGCGCCGGTAAAGTTTCCGTAGATGAAGGATTCAGGACGTTTGACCGCCAGTGCCAGACGCTCTTCACAACGAATTGAGATCAGGTTCTTCTCAAAGTCGTCGGCGTTCTCGGTGGAGATAACCACATTGGCATCTTCACGATCGAACAGCTGAGCGGCCGCGTTGAATGCCCCGGTCAGGAATTTGCCACGGAACTGTGCCGCCTCAGTCGCGACAACCGGTAGGCCCCAGAGTGTTGGTCCAGTCAGTGCGGATGGGTTCGCCAGGATATAACGGCCCAGCGTGTCTTTTGTCAGCTCAATCTTCGCCCAGTCGATAAAGTGAAGAACATGGCCAGAAGCCGGGAAGCGAGCCAGTTGAGCCTGAAGCATCGCGAGGCGCAAATCATCAATGCCGCTCTGCTGGGCCACTGAGAATGCCGGATCGAACGCAGTAGCCTGCGGAACGATGCCATGCAGATGAACACCAGTGCCATCACCAAACAAAATTTCCTGCTCTTCGACATACTTCAGGCCGTAGCGCATTTCAGCATCCACGGTTGACTGAAGCTGTGCAAAGTCATCCAGAATCTGTTTAGACGCTTTAAACATGTGAGCAATGGTGGTGACTGGAGTGATCTTGGTAGCAAATTCGATATCGCTATAAGGCTTGGTAGTGCCTTCAGCAACAACTTTTGCCGCGTTTGTGAAGCCAGTCTGCTGCACCCAGAAAATAGCAGGGGACGTTGTGCGGCCCGGTGCGATCAGATCACGAATGAAAAGCCGCTGCTTTGGTGCAGTGTCAATTCCCGGCAGACGCTGGGGCTCAACAACGCCATCAGCAACATCAGTGGAAAGCAAAGCAGCATTAACCGGAATGCTTACGCGCTTACCGCCTTCAACGCTGGCTGCAAATGATTTCAGCGTTTCATTGCTGACAACAATCCGACCAACGGTCTCAATTGTCTTTTTAGCAGCGTTCAGCGGCATATTTGCAACATGCTGCTCAAGCTCACCTACAGACGCCTTCAGCGATTTATTCGCTTCGTTCAACGCATTGAAATCAGAAGCAATTTTATCAACTGCCTCTTTGGTTTGTGCTGAAAGCTGGCCTGAATTTTTGGCCTCTTTAAGAGCATCCTCAGCCTTCTGGCTGAAGGTTCCAGAAACTTCATCAAGCTTAGCTGAGACTTTTTTCAGTAATTCATTTACATCTGACATAGTGATTCCTTAATTGCCGAACGCCGCAAGGGCGTCTTGGAGTTGTTTAACGTTTTCAGGGTTTACTTCATCGGTAGCGCTCGGCGTACCCTCGGAGTTGGCAGCAGCGCCCGGCGTGCCGCCTGATAAGGCTTTAAGAAGTTTTCGGCGCTCAGAGCGCGGGGTATCGGTTTTAGCCAGTAAAGCATCAAGCTTGCGAAGCGCTGCTTCCGGGCTATCGTCGTCATCAGAAATTTCATCTGCTGAAAGCAGGCGGTCAGCAAAACCTTTATCAACTGCATCACTGCCACCGATATAAGTTTCACTGTCCATCATTTTGGCGACATCGCCCGTGCTAAGCCCTGAGCGGTGGGAGTAGATATCACCCATCGCTTTATCGAATGGCTCCATGTCAGCGGCAATTTGCTCAAGATCATGACGATTTCCCATCGCATAAACCCAGCAGTTGTGGATCATAAGGAAGGCACCCCGACCAATCTGGATATCATCACCAGCCATCGCGATGATTGATGCCGCCGACGCCGCAAGACCAAGAACCTTGACCGTCACCTTGCCTTCGTACTCACGCAGAAGGTTGTAAATGGCGAGGCCTTCAAACATGTCACCGCCTGGTGAGTTGATGTTTACTGTCACATCTGCGCCGTTCATTGAACGCAGCGCTCCAGCGATCCGGCTTGCTGTCACCCCATCCCCCCAATAATCAGAGCCAATCACATCGAATACGGAAATGCTGTTTTCGTCGGGCTTAGCGGCCTTGATACCGCCATTCCAGCGTTCCATTGCTGCTGACGGCAGGTCTCTTTTTGAGAGCGCAGAAGGCCGTCCCGCCGGCGCTGCCGGAAGGCTTTTCAGTGTCATGTGAATAACTCCTAAGCCGCTTTCTTCAGCGGGGATTGTTCGAAAGGAATATCAGGGAAAACGTAGTTATGAACTTTAAGGAGGTTGGCGGCCTGTGCTGCCTGGCTATTTTTCTTCAGGTCCTCCAGCGGCGTAAGGTTCAGTTGAACTGTATAAAGATCGCCTCCCTCAATAGGTGGCATGTTTTCGAGTCGGCGGACGTCATTACGTGACATCCAGCCGTTCTGCAACGCCGTGGTGTAATAGGCAGAGCGACCAGCACTGTCTGCGCGAAGAAGACCTTCAACAGAGAACTCTGCAAATAAATCTTCATCGCCATCCAGAAGACAACGCGAAATTTCCTGTTCAATATTGACCAGTAAAGGACGCAGAGTATTAGTAAGAAACTGGAGGTTCATTCCCTCTACGCTCGAAGCCCAGCTGCTCTGCTTATCCGCATGACCGACCATAAACGGCGGTACGCGGAACCATCGGCAAATTTCTTCAATACTGAAAGCACGTGACTCCAGCATCTGAGCCGCTTCAGGGTTCATGGTTACATTCTGGTACTTCAGCCCGCCTTCAAGCACCATGATCTTCCCGGCGTTACGCGAGCCGGTGAACGCCTGCATATAACCACGCAGCCTTTCGCGCTGGTCATTATCCAGGGCAGTTTCAGCAGAGAGAAAACCGGAGCTCTGAAGACCGTTTTCAAATATCTTGGCAGCAGACTCTTCTACCGCCATCGCAGCACCAATAACATCACGCCCCGTCATCATGGGCATCATTCCGCAGACGCCATCAAGACCGAACCCGCGAATGTGCATGATGTTTTTAGCGGGGATAACTCGTTGTGAATTTGACTCTGTGTACGTGTACTGCAGTGAACCGTTATCAAGCCGCTTTACGACCATGTTCTGAGGCAAAAGCGGCACCAGAGAAACCAGCTTGTTGCCGATCATCTTTTTCTCAACAAATCCATTACCACGAAGGCATATGCTTGCCACCAGCATCAACATGAAGCGAGATGGTGTCATTTCAAGATTTGGTCGGCGGCACAAAACCTGATCAGCCGGGTGGTTTGTAGCTGGCTTTCGTGATCCGTCAGATTGTCGCTCGTAAATCTTCAGCGGCAGCGTGGAGACTGACTCACTCAACAGTCGGACGCAGGCCCATACAGCAGAGAGCCGAATCGCTTTGTCAGCGGATACAACTTTTCCGCTGGTACTCATGCCCATCCATTCCTGCCAGAAAGTACCCGTTGTCAGTCCGATCGGTACACCAAGCCAATTGAGCAAAGCGCTTTTAACTTTGCCGGGCTGATTATTTTTTTTCATCAGAAACCTATCATTATCGGGTTTTCAAAGAAGCCGCTCAGGTCCTGCACATCACCGCCGCCATTTACCAGAAGTCGGCTTTTGGCAGTGAATAATGCTACCGGCCCGTCAATTTTATTTTCCGGCGTGGATTTGTTCGGAAAGATATTGTCGTTTTTGTCAGGTTTGACGGTGATATTCGACATCATCCAGGTCATAACGGGGTTGCCGTCATGATGGAACTTATTGCCGTATATCTCCGCCTGAACTGACTTCATGGACTCAGACAGGTTTTTAACCGTCTGCGGTACCTCAACCAGAGGCAGACCTTCTTCAGCCAGCGCCAGGCTGAATTGCAATGCGCTCCATGGGTCGAATGCGATTTCTTTAATATTCTCGCCTTTTACCCATTTCACTATTTCAGCCTTAATGACCCCATGATCGATTACATCTCCGTCTGTAAGCTCAAGGTGTCCTGCATCAGCCCATTTACGATAGAGCTCTGCAATATGATTAGGCGCTGTTTCAATGCGCCCCTCAGGCAACCAGAACCGGGGCTCCATATGCGTCTCGCCTGTCGGGTCACGCCATGTTTTTACAGCGGCACAGATGTCGATTTTATTAGCCAGATCAACACCAACCCAGAGAGGCCAGCCTTTTCTTATAGCCTTTTCGGCAGTTGGCAACATCTTCGACCAGCGATCCATATCCATCCAGGCGCTTTCCGCTGTAACCCAGATGTTCAGGTGCTTAGTGAAAAAGTTAGGCCGTGCAGCAACCTGCTCTTTTGCCTTTTTAGCGAGGCGGCGCATATCGTCCCAGCGTTTGCAGACACCGAGACCGGGGTTAGCCTTTGGCCAGTTAGCCTCATCAAACGGATCGTCTTCTTCGTCCAGGGTGTAAATGACAGCAAAGTAAGTGTCATCATCCACCACGCCGCGTAACACCTTGATGGCATAATCGCGCTGCTCAAAGCAGATGCCTTCCTTGTTGGTTCCCGCCGTAGTGATGGCGAACAGGAGAGACTGCAGTCGTGCACCCGTGGCGGTCTCAAGTACATCCCAGACGTCACGTGTCCGGTGAGCGTGCAGCTCATCAACTATGCCGCAATGGATATTGAGGCCGTCGAGATTGTTAGCATCACTGGAAAGGGGTTCAAATTTTGATGCTGATCGCTCCTGATGGATGTTCAGCTTAACGTGACCAAACAAACGTCCTAAGGTGCGGGGCGCTTTCTTAATCATGTTCTTGGCATCATCAAATACAATGCGGGCCTGATCGCGGGTTGTGGCCGCAGAGTAAACCTCTGCGCCCCCCTCACCATCAGCCCCGGTCATATAAAGCCCGATACCCGATGAAACCGTCGATTTGGCATTTTTACGTGCCACTTCGTTATAAGCAGTACGGAACCGGCGAACCATGACCGGATCGCCATCATCATCCATGACTTGTTCACCGCTCATTTCATCAATCAGCGGAATGGTGAAACCAAAAAGGTTTATCAGGATGAAGATGTGCCAGGGCATAAGCTCAATAGGCTTACCTGCCAGAGCACCTTTTACGTGCGGAACGAAGTTATAGAAGTCGAGAATGTGCTGGGCGCGGTCCTCACTGAAGTAGATACCGCGTTCCGGCCCGTGTTCTAAATCATTGAGGAATCTCTGGCACGCAAGGCGCACCAGTTCGCCAGCAACGATCTCGCCAGCCAGCACGCTTTTTGCGTACTGAATACCAGCCTGAACAGTTGCCATTCATCATTTGCGCTTTTTGAGAAACTCTTCCAGAGGATCGGCTTCGGATGGCCCGGATGCGCCAACCTTGGAGCGGCTGGCCGGGGTCATGCCAAATTCAGAGAGCATCGCCCGGATGCGTTTCCACGCATCGGACTTCATCACTGCTGCCGGATGTGCTTTAACAATATCCTCACCCGTTGCGGACACCGTTTTGTAGGTGTAGCCCTCTTCAGTAAGAACATCGCAGTGTTGCCGGTACTCGGTGTAAGCCTCGATAAGCAGCTCAAGCGCCTTACCGTCGAGAGTGGTCATCACTCCGACTGCGTCAAGCTCTTCGCCGATTCGCTTGAACCAGTACTTCCCCATCTTGTCCAGATGCTTCGGAACTGGGGGTACCCCAGAAGGCGGTTTTGGCTCTTTTTTGTTTACTGCCCGTTTTGATGGGTTCCCCTTCACCAAAGCCAGATGTGTCGGGGTTTTCGGTGGTCCTGGCATAATCGAAAACTCCTATTAATAACTGGTTGGGGGACCCCAAAAAAAAGTTTTCTAACCTGCGGCGGTGTGAAAAAAGGTTAGGCGGCGGTCCTTAAAGACGAGAGGGGGGAACTTTTGCCCCGCCCTCCCCCCGGCAAAACCCGCTCAAATGATATAAATTCTCATTTGCAGATCAAAAGCACCAAAATGGTGCGCGCTGACACCTGTAAATGACACTCATTATCATTTGATTCTGTCTCTTGCTGTTTTTGCCTTGTGGCACGGCCAGCACAAAGCCTGCAGGTTACTGTCTTCATCGGTACCCCCATGTGCTTTCGGGGTAATGTGGTCAACCGTCTTAGCAGCTGTGGGTCTGCCCTTTCGCAGACACTCCTGACAGAGATGACGATCACGCTCAAGAACTCGCGCACGTCTGACATCCCATTGGCTGCCATATCCCCGCTCATGTCTGCTCAGTCCGCGTTGATGCTGTTGCCAGCCCTCATTGATATGGTCAGCACAGTAACCAGAGCGGTCTGTGGTCGTCCTGGCACAACCGTGCTTACGGCACGCTCTCGGTATTCGTTGCGGCATCCAGTCTCCACGCCCTGCGGCGCTCAGTTCGTGGTGTATTGTCGGGGTGGCGCTCAACCGTCGCCGTGTCAGCGTGATCAACCAGTGAATAGCATGGGTACACCACTGCACCGCCGCATGCGTCACCCACAGCGTAATCAGCAGGCGAGCCATGATTCCAGCGGCTGATAACCTGATTAAGCTTTTGCTGAGGGACGCTGTAGCAGACGCCATGAATGAGCCGGTTGAGGGTGATGTAGTCCGCCTGTTGCCGGTCTGTATCGATCAACTTTGTCGCTATCTCGGGCTGATACTGCGGCGGTCTCCCGGTCCCGAGGTAGAAGCTCAGCAGGTCATCAGGGAAACGTAACAGCCAGTCAGCCACCTTATTTCCGAAGCCGGGAACCGGCAGCGCATCATCTTCAAGTATCACTACCCGACAATCCTGATGGCTGGCCCACTCGATAGCACGCCGGTGATTCCAGTTCGCGCCATGCTGATCTTCATCAATCAGCAGATGAGCATTAAGCATCTGTGCCAGCCGTTCTGCTTGAATCATGCGAGAGTGGTGAGCGACCACCACAAACTTTATTTGTGCTTCCACCAGGCAAACTCCTTACCGATGCCTTCTGACTTGAATACCGTATGCACGGCGGGTCCGGTCACCAGCCTGTCACTGAAGCGATGAGCCACAATGCCAAAGGCAATCATGTCACCAACGGCTGCTGCTTTTACTTCCTGATTCCAGAAACGCAATGATTCAAGGTGGTAATACAGCCGGATGATACCGTGCGCTATTGCCATCACATCATTACGACTGCCACCCAGCAGACCGGCATTCAGCATCACATCATTCTGGTGCGTCGTGAGAAACGCCTGATAGATACCTTCCGGATGATGCTGCTTAGCCCATGCGTCTGCATAGGTTTTAGGTTCGGAGCCAACGTAAATCTTCCCTTCTTCCATCCCTTGCCACGGTTCGCGCAGCATCTCAACGTCAGTGCCATCAGTACACCAGACGAAGTGATATTCAGGATGATCGCGAAGGTGCTGCCAGATATGCAGCCAGCGCCGGAAGTAGACATTCATCTTTACATCAGGGACAACTCTCAGTGATGCGCCTGCAGGTGCGTTTGTCAGCTCATCGGCCAGCACTATCGCGTTACCACCTTTTACCGATGCCGCCCATCTAGACAGCAGGTCAGACGATGCCGTCATTCTGGCATTGCGCTGCGGGTCAGCCTGGCTGGTCAGTAACGTAGTGATCACCACATTACGCTGCTGACGGTAATCTGCGTAGCCGGTGTAACCGCTGTTGCGGCGGTCGTTGTGAATCGTGACGTTACGCTTAACCTGTGCCTCACGGTCAGGTTTTGGGACTGACCGCTCTACAGCCTGATGCTCATCAAGCGAATAAATAAGCTTTTCAGAACCCACAACATCAGCGAACGCCCAGCTCGTTAACCCGGCATTGTGGATGCGCAGCGCTAAATCAGAGTGCTCATACATACCGCGCTGATAGATGGGATCGAAACCGCCAACCTTCTCAATCGCGCTGCGGTGGTAATAAAGCATAACGCCGCGTTGGCCGGTGTAGGCTACGTGCTGAACGTCCCGGTACAACACCGCAATGTCATTGAGCTTTTGCCCGGTGGCAAAGTCCTGAAACTGGTAAGCCAGATGCGGCTCAGGTGATTCGATGTATTGCTGCTCCCAGCCACCAGCAACCGGCCACGCGTCGTCATCCCACAGGAAGAGATGCTCACAACCGGCATCAATCAGGGCTTCAAGGCTGGCGTTCTTAGCAGCCACAATGCCGCGAGAGGCTTCATGCCGTATGACCCTGACACCTTCAGGCTCTGCCACTGGTTTAGCTGACCCATCATCAATAACAACCACCAGCGCACCGGCTGGCAGAAACTTCATCTGATGTTCAATAGCGCGGGATAGAACGTCATGGCGATTATGGGTACTAATAGCTATACCGATTTTGGATGAATGCTCAGATATAGGTGCGTATTCAACCCCATCGATAAAGACTTTCATCCAACCACCTGATTTAAATTGATTACTTAATGTATGAATTTATTTCAATTTGAAATATTAAATTTAGTTAATAAAATCTTAGTGCCTCAATTTTGTGGCACTTACCTTAAGGGGTTTTTTATGTCTTTAAAGCCCGGTCAGAATAGTGGTAATGATGGCGGTGTATACCAGCAGATTGGTCCTCGTGGTGGTAAAACCGAAAATTACACGACTATTCCTGACAACCACACAGCTCCACCAACCAGTAAACCAGGTTCAACTTGGCAGCAGGTTAAGCGCACGCCAGACAGCAAGCGCTAATCAAAATTTAAACCGGTCGTAAGGCCGGTTTTTTTGCCAGTGTCGCAACGTTTGACAACGTGGCTGACCGTTATCCCTTGTCGGAGGATTCTACTTTTTGAACGATATAGCGTTTATTTTCTTCCATGATTTTCACCGTGAATATCCGAAGGTTTTTCTAAGCGTCGGGCAAACTCTCTAAATGGAATACCGTTAACTT
>Ga0207655_1003500_pt1 | contig 11644 bp, 7 predicted proteins | sample KBSM44metaG_FD_184398 | JGI IMG/M metagenome (GOLD analysis project Ga0207655, IMG submission 184398) | Miscanthus rhizosphere microbial communities from Kellogg Biological Station, Michigan, USA - KBS M4-4 metaG (SPAdes) (version 2) | ecosystem: Host-associated > Plants > Roots > Rhizosphere >...
GGTGGTGAACAACCTGCTGCAGATCCATCGCCTGCCGCCGCGCAGCCTGGAGCTGGAAGTGACCGAAACCGGCCTGATGGAAGACATCAGCACCGCCGCCCAGCACCTGCTCAGCCTGCGCCGCTCGGGGGCGTTGATCGCCATTGACGACTTCGGTACCGGCTACTCGTCGCTCAGTTACCTGAAAAGCCTGCCCCTGGACAAGATCAAGATCGACAAGAGCTTCGTTCAGGACCTGATCGACGACGATGACGACGCCACCATCGTGCGCGCCATCATCCAGCTCGGCAAAAGCCTGGGGATGCAGGTCATTGCCGAAGGTGTGGAAACCACCGAGCAGGAGGCCTACATCATTTCCGAAGGCTGCCACGAGGGTCAGGGCTACTTCTACAGCAAGCCGTTGCCGGCCCGGGAGTTGCTGTCCTACCTCAAGAACGCCCAGCGCTCCTACGTCGGGGTGCTGTAGCGAGGGGCGGTGTAGGAGCGCGCTTGCCCGCGACTGCGGTTTGTCAGACCGGATGGGGAAACTGACACGGCGCGGTCGCGGGCAAGCGCGCTCCTACAGTCGTCCGGACGTTTGACTGGCTGTAAATTCTTGTAACAGCTTGAAATATCTCCCCCGCCTGCGTAACGGCGTTTCGCCTTTACACCGAATGCAAATCTTTCGCATTATGTCGCAGCTTTTTTTGGCGTTCGCCACCGTTCACACACACTTTCGACGCAGGATTCCGTCATGATTCGTACGCCCCTGGCAACTGCCAGTCTGCTGGCCCTCGCTATCGCCCTGGCCGGTTGCGACCAAGGCAAGGACAAGCCCGCCGCTGCCGCGCCAACTCCGGCCCCAGCCGCCGCACAGGCCCCCGCTGCCGCTCCGGCCCCAGCGCCAGCCCAGACCAGCGATGCCGAGGCCAAGGCCGTGGTCGCGAACTACGCGAACATGGTCTTTGCCGCATTCAGCGACGCCGAATCCACCGCCAAGGCACTCAGCACCGCGGTCGACGCCTTCCTCGCCACGCCAAACGACGCGACCCTCAAGGCCGCGCGCGATGCCTGGCTCGCCGCCCGCGTTCCGTACATGCAGACCGAAGTCTTCCGCTTCGGCAACACCATCATCGATGACTGGGAAGGTCAGGTGAACGCCTGGCCGCTGGACGAAGGCCTGATCGACTACGTCGCCAAGGACTACCAGCACGCCCTCGGCAACCCGGGCGCCACCGCCAACATCATCGCCAATAAATCGATTCAGGTTGGCGAAGACAAGGTCGATGTCAGCGAAATCACCCCTGAGAAACTCGCCAGCCTGAACGAGCTGGGCGGCTCCGAAGCGAACGTCGCCACCGGCTACCACGCCATCGAATTCCTGCTCTGGGGCCAGGACCTGCACGGCACCGGCCCAGGCGCCGGCGAGCGGCCTGCCAGCGACTACATCGACGGCAAAGGCGGCACCGGTGGCCACAATGACCGTCGTCGCGCCTACCTGAAGGCGGTCACCGACCTGCTGGTCAGCGACCTGGAAGAAATGGTCAACAACTGGAAGCCGGGCGTTGCCGACAACTATCGCGCCTCGCTGGAAGCCGAACCAGGCGACAGCGGCCTGCGCAAGATGCTGTTCGGCATGGGCAGCCTGTCGCTGGGCGAACTGGCGGGCGAGCGCATGAAGGTCGCGCTGGAAGCCAACTCCAGCGAAGACGAGCACGACTGCTTCAGCGACAACACCCACAACTCGCACTTCTACAACGGCTTGGGCATCCGCAACGTTTATCTGGGCGAGTACACCCGCGTAGACGGCAGCAAAGTCAGCGGCCCGAGCCTGTCGTCGCTGGTGGCAAAAGCCGATGCCGCCACCGATGCCACCCTGCGCGCCGACCTGGACGCTACCCAGGCCAAGTTGCAGGTCATCGTCGATCACGCCAACAAGGGCGAGCACTTCGATCAGTTGATCGCCGCAGGCAACACTGCTGGCAACCAGGTGGTTCGCGACGCCATCGCAGCACTGGTCAAGCAGACCGGCGCCATCGAACAGGCCGCAGGCAAACTGGGCATCACCGACCTGAACCCGGACAACGCCGATCACGAGTTCTGATCCCGAGTCCCAGGCGCGTCTTGCGGCGCGCGTGCAGGCAGCAACACCGGATGCCGATCCAGAAATGGATCGGCATTTTTCATGCTCTGAAAAATATTGAAACTCCTTGTAAAAACAGGCTTTTCAGGACCGATCCGTAAATTTTGTAGGGCATTTCCTGATCGTCCGATGTCGGATTGAACACTGGGTTTTCGCCGCCGATGATGCGTACTTCCTTGCCCCATCCCATCCAGGAGGAGACAGAAAGTGCCCAGAGGAAACAAGAAAAGGCGCCGCGTCAGTAAACTCAAAGCCAACGATTACGGTATCCACCTGCTGGTCGGCATCAAGGGGCCTCGTGCCTGGAAGGTGACGATCTATCGTGACGGCACAACCTTCAACCGACTGTTCTCATTCTCCCGCTACGGCGGTCGCGAGGCGGCACGCAAGGCGGCGGACGCCTGTCGCGACCAGCTGTTGCTCAACCACCTGCCCCGCCTGAGCCGGGACATCCGTCAGCGCATCATCGCCACCAACACCAGCGGCTATCCCGGCGTGCATTACCGCTGCTACACAGGCACTGCCTACTGGGTGGCGCGCACCACGCTGCGCAATGGCAGCAGTGTCACCAAGTCGTTCCGGGTCGAGTACTACGGCTATGAACGAGCCAAGGAGCTGGCGATCCGCGAGCGAGAACGGCAGCTCGACACCGTGGGCGACTACCGTTCGTTCAAAGTGGTCGAGGGTGAACAGCGCCTGATGCAACTGATGATCGAAAACCCGACGCTGGAAATTGCCGGCATGTGAACCGCACTTGCGCTTCGCCTTTCCGGGCGGAGCGCTAATTGGTAACAACCTATTGCGAGAGGCGCTTCCAAACGCAAATCCCTCTTATTCCCTACAGGCGGGGCTGGTAAGCTTGCTCGCCCCGATTTCACGCCCTTTGCAGGATCTGTATGACTGTGCGGTTCCGTCTTTCGCTTTTCCTGCTGATGGCTGTGGCCCTCGGTGGGTGCGATGACGCCCCGCGTTTTACCTCGGCAGAACCTGGCGAAGCACAATCGGGCGGCGCTGCGACGGTCAACCGGAGCGACCGCAACGCGTTCTCCCTGCCCTCCGGCAACCTGTCACCTTCGCGGCGGCTGGATTTCAGTGTCGGCAACAGTTTCTTCCGCAACCCTTGGGTCATCGCACCCTCGACCACCACGGCGCGGGATGGCCTGGGGCCGCTGTTCAACACCAACGCCTGCCAGAACTGCCACATCAAGGACGGCCGCGGACACCCGCCCGAGCCCGGCGCGGACAACGCCGTTTCCATGCTGGTGCGCCTGTCCATTCCGGATGAGCCGGGCGAGCGTACGCCCGCCTACGCCAGGCAGATCCAGCAGATGGGCCTGACGCCTGAGCCGGTGTACGGCACGCAATTGCAGGACATGGCAGTTCCCGGAGTGGTGCCCGAAGGCAAGGTGCGCGTGGTCTACGACACCCTGACCGTGCATTTCCGCGACGGCACGCCGGTGCAACTGCGCCGCCCGACCCTGCAGATCACTCAGCTGGGTTACGGCCCGATGCACCCGCAAACCCGCGCATCAGCCCGTATCGCGCCGCCCATGATCGGCCTTGGCCTTCTGGAGGCGATCCCCGAAACGGCGATCTTGGCCAACGCCAACGCCGAGAACCACAACGGCAGCGGCATCACCGGCAAACCCAACTGGGTCTGGGATGATGTCCGGCAGAAAGTCGTGCTCGGGCGCTTTGGCTGGAAAGCCTCACAGCCAACCGTGCTTCAACAGAATGCCCATGCACTGGCAGGCGACATGGGTCTGACGTCCAGCCTCAAGACCCGCGATGACTGCACCCCGACCCAGACCGCCTGCCTTGAGGCACCCAACGGCGAAGGGCCGGATGGCGAGCGGGAAGTCAGCGACAATATCCTGCGGCTGATGACCTTCTACGCACGCAACCTGGGTGTTCCGGCGCGCCGCGACGTGGGCGACCCGCAAGTGCTGGAGGGCAAGAATCTGTTCTTCAAGGCCGGTTGCCAGCAGTGCCATACACCGCAGTTCACCACCTCGGCCAACGCCCCGGAGCCGGAGCTGGCCAACCAGGTGATTCGCCCCTATACCGACCTCTTGCTGCACGACATGGGCGAAGGGTTGGCCGACAACCTCAACGAGTTCCAGGCCAACGGCCAGCAATGGCGCACGGCGCCGCTGTGGGGGATCGGGCTGACCCAGACGGTCAGTGGTCATACCCAGTTCCTGCACGACGGCCGCGCCCGCAATCTGATGGAAGCGGTGCTGTGGCACGGCGGCGAAGCGCTGCCGGCCCAGCGCCAGGTCCTGGCTTTTGACGCTCAGCAGCGGGCTGCGCTGCTGGCATTTCTGAATTCTCTATAACTTTTTGCAAATAAGGAGCCGGGCATGTTCCGTCCCAAGCTGTTGTTCACCGGCCTTGCCGCCCTCGCGCTGGGCGCCTGCGCCCCTTCGGATCCGCAAGCCGTGACGTCCGCTGCCATTGCCAAGCAGGTGATCCTGCCGACCTACAGCCGCTGGGTAAACGCCGACCGGCAACTGGCGGTCAGCGCCCTCGCCTACTGCCAGGGCAAGAGCGACCTGGACACGGCCCGTGCCGACTTCCTTCACGCGCAGAAGGCCTGGGCCGAATTGCAGCCGCTGCTGATCGGCCCGCTGGCCGAGGGCAACCGTTCCTGGCAGGTGCAGTTCTGGCCTGACAAGAAGAACCTCGTGGGCCGTCAGGTCGAGCAACTGGTGACGGCCCAGCCGCAGATCACTGCCGAAGCCCTGGCCAAGTCCAGCGTGGTGGTGCAAGGCCTGTCGGCCTACGAATACATCCTGTTCGACGCCAACATCGACATGGCCGCTGCCGACCAGAAAGCGCTCTACTGCCCGCTGCTGACCGCCATCGGCGAACGCCAGAAAAACCTGGCAGAGGAAATCCTCAACAGCTGGAACAGCACCGACGGCATGCTCGCGCAACTGAGCAAGTTTCCGAACCAGCGTTACGCCGATTCCCACGAAGCCATCGCCGAATTGCTGCGTGTTCAGGTGACGGCGCTGGACACCCTGAAGAAGAAGCTAGGCACGCCTCTGGGCCGCCAGTCCAAAGGCGTACCTCAGCCGTTCCAGGCCGATGCATGGCGCAGCAAGGCTTCGCTGAGCAGCCTGCAGGCGAGCCTGGCCAGTGCCGAGACCGTCTGGTCCGGTGTCGACAACAAAGGCCTGCGTGGCCTGTTGCCTGCCGAGCAGAAACCGCTGGCCGACAAGATCGACGCCGCCTATGCCGAAAGCCGCAAACAGCTGGCCGCGCTCAAGCCGCCGCTGGTCGAATTGCTGGCGACCGAACAGGGCCGTCAGCAGTTGAATGCGTTCTATGACAGCCTCAACGTGGTGCATCGCCTGCACGAGGGCGAACTGGCCAAGGCACTGGGCATTCAATTGGGGTTCAACGCCAACGATGGTGACTGATATGTTGCGACGTCAGGCTCTTGCGCTGGGCAGCCTCGTTCTCAGCGCCTGCACGCTGGGTGGCTGGACGCTGCTGCGCAAAAAAGGGGAAAGCCCGCTGCTGCTGTCCGCCCGTGACGACAGCGACGGCCGCCACTACGCCGTGGGTTACCGGGTGGATGGCACGCGGGTGTTCGCCACGCAAGTGGCCCAGCGTTGCCACGACATCATCGATCACCCTACCCTTTCGATTGCGCTGTTCGTCGCCCGCCGTCCGGGCACCGAAAGCTACCTGATCGACCTGCGCGACGGCCGCCTGTTGCAGACCATCACTTCACGGCCCAACCGGCATTTCTACGGCCACGCGGTGATCCACAAGAGCGGTGAGTGGCTGTACGCCACGGAAAACGACACCACCGATCCCGGTCGGGGGCTGCTGGGCGTCTATCGCTTCAACGGTGAGCGCCTGGAGCACAGCGGCGAGATTCCCACCCACGGCATCGGCCCGCATCAGGTGTCCTGGATGCCTGACGGTGAAACCCTGGCGGTCGCCAACGGCGGCATTCGCACCGAGGCCGAAAGCCGCGTGGAGATGAACCTCGACGCCATGGAGCCGAGCCTGGTGCTGATGCAGCGTGACGGTACGCTGCTGAGCAAGGAGACACTGAGCCAGCAGATGAACAGCGTGCGCCACATGGCCATTGCCCGCGACGGCACCATCGTGGCCGGCCAGCAGTTCATGGGGCCGTCCCACGAGTCCGCCGAGTTGCTGGCGATCAAGCGTCCAGGACAGCCGTTTCAGGCCTTTCCCGTGGCTGAACAGCAGTTGCAGGCGATGGCGCACTACACCGCCAGCGTGGCGATCCACAATGAGTTACGTCTGGTGGCCTTAACAGCGCCGCGCGGCAATCGTTTCTTCATTTGGGACCTGGACAGCGGCGCAGTGAAGCTCGATGCGCCCCTGCCCGATTGCGCCGGTGTCGGCGCCGTGGCCGACGGTTTCGTGGTGACCTCGGGCCAGGGGCGCTGCCGGTTCTATGATTGCCGCCAGAACACCCTCGCGCCCCAGCCGCTGGAATTGCCGGCGGGGTTGTGGGACAACCATTTGCATTTGGTTTGAGGTTTGATGGTTTTGGGTGTTGGCTTGAGAGATCTACACGGATGCCCTTCGGGCGCATCGCGGGCAAGCGCGCTCCTACATTGTTTGCAACGTGCCGCATTCTGATGGACCGCGTTGCCCGCCTCGGTCCATCAGGCCATGGTACGTTGCAACAAATGTAGGAGCGCGCTTGCCCGCGACCAGGCCCGAAGGGCATCCATGTAACGATCTAAAATAAGACACGAATAGCGTGCTCGCCTGATTCATCCGTTTTCCAAGGAAGTGGAATATGTTGCGTCGCCGTATGTTGCTCATGCTGGCTGTAGTGGTGATCGTGGTACTGGCCCTGGGAGGGTACAAGGCCTTTTCGATCTACAAACAGATCCAGCAGTTCTCTGCCCCCAAACCGCCCATCAACGTTGCCGTCGCGGTCGTCGAAGAACGCTCGTGGGAAAATCGCCTGCCCGCCATCGGCAGCCTCAAAGCGTTCCAGGGCGTGGACCTGAGCCTGGAAATCGCCGGCACCGTGAAAGCGGTGCAGTTCGAGTCCGGGCAGAAGGTCAAGCTCGGCCAGCCGCTGCTGCAACTGGACAGCGACGTGGAAAAAGGCCTCTTGGGCACCGCCGAAGCGGACCTGGGCCTGGCTCAGGTCGATTACGCCCGGGGCAGCAAGCTGGTGGGCGACGCGGCCATTTCCCGCGGCGAGTTCGACAAGCTCGCGGCCACCCAGAAGAAAGCCGCCGCCACCGTCGCCCAACTCAACGCATCATTGGCCAAGAAGCGCATTCTTGCGCCGTTCAGCGGCACCATCGGCATTCGTCAGGTGGACGTCGGCGACTACCTGGCCAGCGGTACGGTGATCGCTACCTTGCAGGACCTGAGCAGCCTCTACGCCGACTTCTTCGTGCCCGAGCAAATGCTGCCCAAACTGGCGATCGGCCAGAAAGTGCAGGTCAGCGTGGCCGCGTATCCCGGCAGCACATTCGACGCCAGCATCAGCGCCATCAACCCCAAGGTCGAGGACGCCACCCGCAACGTGCTGATCCGCGCCACACTGCCCAATCCTGACGGCAAATTGTTGCCCGGCATGTTCACCAGCCTGTCGGTCATCCTCGGCCAGGACAGCCGTGAACTGGTGGTGCCCGAGAGCACCATCACCTACACGCTGTACGGCAATTCGGTGTTCGTCGTGGGGCCGAAAAAAGGCGCCGACGGCAAGCCGGAAAACAACAGCAAAGGCGAACCGCAGTTGGCCGTGGAGCGGCGCTTCGTGCAGACCGGCGAGCGCCGGGGCGGATTCGTCATCATCAGCAAGGGATTGCAAGCCGGCGAACAGGTCGTGACCGGAGGCCAGCTCAAGCTGGACAACGGCGCCAGCGTCGCCATCAGCGCCGATACGGCAGCCCCCGTCGAGCAGCGCAGCCAGGGCTCAAAGCCCGGCTCTGCTGACTGATCGACCTGACTGTCAAAGGAGCTTTCATCGATGGCATTCACAGACCCGTTCATCCGCCGCCCGGTCCTGGCCAGCGTCATCAGCCTGCTGATCGTGCTGCTGGGTTTCCAGGCGTTCAGCAAACTCACCATCCGCGAATACCCGCAGATGGAGAACGCCCTGATCACCGTGACCACGGCCTACCCCGGCGCCAACGCCGAGACCATTCAGGGCTACATCACCCAGCCCTTGCAGCAGAGCCTGGCCAGCGCCGAAGGCATCGACTACATGACTTCGGTGAGCCGCCAGAACTTCTCGGTGATCTCGATCTACGCGCGTATCGGGTCCAACAGCGACCGGCTCTACACCGAACTGCTGGCCAAGGCCAACGAGGTGAAGAACAAGCTGCCGCAGGACGCCGAAGACCCGGTGCTGAGCAAGGAAGCCGCCGACGCCTCGGCCCTGATGTACATCAGTTTCTACAGCTCGGAGCTGAACAACCCGCAGATCACCGACTATCTGTCCCGGGTCATCCAGCCCAAGCTCGCCACGCTGCCGGGCATGGCCGAGGCGGAGATTCTCGGCAACCAGGTGTTTGCCATGCGCCTGTGGCTGGACCCGGTCAAGCTCGCAGGTTTCGGCCTGACCGCCAACGACGTCACGGATGCGGTGCGCAAGTACAACTTCCTTTCCGCGGCCGGTGAGGTGAAGGGCGAGTACATCGTCACCAGCGTCAACGCCACCACGGACCTCAAGTCCCCCGAGACCTTCGCCGCCATCCCGCTGAAAACCGTCGGCGACAGCCGCGTGCTGCTGGGGGATGTGGCGCGGGTGGAAATGGGCGCGGAAAACTACGACACCGTCAGCTCGTTCGACGGCACGCCTTCGGTGTACATCGGCATCAAGGGCACGCCCAGTTCCAACCCGCTGGACGTCATCAAGGAAGTGCGGCGCATCATGCCGGAGCTGGAAAGCCAGTTGCCGCCGAGCCTGAAAGCCTCTATCGCCTACGACGCCACGCTGTTCATCCAGGCCTCGATCCACGAGGTCGCGAAGACCCTGATCGAAGCCGTGCTGATCGTGATCGTGGTGGTCTTCCTGTTCCTGGGCGCATTGCGCTCGGTGCTGATCCCGGTGATCACCATCCCGCTGTCGATGATCGGCGTGTTGTTCTTCATGCAGATGATGGGCTACTCGATCAACCTGCTGACGCTGCTGGCCATGGTGTTGGCCATCGGCCTGGTGGTGGACGACGCGATCGTGGTGGTGGAAAACATCCATCGGCACATCGAGGAAGGCAAGACGCCCCTCGATGCTGCGCTGGAGGGTGCCCGCGAGATCGCCATGCCGGTGGTCTCGATGACGATCACCCTGGCGGCCGTGTACGCGCCCATCGGCTTCCTGCAGGGGCTGACGGGTGCGCTGTTCAAGGAGTTCGCCCTGACGCTCGCCGGCGCGGTGGTGATTTCCGGCATCGTCGCCCTGACACTCTCGCCGATGATGTGCGCGATGCTGCTGCGCCACGACGAGAACCCCAGCGGCCTTGCCCACCGCCTCGACCGGATCTTCGACGGCCTGAAGACCCGCTATCAGCGCCTGCTGCACGGCACGCTGAACACGCGGCCGGTGGTGATCGTGTTCGCGGTGCTGGTGCTGTGCCTGATTCCGGTGTTCCTCAAGTTCAGCCAGTCGCAACTGGCGCCGGACGAGGACCAGGGCATCATCTTCATGATGGCCACCTCGCCGCAGCCGACCAACCTCGACTACATGAACAAGTACACCGACCAGTTCATCAGTATCTTCAAGGCGTTCCCGGAGTACTACTCCTCGTTCCAGATCAACGGTTTCAACGGCGTGCAGACCGGCGTCGGCGGCTTCCTGCTCAAGCCGTGGGACGAGCGCAGCCGCACCCAGATGGAATTGCTGCCGCAAGTCCAGGCCAAGCTCGAAGGCATCACCGGCTTGCAGATCTTCGGCTTCAACCTGCCGTCGCTGCCGGGCACCGGTGAGGGCCTGCCGTTCCAGTTCGTGATCAACACGCCCAACGACTACGCGGCGCTGCTGGAGGTGGTCGACCGGATCAAGAAACGCGCGACCGAATCCGGCAAGTTCGCCTTCCTGGATGTGGACCTGGCGTTCGACAAGCCGGAGGTGGTGGTCGATATCGACCGCGCCAAGGCGGCGCAGATGGGGGTGTCCATGCAGGACCTGGGCGGCAGCCTTGCGACATTGCTCGGCGAGGCGGAGATCAACCGCTTCACCATCGATGGCCGCAGCTACAAGGTCATTGCCCAGGTGGAGCGCGCCTACCGCGACAATCCGCAATGGCTGTCCAACTACTACGTGAAAAACACCGATGGCAAGATGCTGCCGCTGTCGACCCTGATCACGGTCAGCGACCGGGCACGACCGCGTCAGCTCAACCAGTTCCAGCAGCTCAACTCGGCGATCATCTCGGGCTTTCCGCTGGTGAGCATGGGCGAAGCCATCGACACGGTCCGCGACATTGCCCGCGAAGAAGCTCCGGCCGGGTTCGCCTATGACTACGCCGGCGCGTCCCGGCAGTTCGTGCAGGAAGGCAATGCGCTGTGGGTCACGTTCGGCCTGGCACTGGCGATCATCTTCCTGGTGCTGGCCGCGCAGTTCGAAAGCTTCCGTGACCCGCTGGTGATTCTGGTGACGGTGCCACTGTCGATCTGCGGGGCGCTGATACCGCTGTTCCTCGGGGTTTCGACGCTGAACATCTACACCCAGGTGGGGCTGGTGACGCTGATTGGCCTGATCAGCAAGCACGGCATCCTGATCGTCGAATTCGCCAACCAGTTACGCCGGGACAAGGGCCTGAGCGCCCGCGAGGCGGTGGAAGAAGCCGCCGCAATCCGCCTGCGCCCGGTGCTGATGACCACCGCTGCGATGGTGTTCGGCATGGTGCCGTTGATCCTCGCGACCGGCGCAGGCGCCGTGAGCCGCTTCGACATCGGCCTGGTGATCGCGACGGGGATGTCGGTGGGGACGTTGTTTACGCTGTTTGTGTTGCCTTGTTTTTATACGCTTTTGGCGGGGCGGGATTCTAAGTCGCAGCGTGAGGGTGGGGTTGAGTTGAAATCGCCACATTGATGCCCTTCGGGCGCATCGCGGGCAAGCGCGCTCCTACATTTTTTGCAACGTGCCGCATCAGATGGACCGCGTTCCTAGCCTCGGTCCATCAGGCCATGGCACGTTTCAACAAATGTAGGAGCGCGCTTGCCCGCGACAAGGCCCGAAGGGCATCAGAGTAAGAATTCCAAGCCAACAGAAACAAAAAAGCCCCGAATCCTCGGGGCTTTTTTGTCACATGGTGCTCTCAATGCTGCGGCCCCGAACCCTGGGCCAGCCCGAACATCAACAACAGCAGATCGTGATCCGGGCGAACGGGCGAGTCGATCTTCGCCACCCGCGGCAAGGCACATTGCCCCTCGCCGTGTACTGCGCTCAGAATCTTCGGTCTGGGTTGCTCCCAGGCTGCCATGGCTATGGATGCGATGCCCAACGCCCCGACTACAAACAAACCTCGCGCCAGTTCTAACTTCATCGATCTAAACCTT
>Ga0207655_1003504_pt1 | contig 11639 bp, 9 predicted proteins | sample KBSM44metaG_FD_184398 | JGI IMG/M metagenome (GOLD analysis project Ga0207655, IMG submission 184398) | Miscanthus rhizosphere microbial communities from Kellogg Biological Station, Michigan, USA - KBS M4-4 metaG (SPAdes) (version 2) | ecosystem: Host-associated > Plants > Roots > Rhizosphere >...
GTCGATGCTCGACACCGTCGCACCGCAGATGATCAAGATCGATCACCCGGCGCCGTTCATGACCTTCACCTTCGAAGTGGCTGAAGAGTGGAAGACCCGCGTGCCGGAAGTCGTCCACGAAGACGGCACTTCCCGTGCCCAGGTGCTCAAGCGCGAATACAACCCGCGCTACTACGACATGATGAAAGCGCTGGAAAACCTGACCGGCAACGGCGTGTCGCTGAACACCTCGCTCAACCGTCGTGGCGAACCGATGATCTGCTCGCCGACCGACGCGCTGAACATGTTCTTCGGCTCGGACCTGCAATACCTGATCATGGAAGACATCCTGGTGGTCAAAGACGGCGCGGACACCTATGACACGCTCGGCTGAGCGTCATGTGCTGCAGTTCTGCCACGGCTATGACGGGCCGTTTCTCGACTGCGCCCGTCAATACGCCAGCCTGTTTGCGGGCAAGGGGTACCGTGTCACCACGGTATTCCTGACCGGCGCGGCTGACGCCGGTGTGGCGGACGGTTGCGCCTCGGACGAGGTGCTGTTCCTGGAGTACAGCTCCAAGGCCATTCGCGGCCTGAAGCTGGGCGCCATCCGCGATCTGCGCAAGATCGTCGCTTCGCGCAACTTCACCTTCTGCATCGCCCACCGCTTCAAGCCGATCTACATCGTGCTGCTCGGTACCCGCTTGCCCGTCATCGGCGTTCACCACGCCTTTGGCGACTACCAGCGTCGCAGTCGCAAACTGTTTGCCCATCTGTTCCGCCAGCGCCTGAGCCTGCTGGGCGTGTCCGACGCCGTGCGCGACGACATGCGCCAGTGCCTGCCCAAGTGGCCGACCGGGCGCATCCAGACGCTGTACAACCGCATCGACGTCGATCAACTGGCCAAGACCCAGTTGCCCCGCGAGCAGGCCCGGGAAGTGCTGGGGCTGCCGCAGGATGCCTGGATCGTCGGAAACGTCGGGCGTCTGCACCCGGACAAGGATCAGGCCACGCTGCTCGGCGGTTTTGCCCGGGCCCAGTCCAAACTGCCGGCCGACAGCCTGGTGGTGATCATGGGCAAGGGGCGTCTGGAGCAGGACCTCAAGGAGCAGGCCATGGAGCTGGCGATCGGTCGCCAGGTCATGCTGCTGGGCCAGGTGCCGGAGGCCAGCCGTTACTTCAAGGCGTTCGATGCCTTTGCCCTGAGCTCGGACCACGAACCGTTCGGCATGGTCCTCCTTGAAGCCATGGTCGCCGGCGTGCCGCTGATCGCCACCTCGGCGGGCGGTGCGAAAGAAGTGGTCGAGGGGGTCGGCATCCTGTTCCCGCTCGGCGATGCCGAGCATCTGGCCCAGGGCCTGGTGCACCTGTCGCGGCTCGATGCCGGGCAGCGTCAGTCCTGCGCCGACATGATGCTGGAGCGTCTGCGCGAGCGGTTCTCCGATGAGGCCGTGCGCAAGGTGTTCTGGCGTCTGCCGCAAGTCACCGACCTGACTGCGGAGTCCTGATGTTCAATCGTTTTCAAGCCATTCGTGAACGCGGCTGGACGCAGATCGACGCGCCTGCTTATGCACAGGCCTGGCAGCGTTTCGGCGGCAGCGTCGCGACTCACCCGCTGGTGGTCGAACGGCTGGCGGCACTGGCCGATATCCCGGTGCGTTACCTGGGTTTTGAACAGGGTGGCGAGCTCAAAGCCGCGATCCCGACCTGGGGCCGCTCTCTGGCGCTGTCCAAGGACGTGCTCAAGAGCCACGGCAAGAAAGGCCTGTTCGACCTGGGCAATGCCGAGTTGATCCTGCCGGCGGCTGTCGATGCCCAGGCACCGCTGCGTCATCGCGGCCGCTACCTGTCGGAGTTGAATCAGGGGCGCTTCGCCGAGCTCAAGCCGCAGGCCGAGTCGTTGGCAATGGCCCGCACCCCGGAAGACCTGTCGAAGAAATTCCGCTACAACCAGCGCCGCGAACTGCGCCTGCTGGAAGAGGCGGGCGGAGTGGTGCGGCCAATCACCGACTTTTCAAGCGCCGACATCGCGCGCATGTACTGCGACCTGTTCCAGCGCCGCTGGGGCTTCGCGGCCACGGGTGCCGAGCGCATGGCCGAGGTGGTCGAACTGCTGCGCGAGTTGCTGATCGGTTCGGTGATCTTCCTCAACGATGCGCCGATTGCCATTCAACTGATCTACCGCGTCGAAGCGCCGCAATGGGTCAGCATCGAATACATCAACGGTGGCGTTGACCCCGAAACCCGCGACTTCAGCCCCGGCAGCGTGTTGAGCTTTCTCAACACCCAAAGCGCCTGGGAAGATGCCCGGGCCCGGGGCAAGACGCTGCGTTTCTCCTTTGGTCGCGCCGATCGTGAGTACAAGGATCGTTGGTGCAACCCCGTGCCGGTGTTTCAGGTGTGAGCCGCAAACAGGAGTTGCTCAAGCGCCACCGCCGCAACAAGCGGGTGGCGTTGCTGGTGGCATTGGTCATTCTGGTGCTGGTCGGTGTCGTGGTGGCCTGGTGGTTGCCGCTGGTGCTGGCGATCCTGGGCTGGGTTGCCCACGAAGCCTGGTTCTCCGATCATCTGTTCTACTCGCCGGCTGACGATTACCAGTACCGGTTCGCCGAGAGCAACCTGGTGCCCGGCGTTCGGCTTGAAGGCGACCGGCTGTGCCTGGATCAGCCCCTGGCGCAGGATCCATCGCAGACTCTGGTCCTGGCCGTGCGTGTGAAAGCCACGCTGCTGGGTCGTTTCTTCGACCCTGCCATCGAGCTGACAGGCGACGGCGTGAGCGACAGCCAGGCCTTCGAGCGGGGCGTGAATGGCCTGCGTTATCTCAATCTCACAGGTCTGGCTGCGCAGGTGAGCGCCGGGCAGTTGCGCCTTCGGGGCCGCCGCTGTGTGATTCAAGGCACACCGCACTTGTGGTCGTTCCAGCACGCTGACGCTCGCCGCCAGCGGGTGATGGTGATCGCACCCCATGCCGATGACGCTGAGCTGGCTGCGTTCGGCCTGTACAGCCAGGCCGACGAAAGCTGGATCGTCACGCTGACCGCCGGCGAAATCGAAGCCGAGCATTATCAGCAGATGGGCATGAACCGCGCGGATGCTGCGCGGATCAAAGGCCGTCTGCGTGCCTGGGACAGCATCACCGTGCCGCGTTGGGCGGGCGTTCCGGAATCCCGTTGCGTGCAACTGGGCTACTTCTGCCTGCAATTGCCGGCCATGCAGGCCGCGCCGGATCAGCCGATCGCCTCCCGTGAAGCCGACCTGAGCGATACCCGGCTGTTTCGCCAGTTCAACAGCATGACCCTGCCAGGTGACGCCGACGGCGCGCCTACGTGGAACAATCTGATCGCCGACCTGCGCGCCCTGTTGCTGCACGCAAGGCCGGACGTGGTGGTGATGCCCCACGCCACCATCGACCCGCACCCGGACCACATCTGCTCGCAGGCAGCGGTGTTCGAGGCGTTGCAGGGCCTCGAATGGCAGCCGCAGACGGTCCTGGGTTACGCCAATCACCTGCACGACAATGACCGCTGGCCCATGGGCAATGCCTACAGCGGTGTCGCGCTGCCTCCGGTGTTCGATGCATCGGTGACGCTGGTGCCCTACAGTATCGAACTCGATGTTCAACAGCAGCGAGACAAGGCCATGGCCTTGGGTATGATGCATGACCTGCAACCATCGCCGCCGCTCAAGCGTCGCGTGCGAAGGTGGCTGCAGAAAGTCCTTGCGGGCCGACGCTGGCCTGCGGAAGGTGAAAACGAATTTTTCAGAAAAGCCGTGCGTCGCCACGAATTGTTCTGGCGCAGAGAGCTCTGATCGCCCTCGACTCCCTGGAGTCGAGCGGCCGGGCTGACAAAGATCCGGTGTTAAAAGGAAGCCCATGAAGGTTCTATTTCTGGTCCAGAAAGAGCAGCGCGCGATTCTGGATCGTCTCTATGAAGGGGTCGCCGCCAACTGCGAATGCGACCTGCGCTGGCTGAGCTCCGACGAGCAACGCCACCTGCGGCGCTATTTCCGCCAGCACGTGGACGTGACGAAATACGACCGCATCGTGTTCTTCCTGCGCTTCAAGCAGGAGATCCGTCAGGCCAGCTTCATCCGCACCGTGCCCAATCTGGTGATCCTGGAGCACGACGCCTACCAGAATTACATCCCCTGCAAATACACCGGCAAGTTCAGCGCGCACTATCGCAAGCTGCCGTGGGTGCGGGTCTTGAGCTCCGGCTTCGTGGTCAGCGAGCGCTTGCGCCAGGAAGGCTTCGACGCGGTCTTCGTGCCCAAGGGCTACGACCAGACGCTGCTCAGCGACCAGGGCCGCGAGCGCGACATCGAGCTTGCGTTCGTCGGCAGCACCAACAGCGTTGCCTACAGCGGGCGCAAGGCGTTGCTCGATGAACTGGGCCAGGTCGAGAATCTGGTGGTCACGCGCACCAAGTCCGGTGAGGAATATTGCGACACCCTGAACCGTATTCGCTTCTTCGTCAGTGCCGACGTCGGCATGGGCGAATACATGATCAAGAATTTCGAGGCGATGGCATGCGGATGCGTGCTCTTTGCCTATGATCAAGGCGATGCGGAAAATCGCGCGTTGGGCCTGCAGGACATGCAGAACGTGGTGTTCTACAGCGATATTCCACAGCTGCGGCAAAAGCTTGCGATACTTCGTAACGATACTGCACGGGCTGCACGTATTGCAGTCAATGGTCGCGATCTGGCAGTGTCGCAGTTCAGCTTCGCAGCTATCGGTGCACGGATCGTGCGCGAGCTCGAACCAGCGTTGCGTGAGCGGGCTCCGTTGAGCTGGGTCGAGCGGGTGCGGGCGGTTTTAGGATTTTGACTGATTTCAAGGGATGACAGGCTGCTGATAGTCTGTGACGCAAGATTAAGCTGCTCTCCTGGGGGGCGCATTGGCTTTACCATTTATTGATTCAGTCTGCATGGATGTAGCGACCTACTCATCGGGACGTGGCGAAAAATGAGCCTCGTAAACGTGATGTGGTCGAGCGGCGCGCCGTTTTCTTCAGTCCATAAGGTTCACCAACAGATCGTCGCGCAGCTCGACCCCTCGACCGAAATCAAGACCTGGTTTCTCAAGGGGAGGCACAGCGAGTCCGCGCGCTCGACCGGTGAGGTCCGCGAGTGGGGTTTCACCTCGCGGCAACTGAAGGGGCGCCACATCTGGCGGCTTTACATGCCGATCCTGCACGCGCGCCTGCGCAAGGCCCTGTCCGACAGCCGCGCCGAAGTGGTGCTGCTCGACGGTCTGGGCGCGTCCCGGGTGCTGTTGCCCGTGCTCATGAACATGCCCGAGCTTCGGGTGGTGGTGGTGTTTCATGGCGCCACGCGCCTGAGTGCAGAGCAGCGCGCGCTGTTCCAGAGCTTTCCGGCTCAGCGGCTGACCCTGGCCGCAGTGTCCATGACCCTGGCTTCATCGATGCAGGCGGCCCTGGGCCTGCCGGTGCGCGCGTTGCGCAGCGCGCTGGACCCCAAGCTGTTCTGCATGGGGTTGCAGGAGCGCGAACAGGCCCGGCGCCTGATGGACCTTCCCGACAACAACGCCCGCGTGCTGGGGGCAATCGGTCGCCTGGTGCCGGACAAGGGCTTCGATTATCTGCTTGAGGCGTTTTCCCGCTCGCTGTCCCATCACCCTGACCTGAAACTGGTCATCGTCGGCGAGGGGCCTGATCGCAAATCGCTGGAAGAGAAAATCAGGCAGCTCAAGCTTCAGGGCAAGGTCTTCCTGCCTGGCCACAAGCCCGGTCTTGCGCAGCTGTATCGAGGCTTTGACTGGGTTGTCATTCCTTCCCGCGAAGAGGGGCTGGGGCTGGTGTTGCAGGAGGCAGTGATCGCTGGTGTGCCGGTGCTGGCCAGCGATCTTGAGGTCTTTCGCGAACAGCTTGGCACCGCCGGGCACTATGTGCCGGTCGCGGATGTGCCCGCCTGGGCGGCGGCCATCGATCAGTTTGCCAATCAGGAGCGCGACAGCATCTCGACCTCCCAGTACCGCGCCCTGGCGCCAGAGCGGGTGTGGCTTGAGTTCTGCAACGATTCCCGGGCCTTGCTGACCCCTGACCGATAATCCCGGCCCGATGGCGCTCTAGCCGTTGGCGAGCAAAGCCTGCTCGAGATCCCGCAACGGAAACTCGGCGTGCAGGTTTTCACGATCGATATACCGCGCGAAGTGCTGCAGATTGCGTTTTTTCAGGCTCGGCGAAAGCGGGGCCTTGAAGAAGCGCATGTCGGCCACGTCGATCAACCCAAGCTGCTCATTGGGAGTGACGACGATATTCCCGAGATGCAACGAACGGAAATAGATGCCTGAACGGTGCAGTTCGCGGATCAAGCCGATCAGCGCGGGGAGTGCCTGTGTCCAGCTGAAACCCGGCGCCTGCGCCAGTTGACGCAGCGTCTGGCCTGGCAGCGGCTGGTAGAGTACGGCTGTCATGCCTGGCTGATCGAGGGTGTAGTAACTGACGACCTTGAGCGTGGGAACACCCAGTTTTTCCAGCTGGACGGCGTTGTCGATGAAGCGTCTGGAATAAGGTCGTAACAAAGCAGATGAGAACCAGCGCTTACGTCTGAAGAGTTTAAGGATATTGCCGTCCTGCAACCTGTACACTTTCGCGCCGTAGCTGTCGGCTTCCAGGACATTGGCACCGACTATCAGTTGATTTAAGGCGGCCTCAGAGAGCCGAGAGCATTGCATCAGTAGAAAGCCTTGTGGAGATTGCGAGCGGATTGACGGGCCATGATGCCCAAAAGCGAACGCTTTCACCATGCCGGCCGGCTGAGCCACTCGTTTTTAGGGAGATAAAATGCATTCCAGTCGCTGGGCACAAGCTGTGATGTCCATGGGATTCCTTTGGTTTGTCGTCGCGATAGCCTTCGCGCCGACGAACAAGATCTACCAGCAGGGGCTGGTGGCATTGTTGTGGTTGCCCACCATTGCGCTGGCCTGGTCGGGCCGCGAGTGTCTGGGCACGTTCTGGCGTGAGCAGCGTGCGCTGTGCGTGGCGCTTGTGCTGTTGGCGCTGTGGGCGAGCCTCAGCCTGGTGTGGAGCGCGACCGACGATGGCAGCCGTGAACTCAAGCGGATGCTGTACATCGCCGTGTTCATCCTGTTCTTTCCGATCCTCGCGGCGGGGCGAACGGACAACGTGGTGCGCCTTCTGCAACTGGGCGGCGTGGGCCTGGGTGTGGCGTCTGCCTATTCCCTGTACCGCTACTACGGTTTCCTGCATGCACCCTGGTTCCTGCGCCTGGAGGGTATCGGCGAGCTGAGCCATCCGATCCTGGGCGCTTACGTCATTGGCGTGGCGCTGGTCTGGAGCCTGTTGTTGCCGCCTCAGCGCCGGTTGTCCCAGGTCATCTGGCTTTGCAGCCTGCTGCTGTGCCTGGCGTTCGTGGTGATGTCCCAGAGCCGCGGCGCGTTGCTGGCCCTGGCGCTGACCGTGGCGCTGCTGCCGCTCTGGTGGAGGGATCGACGTGCGTGGATCTTCAGCGGCACGGTGCTGGTGCTGGGTGTGATCGGGCTGATCGTGTTCCAGTCGCTGATGACCGATCGCGGATCGTCCTACCGCCCTGAAATCTTCGGCGCGGTGCTGCAGATGATCGAACTGCATCCGCTGAAGGGTCTGGGCATCGGTACCAACTACAGCGTCACCATTGCCGATGGCCAGGTCTTCGACCATTCCCACAACCTGTTCACCCATACCACCATCCTGCTGGGCTTGCCCGGGCTGGTGCTCTGGAGCGTGGTCTGGCTGCTGGTGCTGCGTGAGGCATGGCTGGCGCGCTCGACGGCTCTGGGCCGCTGCATGATGGGCGTTTGGACCTTCTCGACGTGTGCCATGCAGTTCGACGCCGCCAGCCTGACCGGGTCGCCCCGGGCCGAATGGTTCATCAGCTGGCTGCCCATCGGCCTGGCCTGCGTTCTGGTATGGGCAAGGGCGCCGCGCCATGCTGTGGTAAAATCCCGCGTTCAATTCAACCAGTGAGCTTTACGATGAGTGACAAAGGGTCCGATAAAGGACAGAGCTCCAGTCTGAAGATCTATCTTCGACTGCTGAACTATGTGAAGCCCTACGTGGGCATTTTCCTGCTCAGCATCGTTGGCTTCGTTATCTTTGCTTCCACCCAGCCCATGCTGGCAGGCATTCTCAAGTACTTCGTCGATGGCCTGACCAACCCGGAAGCTGCGCTGTTCCCCAACACTCCTTACCTCAAGGACCTGCAGCTGTTGCAGGCCGTGCCGCTGCTGATCGTGCTGATCGCCGCATGGCAGGGGCTGGGCTCTTACCTGGGCAACTACTTCCTGGCCAAGGTTTCCCTGGGGCTGGTCCACGACCTGCGCGTGCAGCTGTTCAACAAGCTGCTGGTGCTGCCCAACCGCTATTTCGACACCCACAACTCCGGGCACCTGATTTCGAGGATCACCTTCAACGTGACCATGGTCACCGGCGCTGCGACCGACGCGATCAAAGTGGTGATCCGTGAAGGCCTGACCATCGTCTTCCTGTTCCTTTACCTGGTGTGGATGAACTGGAAGCTGACCATCGTGATGCTGGCGATCCTGCCGCTGATCGCGGTCATGGTCGGCAGTTCGAGCAAGAAATTCCGCAAGCAGAGCAAGAAGATCCAGGTGGCGATGGGCGATGTGACCCACGTTGCCTCGGAAACCATCCAGGGCTATCGGGTGGTGCGCAGCTTCGGTGGCGAAAAGTACGAAGAAGAGCGTTTCGCCAACGCCAGCACCAGCAACACCGACAAACAACTGCGCATGACCAAGACCGGCGCGATCTACACGCCGATGCTGCAGCTGGTCATCTATACCGCCATGGCGGTGCTGATGTTCCTGGTGCTGTGGCTGCGCGGGGATGCAACCGCAGGTGACCTGGTGGCCTACATCACCGCCGCTGGCCTGCTGCCCAAGCCGATTCGCCAGTTGTCGGAAGTCAGCTCGACCATCCAGAAGGGTGTCGCCGGTGCCGAGAGCATCTTCGAACAACTGGATGTGGAGCCTGAAGTCGATACCGGCACCGTGGAGCTGGATCGGGTCAAGGGCCATCTGGAAGTGCGCAACCTGAGCTTCACCTATCCGGAAACCGAGCGTGAGGTGCTGCACGACATCAGCTTCTCGGCGGCGCCCGGGCAGATGATCGCGCTGGTGGGCCGTTCAGGCAGTGGCAAGTCCACCCTGGCCAACCTGATTCCAAGGTTTTATCACCACAATGCCGGTCAGATCCTGCTCGATGGCGTGGAGATCGAGGATTATCGCCTGCGTAACCTGCGCCGCCACGTGGCCCAGGTGAACCAGAACGTGACCCTGTTCAATGACAGCGTTGCCAACAACATCGCCTACGGTGACCTGGCCGGTGCGCCGCGCAGCGACATCGAAGCGGCGGCAGCCGATGCCTACGCCAAGGAGTTCGTCGAGCAACTGCCAGAAGGCTTCGATACCCAGGTCGGCGAGAACGGCGTACTGCTCTCCGGTGGTCAGCGCCAGCGCCTGGCGATTGCCCGCGCGCTGCTCAAGAATGCGCCATTGTTAATCCTCGACGAGGCGACTTCGGCGCTGGATACCGAGTCGGAGCGGCACATTCAGGCGGCGCTGGATCACGTCATGAAAGGCCGCACCACGCTGGTCATCGCTCACCGTCTGTCGACCATCGAGCGCGCCGACCTGATCCTTGTCATGGATCAGGGCCGTATCGTCGAGCGCGGCACCCATGCCCAGTTGCTGGCACAGAACGGCTACTACTCGCGCCTGCACGCCATGGGCCTGGATGAGCCCGCACCGGTCGGGGCTGTATAGCAGCATGTAACGCCGACGATCCGTAGCAGTCCGGCTTGCCGGCGACGGCGTATTCAAGACCGCCGGCAAGCCGTGCTGCTACGAGAGCAGTCGCCAGACTGTCACACCGAGTTTCCGTTCGGGCCTCAAGCCTTACCAAACCCTGTGCTAAGATTCCGGCCTTGTTCATTCTTAGTTACGGGTTGTTCGATGAAGTTGTCCATGCCGCGTTTCGATCAGGCACCAGTTCTGGTAGTGGGCGATGTCATGCTCGACCGCTATTGGCATGGCGGTACCTCCAGAATTTCCCCTGAGGCCCCGGTGCCGGTGGTCAAGGTCGACCAGATCGAAGATCGCCCGGGCGGCGCAGCCAACGTTGCGCTCAACATCGCAGCCCTGGGCGCCAAGGCCTCGCTGGTCGGCGTGACCGGTGAAGACGAAGCCGCCATCAGCCTGAACAACAGCCTCAAGGCTGCAGGCGTGACTGCCCGCTTCCAGCGCGTTGCCCACCAGCCGACCATCGTCAAGCTGCGGGTCATGAGCCGTCACCAGCAACTGCTGCGCATCGATTTCGAAGAACCCTTCGCCACCGACGCCATCGCCCTGAGCGAGGAAGTCGATTCCCTGCTGGACGGCGTCAAGGTGCTGGTGCTGTCCGACTACGGCAAGGGCGCGCTGAAAAACCATCAGGTGCTCATCAAGTCCGCGCGTGACCGTGGGATTCCCGTGGTCGCCGACCCCAAAGGCAAGGATTTCAGCATCTATCGCGGCGCCAGCCTGATTACCCCGAACCTCAGCGAATTCGAAGCCATCGTTGGCCATTGCGTCGACGAAGCCGAGCTGGTGGCGAAGGGCGCGAAGCTGATGACCGATCTCGAACTGGGCGCGCTGCTGGTCACCCGTGGCGAACACGGCATGACCTTGCTGCGCCCCGACCAGCAGGCCCTGCACCTGCCGGCACGCGCCCGGGAAGTGTTCGATGTGACCGGCGCCGGTGACACCGTGATTTCCACCCTGGCCGCCGCCCTGGCCGCCGGTGAAGAGCTGCCCCACGCGGTGGCCCTGGCCAACCTGGCCGCCGGCATCGTGGTCGGCAAGCTGGGTACCGCTGCCATCAGCGCCCCTGAACTGCGTCGCGCCATCCAGCGTGCCGAAGGTTCGGAACGCGGCGTGCTGACCCTCGATCAACTGCTGCTGGCCGTCGAAGATGCGCGGGCCCACGGCGAGTCGATCGTGTTCACCAACGGCTGTTTCGACATCCTGCATGCCGGCCACGTGACCTATCTGGAACAGGCCAGCGCCCAGGGTGACCGGCTGATCGTCGCGGTCAACGACGACGCATCGGTAAGCCGCCTCAAGGGGCCGGGTCGTCCGATCAACAGCGTCGACCGGCGCATGGCGGTCCTCGCCGGGCTCGGCGCGGTGGACTGGGTGATCAGCTTCCCCGAGGGCACACCGGAAAACCTGCTGACCCACGTCAAGCCCGATGTGCTGGTCAAGGGCGGCGACTACAGCGTCGATCAGGTGGTAGGCGCGCCGATAGTCCAGGCCTACGGCGGCGAAGTGCGCGTGCTGGGTTTGGTAGAGAACAGCTCGACCACCGCGATTGTCGAGAAAATCCGCGGGCAGTAATGCAAAACCACGTACCACTGTAGGAGCGCGCTTGCCCGCGACGGCGGTGTGTCAGTCAGCATTCATGTATCTGACACACCGCCGTCGCGGGCAAGCGCGCTCCTACAGGTCAGTGTAGCTTTCAGGTTTTATGCAGCGTCTTGCGCGCCATGCGCAGCAGCTGTTTGGCGCCCACCTTCAAGCGGCGCTTGATGCCCGGCTTTTTCGCTTTCGCAGGCGTCAGCCCCTGCGCCAGCAGCCA